>Ga0182013_10001633_pt1 | contig 30358 bp, 29 predicted proteins | sample 612S2MmetaG_FD_120487 | JGI IMG/M metagenome (GOLD analysis project Ga0182013, IMG submission 120487) | Permafrost microbial communities from Stordalen Mire, Sweden - 612S2M metaG | ecosystem: Environmental > Terrestrial > Soil > Wetlands > Permafrost | place: Sweden: Stordalen | collected... | reverse complement strand
TATTCCGCAGGCGATCGCCGAGGCGTTCCGGAGCGGCAACTTGGGCGTGATGGATTACTACCGGCTCAACAACATCAAGTCGGACACCGAGATGCGCGGTGCGATCGGCAGCGGGATCGCGCCGCCCGATCCGCCCCAGCCGCCGCCGCAACGCTGAGCGATGGACGATCTGCTCGCGTTGCTCGCTGCGCTGTTCGACGCTTTGGGCAAGCGCGACCGGCCCGCCCCGCGGCTGGGCAAGGCGCTTCGCGACGCATTCGCGGAACGCGTTCCCGCGTCCGGAACCCCGGCTGCGCGGGAAGGCTTGCCGGTCGGCCCGGGCGCCCGGCAGCCGGCAACGCCGGTCGCGCCCGCGCCTCCAGCAGCGCGCGACGCGGCCGCGCCCGCCCGGGACGTTCGGTCCGCCGGCCTTTCATCCACCGCGCAGGGCGCAAGGGCAGCGCGGGGCGGCGCGCTTGGCGGTCAGGCGCCGGAGGCTGGGCAAGTCACGGCACTCTTCGCGAACCCGCAGTCGCTCGTCGCCGCGTTCATCGTTGCCGAAGTGCTCGCTAAGCCGATTGCCCTGCGCGATCCGCGGGCCGAACGATAGTGGGTTTGCCGGTTGCGGCGCGCGTTCGGCGGGGCCGTCGACTTGCGGCGCTTCAAGCACGAAGGGAGCGGACCGCCTGGGGAGGAGCGGCGAAGCCCGGCTACACCGGCGAAGAGCGTGGAGCCGCCGCCTGGCACCGCGCGGCGCAGTCGTGCGTTATAGAGGGCACACCGCGCGATCTTCGGACGAGACGGGCGGCATCCAAGGAGACGCATCTGGCCGCGCTGACCACGGAAACGACTTTTCGCCTCGAAGGACTGAGCGATCCGCTGCGCTTCTGCGGGCAATTCGACCAAAACCTGAGCGCGCTCGAAGCGCTCATCCCCGTCGTGGTCCGCATGGAAGGCGAGGAGTTGCGAGTCAGCGGCGAACGCGCCGCTGTCGATCGAGCGGCACACGTTCTCACCGCGATGCTCCGCGCCGCATGCTCCGGGGCCCAGGTCACGCCTGACGACGTGGCGCTCGCCGCGCGCTCGAGCGAAGGCTCGCGCGGCATTCCGCGGACGCTCTTCGTCTCGAACCGCGGGAAGGAGATTCGGCCCAAGACGGCCGGTCAGCGGGCGTTCGTCGCGGCGATCGAGCGCAACACGCTGTCGTTCGGGATCGGGCCGGCCGGCACGGGGAAAACGTTTCTGGCCATCGTCATGGCGGTGCGCGCGCTCAAGAATCGCGAAGTGTCGCGTTTGGTGCTCTCTCGCCCGGCGATCGAAGCCGGCGAAAAGCTCGGCTTTCTGCCCGGCGATCTCAAAGAGAAAGTCGACCCGTACCTGCGGCCGCTCTACGATGCGCTGGGCGAACTCATGGAAGACGGCACGGTCGCCAAATATATCGAACGCGGCACGATCGAAGTCGCGCCGCTGGCGTACATGCGCGGACGCACGCTCTCGGATGCATATATCATCTTGGACGAGGCGCAGAACGTCACGCGCGAGCAGCTCAAGATGTTTCTCACGCGCTTGGGTCAGAACGCGAAGATGATCGTTACCGGCGACGTAACGCAGGTCGATCTGCCGCGCGGCGCCGCGAGCGGACTCTTCGACGTCGATCGTCTGTTCAGCGGAATCGACGACATTGGGATCACGTATCTGGACGAGTCCGACATCGTCCGTCACCCGCTGGTCGGCAAAATCGTCGGCGCCTATGCCCGTCTATCTGTCGAACGCGACGCGTAAGACCGGGCTGGATTTTCGCGCGATCGAACGGCTCGTCGACGCGTTGCTCGCGGCGACCGGCGAGGGCGCGTCGAGCGTGTCCGTATCGTTCGTGCGCGACCCGAAGATCCGCGAGCTCAACCGCGCGTTCCGGGGATTTGACAAGCCCACCGACGTGTTGAGCTTTCCGCTCGTCGAGCCGGGCGATGCCTACGCGGGCGCGCAGCGGCTGCTGGGCGATATCGTGATCAGCGTCGACACGGCGCGGCGGCAGGCCGCGGGCTACGACGCGCCGCTCGATCGCGAAGTGGCGCGGCTGCTCATCCACGGCGTGCTCCATCTCCTCGGCCACGATCATCTCGAACCGGTCGAGCGGGCGGCGATGGAGGCCGAAGAGCGGCGGCTTGCCGACGCGATCGGAATGCCGTGGCCGTATTGACACGTCGGACCATCGCGTTGGCCGTGCTCGCGGTGTGCTGCGCTGCCGGCCGGCCCGACCTTCCGACCGGGGAAGCGAGTCCCTCGATCGTCGCCCGTGCTCATTGGGAGATCGCAACCTCCTCGCCGTCGGCACAAGCCGCGTTCGACCGCGGGCTTGTGATGCTCTACGCGTTCAACGCCGGCGAGGCGCGCGCGGCGTTTCGGAGCGCCGAACGCGCCGACGCGCGCGCCGTTCTGCCGTACGTCGGCGAGGCGCTCGCCGAAACCATCGATATCAATCGGCCCACGACACCCGAAGGTGAACGCCGTGCAGCCGACGCGCTGGCGCGCGGACGGCCGGCCGCCGCGGCGGCAACGCCCGACGATCGCGCACTGTATGCCGCAGCCGCGGCGCGGTTCGATACGGCACGGTCCCAAAAACAGCGCTTCACGGCGTTTTTCACGATGCTACAGGCGTTCGCGCAAGCGCACCCATCCGATGGAACGGCTTCGACGCTGGCCGCCTATGCCGGCTACAATGCGACCGGCGTGCTCACGCAGGGATCCGCCGACGACCTCACGGCCGATGCGCAAACGATCGCGGCGGACCTCGACCGCGCGCTCGGCGTCGATCCCGGGGACGTCGGCGCGCACCACCTGCGAATTCACTTCTGGGAGGAAGCCCACCGGCCCGAACGCGCGCTGGCCGACGCAAACGTTCTTGCCGGCCTGCAATACGATCCGGGCGAGTCGCACCTCGAGCACATGGCCGGACACATTTACGACCGGTTGGGCGAATATGCGCAGATGGTCGCCGTCAACGAGTCCGCGTGTGCCAACGATGCGGCGTACTTCGGCCAAGGCCGCGACGACGCGCAAGACGTGATGCGCGGCTACCACGAGCACAACGTCGATTTCGTGCTCTATGGTCTGACCACGCTGGGCTTGAACGCGCCGGCGCGCGCGTTCGCGGCGCACGAGACGCTTTACAGCCGCGAGATCGTCGCCTTGCGCGAGCACGACGATCGCGGCGTCCTCGCGCTGCTCGGCGACGCCGTCACGCCGCTGCGGGTGATCGCGGAAGCGCGCGCCGGCGACCTCGAGGCCGCGCGCAAAGACCTCGCGGGTTTGCCCGCCCATGGCGGCGGGACGGGGGAAAGCGATCTCGCAGCCGCCGCGGTCGCGCGAGCCGCGCACGACGATGCCGCGGCGCTCGCCGCGTACCGCAAGGCGCTGGCGGCTCAGGGGGCGTTTTTGGGCGACCCCAAGGCGCATTGGTGGGCGCCTCCCGGCGAAGGACTGGGAGCGACGCTGCTCGAGGCGCGTAACGCACCCGAGGCCGAACGAACCTTCCGCGTCGAGCTTTCACGCTACCCGAACGACCCGCGGCTGGAGTTCGGCCTGGCGGAGGCCCTCGCGGCACAGGGCAAGGACGATTCGGCCGCCCGCAACGCCTATCGAGGGGAATGGAAAGGCGAGAAGCCCTTGACGCTGGGCGATCTCGGCTGACTCGCCACATTCGCGTGCGCCGCTCCCTTGAGCCCTCGCGCGCAAGCACCCTCGCCCGCCGTGCCGAAGATAGCCGGGTAATGCGATCCATTCCCAGCGGAGAACCGTCATCAGAGATCCGCGCCTAAGTCGGGCACTGCCCCGGGTGAAACTCGTCGCCGAGAACCCGGTGCTGCGGGCGTTCCACTATGCCTTCGAGGGCATCATCTACGCCACGCGCACGCAGCTCAACATGCGCATCCATTGGATCGCGGCGGCGCTGGTCTTGGCGGCAACCTTGTACTTGCGCTTGGGGCGCCCGTACGTGATCGGGATCGTGATCACCGTCGCGGTCGTGCTCGCGTTCGAGCTCGTCAATACCGCGGTCGAGGCAATCATCGACCTCATGATCGAACTCAATCATCCGCTTGCCAAGATTGCTAAAGACGCTGCCGCCGGTGCGGTGCTCGTCGTCGCGTTTGCCGCGGTCATCGTGGGATATCTCACGTTTTATGAAGGCATCCTCGCGGGCGGCGATCAGGTGTACCGAGCAGCGCTGGCGCTGCCGGCCAACGCCGTTTTTCTCGCGCTCGTCATCGTCGGGATCGTCACCATCGTGGTCAAAGCGCGCATCGGCCACGGTTCGGCGCTGCAGGGCGGCGCGGTATCGGGCCACGCCGCGCTTGCGTTCGCCGCGGCGACCTTCATCGCGTTGCTGTCGCGCAGCGCGCTCTTGGCCAGCCTAGCGCTATTTTTGGCGATTCTCGTTACGCAGAGCCGGGTTGAGTCGGGAATTCATTCCGCGCGGGAAGTTTTCTGGGGCGGTTTGCTCGGTGCGGGCGTAAGTTATGGAATCTGGACCGTGATGGCGTTGCCGGTTGTGTTATAATGGCCCCGCTTGAGCACTGACCCGCTACCTGCGGCCGCTGTAAGGCCGTGGCGGCCCCCGCCGTTCCACTGCGAGGCGCCGCCGGCCATCCGATGAATCCTATTTCGCCCGAAGTCGTCGCACTGACCGTGCTGACGGCGGCTGCCGCTTTTTTCGCGGCTTCGGAAGCGGCGATCGTCTCCGTCAGCCGGATAAAGATCCGCGCGCTCGCCGAGAAACACGTAAAGAACGCCGACCGGGTCGCGAAGCTGCTGGAAGATCGCAATCGAACGCTAACCTCGATCTTGATCGGCAGCACCTTCGTGCTGCTCGCCGCCGATTCGGTGGCGACCTATCTGTTCATCCGGGCCGACGTGCCGAACGCCGCGATCTGGTCGACGGTCATGATGACCGTCATCATCCTGGTCTTCGGCGAAATCATCCCCAAGACGCTAGCCGTCGGCAGCAGCGACAAATGGGCGCTGCGCATCTCCGGCCCACTGCGGGTCGCGACCTGGATCCTCGCTCCCCTTACCTGGGCGTTCTTGCTGGCGTCGAGCGGGCTTGTTCGGCTATTCGGCGGGCAACCGGCCGTCGGTCCGTACGTTACCGAAGAAGACATCAAGACGCTCGTCAACGTGGGCGTCGAGCAGAACGTGCTCGAGGAAGAAGAGCGCGAGCTCATTCATTCGATCATCGAGTTCGGCGACACGATCGTGCGCGAGGTGATGACCCCGCGCCCGGACATGGTTGCCGTCGCCGTGTCCTCCTCGCCGCGACGGGCACTCGATCTCGTGATCGCCGAAGGCTATTCGAAACTGCCGATCTACGACGAGACGATCGACAACGTGATCGGCGTCGTGCACGACCGCGAGTTGCTCATCGCGCTCTCGAACAGTTCGATCGCGAACATTTCGCTGCGGTCGCTCATGCGCCCGGTCACCCACGTGCCCGAAAATAAGCGCATCTCCGAGCTGCTGCGCGAAATGCAGCGCAACAAGTTCTCGCTGGCAATCGTGCTCGATGAGTACGGCGGCACGGCAGGGCTCGTGACGATGGAGGACTTGCTCGAAGAGATCGTGGGCGAGATTCGCGACGAGCACGACGAGGGCGAGGAAGAAGCGATCCGGCGCATCGCCGATGACGAGTCGATCGTCGAAGCCGGCACGAACATCGAGGACGTCAACGCCGAATTAGGCATCGACCTTCCGCACGAAGAATTCGAGACGATCGGCGGATACACCGTCGGCTTGTTCGGCCGTCTGCCGCGCGAAGGCGAAGAGATCGAAGCGGGGACGGGCGTCAAGCTGCGGGTCGATCGAACGCGCGGTCGCCGCATTCTCGCCGTTCGGGTGCTTACCAACGGCAAAGCGTATCCGCTATCCGCGTCCAAAGACGAGGTAACGGATGACGCTCGAACCGTCTGAGTTGCTCGCGGCGGCGGTCTCGGCGCGCGAGCGCGCGTACGCGCCGTATTCGAACTTCAGCGTGGGCGCCGCACTCGTCGCGGCCGACGGGCGCATTTTTGCCGGTTTCAATGTCGAGAACGCATCGTACGGGCTCTCGATGTGTGCCGAACGAGTTGCGATCTACCATGCCCTGTGCCAAGGAGTCCGGCAGGTCGAGGCGATCGCCGTCACCGGTCCGGACGGCGTGCGAACGACGCCTTGCGGTGCCTGCCGGCAGGTGCTGCACGAATTCGGCCCGGGCATGCGGGTCATCTTCGCCGACGGCGGGCGGGTGCGCGTCGTGCCGCTGTCGAGTCTGTTGCCCGACGCGTTCGGTCCCGCCGACCTTGCCGCCGCGCCTTCGCCCAGCTGCGAACTGCCGGGAGACGCACGCTGACCGAGCGGAGCTATACGACGGACGCGATGGTGTTGCGCTCGCGTCCGTTGGGTGAAGCCGATCGGATCTTCACCTTGTTTTCGACGGCACGCGGGAAACTCGACGCGGTCGGGAAAGGCGTGCGCCGGCCGCGAAGCGCGGTGGGTGGGCAGCTTGCATTTCTCTCCGAGGTTCGGGTGTCGCTGCATCGGGGAAGGAACCTCGACGTGATTACCTCGGTGCAGACGGTGCGCACCCACTGGCAGGGCCTCGTCGACCCCGCGACGTTCGCCGCAGCGTCGCTGCTGGCGGAGATCGTCGACGCCTTCTGCGAGCTGGATCTGCCCATGCCCGACGTGTACGCGCTGCTCCGTGCCGCGGCTCCGGCGCTCGCGGCGAGCACCGATCCCGCGTCGCTCGTCCCGCGCTTCGAGCTGCGGCTCCTCGCGGCGTTGGGTTTGGCACCGCCCGACGACGCGTGCGTGCGCTGCAGCGGGCCCTTCAACGAGCACGGCGCCTGGCTCGACGTGGATGCGGGCGGTCTGGCGTGCGAGCGCTGCGGCGGCAGCCGCGGCGACGTCAATCACTTACGGCCCGATGACGTCGCGAATTTTCGCGCGGTCGGCGCGCTGCGCGGCGGACCGATCCGGGCGGCGGCGACGGCCACCCCGCGTGCCGCACGCGCGATCGACGAACTCGTCAATTGGCATCTCGGCAAGCGGCCGAAATCGCGCGGTTTGCTCGACACGTTCCCGGTTTGACGGCGATGGACGAAAGCATCATCGCGCTCGACGTCGGCGAGCGCCGAATCGGCGTGGCCGTGAGCGTCGGAACCATGGCCTTGCCGTTCGACACGATCGAACGGACGAACGTGCGCGCCGACACCGAGCGCATCGTGGAGATCGCGCGCGAACGCGGGGCGCGCACGATCGTCGTCGGCGATCCGCTCACGCTCGCGGGCGAACGCGGCCTGTCGGCGAAAAGCGTGGACGCGTTCGTCGTACATTTGGGACGGGCGTTCGATGGAACCATCGAGATGGTCGACGAGCGGCTGACGACGGCCGCGGTGCAGAAGTCGCTCATCGCCGCCGACGTCTCGCGCAAGAAGCGCCGCACGGTGGTCGACAAGCTCGCAGCGGCGATGATTCTCGACACCTATCTGCGGCGGCGCAACGGGTGAAGAAGCTCCGCCGCGCGCTATTCGACACCTCGGTGGCGATCCTGGTCATGGTCGCCATGCTAGTCACGGCTTCGGCGCTCTGGTTCCGCAATGCGGTCTACGGCGACCGGACGTTGCCGCAGGCGCGAACGTCGGTCGTGATCCCGCGCGGTGAAAGTTTCGGCGGCGTCATCAGCCTGCTCCAAGCGCACAGTGTTTTGGCGCACCCGATCGCGTTCCGCATTTTGGCTCGCATGCGCGGCAACGAAGAAGACGTGAAAGCCGGCGAATATGCGTTCACGCCGCATCAAACCAGCGACGAGATTCTGCGCCAGCTCGTCGCTGGCGAGGCGCAAGTCGCGCTATGGGTGACGATCCCCGAGGGTTTCACCGCGCGCGAGGTGGCGCAGACGCTCGCCGAACGAAAACTGGGCAGCGCCGCGGCATACGACGCCGTGTTTCTGCACGACGGCATCGAGATCGACGGACGGCGCACGCCGTCGCTCGAAGGCTATCTCTTTCCGAGCACGTATCTGATGCCGCTCGACGTCACGCCCGCTGCCGCCGCCAAGATTTTGACGGACCAGTTTCGCCAGGAACTGCCGTCCGATGCCGGCGCTCGCGCGCGCGCCCTCGGCCGTACCATCCCCGAAGTCGTCACGATCGCTTCGCTCGTCGAACGCGAAGCCAAATCCGACGACGAACGTGCGCTCATGGCGGGCGTCTACTACAATCGTTTGCGTTTAGGCATGCCGCTGGAAGTCGACGCGACGATCGAATACATCTTTCCCGAGCACCACCCGGTAATCACCCGCAGCGATCTCGCGATCCCCTCGCCATACAATACGTATCTGCGAACCGGTTTGCCGCCGACGCCGATCGCGAATCCCGGCAAGGCATCGCTCGATGCCGCGTTCGCTCCGCGCGCGTCGGACTATCTCTACTATGTCTACAAGGGCGACGGCCATCACGCCTTCGCGCGCACGCTGGCCGAGCACAACGCGAACGTCGAACGTTATTTGAAATAACACTACCCAGCATGGAACAGCGCGAACCCCGGTACTCCAGATCGTCAATAGCTCGACATACGCGAACCGGGTCTTCGTCCGCCGCTTAGCTGTTCATCGGCCACAACGCTACGCGCGTTGTTCGCTAATCGCGCCTCGCGGCGGGCACGAGCCGGAAAGCGCATGTTTCCTCACCGGCCCAGCCTCACCGGCTGCGTTCGAACTGGACGGTTTGCAACCCAACGCCTTACCGGGGGTGCCGTAAAGCCTCGGCCTTCAGGCCGGGGATATAAGGCGCGGCGTGCTAACTTGGGGTTCTTTGGCTTTTGATACAGCGCTTGATAATGTCGAGCGATCAGGCGCTACGGATCAATCCGCACGCGGTTTATGCGTTCTCGGGTCGCGCCGACGTCTATAAGAAAGCCGGCCATTACCAACTTGCCGTCGAAAACTACGATGCCGCCTGGAGGCTGCACCCTCACGACAAGGAACTGCCGCGACAACTCACCGAGGCGCATACGCTGCCGGCGTTCGGCGGTTAAGTTCGGGCATGCCCGTAAGCGGACGGACTGCATTCCGGCACCGCAGCGAAGAATACGGTTGAACGTCGAACGAGAGCAGCGGCTTCGTTCGAAGTTACGTTGGACTTGGTGCGGGCGCTGCAGGGGCGTCCGTGATCGCGGCCGGATGCAGCAGTACCGTCTGCATGGGGGTCGTCGTATCGATGTGAATTTCCTTGCCGCGCATGAACAAAGCGGCGATCCCCGCATCCGGGATAATTCCGAGGATACGCGATTCAGCTTTTCGATTGCCCCCGTTGACCTCAAATTGCTGATCGGCGAAATGGACGGCCTTTGACTCCGAGACGCGGACGCCGTTCAGCCGCAAGGTCAAGTCGCCTTCGTGGCCCAGCGTGCCGTTATGGCCGGATACGAGCACGGTCCCGGTACCGAGCGCGCCACGAGCCACGAGAACCTGGCCGTCGACGACGACCGGATCGAGCAAAGCGAACGAAAACGCGTCGCCGGCTTTGTTGCGATCCGAAGCCAGCGGCGCGGTGAGGTGAAATCGGAGCCGCGTTCCGGACGGAATCGTGGCGTTCGACATGCCGGGAGTCGGGTCGGCGAGAACCGGCGTAAGCGCTACCGCGCACAGCGAGAGCGTCGCGCTCAACCGGGCAACGCCGCGTCCGACGCGCCTCATTGGAACCGTCATGTGCATACGGGTGTATCGCCGGATGCGGGTGAGTAGGCCTGCAAGTGCCGACAATCGTAACCGAAGCTCCGAGCAGGATTGACCTGCGGACGCGCAGCTCTAAGCGCAGCAGAGGAAACTGCCGGCGTTCGCGGCATGCGTCGTCGATTGACGATGCGAGAGCAACGAGTAGGTGGCTCGTCGCGGTGGCCGCAGCCTTTCAGCGGCGGCCTTAAGGACCGATTTGCCGCGCGATTGTTGCAGCGGCGTTGCGAACGGCGGCCTGATCGACGATGCTAATTTCGGCGCTGCCGCGACCGCGCAGTCCGGCTCGTAACAACTCCGCCAATTCGCGCCGACGTAACCGACCGGACTTCGGAGTCTGACGACACTAGAGTCAACCTTAGTCGCCCGCAAGGATTTTTCCGGTTGGCTGGTCTCACCCAGCATAGACCCAGAGGGAGGTTCGACTATTCCAACCCCGGGTGAATTCCTCAAGCGCAGCTCATTACGGCGTGCGTGCGTTTCCCGCGCACCATGCTGCGCACCGACGTTTCCCATGCATTGCCGAAGCATTCTTCGCCGCTGAACCGACGATGAGACGCCGGACATGCGATTTCGTCTCATTGACTCGGTGCGCTTCTCAGCGGCAGCGGCCCGGAGGCGAGCGATCGTTTGTGGAAGAAACGCGCACGATGATCTTCGCGCGAAAGTTGAAACCTGCATGAAGCAACGCCGCGTTGCCGGGATTCTGCGAATCTTCTTCCTTGCCGTCGTAACTGCGGCGGGTTCGGGCGTTGCTGCTCGAGCCGACACGATAAGCGTCGAAACGTACGAAGCCGACTGGGTCGCCTACAACGGCTTCATTATCGGCACGCCGCTCAACGCGGCGGACCAGCACTACGTCGAGCAGTTCACCGCCAACGTCTATCGCACGCACCCCCAAATTGTGACGCCGCAGCACCGGGACATCCAAAATGTGCTCGCGCAGGTCCGCGCCGACCCGCTCCACGCCGACGAACGGCGGGAGGAGCTGCGGTTATTCGTCGCGCGGCAATCCGATGAGAACAGGGCCTGGCGCGAGTTCGTCGAAGCGCGCGATCCGACGATCGTTTTCGTGCCGGAAAAACAGCAGCTCGTCACCGAACGGTCGCTGGTGACGCTGCGCCGGGCCTGCGCGTTCTTCACCAAGACACTGTACGTCGCCGCCCCCGACGCCGGTTTCATCACCCGCGAACGCGCGTATCTGCGGACGCACTTCAAAACGCTGCCCGAGATCGAGAAATACGCGGCCGGTCATGTCGGGCGCGATATCGCGGTCATGACGGATCCCGGGCAGAAGACCGACCCCGGCAAGAACGCCGCGCTCGTCAAAGCGGTCCGGCCGTACTTTCAATCGCAAAATCAATATGCGGCGTCGACCATCGCCGTGCTCGGACCCATCGACGACCGGATCGCCGCCGCGCTTTTGCGCCGCAACATCGTCATGCATTCGCTGATCTTGAACGGCGCGATGAACTACAACATGCTGCAGACCATGGACTACAACTCGAACTGGGGCGGTTGGGCGGCAGCGCACCGCAACGTCATCCCGATGCCGCACCCACAATTCTGAAGCTTCGGCTCAAGGGCGACCTCGCGCTCGAGGTCGCCATAGCCGCGCGCGTTCGATGCTATTCAAGGTTTACCGGCAGTGTCGGGATATTCCAACTCCGGTGAATTCCTTACCGGCGAGCATGAGTCGGGAGTGACGGTGCAGACGTGGTTATGGGCCACACCCACAAGGCATTCGGCGCGCAGCATCGAGCAGTGTTACTCAAACGGCCGATAAAACTGAGTCAGCACCCACATCGCAAGCAGATAGACGCTGAGCAGTGACTGAATCCCTGCAACGAAGCGGACCCAGCCGACAGCTTGGAGTGAGTAGTCGCGACCCTGTAAGCGACGAATCCAGTCGCCAGGAGTGAATTGTTCGAAACCGATGTTGACAGCCGACAGGAGCGAAAAGTACGCCGCTTTGCGAAAGACGTCCGCCAGCTTCAGAAGGACGTTGCGACAGTCCGCCGCCCCCACACGCTTCCACTTGGTTTCCTTCTCGACCGTTGGCTCAGCTGACGGCTCATCGATCCGGTCTGCAGGAAGAACCTGATAGATCCCACTGTCTGCCCAAAAGGCGTGCCACCGATCCTGGGAGCGACTCACTTTGCGCGCCTTCTCAATGTCTACATTATCGGACGGTTCATCGACGCGGTCGGTAGGAGCGGCCTGATCGATTCGGCTGGCCTTCCCCCTGTCTTTCGGAACGAGGAGGATTGGCCAAATATAGACCAACGTGAAACCGCCGGCGAGAATGACAATTAAGAGCAAGCCGCGCGTGGGCTGCATTCCGTAAGCGGTGGTCACGTCGAAGCCGACCATCCGGAAGAGGCCCTCAATCCATGCGAAGCTCCGTGTACCTTGGCTGCCGGCATCTCTTGCCGCGAATTTGCTCACCGCACTATCGTCGCCCGCTGGAACGAGGCCCAATTGTACACCGTCAATGAAACTAGACTGAGCCAATAGCTTCTTGACCGGCATCGATGCGGATGCCAATAGCTGAGTCGTCCTGCTGCGCTGAATGGCATATGTCGCGTCCCGCTCTTCGTCGCGAAGACCGGCGTCTTCTAGCAGTTTCCGAACCTGAACGAGTCCGGTTTGTCGATTGGACGGGACGTGAAGCGTGGAGAGACCTTGGATGTCGGTGACATACGAGTCGGGTGGCTCGGACACGGGCGAATAGATAGCATGTGTTAGGTCGGCCTGGGCCAGTACAGCTTTGCCCACCTTTACTTCTGTCAGGTCCGCGCCGTTAAGCTTTGCGCGAACCAGGTCCGCACTGCTCAGATCCGCAGCGAGCAAGCCCGCGTCTATCAGTTTCGCGTCGATCAGTTGCGCGCTATTAAGGTTTGCCAGGTACAGGAACGCGTGGCTTAGGTCCGCCTCGTACAGAATCGCGTGGTTGAGGTTCGCAGCGATCAGGTTTGCGCGGCCCAGGTTCGCGTTTGTCAAGTCCGCGCGGCTTAGGTCCGCGCCTTGCAGGTACGCGCCAGTCAGAGTCGCGCGGTTAAGTTGCGCGCGGCTCAGGTCCGCGCCTTGCAGGTGCGCGCCGATCATCTTCGCGTCAATCAAGTGCGCGCCGCTCAGGTTTGCGCCCCTCAGGTCTGCGTCGTCGCGCAAGTCCGCGCGTCTTAGGTCCGCACGCCTCAGGTCCGCACTGCACAGAACCGCGCCGTTTAGGTGCGCGTCGATCAGCTGCGCGTCAGTCATGTGCGCGAAGCTGAGGTTTGCGTTGAAGAGCCACGCGCCGCTCAGGTTTGCGCCCCTCAGGTCTGCGCCGTTCAGTTGCGCTAGAAGCAAGGGCGCGTGGCTTAGGTTCGCCTTGACTAGTTTCGCATTGCACAGGTTTGCCCGCTCTGGATGATTGCGTGCTTCACTCCGCCAATCCGAGTAAGCGGGTTTGACGTGGTCCAGGTACTCGTCGTGCGCTAGCATATCAAAACTCGGGTATTTCTTTTGAAGCCAGCCGCGGTGCTTCGCCAGAATGCGAGGCAGGTCCGTCGGCCTCCACTCGAACGGACGGCATCTCGTTGTAGCTTCTTGATCAGACTGCTGAGCATCAACGTGGTAGGGAAGTCCAGTCATCAAACCGGCGAATACGCTTAACGAAACGATCAATCTCACAACGTTGCGCACGGTAGATCGTCCCTTCATTTTCGGTTCAGCTTGGTCGGTCCACGAGTCGTGGTTTCCACGAGTTAACGCCCACGACCATGACCAAGCCCCATTCCGCGTTCGACCTCTGCTTAGGCACCGTTTCCCGAATCAACTTCTGCTCTCGTTCTTGGCAGCTCGATCTCTCGCCGATAGCCCACGTTCGCGCAGCACATCGCGTACGAGCGCCTTGCCCTGATCCCGCTTAGCGCGCACGAGCGGCTCATCAAAATCGCGTCACTGATCCCGGCCGTAGGCGATCGTCACGTCTTCGCGGGCTTGCGTGGCGTCGACGTAGAGTCCCCGGCGTGCCTCGGCTGAGGACGCCAGCGCAAGGAGGGCGTCGGCGGTGCGCCCCTGCGAGCGAAACGAGGTTGTCGCGTAGCCGCAGCCGGGGGCCCGCTGCTCGTGTAGGTCCTATTAGGACGTGCCTTTAGAGCAGCGCAGGTAGTCGGGTAGCTGGCTCATTTAAGAGCCCCTGGGCCTCCTCGACCCCGAGGCACTGAAATTATGATTTGCACCTGGCCCTGGTCTTCGGTTCTGCCGCGCGGAACGGAGTCCACGTGAAGGGCTCGCTTCGCGACGGCGACGAGTTGCGAACCCTTCGCGTTGGCCGAATCCGGTCGCTAGGTCACTGAAAGCAGCGACGGTTGCCATCGATGGCAACCGAATGGCGTCCGTTCTTTCGAGCGCTTTGGCCAACCACGCGAAATGCTCAGCGATGGTGCCCGCAATGCGGTCCGCGTTGTCTGTCGCGTCCGTGTTCGAGCGTGCCACGTCCGCATGATTCGATGATTCGTGGATGGAATGAGCGCGGGATAGAGGTGCGCCCGAAAATCACGTTGCCCGTGGCGCCGCTGCGAGGAGGCGCGTCGATGCGGCCGCGATGCGTTACTTCGCCGAGGCTCTGCAAGACCCGTAGCTCGAGCTCGAGCAGCTCGCCGAGCACATGGGCCTGTCCGTGAAAACCGCTCGCCGAGCGCGTACGGCTTTGATCATGGCTGGTTGGCTTGAACTCAGAATTAAGCGTGGCCTGCATGGGCCTCGCATGGAGCACGTTTGCCTGCCGGGCCCAACTTGAAAATCGCGTCCCGACTCACCGTTGAGTGGCGGAATCCACATTAGAAGCCCGTTACGAAGAGGAAATTCACACCTGAACCACCGTCGAGATCGAGTGGCTGAATCGAGCTGGCTGAAAGCTCAAGATCCTCCCGTTCTAGCCTGAACTTACCCCCATTGAACTCCCACTTCGAGAAGAACCCTTTATCCATAGGCGTTTCTCAATTTCACCCTATCCAGATTGTAGTCATCAAGGCGCTTGTCGACCGAGAACCGTGATGGTAACATCGTATTGATTTTTGGGCTTCCGAGGATGTAGTCATCACTCGGTCAGCAGTCGGCATCGAAGAATCCTATTCCATCAGTGTTTCCGGACCATTCGCTGAGTTCATCGAGGGTAAGTCCAGTCTAGCGACCGCGACTCGAAGATCGGGATGTCGCGCAGCTCGCCGGCGCGCGAGCATTTCGACCCGCCGTCGAGTGGCGGAATCGAAGTTGAAAGTCCGTCACTACGAGGAAATTCACCACCCTGACCCACCGTCGAGTGGGTACTTGAAAAGCAAACACCCACGGCGCTTGCCGCGGGTGTTGCTCGTTACGTTTCGTTCGAACGTGCGCTCGAGTTTTACGAACACTTCCCGACGTAGCCGCATTGCTGCAGGCACTGGATGCAGCCGCCTTGGCTGATGAGCGGGCCGCTGCACTTGGGACACATGCCGACGCCGGTCTGCATCGCTCGTTGAACGTTGATCGCGCCGTCGCCGTTCGAGGTGCCGCTGTTGGTGCCGGAATGGCCGTTGGCGAGTCCGGTGTGCCCGGTCAGATCGATCGAGCGTGCATTGATGCTGCTTTCGATCTTGTCTTCGACGGGATAGGGAAAAAGTGGTTCGGCGACCGCGACGACGTCGGCTTCGTGAGCGATTTGCGGATCCGTCCCGGGGAGCGCAAGCGCCAACGCTTTGGCCAAGCCTTGTGAGATCCCGTCGGCGCAAGAGAGCGTCGTCGGGCCTTCGGCGTTGCGCATCTTGGGATTGGGGCAGCGCATACCCTCGAATTTATCGATGAATTTCTGGGGATCGGCGCCGTAGCGCAGCCCGACGGACATCGCGACGCCCAACGCTTCGAGATAGCTCTGCTGGCACGAGCCCGATTTGCCCAGCTTGAAAAATACCTCGAACGGCCGGCCGTTCTCGTCTTCATTGAGCGTGATATAGAGCGGACCGCAGCCGACATTGGACTGAACCGTGCGGCCGCGCAATACCGCCGGACGTTTGCGATAGGGAACGCCGGCTCGGGGTGGCACCGAGTTGGGGTTGACCTTCACCTTGAGTTCACTGTTGACGGCCTGCAGATTCTCGACGCGGTCGATCAGTTTGCGGACGGTCGATCCGCACTCCGCGTTGAGCGCGGAGAGTTTCGCGTTCTCCGCTTCGAGGGTTTCAACGCGTGTGATCAGCCCGGCAAGCGCTGCTTTAACTGCTGTTTCGTCCACGACTATTAATCTCCGAGTAGGGCTTGGGCTCGCGCGAGCAGTGTCTCGAGCGGGTCGGCGGGTGATGCGTTCTTGACGATGGCGGTTGCCGCGGTGACGGCGTTTCCCGATGTATTCTGGCCGGCATCGCGATTGACTCCCGAGATGTCGGCGTCTTTCGAGAAAGTGACGACTTGTTCGGTCCGCGAGCCGTCGCGATAGTAGGTGAAGCCCTTGCAGCCGGACTTATAGGCACGGAAGATCGAACGGGCGACGTTCTCGCGCGTGTCGCCATTCGGCGCATTGATCGTGTTATGGCTTACGAGGCCGTTGACGACGTAGCTGTGCGACGCCTCAACCTCGATGTCGTACGTCCGAGCTTCACGCACCTCGATGCTCGCAATCTTGACGAGATACTCCCTTGCATCCGCGAGCGGGATTTGCAGCTTATCGAGGGTACTCGCGAAGCAGTGTTCTGGTTTACGCTCCTTGAGACTCCGTAAGCTGCTGAATTCCGAGTGAGCGTATGGAAGTGACATCGAAAAAACCTCGGACGGGAGCCGCACCAGACGTTGCGGATTTACCGATGAAACCTTCTTTCGCGTTTCGACCGGATCGATCAGTTCTTGTAACTCCGCAGTTACGCGTACATGGTGCACAAAGTATCCGTCAGCCCGCGTTTCCTTGAAGCGGTAGCATGAAGGAACCCCTAAGCTCCGGCACATTGCCTCGACCCCGTCCGCAAGCCGCTGGCTTATCCCACAATACACAACTAAGGCGCTCCGATGCGCACCGCTTGCGACGTAACCGTCAAGGCTGACGCCATTAAGAAAGGCGATCTTTTCGGCTCGGGAACCCCGGAGAACTTGAGCCGGAACATTCTTTTGCGCAGCTCCTTTACCGACCAAATCGGCAACATAGCGCGCTAGCGCGCGAGACGTCAGGTGCCGTGTGCGGACGCCGGTTCGCTTATCGAGCACGACGCGCGGCCGCTGACCGAAGAGATGAAGCGATAGGACATCAAATGCGCGACCAACGTCTCCGCTCTCGTCCTTTTCGCAGATACCAACGTTTTCCGTCGATTCAACGCTGTGCCCATCGGCTGCGATCATCCCGAGGAAGAGAGCCAGTTCGGGAGTCATCGATTTCGGCAAGGTCACCTCCGTCGCGGTATTCCGGAAGGGGAACGGATCGGTGTCGATGACCTCGCCGCCAGGTCCGCCGAGTTCTTCGAATCGGCCAACGACAAGATCGCCAACCTGAAGCTCTGCCATCGCTTTCCAGCCGTTGATCGTCAGCAGATGGTGCGTTTCGCTAGCTTCGAGTGTCGCTCCGTTCTTCGCTCGAATACGAATCGTTTTGGCGCGGCCGTTGTTATAGAATGCCGTGACTCGACGAAATCTACCGTCATGCGCGATGACACAGTAGGCATTGTTGAGTTCACCAAACTGGCCTTCGAGCGCGTGTCCCATCTGCTCGATCCGGATAAGCCCTTTGTCGGTGGGAATCAACGTGCCTTCGGCGACACATTTCGAAACCGCGTTGCAGGTGTGCTTTTGGAACGCGGCCAGCATGTCGATATGCTGATCGACGCTCACGTCGGCGGCGACGGTGAACACTTCTTGCCACAGCGCCGGGACTTCCGGAATGCCCTTGAGCGAGCCGCGATTCTCCTCGACCTTCGCCAACAGCGCTTCAGAGAAGAAGTTCTCGTCCTTCGCGATCTCCTCAAAGAGGGGCAAGACGTAGTAGAGGTGCTGCGGGCGACCTTCGGCGTCTTTCATCACGTGCTTGGTGTACGCGATGCCGAAGTACGGTTCACAGCCGAAGCTGCAGCCGGCGATCATCGAGATCGTTCCCGTCGGCGCAATCGAGAGCAGCGCGGCATTGCGGCGCGGCCGCGGATCGTCGGCCCACTTCGAGAGGTGCTTGTTGGGGAACTCGCCGCGTTCGCGCGCCAAGACCTCCGATGTATCTTCGGCTCGCATCTGGATGAAATGCATGAGCTTCTCAGCCAACGCGATGGCTTGGGGCGAACCGTACGCCACGCGCAGCTGAATGAGCAGATCGGCGAAGCCCATGATTCCCAGACCGACGCGCCGGTTGTTGGTGACCATCTGTTTGATCTCGTCGATCGGATAGATGTTCGCGTCGATCACGTTATCGAGAAAGCGGATCGAAAGCCCGACCGCTTGTGCGAGCCGATCCCAATCCACGTCGTTCTTCGAGGACTCGAAGAAGTGCCCGACATTGATCGATCCTAAATTGCAAGAATCGAATCCGTGCAAACTTTGCTCGCCGCACTGCAAGTTATTTATATAAACGAGCTTGGTTTTTCCGGTACGCGACGCCGAGGGGAAGCCGCCCACGAAGAAATTGTGGAAATCATCGACGGTTCCGTTGTATACATCTTCGTAACCGTCGAATTCGACGGAGACAACGCGGTGATTGAATGTCGATGCGGCTTCCTGCAGCGAAGAATAGGAACGAAACGGGCTGCTGGTCCGCGAAATCTCGGCGGAGATTCCGCGTTCGGCGCAACGCCGTTGCCAGTCGCGTTTGAGCACGATGCCGGTTCGCGACTTTAATTCCGTGTACACGTCGAGCTGTTTTTCGCGCAGTTGGCCGGCAAGCAGATCGAGCGTCGCGCGGCGTGACGTTTGGCGCTTCGCGATAACGTCGGGGCGCTTGTTTACCGTAACGGTGCCGCACATCTTCGAGCAGAACGCGATCTCGCGATTGACGTAGGTAAGATCGAAGCTCGACCCGCAGCCTTCGCAGCGCTTCGTGACATAAAGGAGACCCGTGTCGGCGATCGACGCGTCGTAACCGGCGGTAAGGGCTTCTTTCAAATGACGGACGACGCGCGGATCGGCGTCGATGTGCCCGATCTCCAATTCGAGCGCCGCCCACTTGGCAAGACCCAAGACACCGCCGTTGAGGTGGTTCGCGCGCCAGCCGCTAAACTGCGTCGGCAAGTTCATCGCTTCAGCGAAGTCGGCCCACTCATCGCTGCTGAATCGGTGCCCGTGGGCGAGCGTCAGTTCCAGCGCGGCCGTGCGCAGCTCTTCGTTTGATACACCGCCAAAGCGCGGATTTCCCGAACCCGATTTGGCGATGCGATGTTTGTGCGCATATGCAGCAAGACGTTCCGCCGACCACTCAGTCTTCGCTCGGCGCATCGGGTTCGCGTCGCCGATCATCGTTCGCCCGTGCAGCGCGTCGTGCTCGCCTTTCGTCATGATCCGCAGGTTGTCGGGCCGATTATTTTGCGCATCGAAATCGACGTGATGAACGACGGCGCCGGCGGGAATCTTCGTGGCATAGAAATACTCGGCGATATAGCGGTGCTCGAGCCGATTGGTGGCCTTCCCGTTGTTGATCCACCAGTAATCCTGCGAACGGGAATTCGCGTTCGGAAAGATATCCTTGATCGAAGCTTTGAAGCGCGTCAAGATCTTGAGGCTGTCGCCGGCCTGAAAGTCGCGGACTTCCTTATACGTCCCATCCCGCAAACGAAACTTATGATTGTCGGTCGCGCGTACGACCGAGCCGTCATCGAGCGTGATTCGCAAGACCGCTTTTTTCTTGCCCGTGACGCGCGGATGGCGCATCGTGCGCACCGCGACGGTGCCGCGGTCGTCGTAACAGAATACCGGGACGTCATCGCCCTGCGCCGCGAGTTCAGCGATCGGGACGTGGCCGCGACCGTCGGCGACCGCGACGAGCGTATCGCCGGTCAGGCACGGGTTGGTGGCTTGAATCGGGCCCAGTCCAGGGAGCGGATTCCACTCCGGATGATCGAGGAACAGCACGCCGGGCTCGCCGTTTTGCCACGCGCCTTCCACGATGCCGTCCCAGATCTCCCGCGCCTTGACCGTCCGAACGACGGCTTTCGTCCGCGGATCGATGAGATTGAAATCGGCGTCAGTCTCAACTGCCGACATGAACGCGTCGGTCACGCCGATCGAGATGTTGAAGTTGTTCATCTGCGTCTGCAGCAGCTCTTGCTTGATGTGCGCGAGTTGCGCGTCGGTGTAGTGCCCGGTATCCGACATGCGGTTGAAGAGTGCGCGGTTTTCGGAGTCGAGTTCTTTCTTACAATGCATGAAGTGCATCACATCGGGATGGTCGACGCGCAGTACGCCCATGTTGGCCCCACGCCGCACGCCGCCTTGTTTAATCGAGTCGGTCGCGGCGTTGAAGACTTTCATGAACGACACTGGCCCGGAAGCGTCTTTGCCGGTCGATTCGACGCGCGCTCCGTTCGCGCGCAGGTCGGAAAACGCAAATCCCGTGCCGCCGCCTGCCTTCTGTATCGACGCCATGGCCTTCAAATTACTGAAGATGCCCTCGATGGAGTCGGGGACGGGCAGCACGAAACAGGCCGACAGCATCGAGAGCGGCCGTCCGGCGTTGACCAAGCAGGGCGTGTTGGGCATGAAGTCGCGCCGTGCCAGCATCTCGTAGAACGCCCTGCCGACGTTCGCGACCACGGCGTCGGCATCCGAGCCGGCGCGCTCGGCGTACGGGCGCTCAGAAGCGGCGATCGCCGAGGCTACCCGCCAGAGAAACTCGCTCGGAGCCTCGACGGTACCGTCGGGCTTTTTCGCGAAGTATCGTTCTTTGAGGACCCGCAGCGCGTTGGGATCGAAGGCCGGCTCGCTGAGCCCGCGCGGTAACTCGGTTGACATCGGATCCTCCATTTGCTCGCCCGGACGCGGGCTCTAGCGGGAGCGGAAGCTTCGCCGGCACAAAATCGAACACCTGTTCGATTTTAGCGGCTCGTTCGCGCGGCAGGTACTAGATATTGTACCGCGGCGTCCTTTCGGATACAAGATAGCGGGGGATGCTCCTTGCGGAGATCTGCCTTCAAGCGGTGGAGAAACGTAAAATCTGGTGTATAACTTGGCCGGACCGGTCGAATCGCAGTCTATTGCGCGAGCATCTTGTGGACGATCATGGGGGAAAGCGTGGAAAACATCCGGCAAGAAGAGAGCGAATGTTTCGACCCGATCTAGAGACGGCGACCCTCCCCGATGTGTCGCTCGAAGATTTGTGGGGCCGCGGCTTCCGCGGGATTATCATCGATCTCGACAACACGGTGTGCGGGTACCGCGAAAGCACGCTCGCGCCGGGCGTCCGGCAGTGGGTCATCGACGCCAAAGCGCGCGGCTTCGCGCTCGTCATGGTCTCGAACAATTTTAGCGAGCGGGTCGCGGCGATCGGCGCCGAGATCGACGTTCCCACCGTCCCGAGCGCGCTCAAACCGCTGCCGCACGGCTTCCTGCGCGCCCTGCGCCATCTGCGCACCCGCCGGTCGCAAACCGTCGTCATCGGCGACCAGCTTTTCACCGACGTCCTGGGCGCCAAGCTGCTCGGGCTGCATGCCGTGCTCACGCATCCCATCGTGGCCAAGGATTTCCCGCTCACGCGGGTCCTGCGCTTGATGGAGCGGGTCTTTTTCGCGCGCTCTCCGCGAGGCTGAGGGCGGCGCCGCGCGCGGTTACTCTTTTTTGCCCAGCAAGTTCGCGAGCAGCGTCCCGTCGATGACGACGAGCACGGCGACGATCACCGCGAAAAACGTGAACACAGCCCGCAGCAATCCCCATAACAACCCCATAGCGCGGCTATTCCCGTTTTTGCGCGGCGCGCAACGCCGGTTCGCGCGCCTCGCGTTCGAGCGGAGAAGCCGCCGCGCGGCGGCGAAGAATTGGGCTAACCCAACCTCTTGCTTCGAAATGGATTTGCCTCATGACCGCTGCCCGACCGGCGACGACAGCTTGGCCCTCGCATCAGACGCACCGCGCCGCGTGCGACATCGGTGCGGCATGCTGACCCTGCCCGCCGGCGTGCTCACCGCGAGCGTGCTGTTCGACCTGTTGGCGCTCATCGCCGAACGCCCCGACGAAGCGCGCAGCTACGAGCAGCGCGCGGCCGATCTGCTGCGTTTCGGTCTGAGCGGTTCGCTTTCGACGCTGGCGCTGCGGACGGTCGACTACCTGCGTGCACCGGCCAGGGATGCGGACGCGAACGCGGGACGCCGGTTCGCGCTCAATGGAGCGCTCATCGCGATCTATCTGCTCGACTTGGCGGCCCGCCAGCACCAGCTCGGCGACGCAACCACGCACCGTCCGGGCAGGGATATCGTTCCGGTCGGCCTGTCGCTTTTGGGCTTGGCCTCGTTCGCGATCGCCGACCGGCTGGCGTGAGGCCACGCGCGAGGCCCGTGCGCGGTCTGGCGCGCGTAAAGATTCACGGTGCGGGCCTTTCGAGCGGTCTGGCCGCGGGTGTATGATGACCTGCCAAGCTCCGCCCGAAAGACGAACCGCATCCATGCAGTTGAGCCCCCTGCGGCCGCGCCGCCGGCGATCGTTCGAAGTGACCCGGGTAACGCAAGCACCGGCCCGCCGGACGCCCGACCTTCCGGCAATCGCCGACCGCATCGCGGGACTCACCGACGGTCCGGTCAGCGAGGCCCTCGTGATGACGCTAACCGAACTCTACGGTGACGCGCTCGAACGCATTTTGGAGACCATCGCCGCGGCGCCGGCGGGCGACCAGATTCTCGAGCACCTGTACGATGACGGGCTCGTGGGCGGGCTGCTCGTGGTACACGATCTGCACCCCCACCCGTTGCGAACGCGGGTCGAACGCGCGCTCGCGGCGTTGGGCAAGAAGTCGGGCGAGCCGTTGCCCGTCGCGCTCGACCGAATCGAAGACGAGGTGGTGTACGTGCGGCTCACCGCACCCGCCGGACCAGCCGTGCGCACCGCGGTCGCGCGCGCGGTCGCCCAAGCCGCGCCCGAGATCGCGCGCGTCTGCGCCGAAGTCGAGAGCGCCGAGGACCTCACGCTGCAATTCTGATCGCGCCCGTCGAGGTGTTGCGCTTTCGCCGGCGGTATGAAGTCGAGTGACCGACCTGCGCCGCCCCGAGCTGACGAAGAACTACGATCCCGCCGCGGTCGAACCGCGCATCTACGAGCGGTGGCTCGCCGCGGGCGTCTTTCATGAAGAACCGGATCCGGCCCGGCCGCCGTTCGTCATCTCGATGCCGCCGCCGAACATCACCGGGCGCGCGCACATCGGCCACGGCTCGACCTATACGCCGATGGACGTCCTCACCCGCTACCACCGGATGCTCGGCGAGAACGCCGATTGGATTCCGGGTCAAGACCACGCCGCGATCGCAACCGAATCGGTCGTCATTCGCGAACTGGCCAAGGATGGGCTCACGCGCGAGGGACTCGGCCGCGACGCGTACATCGCGCGCGTGTGGGAATGGCGCGCGCAATACGGCGGGATCATCAACGAGCAATTCAAAGCGCTGGGTTTCGGTCCGGATTGGGAGCGCGAGCGTTTCACGATGGATCCCGGCCTCTCGGCCGCGGTCATGCGGGTCTTCGTCGACTTGTACAACGACGGGTCGATCTACCGTGGAACGCGACTGGTCAACTGGGATCCCAAAGCGCAGTCGACGCTCTCGGATGCCGAAGTCGAAAACGAAGAGCGCAGCACGTTCTTGTGGCACATTCGCTATCCGGCCGAAAACGGCGGACCCGGCGTCGTCATCGCAACGACCCGACCTGAAACGATGTTCGCCGACGTCGCCGTCGCCGTGCATCCTGACGACGAACGCTATCACGCGCTCGTCGGCCGCAACGTCGTCCTACCGCTCGCGGGCCGCGCGATTCCCGTCATCGCCGATGCCGCCGTCGAGCGGGGCTTCGGCACGGGCGCCGTGAAAGTCACGCCCGCGCACGACGCGACGGACTACGAAATCGGCGTTCGGCACGACCTCGCGATGCCGACGGTCATCGACTTTGAGGGCAAGATGACGGGCGACGTGCCGGCTGCGTACGTGGGCCTCGACCGCTTCGCGGCGCGTGTCGCGGTCGCCGCCGATCTCGCCGCTTGCGGCGCGCTCGTCAAGGAAGAGCCGTACACGACCAAGGTTCCGGTCTCGTCACGCACGGGCGAAATCATCGAGCCGCTCCTTTCGCTGCAATGGTTTTGCAAGATGACCGAGCTGGCCAAGCCCGCCCTCGAGGCCTATCGCTCGGGCGCGGTTACGTTCGTTCCCGAACGCTTCGGGCGCACGTACGAGCAGTGGCTCGAGAACATCCGCGATTGGAACGTCTCGCGCCAAGTCTGGTGGGGCCATCAGCTGCCGGTCTGGTACACACCCGATGACGACGTGATCGTCGCACCAACCGAAGAAGAAGCCCAGCGATTAGCCCGCGAGCGCTACGGCGACGTTCCTTTGCGGCGCGATCCCGACACCCTCGATACCTGGTTCTCCAGCGGTCTGTGGCCGTTTTCGATTCTGGGCTGGCCGGCGCAAACGCCCGAACTTGCGCACTGGTATCCCAACTCGGTGATGATCACCGGACGCGAGATCATCTTCTTGTGGGTGGCGCGCATGGTGATGCTGGGCTTGCGCTTCGTGGGCCGTATCCCGTTCGAGACGGTCTTCATCACGCCGCTGGTGTTCGACATCGCGGGCCGCAAGATGAGCAAATCGCTGGGCAACGCGATCGACCCGCTGGCCATGGCCGAGAAATACGGCGCGGACGGATTTCGTTTGGGCACCATGATGCAGATGCGCCTGGAATCCCAGGAGCTGCGCTTTGACGAGCGCGTCTGCGATCAAGCGCGGCGCTTCAACACCAAGTTATGGAACGCGCTGCAATACATCGTCACCCGGCCCGAAGGCTTGCCGGCCGCGTCGGTGCTGCCGCCTGCCGAGCACTTGACGTTGGCCGACAAGTGGGTGCTCACCGAACTGCACGCCTGCGTGGCCGACGTGACGGCGGCGCTCGACGGCTTCGCGATGGGAACCGCGGCGAACGCGCTGCACGATTTCGGCTGGTATAAATTCTGCGACTGGTATCTGGAGTCGACGAAAATCGAAGCCGCCCGGGCGACGCGCGGACCGGTGCTCTCGTTCGTGCTCAACACGCTGGTCCGCGCGCTGCACCCGATCGAACCGTTCGTCACCGAAGAGATTTGGCAGATCCTGCCGCACGACGGCCGGACGATCGTCACCGCGTCGTGGCCGGACCTCGCCGAGATCCCGATGTTTGCCCCCGAGGCGGCGCAATACGCGGCGTTCATCGCGTCGGTCGAACGCATCCGCAACGCCAAGGCCGAACTCGAACTTGGCCCCAAGGAGAAAGTCCGGCTGCGTTCGGCGCCGCTGCCCGCCGAGATCGTCGCGCTGCTTGCTGAACTCGTGCGCGGCGAAGTCGAGACCGATCCCGCGCTGCCCGCGCAGGCTACGCTCGAGGCGCTGCTCGCGCAGATCGATGTTGCCGCCGATCCCGCCGTTCTCCGCGAACGTTACGCGCGCCAACTCGCAAAGCTCGACGAAGAAGTCGCGCGCTTGGAACGCAAACTCGGCAACCCGCAGTTCATCGAAAAGGCGAAACCGGAACTCATCGTCGCCGAGCGCGAAAAGCTGGCTGGTTACCAACGCGATCGCGACCGCGTACGAGCGGCGCTCGAGGGCTTGCCGCCGGCGTAGCTCGGGTTACGGCGATTCGCTCAAACGGCGCGTTTGGTCTGCGGATTCCATCGGTGAAGAAGATGGTGCTGGTGGCCCGGCGCAACGCCGCTTGTTCGGGGTTGAAGGTGCGGGTCCGTTCGCTGCGGCGATGGTTTTGCGATGGCGTTGGCGCCGAGCGTGCGTCGCGCAGCGGCCGCAGGTGCGTCCGCGCTTGCGGGGGCGCGCACCGCGGTTTGGCATCGATCGGAGATTTTGTCGTCATCACCGGTGTTGCGAGCGGGTTTTGCCGGGACAGCGCAAATCGCCCTGTGCCACGGACTAGCAGAAAAATAGGCCGTTTTTCGGTGCGTTTTTCGGTGAGTGAAGGACCCAAGATAATTAGGCTTATATTGGGTCCAGCATGCCCCCAGACCCACTCCCGGCTCCACCCGCCGTTCTGGCCGCGACGCAGTCGCCGATCGCGCCGACCCCGATCCCGCCCGATGCCACCAAAGAACAACTCATCGGGCTGTGGCTGCACGGCAAGAGCCGGAACACCATCCGCGCCTACCGGCGGGACATCGCCGCCTTCCGGGCCTTCATCGGCAAGCCGATCCGGCTGGCCTACCTGGGCGACCTCCAACGCTACGCCGATGCGCTGGCGGGTTCGCCGGCGTCATGTGCCCGCCGGCTGCTCGTGGTGAAGTCGCTGCTGTCGTTCGCCGCGCGCATGGGCTTCACGCCGTTCAACATCGGCGCCGCCGTCCGGCCGCCGCGGCCCGACGATCGGCTCGCCGAACGGATCCTCGACGAACGCCAGGTCTTCGCGCTGCTCGACGCCGTCGAGGGGCACCGGCGCGACCACGCTCTCATTCGCCTCCTCTATAATGGTGGGTTGCGGGTGAGCGAGGCGGTGAGGCTCCAGTGGCGCAATCTCATCGACGGCGTCGTCAACATTCGCGGCAAGGGCGGCCGCACACGCGTGGTGCGGCTCTCGCGCGGGACCTGGGCCGAGCTGCAAGCGCTCCGGCCGGCCGACGCGCTGGGCGACGATCGGGTGTTCCCGATGACGGCTTGGAACGCGTGGGACCGGGTGCGGCGCGCGGCGCACGCCGCCGGGCTCGAGGCGCTGGTCTCGCCGCACTTCCTGCGGCACTCGCACGGGACCCACGCCTTACGCCGCGGCGCGGACCTTGCCACCGTGCGCGAAACGCTGGGGCACGCGTCGCTGACAACCACCGGACGCTACCTGCACGCCCGACCCGAGAAATCCAGCGGCGATTACCTCGCTCTTTGAACGGAAGAAGAAGACCGCGCACGCGGAACGGGATGGGGAACACGATGGTCTCAGAGGAGTCCTCTCAGCATGGCAGTCAACGTCAGTGACCCACCAACGAGCGCCGCTGCAACGCCCGTGCGTTTCACCTTTGACGACTACGTCAAATACACCGAGGAGCATGCCGGCGACTTCGAGCTGCGCGACGGGGTCATCGTAGCGATGTCGCCCGAAGGCGACGCTCACATGTTGACGCGGAACACGCTGGATCGGTACTTGCATCGAACCTTGGATCCGATGAGATACTCGGCGTTCACCGAGTCTTCGTTTCCGTGTCCAGGGTGGGCCGAAGGTCCACGTCCGGACAATTTTGTGGCGCGCGGGGCGCTGCTCGACGAGGGGCGGCGCCCGGTTGCAGCGGACATCGCGTTGACCATCGAGATCGCTTCGGATGAGGCGCGACTCAAGGACGACCGGAACAAGACCGAGACGTACGCGTCAGTCCGCGTTCCCGAATATTGGATCGTCGATCTTCTGCACCGGAGCGTTCTCGTCCATCGGGAGCCCCAGGGAGCCAACTACACGTTCATCGAGACGAAAAGACCAGGCGAAACGATAACGACTGTGGCGGTCGATGGCTTAACGATCGCCGTTGATCTGTTATTGCGCCATGCCCGCTCGTCCTGAGTTCGCAAGCTCGGCCTGTCATCAGGTCGGTTGGGGCCGAGCTCGCAGGGGCGTCCGCCGGTGGTGACGCCCTAAGTTAGTCTCGTGTCTGAATCGATACTTTACAAATGAAACTGTTTGTGGCTGCCGCCATCATTTTGTCTAGCGTCTGCGCCACGCCAGCGTTCGCCGATCCAACCGCCCCTTTTTTCCGGACTGCCGCAGAGTTAATGGCTGCTCAAACTGGCCCTACCTACGAAGTTTACACTCTAGTGAATGGACAGCGTTACGAAATGATCGGCGTCGGAAATACCGGGCGGCACGTCTATCGCGTCGATGGTGGCCCTTTGCATCGCTGCGAGACCGCTTGCCAAGCAAGACTCGTCGCGCTCTTTCATGCCGATGGTATGGCTCGCTACAAAACCCAGCGTGCAGAACAACGAGCTTACGCTCACAGTGTGATCCAGCAGATCAACGACGAATATAAAGCCGAACGCAAAGCGGCTGGGCTAAAGCCCTAGCATTTGAAGTCCTTAGCCTCGATCGGACTACCAAGTTGATCTCCATATTCGGGTTTATCGCAGCAGTCATTTTCTTGTTTTTGTCACGATATCACGATAGTTTTAGTAATAATTGTCAGCTCATGCGTAACGCTGAGCAAGCAGAGAAAATCATTCTCGCAATTTAGTTGACAACACCGCTATTGGGAGTTATCAACATCACAGGGGTCGCTGAGCGACCCGGCAGAAGGGCGCAGAGCATGATCGACGTTCCGCCGTCGGCCTCCCCCAGCGTCGCGCGAGCCATCACAACCGCCCGTAAACTCATCGCCGGCGCGACCTCCGAAAACACCCGCCGCAGCTATGAGACGGGGTGGCGGCAGTTCACCGCCCACGCCCAAAGCCTGGGCCTCGAGCCGCTGGGAGCCCACCCGGCCCTCGTCGCGACCTTCCTTGGCCACCTGCGCGACGGCGGCGCCTAGGCCCAGACCCTCGGCTCGCGGGCCGCGGCGATCCGGTTCTTTCACCGCGCCGCCGGCCTGGTATCGCCGACCGACCAGCGCGTGGTCCGCGATCTGCTCGAGGGGGCTCGGCGCGAAGACGCCGGCCGCGATCATGGCCGCGCCACCGTCACTGCGAAGCGGCTCGCCGCTGCCATCCAGTTGCAGGGGCCGCCAGAGACGTCGCTCGCGATCCGCGACCGGGCAATCGTGCTGCTGACCTTCGCCTCGGGGCGTCGGCGGGCCGAGATCGCCGGCCTCAACGTCGAGGACCTCGACTTCGGCCGGCCCGGGGCAGTTCGTGGCCATCCCGCGGCTCGAGCTCGGGCCGTGTGCGGTCGCGGCCGTGGAAGCGTGGCTTGGCGTCCTCGAGAAGAAGAAGGGGCCGCTCTTCGTCGTGTTTTCGCCGCACGGCGAACTCCGCGAGATCGAGGGGCGGCTCGTAGCCGAAGTCGTCAAGCGGCTCTTTCGCGACGCCGGCGCGGCGCCCGGCGAGATCGGCAACATCGCGGCCCATAGCCTGCGGCGCGGGTTCATCACCTCTGCGGATAGGGCGGGGGCAACCACCGCGCAGATTATGGACGTGACCGGGCATCGGGATCCGAAGCCGCTGCGCCGCTACACGCGCCGCGAGCTGCTGCACGATCCGGTGCTGCCGAAGCTGTTCGGCTAGCCACGCCACCAACACGAGCTTGAGGATCCGTACACGACCCAGACGCCAGTCACTCCCAATGGTAGAATCTGATCATGAGCGTCGCCGCAGAACCCGTTCGCTTCGATTTCGACGACTACGTCCACTACACCGAGACACACGCGGACGGTGTGTTCGAGCTACTCGACGGAGCGATCTTCAAATTGGCCCCCGAAGGCGACGCCCACCTCCGCACGCGATCGGCGATCGACTGGACCCTAAACGGCACGCTTGACCTAACCCAGTACACCCCGTGGACGGAGGCATCGTTCCCGGCACCCGGATGGTTTGACGGACCGAGGCCCGACAATTTTGTCTCTCGCGGACCGGGGATCGTCGACGGAATGATTTGCGCTCGACCGCAGGCGGCTGACATCGCTCTGGTTATCGAGGTCTCGTCGTCCACACGTCGCAGGGACGAAGCGCGGGCTAAGCTCTATGCGCGACTGGCGATCCCCGAATATTGGCTCATCGACCTTGAGGGAGCATCCGTCGTCGTCCATCGTTCGCCTGGACATGCGGATCCCAGGGGCTACCACTATGCTTCAGTGTTCGCATTAGGTCGCAACGAGAACCTCACCTCGACGGCCGTTCGCGATCTCACGTTCTCAACGAGTTTTCTTTTGCAACTCGCCGCCCAACACTGATCCAGCCGTCTCGGTCGGTTGGAGGTGAACCCAACATTCATGTCACCAGCCGCCATTTCCGATGCACACTAACCTTACCCGCGATAACCAAACGCGCGTTCCCCAAGCGAGAACGCTACGAACATGAACCTCCCGGACTTCGAGATCGGAATGACATTCTGGTGCGGCGGCCGACCATGGCGCTGCACCGATATCGCCACCCGAGTCATCGTCGCGATTCGCCTCGATCATGATGACGACCCGAGCTGGTACAACGGTCCGCCGTATGCGCTCGCTGAGCAGTGCTTCGACGAGTACGATCTGGAGGGATGCTCGATCGAGCCTGACCCATACGTCATGGACCAGATTCATAAGTTCGTGAAGCAGCGCGAACGGAATCACCGACACTATCCCACGCAACGGACCTCATGCGCTTCCTCGACTTTTTCGCAGAGATGGACGTCTCTCGGAGGGTCATTTCGCCGCCGCTAAACGCGCAAAGCTCCGCGTACTCAAACGATTCACCGAACGCGACGCCGCGAGCGGTGCTCTCAGGGATGGCTTTGTCGTGGGGGCCGACATTTCAACGTCGCCACATCATATAATAAACTGCACTTGGCAACGGCTCTTAG
>Ga0182013_10001631_pt1 | contig 30370 bp, 23 predicted proteins | sample 612S2MmetaG_FD_120487 | JGI IMG/M metagenome (GOLD analysis project Ga0182013, IMG submission 120487) | Permafrost microbial communities from Stordalen Mire, Sweden - 612S2M metaG | ecosystem: Environmental > Terrestrial > Soil > Wetlands > Permafrost | place: Sweden: Stordalen | collected... | reverse complement strand
GTGGCTATGCCGGCCAAAGCCAGCGAAACGGCCGCAATGGCGAGAGCGGTTCCTGATCGCGCATTATTTCTCATTAGACATTTCCTGCCTGTGTGATCCAAAATTCCCCGGGTCAATCCGGATCGAGCGTTTATTTTGAAGTCATTTGGCTTCTGAAGCAAGGCCAGCCCTCAGACATTGAGCAAACGAAATTCCGCGACCCAGAGCGACGCCGCAGCAATGTCTCGATCGGGTAGTAATCAAAGCGCGCTTCCGAGGATTTGGCCGCATGAACAGGTGACCGGCGCTCGCATGGTGGCATGGTCTTGCAGCGGCCAAGACTCGAGGGTCATTTCCTGATTTCGAAGAATTGCGGGCTGAACGAAACGGATGCCCAATATTTAGGGACACGGCAGCATGAAAAAGCCGTCGAAAATGCCCTCTACTGCATAGGTAACAGTTGTGCCCCTGCTGAATGGTTAGGGCGCAAGCCTGATGACCTCACCTCCCCGATGTTGGAAACGGGGCTTAACGGCGGCGTATGTTCGTTATTGGAAGGGGAGCGCTCTCATGGAAAGTCGCGAATTCATAACCACATTCGGCGCCCCTGCTAATGCGCCAAGGCTTCCTTTGACGTCATCGCCGCCTGCGGCGCTCTTTAAACATTGGCCTCGGTCAATTCGACCTATACGCCCGCACTCACCAAGGATGTCATGGAGGCGCGTCTGGCCTGCAAAAAGGAATGCGACAAATTTCCACAGTACAGCGAGTGCGTGGACATGGGCGCATCGTGCAAGGAATGCGCCGAAGAGTGCAAGAAGATCGCAGCGTAACGTAAACACCGCCTCGACTGCGACGTTTACGAGAACGGACGGGCAATGGCCGAGGCGGGTCGCCCGTGTGACCCGTTGAGCATTTCGCTGGTGTTGAAGTCTGTAAGGAAAATTACGTCCTGACATAATGGTGCTGAAGTCCGCCGAGGGTTAGCTGTGATTTGATGTTCACAATCCTCTGAACCATGCGAGATTGAGGCGCATCCTTTTCTAATGACCGACGAGTTCTGATCCCGCTAAGGTAATGCGTATAAGATTACAGGATCCGACGCAAAAGCGCCTCTGCCAAGACGATGGCGCCGTCCACGCACTCGCGACGTATTGATCCGATCAATCGTTCGGCGAAAGCATTATACCGAGGCGGCGCAGGCGCAATCGGCTGGCCCGGCCCACCGACGACGAACGCATAAAGCAGGTCGAAACCCTTAGTCGGCGCAACAAACGAATCCATCGCCGCGATATCAGCGGCATGACTGCGTACAAAGGCGCCCCAACCCGGGCTCGGCGCTTCCGTCGCTTCCGTCGCTTGGACATATATTACGGACGCTTGACTGAGAAACCTCGAACCCAAGCTTGAGCAGCTCGCCATGACGTTTTCGTAATATCAACCCATCGTCGCTCAAGAGGCCGGTTGTTCCTCTTACGATAACCGTGCGCTTGTTTCACGCGGTGGTTCTAATAATAACGCGGGGCCGCATTCTTACGAATCGCCCAAAACATCCGGAAACAGCGCAGAGGCGCCACCGCACAGGTTTCCAGATAGGCCATGGGTGCGGCTTGGGAATCCAGCCACTCTCCATCAATCACATTTTCTAACGCCAGAATTTGTTCACCGGCTGGGTGTTCGCCCCCTTCTCGGCATGCGAACCGGGCCAAACCGATGGCTCAATGTGCGTTCCAGGGTTCATGACGGCGCCTGCTTGTCTGACGGAGATCGAATCGGCGATCCAGGAACGTCACAAAACTTATCCGCGACAATTCTGGCGGCTTGAATTTTGGCTTAAGCGTCGCTTTTGAAACCGCTCCTTGCGAAATTCCGCGTGCGCCGCTAACACCGCAAAACTGCAAACGAGACTTAATTCCTGCATTTGGAAATCCAACCAAACCTGAAAGCATTCTCATGGCCAAGGCAAAAACCAGCAAGTCGAAAATCGTCAAGTCCAACGCGGCGCCTCTTCGTCCGGTCAAGGAAACCTTCACCAAGTCGGCACTGATCAATCTGATCGCCGAGCAGAACGACATCCCCCGCAAGACCGCCCTGGGCGTCTTCGCCACGCTGGAAAGCGTGCTGCTCGGATCGGTGCATCCGCGCGGCGTCGGTGAATTCACTTTGCCGGGCTTGTTGAAAGTGACCCTTCGCAAAGTGCCGGCTCGCAGGGCCGGAACCTTGGTCCGCAATCCCGCCACCGGTGAGATGGTCAAGGCCGCCGCCAAGCCGGCGAGCATGCGCGTAAAAATCCGCGCCTTGTCCAAACTGAAGACGGCGGCCTCGGGCTGATTCGTCAATCGGGCGGTCAAGGGGCTCGGGCAATTGCTTTGTCCGGGCCCCTTGCCTGGCGAAAGATACCGCAGCCTTCCTTGATGCGGACCGCGCATTTGGAACCCTCATCACACCGCCGATAGATAGCCAGGCCTCAAGCCCAATCTGGCGTTATCGGTTCAAAAGATATCCACGCATTCAAGTTCAGGCCGCTCTCCAGTTAACGGATCGGAAACAGGGCTCCTTCCCCGAATCGCGAAACCCCGATTCGGACGACATTTGTTCGGCTTGTGTGCGGAAATTCCACAAGCGGGACAGAACGATGGCGGCACTCCGCAAGATATTGAAAAATAATTGATTTTAGCGCCACAAGACCGCCTCCGCATTCAAGGCGAGGGGATTGGACACGCTCACGAGCGATTTGGCGTTGCATTCGACTTTGCGGGTCTTTATCTTTCGCCCATCGATTTTCGGCCTGACGACTTGGATTTGCTTTGGAAACGAAGCCGCTGACGACCTCTTCCAAACATCGATCGACCCGGCCCCGCGTATGCGGGCCAACTTCTAAAATATGCTTGGAGAGATGAAATGGCTACCGGCACCGTGAAATGGTTCAATGGTCAAAAAGGCTTCGGCTTCATCCAGCCCGATGATGGCGGCCCGGATGTTTTCGTTCATATCAGCGCGGTCGAGCGCGCCGGCCTGCGTGATTTGCCCGAAGGCCAGAAGCTGAGCTACGAGATCACGCAGGACAAGCGCAGCGGCAAGTCCTCCGCAGATCAGCTCAAGGAAATCTGAGACGAGTGGATCTCCGCTGCGTTCCATCGTGATACGCGCATAGATGAAGGGTCGCCGTTCGCGGCGGCCTTTTTCTTTTTTGAAGCGAGGTCCCTGCAAATCGGCGAACAGGTTCGCGTGCTCTGCAAGCGCCGGGCAGCCCGCAGCTCCGAGAGCCCGCTTCAGGCAGATAGTCGTTCGCCCGCCTGGCTTGCCGTTTGGGCTTTTACGATATTATGGCGCAAACGCCACATGAAGTGAATCGGGTCATCGCCTAAATTTTTGGAAAGTATTTTTAATGGACGAATCGTCATAGCTCAATATAAAACAGAGGCGATACCAATATTGTGGACTAAAATTAATCAAGGCCCCATTACAGATGGTATAACTATATTTATTATCACATCCACATATCATGATGCTATAGGATATACTCACGTTTCCGAGTTCAAATATCTTACTATGCGCGGCGCCAATGGCGATATCAAATTCATTGCAATATCCGGAAACGAAAACAATAGCAGCAAGTCCAAAAAGTTCATTGCGCCGGATGAGTGGACGCCTGCTTGGAGCGCCACATGGCCAGATGAGAAACCGCAAGAACGAGGACAGCCCGCACCGCGCCGCCGCCCTCACTTAGCGGCTCTCGCAAGTGCTTGATTTACATGCGGGGTGGCGTTTGCGCCATAATACCGAAAATGTCGCGACTTTCGGGGAAGGTGCGCGATGCACTTGGCGGTTGACAGCATAGGCGCGCGCCAATCAAGGGTAGAGACCGCGTTCTAAGTGTGCCGTCAATATTCGCTCGCAGGCGACTATGAATGCGGCTGTGCGAAGGGAAACGCCGCGTCGCTCTGAGGTTTGCCAAATTTGTTCGAGGGCGTCGAGAACGATTTTTTCGAGGCGCTGATTAATCTCGTCCTCGGTCCAAAAGTAGCTCGCGAAGTCCTGCACCCACTCGAAATAGCTGACCGTCACGCCCCCAGAGTTGCAGATTACATCCGGAACGACGACGATCCCTCGTGAACCGAGAACGTCATCGGCTTCGGGAAGCGTCGGTCCATTGGCGCCTTCGAGCACCAGCCGGGCGCGTAGCCGCTCGGCGCGCGCAACAGTTATTTGCCCTTCGAGCGCCGCAGGTATGATAATGTCGCAAGCAACATCCCAAAACGCCTCCGGATTCAGACTTTCTCCGCCTGGAAAGCCGCCGACGGTGCGATAACGCTGGACGTGGTCGGCAAGCTCGGCAATCGGCACCCCTTGGAAATTGTAAATCGTGCCGCCAGAATCTTGCGCCGCGACGATCAGAGCGCCTGCCTGCGCAAATAATTCCGATGTTGTGGAGCCGACATTGCCGAACCCCTGAATGGCGATGCGAACGCCCTGGACCGGCATGTTCAATCGTCGCATTACTTCGCGCCCAATGACAAAAACGCCACGCCCGGTCGCCTTGACCCGGCCGAGCGAACCGCCGAGATGGACTGGCTTCCCAGTGACGACGCCCGGACTGGCAAGCCCGGTGTTCATCGAATAAGTGTCCATCATCCAGGCCATGACTTGGCTGTCGGTATTAACGTCTGGAGCCGGAATATCCTGGTGTGGGCCGATAATGACGCCAATCTCGCTGGTGTACCTGCGCGTCGCCCGTTCGAGTTCTTTTTTTGAAAGCCGTTCCGGATCCAGACGAATGCCGCCTTTGGCGCCGCCGAAAGGGAGATTTACTGCGGCATTCTTGATCGTCATCCATGCGGAGAGCGCCATAACCTCTTCCAGCGTCACGTCGGGGTGATAGCGCACCCCGCCTTTACCTGGCCCGCGCGCCAGATTGTGTTGTACGCGATAGCCTTCGAAATGGGCGAAATCACCATTGTCCAGTTCAATTGGAACGTCGACAATCAGCGTTCTCTTGGGCCGCCGGAGAGTCTCCGCCCAACGCGCCAATGGGCCCAGATATGGCGTCACCCGATCCACTTGGGCGAGGTAAGTCCCCCACGCGCTGAGGTTTGTCGGCCAAGCATAGGACAGACCGCTATTGACCGCGACAGTCGGGTTGCTTGTCGACGGCATCATCATTAACTCCTTTGAGTCCTGTCGCCTCGCCTCCCGAAGGGAGGCGAGGCGCAATCTTCGAGAACCGCAAGACACTCAGCCAGAATTGCGCGAGACTTATCTGCGCTTCCCTCCAGAGACCGTGAATCATATCGCGCACGCTAAGCAAATCAATTTATGAACCTGACGGGAAGTCGCTGGCGCTCACGTCCCTCTATTCGGGAGTAGCGAGGTCCACCATGACCGCGGCCAGGAAGCGACCGGCTTCGCCCCCAGACACCACTCTGTGGTCGAAGGTGAGGCTGAGTGGCAAAATGCGGTGCGCGCACGGCGTGTCACCGACCGCGACGATTTCTTGCCGGATTCGGCCGGCGCCGAGAATCGCGACGGTCGGGGGCACCACGACGGGCGCGGCATATTTGCCCGCGATCATGCCGAAATTAGACAATGTGATCGTGGCGCCGCGCAATTCCTCAGACAGGATACGGCGCGCCGCCATGTCTGCGAGCATTTCATCGAGACCCTCTCGCAAATCAGCGGCGTCGCGCTCGCCGACATTGCGCAGCACCGGAACGAACAGTCCTTCGGGCAGATCGACCGCGATGCCGAGGTCGATTCTACGCAAGACGCGACGCGCCAGGGCTTGGCTTTCAAACCAAGCGTTAAGCGCGGGCTCCGCCCGACACCCTACGACGAGCGCACGGATAAGCCGGATCGTCGTATCAGCGTCTGCGCCCCAAGCTTCCACGTCGGCGTCATCCATGATCGTCGCGGCTGCCACCTCCGACTGGGCCAGCGTCATGTTCTGCGCCATGGCGCGACGGAAGCCGCGCAAGGGCTCGGAGGGCTCGGCCTCACTCAAGATCCGCGCGACGCGCTGAACGTCGGCACTGGTAATCACGCCGTCCGCGCCCGAGGGCGTCACCATCGCGAGTTCGACCCCGAGCTTGTGGGCCAGAGCGCGCACGGCCGGCGCCGCGCGAAATCCGCTAACGGTATGACCGAGAGAAGCTGGCGCCTCTCGCACCACACGCCCTTCCGATGCGATGGCGCCAACGATTGAGCCCACTTCTTCGCGCTCCGTCTCAGCCGCTTCGAAGCCGACGAGCGGCGCGCCGATGTGGACGATGTCGCCGATCTCTGCGAACAGACGTTCGATACGCCCCGCGATCGGAGAGGGTATTTCGACGACGGCCTTGGCCGTTTCGACGGCGACCAAAGGCTCGTCCACGGCGATGGTCTGCCCTCGCTTCACCCGCCATTCGACCAGTTCCGCCTCCTGCAGTCCCTCGCCCAGGTCGGGCAATCTGAAGATTTTCACGACGCCTCCATGACATTGCGCACTGCGTCGGCGATGCGTTCGACACTCGGGATATATTGCTGCTCCAAGCGCGAGAGCGGCACGACGACGTCGTAGCCGGTGACGCGCAGGATAGGCGCCAGCAGAGAATAAAGCGCGCGCTCGCCCACCTCGGCCGCGATTTCGGCACCAAAGCCGGCGGTGCGCGGAGCCTCGTGCACGACGACGCAGCGTCCGGTTTTCTCCACTGATCTCAGGATGGTTTCGCAGTCGAACGGCTTTAAGGTCGCGACGTCGATCACTTCGATCAGTACGCCCTCCTGTTCAAGAAGATCGGCCGCTTTCACTACATCGGAATGGGCCGCGCCCCACGTGACCAACGTCGCATCACGGCCTACGCGCGAAAGGAAGCATGCATCGAGCGGGAGGGCTTCGCCGCTGTCTACGACTTCTTGGCGAAACAAGCGATAAAGACGGGTCGGCTCCAGAAATATTACGGGATCCGGGTCGCGGATTGCGGCCAACAACAGGCCGTAGGCGCGCGCAGGCGTCGAGGGGATCACAACGCGCAACCCCGGCATATGTGCGAACATCGCTTCTGGACTCTCGGAATGATGCTCCGGCGCGTGTATGCCCGCGCCGCAGGGTGAACGAAGCACCATCGGGCAGGTCAGACGCCCACGCGTGCGATGACGCAGCCGCGAAGCGTGGTTGATGATTTGATCGATAGCCGGATATATGAAGCCGGAGAATTGAATCTCCGCGACTGGCTTCAACCCCATCGCCGCCATGCCGACCGCGACGCCGGCGATCGCCGATTCGGCAAGAGGCGTGTCGAGCACGCGGGCGCGTCCATAGCGCGCATACAACCCATTGGTGGCGCGAAACACGCCACCATTCACTCCAATGTCCTCGCCCAACAAGAGCACCTCGGGGTCTCGCGCCATTTCATGGGCCAGCGCCAGATTGACTGCCTCCACGAGGGTCAATTCAGCCATTGCTTACTTCCTTCGTTGGCGCGAAGCGTCGCGCCTCCGCTAGTTGTCCTTCAAGCGCGCGCGGAAGCACCGCATAAAGATGCTCGAACATGGCGTCGCACGACGGCGCGGGCGCCGAGAGATAGGCCTCTACAGCGCTCTCGACTTCTTCCGCGCATTGTCTTTGCAACGCTGCTTCCATGTCTTTTGACCAGAATCCCTTGGCCAGAAGAAAGGCGCGCAGTCTCCCTAAGGGTTCCTTCGGCCATTCTGAACGCACGATTTCTGGGTCCCGATAGCGCGTTGCGTCGTCAGCCGTGGTGTGATCGCCCAATCGGTAACTGAGGGCTTCGAGCAGCGTCGGTCCGCCGCCTTCGCGTGCCTTCTCGATTGCTTCTTGCGCCGCCACATACACGGCGATGACGTCGTTGCCGTCCACCTGACGTCCTTCGACACCGGCGGCAATCCCCTTTTGCGCAAGGGTTTCCGAAGCGCTTCCCCACTCCCTCGGCGTCGAGATGGCCCAGCGATTATTGTTGACGACGACAACGACGGGCGCATTCCATACTCCCGCCATGTTGAGCGCCTCATAAAAGCCGCCATTGCCGCAGCCGCCGTCGCCGATGAAGCAAACAACGACGCGCTCTTCCCTGCGCAGCATGAAGCTGTAAGCTGCGCCGACGGCGTGCGCCACCTGTGTGCCGACGGGAACGCATATCGGAAAATCCGAGCGCGGAATGGCAAAGTCGCTGCCGCGTTCGTCGCCACCCCAGTAGAGCAGAACTTCCGTCATTGTGACGCCGCGCACAAATTGCGCGGCATGATCGCGGTAGGATGGAACCAGGACGTCGCCCGATTGCATGGCCGCCGCGACGCCGACGCCGACTGCCTCTTGACCGAGGGAGGAAGCGAAAGTACCGAGCTGGCCGGTACGCTGCAGCGCAATCGCCTTTGCGTCGAAGATCCGCGTTCGCGTCATCGCGCGATAGAGCGACTGCAACAGATCGCCATCCTGAGAGATTACGCTGGTCTGCTCGGTCGCTTCGCCTGAAGGCGAGAGGAGACGGAGACAGTCAATGTGAAAATCATACCCCATAGGCGTAGCCCAAAGGCTCGGTTCGACCCGCACTCGATAGACAGATTAGTGCGCTCGACGGCAAAGTCATCGACCGTCCCATAATTTTCGCCGCCTGTTTGCCCAACGCGAAATCAGGAAGCCGGCCGCGTTAACTTTCTCGCTCGATCGCAATTGCCGTCGCCTCTCCGCCACCGATGCAAAGTGCGGCGACCCCGCGGCGAAGACCGTATCGCCGCAGCGCGGCAATCAATGTGACGACGATTCGCGCGCCCGATGCGCCGATCGGATGGCCCAGCGCACAGGCGCCTCCGTGCACATTCACCTTGTCATGCGGCAAATCGAGATCGTGCATGGCCGCCAGGACAATGACAGCGAATGCTTCATTGATCTCGAAAAGGTCAACATCTTTCGTGGTCCAACCGACGCGTTGCAGCAGTTTCGCAATCGCGCCGATGGGAGCAGTCGGGAAATCGCCGGGCGCGCCGGCATATGTGGCGCAACCTGGAATCCAGGCCAAAGGCGTCAACGCTAACCGCTCACAGGCTTCCAAAGTCGTCAGCGCCAGGGCGGCGGCGCCGTCGCAAATGGAGCTGGCGTTGGCGGCGGTGATCGATCCGTCGGATTTGAACGCCGGTTTCAACCTTGAAATCTCGTCCGGTTTAGCTTTCTCTGGTTCTTCGTCCCGCGTGATCATTCGCTCGGCCATAGACACTGAAGTGCGCACAGGCGTGATTTCAGCGTCGAAAGAGCCATCCGCGATCGCGCGCCGCGCGCGCATCAGCGAGGCAAGGGCATATTCGTCCTGCATAGCTCGGGTGAATTGATAACTCGTCGCACAATCTTCTGCGAAGCAGCCCATCAGGCGGCCCTTGTCATAAGCATCTTCTAGTCCGTCGAGAAACATATGATCGATGATCTTGCGGTGTCCCATACGATAGCCGATGCGTGCGCGGTCGAGCAGATAAGGTGCGTTACTCATGCTCTCCATGCCGCCAGCGAGGACGGCGCGCGCGCTCCCAGCGCGCAAGGCGTCATGCGCCAGCATGATCGCCTTCATCCCCGAGCCGCACATTTTGTTGATTGTCGTGCAACCGATCGTTTGCGGAAGTCCGGCGCCCAGCGCCGCCTGCCGCGCCGGCGCCTGACCGAGGCCGGCGGACAGGACGCAGCCCATGATCGTCTCGTCGAACATTTCAACTGGAATTTTCGCCCGCATCACCGCCGCTTCTATCGCACAGGCGCCAAGCGCTGGCGCGCTCACCACCTTCAACGCGCCGAGAAAAGCGCCGAGCGGCGTGCGTGCGGCGCCGATGATCGCTACTTGATTCGGAGCGCTCATCCGCGCGCCTCCTGCATTGACGACCCAACGGCGCATCCGGTGCTTTGGGCGTGTTGCGGAGAGCCCCACTTTCCTTGGGCCCAGGGTTGGTAGGCCGGCTCGGGATCGCCGGTGCCTTGCAGAATCGCAGTGATGCTATCCTCGGAAACCTCGGCCAGCGTGGCGGGAGACCAGTGCGGCCTTTTGTCCTTGTCGATGAGCGCCGCGCGGACGCCCTCATAAAGATCGGAAGTTTCGAGCAGGCGGCATGCGGCGCGAAACTCCCGCGTCAGGCAGGATTCCAGTTTGTCTGCAAAGCGGGCGCACTTCAAAAGTTCATGGGTAACACGTAAGCTTGTCGGCGATTTCGAACCGATCTCTAATATTGCCTGACGCGCGAAATCCGAATTGTCGGCCGCGAGCGAAGCGAGAATGCCCTCGATACGATCATTCGCCATCGCCGTTTCGAGCAGCGACCTATGCCTGGCGAAAACGCCTGGCCCGGGCCCTTGCGTGAAGCGCAGGAGGACCGCGTCTACGTCCTCTGAGCGCTGAACGGTCGCAAGTTCGTTCATCAATCGCGGAATGTCTGCGGAACCGATCGAGAAATCGGCGAGACCAAGACTTATAGCGTCGGCTGCGGAAACGCTGGTCCCTGAAAGCGCCAGATAGATCCCCACGCCGCTGTCATCTCGGGTAAGTAGCCAGGTGCCGCCGACGTCGGGAATGAAGCCAATGCCCGTCTCGGGCATCGCGAGGCGGGTTCTTTCGGTGACGAGGCGACGGTTGCCATGGGCCGAAATTCCGACGCCACCGCCCATGACGACGCCATCCATCACCACGACATAGGGTTTCGGGAAGGAGGCAATGCGGGCGTTCAATCGATATTCTTCGCGCCAAAACTGCTTGTATGGATTATGCGTCGCGCCCCTGAGTTCATAAAGTCCGCGAATGTCGCCGCCCGCGCACAATCCCCGTTCGCCAGCGCCCGACACCAGTACCGCGCATATTTTGGCGTCCGCACCGAATTCGTCCAATGCGCGCGCGAACCCTTGCACCATGCCGAGCGTCAGACTGTTGAGGGCCGTCGGCCTGTTGAGGCGGATGACGCCCAATCGACCGACCCGCGACACAAGGAGGCTCTCGCTGTTCACCGGCGCGTCTCCAAGAGGCTGCGCGCCACGATCACGCGCATGATCTCATTGGCGCCTTCAAGAATTTGATGGACGCGCAAGTCCCGGACGATCTTCTCGATCCCATAATCGGCCAGATAGCCATAACCGCCGTGCAATTGCAGCGCCTCGTTGGCGACGACGAAGCCCGCGTCGGTGGCGACGCACTTAGCCATGGCGCAGAGCGTTGTCGCATCGGGAGCGCGCGCATCGAGCGCTGTCGCCGCCCGCCAGAGCAGCGCGCGCGCGGCTTCGAGCTCCGTCGCCATGTCGGCAAGCTTGAATTGAAGTGCCTGAAATTCATCGAGCCGCCGTCCAAAGGCTTTCCGCTCGCGCATATAGACGATCGCGCGGTCGAGCGCCGCTTGTCCCCCGCCTAGCGAGCAGGCGCCGATATTCAGACGGCCACCGTCCAACGCCGCCATCGCGATTTTGAAGCCGGCCCCTTCGCCTCCCAAGAGATTTTGTGAGGGCACGCGACAGTTCTCGAAGCTTACAGCATGGGTCGGCTGCGCATTCCAGCCCATTTTCCTTTCCGCGGCGCCGAGCGTCAGGCCCGGCGTCCCGCCATGGACGAGCAGCGCGGAGACGCCTCCCGGACCCTCGCCTCCCGTGCGCGCCATCACGACATAGATATGCTCAGGGCCGCTCGCCCCCGCGCCAGAGATGAACTGCTTTTCGCCGTTCAAGACATAATCGTCGCCACGCCGCTCGGCCCGCGTGCGGAGCGCGGCTGCGTCGGATCCGGAGCCGGGTTCAGTGAGGCAGTAGCTGGAGAGCGATTCCATCGCGCAAAGCCGCGGCAAATAGGCGCGCCGCTGCGTCTCGGAGCCGAAGGCATCGATCATCCAGACGCACATGTTGTGCACGGAAAGATAGGCGGCGATGCTGGGGCAGCCGGTCGCCAACGCTTCGAATATCAGCACAGAGTCGAAGCGCTTGAGGCCGACGCCGCCAAACTCTTCCCTGGCGTTGATCGCCGCAAAGCCAAGCGCCGCCGCTTGGCGCAAAATATCGACGGGAAATTGTTTGTCCCGGTCCCACTGCCCGGCTTTAGGGGCCAGTTTTTCCCGCGCGAACAAGAGCGCCGTCTCTCGGATCGCCAGTTGTTCCGCGGTCACTCCGAATAGCATAGCCATTCGCCACCTGCTGCAAAGGATTACCTATGGCGAAGCCGACGCCGATCAAGCGCCCCATCACTGTTAAGCTTTCGCTGTAAAGGCCCGCCCCATCGAGCTGCTCGGGAGACGCCCGAGCCGCTTCGAGATGAACGCCCCAGCTTCCAGCACCGCTTTGAGCTTAATTCCCGTCTCGACACCCATCCCGTTCAACATATAAACGACGTCCTCTGTCGCCACATTCCCTCTGGCGCCAGGCGCGTGGGGACAACCCCCAAGCCCTGCAACGGAGGCGTCGACGATCGACACGCCAGATTCGAGACAGGCGAAAATATTGGCGAGCGCTTGACCATAAGTGTCATGGAAGTGGACCGCCACCGGCGCGAGGCCAATCTCCCCTGCGACCGTTTCGACCAGACGCCGCGTTCTGAGCGGCGTGCCGACGCCGATCGTATCGCCGAGAGATATTTCGCCGCAGCCGATCCCCCGCAGTTCCCGAGCCAGCACAGCGACTTTTCGTGGAGCGATCTCGCCCTCGTAGGGACACCCAAGCGCGCAGGAAATATAACCGCGCGCAGGAACGCCACGCCGTATGGCTTCTGCGACAACCGCCGCGAAGCGCTCGATGCTTTCTGCAATGGAGCAATTAATGTTCTTGTGCGAGAATGTTTCCGAGGCGGCAGCGAACACGGCGATCTCGCGCACGCCCGCGGAGAGCGCCGCCGTCAACCCTTGCAGATTGGGTACGAGCGCGGACAAGCGGAGCCCTGGCCGCCCTCCCAATCGCCGAAAAAGCTCGTCCGTAGACGCCATTTGCGGCACAGCCGCGGGCGAGACGAAACTGCCGGCCTCGATACGGATCAACCCGGCCCGCGCCAATAGCTCGATTAATTCCGCCTTGTCTGCGACATGCAGAAGCAAGCTCTCGTTTTGCAGCCCGTCGCGGGGACCGACTTCGACGATCTCGACACGCGCAGGAATGGTCATCCATGCTCCTTTCACTAATCTGCAACGAAGCACGCACGCATCACGCTGGCGGCGCCTCGCCTAACGTGGCCAATCTGGCGCCCTCGGCGATCCACTCGCCTTCCTTGCAGTGCAGCACCGCGACCTCCGCATCGCGCGGAGCGGCTAGTGTGAACTCAGTCTTCATGACCTCAAGGATCACAAGCGCGTCGCCTTTCTTCACGGCTTCGCCTTCGGCGACCAGCACGCGCGATATGCGGGCGGGAAGCGGCGCACGCAACTCCTGATCGAGACTCTCCGTCACCGCTCCCGTCCACAGCGGATCACAAGGACCGAGTTGGTAATTGCGTCCCGCCAGCGTCACGACGAATCCATTCGCGCGCGAGAGGACTCCAATTTCTCGCGTCGCGCCGTCGAGCCAGAGGCGGAACCTTTCGCCGCGCTCCTGGAAGCGGAGCTGCGCCTGTCGGGAGCCTATGTCGAGACGAAAGCCGCACGCACCGTCTGGGCGGATTTGCACGAGTAGATGACGCCCGTTCAGCATGAACGCGATACTGGCGCCGCCTACCGCGTCGAGACGCCACCCGTCGATCGTGGCCCACGGCGACCAGGGATCCTGGCTATCCATAGCGCGCGCTTGCGCCTGCTGCGACAGCGTCGCAAGCCATTTCGCGCTCCCTGCAGCGAGAAGCAATATTTCCTCGTCTTCGGATATGGGGGGCGTTCTCGTGAGTCTCCCAACATTGCTCTCCACGAATCCGGAGTCATATTCCGCGCGCAAGAAGCCGGGCTCTTCGCACAGCGCGCGCAGGAAATCGCTATTGGTCATGACGCCGACGATTTCGAACCCTCCCAGCGCGCTTTTTAGTCGCCGCACAGCCTCATCGCGATCGGCGCCCCAAGCGATCACTTTCGCAAGGAGCGGATCGTAATATTGTTCAATCCGATCTCCGATCCGTACACCCGTGTCGACTCGAACGAAGCCTGTCTCGGACGGCAAGCGGAGATGTTCGATCTCTCCGACCGAGGGTAAGAAATCATTTGCGGGGTCCTCTGCACAGATGCGAACCTCCATGGCGCATCCCCGCGTGACGAGATCTTGCTGCGCGAGCGGGAGCGCTTCGCCGGAAGCGACGTGCAATTGCCATTCGACGAGATCTTGCCCGGAGATCATTTCGGTGATCGGATGCTCGACCTGCAACCGTGTGTTCATTTCCAGGAAGAAGTAACGTCCATCCTGCACGAGGAATTCGACCGTTCCTGCGCCGACATAACCGACAGCTTTCGCGGCTTTGATCGCAGCCTCGTGCATCACTTGTCGCAAGGAGGAAGAAAGTCGAGGCGCGGGCGTCTCCTCCAGCACCTTTTGGCGTCGTCGCTGCATGGAGCAATCGCGTTCCGGAAAGGAAATGCAGTTTCCTTGCGCGTCGGCGAAAATCTGCACTTCTACATGCCTCGATCGTATCAGATATTTCTCGATCAGAAGGCGGCCGTCCCCGAAGGACGCAAGCGCTTCGCGCGCGGCGCCAGCGATGGCGGCTTCAAGTTCGCCGGCCTCCCGCACGAGCCGCATGCCCCGTCCGCCGCCGCCACACGACGCTTTGATGAGGAGTGGAAAGCCGATGTGTTCCGCGGCAGCTGTAAGCGTCGCCAAATCTGTAGCGTCGCCATGATAGCCTGGCGGGATCGCCACACCTGCGCGCTGCATCAGAGTTTTCGCAAGAACCTTCGAGCCCATCGACCGCATGGCGGACGCGGGGGGGCCGACAAAGACCAGCCCCGCCGCAGCGCAAGCCTCGGCGAAAGCGGGATTCTCCGACAGAAAGCCATAGCCCGGATGCACCGCCTCGGCGCGCGAGCGCCGCGCGACCTCCAACAACTTGTCGATTGCAAGATAACTATCGCGCGCCGGCCCGCCGCCGATGGACCACGCTTCGTCGGCGAGATCGACATGCATCGCCGACGCATCGGGTTCCGAATACACGGCGACCGTCTGGATACCCAGCCGCTTGGCCGTCTTGACGACGCGGCAAGCGATCTCACCGCGATTAGCGATGAGGAGCTTGCGAAACATCTCGTTTGCCCCCTGCCCAGCTCCAATCAGGCCTGCGCTTTTCGACAAAGGCGCGCAATCCTTCGCGCCCCTCCGCCGAGTCGCGCAACTCGGCAAGGCGGCGCGCCGACTCTCGCACCAGGTGCTCGTCTATGAGGCGACCGGCGCACGAGGCGACAAAGGCTTTTGCTTGCGCCTGCGCTCCCGGGGCGCAGCGCAACAAAGCGGCGATAAATTTCTCGAGCAATGCATCCGCCTCTCCCTCGCGCGCGACTTCGTGAACGAGCCCGAGCTCGCGCGCGCGTACGGCCGAGACCGTTTCGGCGGTCAACATCAGGCGGCGCGCCTGGCGCGCGCCGATGGCGCGTGTCACGTAAGGTCCGATGACGGCGGGAATGATGCCGAGCTTTGCTTCACTCAAAGAAAAACTGGCGCTTTCCGTTGCAAGCGCGATGTCACAGCAGACGGCAAGGCCGACGCCTCCCCCATAGACGGCGCCATGAACGACGGCTACCGTCGGCTTGGGAAGCCGATCGAGACAATGCATCAGCTCCGCGAGCGCGTTTGCGTCCGCGAGGTTCTCGTCGAACGGCGCGTGCGACATGCGCTCCAACCAGCCGATGTCCGCTCCAGCGGAGAAACTGGGGCCAGCGGCACGCATGACGACGAGGCGAACATCTCCGGCTGCGGCAAGGCTACGGAGGGCCATCGTCAACTGCGCTGCGAGCCCGTCGTCGAAAGCATTGTGTCGCGCCGGACGGTTGAGCGTCAGGGTGGCCACTCCGCGCGTGTCGATTGATTGGAACAAGTCAGGCATCGTTTCCTCACATGCGAAACAGGCCAAAGTGTGTTTCCTCGATCGGAGCGCAGGCGCAAACCGCCAAACAAAGACCGAGCACCCGCCTGGTGTCGATGGGATTAATTACGCCGTCGTCCCAAAGTCTGGCGCTAGAATAGAGTGGATGGCCTTGACGTTCGTATTGCTCGCGGATCGGGGCACGGAAGTCTTCTTCCTCTTGCGCGCTCCATGTCTCGCCGCGGCCCTCCATAGCATCCCGCTTGACGCCGGAGAGCACGCGCGCAGCCTGTTCCCCGCCCATCACGCCGATGCGCGCATTTGGCCAGATCCACAAAAAGCGCGGGGAGTATGCGCGCCCGCACATGGCGTAGTTGCCGGCGCCGAAACTACCGCCTACGATAACGGTGATTTTCGGAATTGCCGCCGTTGCGACCGCAGTCACCATCTTGGCGCCATCCTTGGCAATGCCGCCGGCTTCATATTTGGCTCCGATCATAAAGCCGGTCGTGTTTTGCAGGAACACGAGAGGAATGCGCTGTTTGGCGGCGAGCTCTATGAAATGCGTGGCTTTTAGGGCGCTTTCGGAGAATAGAATTCCATTGTTAGCTAGAATGGCGACGCGATAGCCACATATATGCGCGAAGCCTGCGACTAATGTGACGCCGTAGAGCGCCTTGAATTCATCGAACGCACTGTTGTCGACGAGGCGTGCGATCACTTCTCGCATGTCGAATTGCTTGCGCGCATCTACGGGCACGATCCCCATGAGCTCCGTCGGATTGTAGCGCGGCGACGCGGGCTCTTGGGCGACGAAACTGGGGCGCTCCGGACTTCCTAGATTTGCGATCGCTGCGCGTGCGAGCAAAAGCGCATGCGCGTCGCTTTCGGCATAATGATCGGCGACGCCGGAATGGCGACAATGCACGTCTGCGCCGCCAAGCTGCTCGGCCGAGACGATTTCACCGGTCGCCACCGCCACGAGGGGCGGACCGCCCAAAAATATTGTGCCTTCTCCACGAACGATAATTGTTTGATCGCACATGGCCGGGACATAAGCACCCCCTGCCGTGCAGGATCCCATGACGACAGCGATCTGCGCGAGGCCTTGGGCCGACATCTTGGCCTGATTATAGAAGATGCGTCCAAAATGGTCGCGGTCAGGAAAGACCTCGTCCTGCGTCGGCAAATTGGCGCCGCCGGAGTCGACCAGGTAGACGCAGGGTAAGCAATTTTGCGTGGCGATTTCCTGAGCTCGCAGATGTTTCTTTACGCTGATGGGGAAATAGGCGCCGCCCTTCACGGTCGCATCATTGGCGACAATCATGCACGCTCGCCCACAGACGCGGCCGATTCCCGCGACGATCCCTGCGCAAGCGATCTTCCCGTCGTACATCCCATGCGCCGCGAATCTTCCTATCTCGAGAAAGGGCGAGAGCGGATCGATCAACGCGTCGATACGGGCGCGCGCCGACATTTTGCCGCGCGCCGCGTGGCGCGCCTGCGCTTCGGCGCCGCCGCCGTCGCGGACTCGTTCATAGCTCCGCCGCAGTTCAGTGACGAGCCCCATCATCGCCGCATGGTTCTCGGTATATTCTGGCGAGGAGACATCGATCGAAGATTTGATAACGGCCACGGGTTTTTCTCATGGAGCCAATGACGGCGTGTCGCTCACGCCGTTTCTTCAAACAGTTCGCGGCCGATCAGCATGCGTCGGATTTCGCTGGTGCCAGCGCCGATTTCATAGAGTTTGGCGTCACGCAGCAATCTCCCCGTCGGATATTCGTTCATGTAGCCGTTTCCGCCGAGGCATTGGATCGCCTCCAATGCCATGCCGGTGGCCCGTTCCGCCGCAAACAGGATTGCGCCGGCCGCGTCCTTGCGGGAAGCCCGGCCGATGTCGCAGGCCTTCGCCACAGCATAGACATAGGCGCGCGTGGCGCTCAAAATTGTGTACATGTCAGCAAGCTTTCCTTGCATGATTTCGAATTCGCCGATCGGACGTCCAAACTGCTCCCGGGCGTGGACATAGGGTAGGACGACATCCATGCAGGCGCGCATGATGCCTAGGGGGCCACCGGCCAGCACCGTGCGCTCGTAGTCGAGCCCGCTCATCAGGACAGCGACGCCGCGATCAGGTTCCCCCAGGACGTTTTCCGGTGGAATGATGCAATTCTTAAATAAAAGCTCGCAGGTGTTGGACCCGCGCATGCCGAGCTTGTCGAGCTTTGGCGCCCGCACGAGGCCTTCGAGGGCGCCCTCGACGATGAAGGCGGTGATTCCGTGCGACCCCTCTGCGGGCGAAGTCTTGGCATACACGATCACCACGTCCGCATCGGGGCCGTTGGTCACCCACATCTTGTCACCGTCGAGGACATAGTGATCGCCACGGCGCTCCGCGCGCATCTTCATGTTGACGACATCGGACCCGGCGTTCGGCTCGGACATGGCGAGCGCGCCGACATGTTCCCCGGAAATCAGTTTCGGCAGATAACGCGACCTTTGTTGATGGGTTCCGTTACGCTGAATCTGATTGACGCAAAGATTGGAGTGGGCGCCATAGGAAAGTCCGACGGACGCCGAGGCGCGACTGATCTCCTCCATGGCGATGACATGCTCGAGATAGCCGAGTCCGGCTCCGCCATACTCCGGCGAGACGGAAATGCCTAGGAGGCCGATATCACCCATCTTTCGCCATAGATCCATCGGGAAGGTATTTTCAGCATCAATTATGGCGGCGCGCGGCGCAATTTCGTGAGAGGCGAAGCTTTCGATCTCCCGCCGCAACATTTCCGTCGTGTCGCTGAGACAAAAGTCCAGAGTGGGAATCCAATGACGCATGGCGACCAACGTTTGCAGCTCAATCGGCGGCATAGCCGGTATATTTCGCGGGCGACTTTGCTTTCAAGACTGCGCGGCCGCAGATGCGCGGCGCGGGGGAGACGCAAGCTCCGAGAGGTTTGAAAAGAAATTTAACGACCCCGGATTTGCGATCGCCTCGAGATTCTTGACGGGTCGACCGTGAATCACGTCGCGCACCGCGAGTTCGACGAGTTTGCCAGAGCGTGTGTGCGGCAACTCGGGCGCCTCGATGATCAATGCCGGTACATGCCGTGGCGAGGCTTGCTCTCTTAATTGTTGCTTGATGTGGGCGCTTAGCGCGTCGTTGAGGCGAGAGCCGAACCGCATCTTTACGAAAAGAATGATGCGCTCGACTCCGTCCAGCTGCTGCGCTATGGCCAACGCTTCCTCAACTTCAGGTTGAGCTTCTACAATTTTGTAAATGTCGGCCGTTCCGATCCGCACACCCTGTGGGTTTAGAGTGGCGTCAGAACGCCCATGGATCACAAATCCGCCGCCGACGGTCTGCGTTGCATAATCTCCATGTCGCCAAATCCCAGGAAAACGTGAGAAGTAGGCTTCCAGATATTTCTTCCCGCCACCCGCGTGCGGCGGACCTTCGGGGTCGTTCCAAAAGCCGATGGGCATGGAAGGGAAAGCCCGCGTGCAGACGAGTTCGCCTTCGGCGCCAAAGCGACGTCGGCCTTCATCGTCCCAAACCTCCACCGCCATGCCGAGTTCCGCGCATTGAATTTCGCCGCGATAAACCGGACCCCAAGGGTTGCCGCCAACAAAGCAGGAGAGAATGTCGGTTCCACCGCTAATGGAGGCGAGCTGCACATTCTGCTTGATATCCCGATAGACATAGCAGAAGCTATCCGGCGCGAGCGGTGCGCCGGTCGAGGCGATCACTCGCAGCGCGCCGAGGTCATGAGTTTCTTTCGGCTTCAGCCCGAGCTTCTCTATCGCCCGCAGATAGCCGGCGGAGACGCCAAAGAAGGTGGCGCGCTGTTCTTGCGCAAACTCGAGCAAGGCGTTGCCGTCGCTTTCCATTGGGAAGCCGTCATAGAGCAAAATCGTGGCGCGGCTGGCGAGGGCGGAAGCGAGCCAGTTCCACATCATCCAGCCCGTCGTGGTTGCATAGAAGACGCGATCACCGGGCCGGATGTCGCATTGTAGCTGGTGTTCCTTGAGATGCTGCAGGAGCGTTCCGCCCGCTCCGTGAACGATGCATTTTGGCGCCCCGGTCGTCCCCGACGAAAACACGATGTAAAGTGGATGGTCGAAAGGCAGCTGCACGAATCTCAGCTCGGCGTCTTCGTGGTCCTGAAGGACCTTTGGCCAAAGCCGAGCTTGCGAGAATCCACGCAGCGAAGGTTCCCAATAGATGTAAGGAACGACCAAAGTCTCCACGACGCTCGGCAGACTGGCGGCAATCTCGCGCGCTTGCTGGAGTCGATCGATTTTCTGACTCTTATAAAAATATCCGTCGGATATGATCAGCGCCTTGGGCTCGATCTGCCGGAAGCGGTCCAAGACACCAGTCGCGCCAAAATCCGGAGAGCAGGACGACCAGATCGCGCCAATGCTTGACGCCGCCAACATGCCGACGATCGTTTCTGGGCCATTATGCGTGTATGCGGCGACGCGATCCCCCGGGGTAATGCCGAGCTTGAGCAAATGCGCTGCGAGCGCAGCGACCTCGCGTTTCAGCCGTCCGAAGGACAGAATCCGCCGAACCTCACGCTCACCCCGGAAAATGATTACGGCATCGTCTTCCGGGCGCTGCCGAAGCAAATTTTGCGCAAAGTTTAGTGTCGCCTCTGGGAACCACTGCGCGCCCGGCATTTTATGGCCATCGACGAGAATTGGCTCACCTTTCTGCCCTAGAACGCCGCAAAACTCCCAGACCCGCGACCAAAACGCCTCGCGTTGCTCGATGCTCCAATCATGCAGCGCCAGATAATCGAAACGCTCGACATAGGGAGTAGTCTCCACCTCTTGCTGCGCAAAGGCGGTCAAGAGAGAACTCTGCTTACGCTCGATGCTTGGCGCCCATAACGGGACCATTACCGCTACACCTAAGGTTTCAATATTGCTGGTAAGAAAGTGGCGCTCGGCGCGCGCTCGACAAGGCCTGCGACGACGCGACGGCCTCATTCGCGGGGGGGCTAAACATTGGCGCGCCGGCTCCTATATGATTATGGTGCGTTCAATGGCGCACCGAGCATTGGTCATGAGCGAAGCTGTGCCGAATACAGCGAGAAGCCGCTACGCGGACGTCCCCCGCAATGCGGACTGGACGATCTCCCAGAATTGGGCATCCTATTCAAAAGAAGAACACGATCGGTGGGATCTCCTGTTCGCGAGGCAGATGAAACTGCTTCCAACCCGAGCTTGCGACGCCTTTTTGGAAGCGCAGGCGCGCCTTGAATTGTCGCGGTCTGGAATTCCAGATTTCGTCGATTTGAGTCGGCGTCTATCAGCACTGACGGGCTGGAACGTCGTGGCAGTCGCCGGCCTTATTCCGGACGACGCGTTTTTCGAGCATCTGGCGAACCGTCGGTTCCCAGCAGCCGCCTTCATCCGACCCGAGGCGGAATTGGATTATCTCGAAGAGCCGGACGTGTTTCACGACGTATTCGGCCATGTGCCGCTTCTCGCCGATCCGGCCTATGCACGCTTCCTGGAGGCATACGGAAGCGGAGGTCGGCGGGCGCTCCGGCGTGGCCAATTACATAATCTCGCCCGTCTCTATTGGTACACAGTCGAATTCGGGCTAATGCGTATAAAGAAAGGCCTGCGCATCTTCGGCGCCGGAATCATGTCATCGCCGGCCGAGACGCTGTTCTCGCTCGAGAACTCCTCGCCAAACCGAGTCCTGTTCGATTTGGAGCGCGTGATGCGCACAAAATATATCATCAGTGATTTCCAGCAGATCTATTTCGTGATCGAAAGTTTCGAACAGCTGTTGCACGATTGCGACAGAGATTTCGGCCCGCTGTACGATCGTTTGCGCGACGCGCCGGACATAGAGGCGCACGAATTGATTCCGGAAGATCGGATCCTCGCGCGGGGCGACCTCAGCTATTTTCTTGCGAAGGGCGAGGCGCCGCGCGCGGCGTGACCCGTTGTTCGATACGCCCGAAGATTGAGCAGCCTTCCGCATCGAGCATTTCGATGCGGACGATGTCGCCTTCCTTCAGAAAGCCCGTACGCGCCGTACCATCGAGCAGCGTTTCGACGGCATTTTGTTCCGCCAGGCAGGAATAGCCGACACCGCCTTTCGATATCGGCAATCCTGGAGAGCCTTCCGCGGCGCGGTTCGAGACTGAGCCTGAGCCGATGATCGTTCCTGCGCAAAGCCTACGCGTGCGTGCCGCATGTGCGATCAAGCGTCCAAAGTCGAAAATCATGTCGACGCCGGCGTTCGGACGACCGAGCAAGACATCGTTGACGTGAGAATATAGCGGCAACGCCACTTTCCCGTCCTTCCAGGCGCAGCCCAATTCGTCGGGGGTGACGGCAACAGGCGAGAAGGCGGAGGAAGTCTTCGATTGGTAGAAGCCGAAGCCTTTGGCCAGTTCGCCCGGGATTAGCCCACGCAGGGTCACGTCGTTGACGAGCATGAGTAGTGTGACGTGGCTCAGCGCGTTCAATGCATCTACGCCCATTGGAACGTCGTCGGTCACGACGGCGACCTCCGCTTCGAGATCGAGGTCGTAGGCCTCATCCAGCATGGGAATCGCATCGCGTGGCCCAAGAAAACTGTCTGATCCGCCCTGGTAAAGCAGCGGTTCGGTCCAGAACGACGGCGGCAAAGCGGCGCCGCGCGCCTTACGCACCAGTTCGACGTGGTTCACATAGCTCGAACCGTCGGCCCATTGATAGGCACGCGGTAAAGGCGCCGCGCAATCTTCTGGACGAAACTCGAAGCTTGGGATTGACCCGGCTTCGAGTTGCAATGCGAGGACGGAGAGCCTCGGCGCCGAGCACGCCCAAGCGTCGAGCGCCGCCTGCAACGTCAGCGCAATTCCGTTGGCGTCCGCCGCGCGAAGCAGATCGCGAGAGACAACTATTAGCCTGCCGTCGCGGCCCTGCTTCAGCGACGCGAGCTTCATAATTTCGCCGCCTTCCTGGATGCCGCGCTATCCAGTCCTTCGGGCGATCCATCGAAGCGCTTCGGCAAGGTCGACCAGCAATCCACGTAATCTTGTTGCAACGTGGAGAGGCTCGCAGCGTAAGCAGTCAGATGTTGCGCATGCCGCGTTTCGAACATGAAGGCGAGCGTGTCGCTCAGTCTTTCGGGTTTCAGCTCGGCGCTCCAGGCCCGCACGCAGGCGACAGCGTCGGGCCCATGCGGCGACATCATATTGTGCAGCGACATCCCGCCGGGGGCGAAGCCTTCGGGCTTGGCGTCGTATTGACCCAGGATCAGCCCCATGAATTCGCTCATCACATTGACGTGGTGCCAAGGCGGACGAAACGTATGTTCCGCGACTTGCCAACGCTCCGGAAAAATCGCGAAGTCCACATTGGCGACGCCCGACTCGCTCGAGGGCGCCGTCAAGACCGTGAAGATGGAAGGGTCGGGGTGGTCGAAGCGCAGCGCGCCAAGCGGCGAGAAGTCGCGCAGATTGTAAGTATAAGGCGCGTAATTGCCATGCCAGGCGACGACATCGAGCGGCGAATGATCGAGCGCGCAATCGAAAAAGCAGCCGCCCCATTTCACGGTCAGCTTACAGGGCGTCTCCTTATCCTCAAAATCCGCTGCCGGCGTCTTAAAATTGCGCGCATTAGCCAGGCCATTTGCGCCGATCGCGCCGCGGCTCGGCAACATGAAAGGCGACCCATAATTCTCGCAGACAAAACCCCGCGCAGAACCATTCGTCGGCTCGACCTTGAACTTTATGCCGCGCGGGATGACGCAGATTTCGCCCGGAGAAATTTCGAGACGTCCGAGTTCGGTGAAAAAACTCAGGCTGCCGTATTGCGGAACGATCAGAAGCTCGCCGTCGGCGTCATAAAAATAAGCATCGATCATGGATTGCGTGACGAGGTAGACATGCGCCGCAATGCCCATGCGCAGATCGGCGCTTCCAGCCGCCGTCATGGTGCGCATGCCGGACACAAAGTTGAGCGGCTCGTCAGGGATCGGGACCGGGCCCCAACGGAACTGGCCAATGCTCTGCCGTTCCCATTCGGCATAAGGCGCCGAAATCCAGAGAGGATGGAGCGCTCTGGAAAATCGCAGCGCGTGCAAGACGGAGGGCCGAATCCGATAGAGCCAAGAGCGGCGGTTGACGTCGCTGGGCGCCGTGAAGGCCGTGCCTGAGAGCTGCTCGGCATAGAGGCCATAGGCGCAATGCTGCGGCGAATTCTGGCCCCTCGGCAGAGCGCCGGGCAATGCTTCCGATTCGAATTCATTGCCGAAGCCCGTCATATAGCGTGGCGCGGTTGTCATCGCGCTTACTCCGACGACTGTTGGAGCACGCCGCGGCGAAGCTGATCTTCTTCAATCGATTCGAACAGAGCCTTGAAATTTCCCTCGCCGAAACCTTCGTCGCCCTTTCTTTGGATGAATTCGAAGAAGATGGGGCCGAGTAAGGCTCTGGAAAAGATTTGCAATAGAACCTGCGGGGCGCCGCCGGACGCTGGTATTGCGCCATCGACCAATATGCCGGATTCACGCAACCGTTCGACAGGCTCGCCATGCCCGGGCAGCCGCGAGTCGAGTCTCGCGTAATAGACATCCGGCGGCGTGGGCATAAATTCCAGCCCTGCGACGCGCAGTCTCTCTACGGTTTCGTAGATGTCGTGACATGCGCAAGCGACATGTTGGACGCCCTCGCCACCATAGGCGTGCAGGAACTCTTCAATCTGGCTGTTTTCGTCGGCGCTCTCGTTGATCGGGATGCGGATCTTGCCGCAGGCGCTCGTCATCGCGCGGGAATGCAGTCCGGTGAAGCGGCCCTGTATGTCAAAATAACGAATTTGATGGAAACCAAAAATGTGTTCATACCAATCCGCGGCGCGGTCCATGCGGCCGCGATGAACATTATGGGTCAGATGGTCGATGCAGGTGAGCCCGGCGCCGAAAGGGGTCGGATCGCGCTCTCCCGTCCAGCGAAAGTCGATGTCCCAGATAGAACCCTTCTCAGCATAGCGATCAACGAGGTAGAGCAGCGCGCCGCCTATGCCTTCGATCGCCGGGATGTTGAGCTCCATTGGCCCCACTTTGGTCGCGGCCGGAATTGCGCCCATCGCGAGTGCGCGGCGAAAGGCGCGTCCTGCGTCGGCGACGCGAAAACCAATCGCGCAGGCCGACGGACCATGGCGCTTGGCAAAATCGGCTGCGAAACTATCAGGTTCCGCGTTGAGCACGAAATTTACATCGCCTTGGCGATAAAGCGCCGCGTTTTTCGAGCGGTGTCTTGCCACCTCTTCAAACCTCATCATTTTGAACAACGTGCCAAGCTTTTCTGGCTCCGGATGCGCGAATTCGACAAATTCGAATCCGTCCGTTCCCATCGGATTTGGTTCGCGCGGAATCTCTGGCTCTATTGCGCGTGCGACGCTTCCCATCTCTTGACCCTCCTCTAATTTCACGGGCGTCGGATCGTTCTACGCCTAAAGATAAGGCGGGCTTCGGCAGGTTCGAGTCGGCGGGACGATCGGAGAGCGGAAAACTTGCCTTCCAAAGCCATTGATGCATCAGGGAGCAATTGATGATCCTCTATGACTATTTTCGCTCTTCGGCCGCTTATCGGGTGCGAATCGCGCTCGAGCTCAAGAGCATTGCGGTCGAACATCGCCCCGTGCACCTTCTGCGCTGCGGTGGCAAGCAATTCAGCGCCGATTACATCGCCAAAAATCCTCAGGCCCTGATCCCAACGCTAGAGCTAGACGATGGAACCATACTGACGCAGTCGCTGGCGATCATCGAATATTTTGAGGCGTTGCAACCATCGCCGCCGCTCATTCCGGCGGACCCCATTCTCGCTGCGCGGACGCGGGCAGTCTCTTTGGCGATCGCCTGTGACATACATCCGCTGAATAATCTGCGCGTCGCAACCTATCTTAACGCCGAGTTTAAGGCTTTGCCTGCTGACATCGACGCTTGGCGTCATCACTGGATACTAAAGGGCGGACTCGAAGCCGTGGAGCGTCTGATTGCTCCCGCGCCGTTCTGCTTCGGTCAGTCGCCGACGCTAGCAGACGTCTGCCTTATCCCGCAGCTCTACAGCGCGCGGAGGTTCTACACGCCACTCGACGGCCTTCCCGGCATTCTGGAAGTCGAAGCGGCCTGCGCGAAGATTCCCGCTTTCCAAGCTGCGCATCCGTCGCGCCAAGCCGACGCCGAGTGATGCGACGCCTATGGCCGGAACGCATAAAAAGGGAGGAAAATCCCCCGATTGCGCTGCTAGCGCGGCGCGCTAGATGATCAAGCAGGGATATCTATGCGCGAACTTTATCATTTCATTGACGGCCAGCGAACCGCCGGGGCTTCCGGACGCTTCGCCAACGTGTTCGAGCCGATGACGGGAAGGGTCGCTTCACAAGCTCCGCTCGCGTCGAAAGCAGAAGCGCGCGCAGCGGTGGAAAGCGCCCTCGCCGCCCAGCCCAACTGGGCTGCAGTCAATCCGCAGCGGCGTGCGCGTGTGCTGATGAAATTTCTCGATCTCGTTGCAGGAGAGATGGAGGCTTTGTCCGAGCTGCTCGCCAAAGAGCATGGCAAGACGATCGCCGATGCGAAGGGCGACATTCAACGCGGCCTCGAAGTCGTCGAATTTTCGACAGGCGTCGCGCATTTCATGAAAGGTGAATACACGGATGACGCTGGACCGGGGATCGATATTTATTCGATGCGCCAACCTCTTGGCATAATCGCCGGCGTCACGCCCTTCAACTTTCCGGCGATGATCCCGATGTGGATGCTCGGCCCGGCGATCGCCAGCGGCAACGCCTTTGTTTTGAAGCCTTCCGAGCGTGACCCAAGCGTACCCTTACGGCTTGCCGAGCTGATGGTGGAAGCGGGATTGCCCAAGGGCGTTCTCAACGTCGTCAATGGCGACAGGGAAGCGGTGGACGCGCTGCTCGACGATCCAGACATCAAGGCCCTTGGCTTTGTGGGCTCTACCTCTGTCGCGGAATATGTCTATGCGCGCGGCGCCGCTGCGGGCAAGCGCATGCAATGTTTCGGCGGCGCCAAGAACCATATGGTGATTATGCCCGACGCCGACCTCGATCAGGCGGTCGACGCGCTAATCGGTGCAGCTTACGGCTCGGCGGGCGAAAGATGCATGGCGATCTCCGTCGCTGTCCCTGTGGGCGAAGCCACTGCGAACGAACTCACCCGGCGCCTCGTCCCTCGTGTGAAAGGTCTCAAGATTGGTCCATCGACGGACGCAGCAGCGGACTTTGGTCCACTCGTGACCAAAGGCCATCTCGACCGAGTGAAGGCCTATGTTGCGCTCGGCATTGAGGAAGGCGCGACGCTGCTCGTCGACGGTCGCGATTTCAAGCTCCCGGGCTTCGAGAATGGGTTTTATATGGGCGGCTGCCTTTTCGATCACCTGTCGCGACACATGCGGATCTATCGGGAAGAGATTTTTGGACCCGTGCTCTGCGTCCTGCGCGCGGCGGATCTTGCGGAGGCGATGGCTCTCGTAAACGAGCATGAATATGGCAATGGCGTCGCGCTCTATACGCGCGACGGGGCTGCCGCGCGGGACTTCGCCTCGAAGGCCCAAGTGGGGATGGTCGGCATCAACGTGCCCATTCCGACGCCGTTCGCCTATTACAGTTTCGGCGGCTGGAAGCGTTCGTTCTTCGGCGATCTCAACCAGCACGGCCCGGATGCGATGCGATTCTGCACCAAAACGAAGACGGTGACGTCGCGCTGGCCGAACGGCGTCAGGGAAGGCGCAAGCTTCGTCATGCCGACGATGCGCTAGCGCGCCTCGACACAGAGAGCTGCGGAGATTGTCGATGACACGGATCGCTTTCCTCGGCCTTGGCAACATGGGGGGCCTCATGGCCGCCAATCTCGTGAAAGCCGGGAGACAAGTTTGTGGCTATGATCTCGCCCCACCCCTCTGCACGGCGGCGGCGCAATCCGGCGTGCATGTTGCAGCCTCAGCCGGCGCGGCTGCGCACGGCGCCGATGTGGTCGTCTCCATGTTGGCCGACGGCAAAGAGGTGCTCTCGCTGTGGACCGAGCTTCTGCCGCAGGCAGTCCAAGGCGCACTTTTTATCGATTGTTCCACGATCGACATCGCAACCGCGCGCGAGGTCCACAGGAAGGCCCAAGATGCGGGCGCTCTTTCGGTCGACGCGCCAGTTTCCGGCGGCGTCGCTGGCGCGCGGGCGGGAACGCTCAGCTTTATGTGCGGAGGCGAATCGGCGGCCATCGACAAAGCGAGACCCATTCTCGCCGACATGGGAAAAACCATCATTCCTTGCGGTGGCGCAGGTCTCGGACAGGCCGCGAAAATCTGCAACAATATGATGCTCGCCGCGACGATGATCGTCACCTGCGAAGCGTTCACGCTCGCCGAAAAACTTGGGCTCACTCCTCAAGCCCTGTTCGACGTCGCATCCGTCTCGTCCGGGCAATCATGGTCTCTGACAAGCTACTGTCCGGTGCGGGGATTGACGCTTGCCTCTCCCGCGAACGACGGCTACAAACCGGGATTTATGGCGTCACTCATGCTGAAAGATTTAAAGCTCGCCCAGGAGGCGGCAACTTCGGCCGGCGCACCGACCCCGCTCGGCGCCCTCGCGCTCCAGCTCTATGCGCTTTACGTCGCTTCGGGTCAGGGGACTTCCGACTTCTCCGGCATCATCCGGATGATCCAGGCCGCGCCCAAGCCTGCGGCTTAGACATGCTTCGCCCCTCGGCTTGCGGCAGCGTCGCGCCCGATGGAGCGTGTCTGGTGTCAACGCCTTTGAGACAGCACGGCTTAAAGCGAACACGCCAGCATCCATATGAACCACGGGCTTTCCGGCGCAGGGCCCACACCAACGGCCGAATAAGGAGCGGAAGCGGCCTTCTCAATTGGTGTGAAGCCTTTGGCCAGGTCAGAAATACTCGCGCCGCCTTGTGTCGTTTGTGCATTAGCCTGCGACGATAGAGATCCAACGAACAGGACCACCGCGGTTGCGGCAAGTGTAATTGCCTTTTTTGCGCATCCCTCTCCCCCCTCCACGGCCGACACCCGCGCCCATGCGCCGTGTAAGCCTTTCGCCTATCGCCTTATTCGCCGACAAGAAAATCCAGTTTTCCCTGAACCAGATCGCCGACCGTAGAAAGCCGCGATAACGCAAGAAATGGCGGCCAGGCTCCAGGGGTGGCGGCTGGAGATCGATTTCCGTACTGGCCCGCGGCTGAGTTTTTTCCACGATGACCGAGCCGTCTTCGATTCAACTTTCTTATCCCCAAAATCAGCCCTTGGAGCTAGATACTTGTGGGTAATTGAAAGATACACAGGGCGGTTACAACAGCTTCAACGTTCAACGCCATCTCATTTTAGCAAGCGCGCATTGAGCCTTCAGGGCCTCGGCCATGCGGACGTGCCGCAAAGTCGTCGCCGTGGCTTGATTTCAGCGGCGAACTCCAACGAAGCCGCGTCCAATTTTCAACAACGTGACAAAGCCCACAAATTCGTTTCGGCGAAAACTCCAGTTTTCAAAAAGTCTGATTGAATAATGCACCCGATCGTTCCCGACGTCAGGAATATCGATCGTTCATGTCCGGATCCAGAGTGTGCACGCTTATTCATGATGAAGCCTTTGCTCGCGCTCAGAGGATTCTCCGAACTGCTTCTCCATCGCCTTGAAATCTTCGGCTGAGGTTTGAGGCAAGCGTCGAACGAAACCCACGATGTCCCAGATCTGTTCGTCTTGGTGCGTAGGCTGAAAGGCGGGCATTCCCGTCATTTTGACGCCGTTCTTGATGATCCAGAACAATTCCGCGTCACTCCATTGCTTAGAGGCCTCGGCTAGGTTGGGCGGTTCAGGTTGTAAGCCTTGTCTAATATAACTAGGCTTTTTGCCAGGCGCCGCGTGGCAGACGACGCACATCTCGTCGTATTCCTGAAAGCCCTTCCTGACTTGATCTTCACTCCATACTCTCCGCAATTCCTTTCCGGCACGCGCCCGAACCGCGTTACGCATGGCAGTGTTTAGAATGAGGCGCTCGAGGTCCGTGTGTGGCGCGGTCGCAGCGACGTTGTATGCGCCGCTGAAAATCACGAGAAGTGCCGCGAGCGCGATAACGACAAAGGCGGCAACAAAGCCAGCAAGAAATTTCACGGCCTGTCTCCCTTATAACCTTTCTTCGCGAAACTTTCTCCAGCATCTAGCGCCGCGTCGACTGTTGCCCAGTCGCGCCAAAATTCACTTGTCAGCCTATCCAAATCTGCAAGGTCAGCCCTACCTTACTTATTATCGCTTTTAAGGTGAGGGGGCTGTCGTTGGCGGCAAGCCAGGGAGGCGAAGATGAAGATAGTGGCTGCACTAATTTTGGTTGGGATTTCAAGCCCCGCGCTCGCAGATCATTATTCGCTTGGGCCCAAAGCGGCGGCTCCTCGGGCCAACACGAACGGCACAGTGTGGGACGCGGTATGTCC
>Ga0182013_10001624_pt1 | contig 30440 bp, 24 predicted proteins | sample 612S2MmetaG_FD_120487 | JGI IMG/M metagenome (GOLD analysis project Ga0182013, IMG submission 120487) | Permafrost microbial communities from Stordalen Mire, Sweden - 612S2M metaG | ecosystem: Environmental > Terrestrial > Soil > Wetlands > Permafrost | place: Sweden: Stordalen | collected... | reverse complement strand
GTTGAGCGAGGAGTGCGATCCTAGCACCAGCCGCCTACTGGGAAATTTTCCTCAAGCATTATCCCATATCGCGCTGATCAATTCTGCCTTTAACCTGAACGAGGCGGCAAAACCGGCGATGCGCTCGGATGCCGAGATCGGGCAGTCATGACCTGTCAGGTGAAGGGAAAATCGCCGGTGCCGGCGCCGCCGCAATGCCGAATTGGGGCTAGCTCGCCCGCACCGACCGTATCGGCGTCGACGGATGCAGCGCGTCGTGGATGACGCGGCCCAGCGCCGAAACTTGATAGGGCTTGCGCAGCACCGCGAATTCCGGATCGGTATCGAATACCTTGGCGTAGCCGGTGGTCAGCACCACCGGAATACCCGGATAGCAGTCGCTGATTGTCCGCGCCAGCGCCAGACCGTCGGTCGGGCCCGGCAGCACCACGTCGCTGAACACCGCGTTGATGTCCGTCCCGGCAGCCAGCATTTCGAGCGCCGCGGTCGCCGTTTCCGCCTCAAGCGTGCGATAGCCGAGCTGTTCGAGCAGCGACACCGCGACGGCACGCACGTCGGGATTGTCCTCAACGACCAGAATGGTCTGGCGCTCGACCGCGACATAGTCCGCATTATCTTGCGGCAGCGGCGCGGCGACGGCGGCATGACTACGCGGCAAATAGACCGTCACCTTGGTGCCGCGGCCGATTGTGCTGTCGATCGCGACGGTGCCTTCCGAACGGCGGGCAAAACCATAGACCTGCGACAGACCAAGGCCGGTGCCCTTATCCGGAGCTTTGGTCGTAAAGAACGGCTCGACCACGCGCGGCAGCAGATCGGGTGCGATGCCGCCGCCGGCATCGGCGACGCTGAGTGCGACGAAGTCGCCGCTGATGCCGTCCGGCAACTCTTCGCCGTCGAGATGAACGTTCTTCGCCACAATCAAAATTTGTCCGCCATCCGGCATCGCGTCGCGCGCATTGACGGCGAGATTGACCAAGGCGAGCTCCAGCTCCGACTTGTCGACACGGACCGGCCAGGTCGTGTTCGGCACGTCGATCTGGAATTCGATATTGACGTGCATCGAGCCCGACAGCACGTCGCGAATGGCGTGGACGGCCTCGGCCGGATCAATCACCGTCGGCGACAGCGGCAGCGTGCGCGAGAACGACAACAGCTGCCGCGTCAGGTTTTCACCGCGCGCCGCCGCCATTTCGATGGCCGCCAGAGCGCGCGTATCCTTGGCGTCTTTCAAACGTCTCTTCAAACTCTGCGCGTGGCCGCTGACGATCATCAACAGATTGTTGAAGTCGTGGGCGATGCCGCCGGTGAGCTGACCGATGGCGTCCATCTTCTGCAGATGCGCGGCTTGGCGTTGCGCTCGTTCCAGCGCCGCGGCCGCTTCCTTCTCCACCGTGACGTGGCGGCCGGCGACATAGATCAAGCCGTTATTCTCGGTCAGGGTCCATTGCAGCCAGCGCCACGAACCGTCTTTGTGGCGAAAGCGATTTTCCATGCGTACGGTCTGCACGCCCCGCGCCAGCTGCGCGCGGCCGGCGATGGCGTTCTGCGCGTCGTCGGGATGGCGCAAATCGTTTACATGCATGGACTTGATCTCGTCCTCGGTCCAGCCGAGCAATCGGGTCCAGGCCGGGTTCAAGCTGACGAAATAGCCCTCGAAATTGGCGACCGCGAGCAAATCTTCCGAGACGTTCCAGATGCGGTCGCGCTCCAGCGTGCGCCGTTCGACCTCGAGCTCCAGTTTTTCGCTTAGGCTACGGAGTTCCGTTTCGATGGCGCTGCGCGCCTCCTCCGCCCGCATGCGTTCGATGCCGAAACCGAGTTGCCGCGCCAGCGTCAAAGCCAGATTGATGTCTTCCTGGGCAAATTCGCGTGGCGTCCCGTAATAGGCCATGAACTTGCCGACCAGCCTGCCCTCGGCCATCAGTGGAATGAAGGCAAGCGCGCTAATGCCCTCGAGCCTTAGCGCCGCGCCGATTGCCGCGTCGACATTGGCGCGGCCAATGTCGGCCAGACATACCGGATCTGGATTGGCCTCACCCGCCGTCCACGGCGAATGACCTTCAACGGCATTGCGGTAGCGATCCGACAAGCCGCGCCAAGCGACAAAACGCATCGTCCCGCCATCGTCGCAGCGCAGCAGCGCGGCCCGGCTACAATGCATCGCAGCAATGATCGCATCGAGCGCGGCGTCGTAGATATCGTCCAGCGACGCCGCGCGATAAAGCCGGTCGGTAAACCGATAAAGCGCGGCTTGCTCGTCGGCCCGCCGCGCCAGGATCTCCTCGGCGCGTTTGCGTGCGCTAATGTCGCGGCCGATCTTGGAGGCGCCGACGATGCGGCCGTGTTCGTCCCTGACCGGCGATACTGTCAGCGAAACATCGATCAGGCGGCCATCCTTGCAGCGGCGTATGGTCTCGTAATGTTCGATGCTCTCGCCGCGCCCGATACGCTGGAGGATTCTCGGCTCTTCGTCTCGCAGTTCGGCCGGAATGAGGATCGTGATCGGCTTACCGATCACCTCTTCGGCGGAAAAGCCGAACAGCCGCTGCGCGGCGGGATTCCAGCTGACGATGACGCCGTCGAGATTTTTACTGATGATCACTTCATCGGAGGATTCGACGATGCTGGCGAGCTGTCTGCGCGCTTGCTCGCCGGCTCTCTGCTCGGTGATGTCGAGCAGCGAGCCGATCCAGCCGCCGACATTGCCATCCCCGTCCAGCTCCGGGCGGTAGGCAATGGCGAGACGGCGCAGGCCGGTTCTCGCGAAGTCGAGTTCGCATTCGAATTCGACCGCCTCGCCGCGCAGCACCTGATTGGTATAGGGGCGCAGCGTATTGAAGCCCTTTTCGCCGAGCACTTCCGCGATGGTCCTGCCGATGACCTCGTCGCGGCTACAGCCTACCAAGTGCGCATAAGCCTCGCTGATGAAGAGATAACGCAGTTCGCGGCTGCACCGCACCAGCATGAACGGCGTACGGTTGATGACGGACTGCAATTCCGCCTCGCTCGCGCGCAACGCTTCTTCAGCGCGCTTGCGTTCGGTCAGTTCCTGAAAGCTGCAGACGGCGCCCTCGACGCGGCCGGATGCGTCCTTGAGCGGCATCACGTTCATCAACACTGGGACGCGCGAGCCGTCGGGCCGTTCGATGACGAGCTCGGCGCCGATCACCAGCTCGCCGGTGCGCATGGCGCGCGCCACCGGCGTCGACTCAAAGCGAAGCGGTTCGCCATCGGGACTATAGCGGCGAAACGCTGAGCCGTGTTGGGAGCTCGGGTCGCCGAGCGGCAGCGCGCGGCCCCATAGTTGCACGGCCCGCCGGTTGTAACAGACCAGGCCGCTATCGGCCCTGCACACGCAGAAGCCCGTTGGAATGGCATCCAGCGCGCGTTGCTCGATACCGGCGAAAGCGTCGAGATCGCACGCTGGCAAGACGGACTTGGGCCCCAAACCAGTCATCCTAGCTCCCTCACGCGACGCAACGCACGTCCGCCGAGAAAGTTCCCACGTTTCAATCTCTTAATCTCGGCCGCAGCCGGCCCAGACGCGAGGTTTTCAGGGCCCGAGGCTAAGGGTAACTCCACCCGGCCGGCCGGGCTAAATTACAATCTGGCGCATCCGGCGATAAAGGCATAATCCATCCGACGATAGCGCTCCGGAGCCGCTAAGCCGCTTCACGGTGGTCGGTGAATTGGGCCCGGAAATTGCATGAAAGTTGCGTAATTATGTGGCAAATTCGGTCGTAACGCGTAGCAGCATGTCGATCCTCGTCGGGCTCCACCACGCCACCCGTTACACCTACGACCGGCCGATCGCGCTTGGGCCGCAGATCGTACGATTGCGGCCGGCGCCGCACTGCCGTACCCGCATCCCAAGCTATTCGCTCACGGTGACGCCGAAGCAGCATTTCGTGAACTGGCAGCAGGATCCGCACGGCAATTGGCTGGCGCGCTTCGTTTTTCCTGAAAAGACCACCGAATTCTCCATCACCGTCGATCTCCTCGCCGATATGGAGGTGATCAATCCGTTCGATTTCTTCACCGAACCCTATGCGGAGAAGTGGCCGTTCAAATACGCGCCCGACCTGCATGAGGACCTCGCGGCCTATGCCGAGCCCGAACCGGCCGGTCCGCGACTGCAGGCTTTGGTGCGCTCGATCTCGCGCGAGCCGCGCAACACCACCGATTTTCTGGTCGAGCTCAATCAGCGCCTGCAGAGCATGATCCGCTACCTCGTCCGCATGGAGCCGGGCGTGCAGACGCCTGAGGAAACGCTCGCCTCCGGCGCCGGCTCGTGCCGCGATACGGCGTGGCTCATGGTGCAGCTGCTGCGCCATATCGGCCTGCCGGCGCGCTTTGTCTCCGGCTACCTGATCCAGCTGCGGCCCGACGTGAAGCCGCTTGAAGGCGCCGCCGGTACCGAGTTTGATTTCACCGACCTGCATGCCTGGACCGAAGTCTATCTGCCGGGCGCAGGCTGGATCGGTCTCGATGCAACATCGGGACTGCTTTGCGGCGAAGGTCACATCCCGCTCGCTGCCACGCCGCATTACCATTCGGCGGCGCCGATCAGCGGCTTGGTCGAACCGGCCGAGGTTACGTTCGCTTTCGACATGAGCGTGACACGGCTTGCCGAGCGGCCGCGCGTGACGGCGCCATTTTCCGACGAAGCTTGGACCGCGCTCGACGCGCTCGGCAAGAAAGTCGACGCCGATCTCAAGAAGCATGACGTGCGCCTGACCATGGGCGGCGAGCCGACTTTCGTGTCGATCGACGATTATCAGTCCGCGGAATGGAATACCGACGCGCTCGGTCCGGTGAAGCGCGTGCGCGCTGATGAACTGATCCGGCGTCTGCGCAGCCGCTTCGCGCCGGGTGGGCTACTACATTACGGCCAAGGCAAATGGTATCCAGGCGAGCCGATTCCACGCTGGGCCTTTGCCCTTTATTGGCGCCGCGACGGCGTGCCGATCTGGCGCGACGAGGGATTGATCGAACGCGAGGCGCCCGAACGCAAGGCGACGACCGACGACGCCCAGCAACTCGCCCAAGGGATTGCCGCGCGTGCCGGGGTCGAGGCCGATTATGTGCAGCCCATTTATGAAGATCCGGTCGACCGGATGCTCAAGCAAGGGCTGCTGCCGCACAATTTCGATCCGAACGATCCCAAGATCGACGACCCGCACGAGCGCGCGCGCATCCTGAAATTATTCGACAGCAATCTCGGCGCGCCCAAAGGCTTCGTGCTGCCGCTGCAACGCTGGTCGGCGCAAGCGAAGCCGGGATGGCTGAGCGAGATCTGGCAGACGCGCCGCGGCCGTCTGTTCCTGGTCCCCGGCGATTCACCGCTCGGCTTCCGACTGCCGCTGCAATCGCTGCCCCATATTGACGCGGTTGATTATCCGCATCCGGTACCGGCCGACCCGTTCGCGGAACGGCTGCCGCTATCGGATCCGCGCATCACACATCCGATCGGGCCGCGCGTATTTCACGGCGCGCGGGGCGAAGCCGCTTCGCCGCCGCTCGCACCGGAGACCTTGGTCATGCAGCGGGCGCCGAGCGCGTCCACGCGCGCCGCCGATGCCGGCTTGCCGGTGCGCACTGCACTGAGCGTCGAGGTGCGCGACGGGCGATTGTGCGTTTTCATGCCACCGGTCGAAACGCTCAACGATTATCTCGAACTGATCGCCACCATTGAAGCGACCGCGGCCGAACTCGCCCTGCCCATCCACATCGAAGGCTATGCGCCGCCGCCCGATCCGCGGCTCAACGTGCTCAAGGTCACGCCCGATCCCGGCGTCATCGAGGTCAATATCCAGCCGGCGACATCCTGGCGTGAAGCCGTCGATATCACATACGGCGTTTATCAGGACGCGCACCAATCTCGGCTCGGCACCGACAAGTTCATGCTCGACGGCCGGCACACCGGCACCGGCGGCGGCAATCACGTCGTGCTCGGCGGCCTCAACGCCGCCGACAGTCCGTTTCTGCGGCGGCCCGATCTGCTCAAGAGCCTGGTGCTTTATGCGCTGCGTCGGCCGTCGCTGTCCTATTTGTTTTCCGGCCTGTTCGTCGGCCCGACCAGCCAAGCGCCGCGCATCGACGAGGCGCGCCAGGACTTGCTCTACGAGCTCGAAATCGCGGTCGGCAATGTGCCGCGGCCGGGCGAACACGAATGGGTGCCGCCATGGCTGGTCGATCGGTTGTTCCGCAACATTCTGGTCGACGTCACTGGCAACACCCACCGCACCGAGATCTGCATCGACAAATTGTTCTCGCCCGACGGCCCGACCGGCCGGCTCGGCCTGGTAGAGTTCCGCTCCTTCGAAATGCCGCCGGAAGCGCGCATGAGCCTCGCCCAGCAATTGCTGTTGCGCGCACTGATCGCCTGGTTCTGGCGCACGCCGCACGACGGTAAGCCAATACGCTGGGGCACGGCATTGCACGACCGCTTCATGCTTGAGCATTTCGTGTGGAACGATTTCCTCGAGGTCCTGGATGACCTCAGATATGCCGGGTACAATTTTGATTCGAACTGGTTCGAGGCACAGCGGCAATTCCGCTTCCCGGTCTGCGGCGCCGTGCATCACGGCGGCGTCGATCTTGAACTGCGCCAGGCGATCGAGCCCTGGTATGTATTGGGTGAAGAGGGCGTGCCCGGTGGTACCGTGCGCTTCGTCGATTCATCGGTCGATCGGCTTCAGATCAAGGTCGCGGGCATGAACCAAGGCCGTCACGCCGTGACCTGCAACGGCCGGCTCTTGCCGCTTACCGCAACCGGCCGCTCCGGCGAATTTGTCGCCGGCGTGCGCTTCAAAGCCTGGAAACTGGATTCATCGTTGCAGCCGACCGTCGGCGTACACGCACCGCTGACTTTCGATATCGTTGATACCTGGAGCCGGCGATCGCTCGGCGGCTGCGTCTATCACGTGTCGCATCCCGGCGGCCGTAATTACGAGACTTTTCCGATCAACTCCTATGAGGCAGAAGCGCGCCGCCGCGCCCGCTTCCAGGACCACGGCCATACCGGAGGGGTGATCGACGTGCCGCCGCTCAATTTGTCGCTCGAATATCCCGTCACGCTCGATCTGCGGCGGCCGGTTCCGTAATCGTCCGGGCAAGTTTATTGCCCCCCCCTTTATTGAGCCGATCTTAGCGAGCCGATCTTAGCGAAACATGGCCACGAACCTAGACGCTGCTGTCGAACCATCAAACGCCGCACTGGAGCCGTTCGTCGCCGGCTACCGGCCGCTTCCTGGCGTTTTCGACGAGATGATGGACGGCGATGGCCGCGTGCGTCCGCACTGGCAGCCGTTCCTCGCCATGCTTGCGGCTTTGGGCAGCGACGAGATCAATCGCCGGTTCGCCGCAGCCGACCGCTATCTGCGCGATTCCGGAGTGTTCTATCGCGTCTATGAGGATGCGGCCGGCATCGAACGCCCCTGGCCGCTCAGCCACATCCCGCTGATCATCGAGCCCGGCGAATGGCGGCAATTGGAAGCGGGACTGATCCAGCGTGCCGAACTGCTCGAAGCGGTGTTGAAGGATTCCTACGGTCCGGGAACGCTGACGCGCGAGGGCCGGCTGCCGGCCGCCTTGATCGCCGGCAATCCTGAATTCCTGCGGCCGCTGGTGGGCGTCGAGCCGCCGGGCGGCGCGCATTTACGCTTCTATGCCGTCGACGTCGGCCGCGGCCCCGATGGACGCTGGTGGGTACTCAACGATCGCGCCCAGGCGCCGTCGGGCGCCGGCTACGCGATCGAGAACCGGCTCGCGCTGTCGCGCGCCATTCCCGATATCTATCGCACCGCGCGCGTCGAGCGCGTGGCGCCGTTCTTCCAGGCCTTTCAAGCCGAATTGTTCGCGCTCAACCGCCGCGATGACGCCCGCATCGGTCTGCTCACCCCCGGGCCGATGAACGAAACCTATTTCGAGCACGCTTATCTCGCCCGCTACCTCGGACTGCTCTTGGTGGAGGGCGAGGATCTCGTCGTGCAGGACGACGGCGTCTTCATCCGCACGGTGTCCGGTCTGCGGCGCACCGAAGTGCTGCTGCGCCGCGTCGACGCCGATTTCGTCGATCCGCTCGAACTCAATGCCGCTTCGCGACTGGGCGTCGCCGGACTGCTGCAGGCAGTCCGCGACGGCGAGATCGTCATCATCAACGCGCTTGGTGCCGGCTTGATCGAGGCGCGCGCCATGTTGGCGTTCTTGCCGGCGCTGGCGCCGATCGTGCTCGGCGCTCCGCTGAAAATGTCGAATATCGCGACTTGGTGGCTCGGCCGCGCCGATATGCGTGAAGAGATGCTGGGCGAGCTCGACAACATGGTGATCGCGTCGGCCTTCACCGAGCAATTCACCGACGGTCGCCGCGGCAGCGAAATCCTCGGCGCCAAGCTCGATGCAACCGAGCGCCAGGCGCTGATGCAATCGATCCGCGACCGCGGCATCGATTACGTCGTCCAGGAAGCGGTGACGCTGTCGAGCATCCCGGTGTGGCGCGACGGCGCCTTGCAGCCGCGGCCGTTCACGCTGCGGCTGTTCCTCGCCAAGATGGGCGAACGCTGGCAAGTGATGCCTGGCGGTTTCGTACGCATTGCCGAAGATATCGATGCCCGCGCCGTGAGCTTGCAGCGCGGTGCGGCGACCGCCGACGCCTGGGTGCTGGCGCATGGCCCGGTTGGCGAAACGACATTATTGCCGACCGCGGAGCGGATCACGGTTCAGCGGGCAACCGGGCTGCTACCGAGTCGAGCCGCCGACAATCTGTTTTGGGTCGGACGCTATGTCGAGCGCGCGGAGGCGACGCTGCGGCTCATTCGCGCGATCATCAATCGCGTCGCCGACGATGCGGCAGCACCTGTCATCGCTGGCATCGGGTCGCTCCTTGACGCTTGGGAGGCGATCCCGAGCGACACTTCTGGAGCGCCGGCGACGTTCACCGCACGCGTGGTGCTCACACGCGGCGACCTCGACGGCGCATTGCCGCGCCTCGTCGGCTCGGCTCGCGCGGCGGCGTCCGTCATCCGCGACCGCTTCTCGCCGGATGCATGGCGGGCGATCAACGATCTCTACAAACTGATTGCGGCGCCACTCGCGATCGGCCCGACCGAAACCGCCATCGCCGAGCGCGTCGAAGCGGCGCTGCGCATCATCGCGGCGCTTTCCGGCCTAGCGCAGGAGAACATGACCCAGCTCGCCGGCTGGCGTTTTCTCGAGCTTGGCCGCCGCATCGAGCGTGCTTTATTAACCTGCCGGCTGACGCGCGCGTTCGCGGAAACCGGCGCGCCGGACGGCGGCCTCGATCTGCTGCTGGAACTGGCGGACAGCCAGATCAGTTATCGGCAGCGCTATGTGATGATCGCGGCGTTGGCGCCGGTCGTCGATCTCGTCATGCTCGATCCCAACAACCCGCGCTCGGTACTGTTTCAGCTCGACCGCATCGAAACCCACCTCAACGCCTTGCCGGGCCATAACGCGGCCGGCCGGCTGTCGCCGGTCCAGCAAATCGCCGCCGCCGTCGCGACCAAGCTGCGAACCGCCAATGCCGCGGCCATCGACGACAAGCTGATCATGGAAATCGAGCAAGCTCTGATGAAGCTTTCGGATGCGATCAGCTCGTCATTCCTCACCAGCAACGAGCGCTCGGAAATGATGTGGGAGGCGCTGGCGTGATCTACGACGTGCGGCAGACGACGACATGCAGTTATGCGAGCCCGGTCGCGCGGGCCCGTCACGTGCTGCGACTGACGCCGGTGTCGCGCGACGGCGAGCGGGTGCATGTCGCGGCGTTGCAGATCGTGCCCGAACCCGCACACCGCCGCGAGGGTCAGGATTTCTTCGGCAATCGCCTGACCTGGATCGAGATCAATCAGCCGCACGAGGTCCTGACCGTAAAACTGTCGGCGCGCGTCGTCGTCGATGCATCGGCTGCGCCGGCGGCACTCCAGACGCCGGAGTGGGAGGCGGTCCGCGAAGACGCATTCGCGACAAGCGACATCGGTCCACTGTCGCCGGCGCATTTTTTGTTTCCGAGCCGCATCGTCTCGCTCGATCCGGAAATCCGCGACTATATCCGCCACAGCTTCCCGCCCGGGCGCGCCGTGCTCGATGCCGCGATCGAGCTCATCGGCCGCATGAAAGCCGATATCGTCTACGAGATCGGCGCCACCACCGTCACCACCACGCCGCCGATGTCGTTCGCGCTACGCCGCGGCGTCTGCCAGGATTTCGCGCATATCATGATTTCCGGGCTGCGCGGTATCGGCCTGCCGGCCGCTTACGTCTCAGGCTATCTGCGCACCGCGCCGCGCACCGGCACCGCACGCTTGCAAGGCGCCGACGCCATGCATGCCTGGGTGCTGTTGTGGTGCGGCCCCGCCGCCGGTTGGATCGGACTCGATCCGACCAATGCGGTGCTGGCTTCGGAAGACCACGTCACACTGGCGATCGGCCGCGATTACACCGACGTGGCGCCGATGGACGGCGTAATCCTCGGCTCCGGCGGGCAGCACATCGATGTGTCCGTCAACGTGATGCCGGTGGAATGACCGCGAGCGCGGTTTTCCTACGATGACCGAGACGGAAACAAAGCCTCCGACCGAGACACCGTTCTGGCGGTTCTCGCTCGACTTCTATGGCCGCCGCGGCGTATCCGACGCCTGCATCGCGTTGCAGGACGGCTGCGGCGTCGACGTCAATTTATTGCTGTTTTTGTTCTGGATCGCATCAGGCGGTTGGCAAGTGTCGGTCGACGACGTCAAAAACCTCGACGACAAGGCACGCAATTGGCGCAACCTCACTATCATTCCAATCCGCGACGTGCGGCGCGGGCTGAAGGGCGCCGCGACACTGGTCACTTCGGGAAAGCAGGAAGATTTCCGCAGCAAGGTGAAGGCGGTCGAGCTCGAGGCCGAGCGTTTGCAGCAGGAGGCGCTTTACGACGTCGCTCGCTCCGGGCCACCGGGCACGGAGGCTACACCAGCCGCCGCGGCGCGCGGCAATATTGCCGCCTATGAACACCTGCTGAGTGTGAGCTTTCCGAAACAGGCCACAGACATTCTCATCGACGCGTTCGACCGTCTCGCGTCTTAGTTTATCGCGGCGTGGCCCTACTGGAACGCGGCCACGGCCCGTGCCACAAAGCCCTGAACGGGACGAGGGCGGAAATGGCCAAGAGCGCTGCCAAAACGACTGCCCAGACTGCTGGCAAGACTACCAGCAAGACTGCTAGCAAAGCTCCGGCGCGGCTGATTGTCGGCATATCCGGCGCGTCGGGTGCGATCTATGGCGTGCGGCTCCTCGAAATGCTGCGCCGGACCGAAATCGAGACCCATCTGGTCATGAGCAAGTCGGCGGAAAAGACGCTGGTCTACGAGACCGATCTCAAGCCGACTGACGTGCGGACGCTGGCTTCGGTGCATTATCCGGTTGCCGATATCGGTGCGGCGATCTCCTCGGGCTCGTTCCCCACCATGGGGATGATCGTCCTCCCCTGCTCGATTCGCACCATGAGCGAGATCGCAACCGGTGTGACATCGTCGCTGTTGTCGCGCGCCGCCGACGTCGTACTCAAGGAAAAGCGCCGCCTGGTGCTGGCCGTCCGCGAGACGCCATTGCACGGCGGTCACCTGCGCAGCATGGCTACGCTCGCCGACATCGGCGCCGTCATCGCCCCGATCGTTCCGGCGTTCTATAATCGGCCGCAAACGGTCGACGACATCGTCAACCACACCTGCGGCCGGCTGCTCGATCTGTTCGGCATCGACACCGGCAGTGTCAAACGCTGGAAAGGCGGACCGGCGGAAACTTAGCCCGCGTCAACCACGAGTGAGGAAAGCACCATGGACCAGAAACGCTACGATCTCGGCCTCGCCAAGCGCCGCCAGGTTTTAGGTGACGCCTATGTTGATCGCGCGCTGCAAGGCGTCGACGATTTCAATCGCGATTTTCAACGCATCCTTACCGAATATTGTTGGGGCGAGACCTGGGGCGATGAAACGCTCAAACCCCGCGAGCGCTCGATCCTCAATCTCGGCATGATTGCGGCGCTCGGTAAAATGGAAGAGTTCGCCACCCATGTCCGCGGCGCGCTCAATAACGGGCTGACGCCGGATGAGATCCGCGCCGCGCTGACCCAGATCACGATCTACTGCGGCGCGCCGATCGGCGTCGACTGCTTTCGCGTCGCCCGCCCGATCATCGCCGAGTACCAGAAGAACAAGAAATAGCGCACCATGCTCGACAAATCGTCACCGGCCGGTGGCAAGCCAGGCGTCGCTGGACCGCCGCTCGATTTCCAGGACCATCTGGCCCGGCTCGAAGCCGCCGGTCTGGTGATGCGCGTCGAGCGCACGATCAATAAGGACACTGAGCTGCATCCCTTGGTGCGCTGGCAATTCCAGGGCGGACTGCGCGAAGACGAGCGGCGGGCCTTCGTGTTCACCAACGTGGTGGATTCGCAGGGCCGCCGCTACGACACCCCGGTCGCGATCGGCGCACTGGCGGCGTCGGCGCAGATTTATGCCGTCGGCATGGGCTGCCCGGTCGAGGAGATTGGCGATGCCTGGCTGCATGCAATAGCCAATCCGATTGCGCCGACGTTGGTCACCGACGCGCCGTGCCAAGAGGTGATCATCGAGGGCGAAGCGCTGCGCAAGCCCGATGGCGGCTTAAAACTTTTGCCGGTACCGATTTCGACTCCGGGCTATGACGCGGCGCCGTATCTGACCGCCACGCTGTGCATCACCAAGGATCCGGAGACCGGCGTGCGCAATATGGGCACCTATCGCGCCGGGCTCAAAGCAACCGACCGGCTCGGCGTGCGCATGGCGGCGCGTCCCGGCGGCGCCGGCGGTTATCTGCATTGGCAGAAATATCGCAAGCTGAAAAAGCCGATGCCGATTGCGATCGTGATCGGCTGCGCGCCCGTCGTGGTGTTCACCGGGCCGCAAAAACTGCCGATCGATTGCGATGAAATGGGCGTCGCCGGCGGGCTGGCCGGCGCGCCGATTCGCGTGGTCAAGGCGGCGACGATCGATCTCGAAGTGCCGGCTGATGCGGAATTCGTGTTTGAAGGGCTGATCGATCCGGAGCTACTCGAGCCCGAGGGGCCGTTTGGCGAGAGCCATGGCCTGGTCGCGCTCGAAGGCTTCAATATGTCGATGCAGCTCACCGCGATCACGCACAAGAAGAAGCCGATCTGGGTGTCGATCTTGAGCGAGGTGACGCCGAGCGAATCGAGCGTGATGAAACGCGTCGCCTACGAACCGCGCTATCTCGCGCATCTGCGCGACACGCTGGCGATCAAAGGCGTGCGCCGCGTCGCCATGCACGAGCCGCTCTCTAATTTGCGCAAGGTGCTGTTCGTGCAGTTCGCGCCGGGCGTGCCGCGCAGCGAAATCTGGCGCGCGCTGCACGGCGCGGCGAGCTTACAGGCCGATATCGGCAAATACGTCATCGCGGTGAGCGAGGACATCGATCCGGACAATCCAGACGCCGTGTTCTGGTCGCTCGCCTATCGCGCCAATCCGATCGAGGATGTCCACATCGCGCCGTATCGCTCGCAAGGCCATGGTGCGAAATCGGACGGGCACGGCGAAGAATCGACCATGCTGATCGACGCCACACAGAAAGAACCAGATCCGCCGGTCTCACTGCCGAAGCGCGAATACATGGAGCGGGCGCTCACTATCTGGCGCGAACTCGGACTGCCGCCGGTCACGCCACGCCAACCGTGGCACGGCTATTCGCTCGGCGACTGGGACGCGGTGTGGGACACCTACGCCAGCCGCGCAGTCGCTGGCAAATGGGAAGAAACCGGCAAGGAGACTTTCGCGCAGCGGCGCGGCGGGTTGACGCCGGAAACGCCAGTGAAGAGCGTGAAGGAGTGAGATTAATTCCCTCCCCCGCATTGCGGGGGAGAAATTGAGATTCGTCTTAGGCCGAGTGCCAATCGTAGTTCTTGATCGGCATGTTACGGATGCGTTTGCCGGTTGCGGCAAAGACCGCATTCAACACGGCAGGCGCGGCCGCCGCGATCGTCGGCTCGCCGACACCGCCCCAGAACTCGCCGTCCGGCATGACGATGGTTTCGACCTGCGGCATCTCGTCGATGCGGATGACCTGATAGGTGTCGAAGTTGGTCTGCTCGATCCGGCCCTTGTTCAAGGTGCATTCGCCATAGAGCAGCGCCGAAAGACCGTAGACGAAGGAGCCCTCGACCTGCCGCGCGATCTGTTCCGGGTTGGCGGCGTGGCCGGGATTGGTGGCGCCGACCATGCGGTGGACCCGCACCCGGTCGCCGTCGACGGAAACTTCGGCACAGGCCGCAACATAGCTGCCGAAGGCCATAAAGGCCGCGAGGCCGCGATAGTGCCCTTGCGGCGCCGGCGAGCCCCAGCCCGCTTTGTCAGCCGCCGCCTTGAGCACGGCCGCCTGCTTGGGCTTGAGATATTTGAGGCGGAAGGCAAGCGGATCTTCGCCGGTCGTGTGCGCCAGCTCATCCATGAAGCTTTCGATATAGAGCGCGTTGTGATTGGCGTTCACACCGCGCCAGAAACCCGGCGGCACCGGCGGATTGCGCATGGCATGGTCGATCAGAAGGTTCGGAATATTATAGCCGAATACGCCTTCCGCGCCGCCAGGATTGATGCCCTGGAAAACCAGCGGGTCCTTGCCGTTCTGCAGAAGTTGCGGCAGTTCCGCGGCGGCAATGGACTGCCCGGAAATGCGCATATGAAACGCGATCAGGGTGTTGTTGGCATCGAACGCGCCCTGCATCCTGCACTGCGTGATCGGATGATAGGCGTCGTGCGTGGTGTCCTCTTCGCGCGTCCATAACAGTTTGATCGGCGTGCCCGGCACCGCTTTGGCGATCGCCACCGCTTGGCGCACGTAATCCATCTCGCCGCGCCGGCCAAAGCCGCCGCCAAGGAACGTGTTGTGCACGTCGCAACTGCCGATTGGCAGGCCGGATGCCGCCGCCACCGCCTGCAAGGCCCCTTCGGCATTTTGCGACGGCGCCCATATTTCACAGCGCTCCGACGTGTAGAGCGCGGTGGCGTTCATCGGCTCCATGGTGGCGTGGGTCTGGTACGGAAACGAATAGACCGCCTCCACGAGCTTCGCGGCGCCGCCGAGCGCGGCCTTCGCGTCGCCCGCCTGATTGCCGACGAAAGTCTGTTCGGCGGTCAAGCCCTCGGCGAGGAATTGTGCGATCGACGCGCTCGAGACCTTGGCGTTGTCGCCCTCGTTCCAGACCACCGGCAGGGTTTCGAGTGCTTTCTTTGCCCGCCACCACGAATCGGCAACCACCGCAACCGCATTGTCGCCGACTTGCAACACGTGCTTGACGCCGGGCATGCCGCGTACCTTCGCTTCGTCGAAGCTTTTAAGCTTGCCGCCGAAAACCGGGCAGGCATTGATCGCCGCGTAGAGCATGCCCGGGCGCCGGACATCGATGCCGTAGAGCGGCTTGCCGACGATCTTGTCCGCAGTGTCGAGGCGCTTGAGCGGCTTGCCGGCGATGGTCCAGTCTTTCGGATCCTTGAGCGGCACATCCTTCGGCGGCTCAAGCTTTGCGGCGGCTTCCGCCACTTTGCCGAAGCTCACCGTGCGGCCGGACGGCTGGTGCGTGATGATGCTATTGGCCGCGCTGCATTCCGAAGCCGGGACCTTCCAGGCGTCGGCGGCGGCCTGGGTGAGCATCATGCGCGCCGCGGCGCCGCCTTTGCGAACATATTCGTTGGACAGGCGCACACCGCGGCTGCCGACGGTGATGAAATCACCCCAAACCCGGTTGCGGGCGAGATTCTGCCCAGGCGTCGGGAATTCGGTCGTCACTTTCGACCAGTCGCAGCCGAGCTCCTCGGCGACGAGTTGAGCCAGTCCGGTCATCGTGCCCTGTCCCATTTCCGCGCGCGCGATGCGGATGACGACAGTGTCGTTGGGTCTGACCACCACCCAGGCGTCGATTTCCGGGACGGCGTCGGCGGCGCGGCCGGAGTCCGAGCCGAGCGGGAGCGCGAACCCGAGCGCCAGGCCGGCGCCGGCAGTTGCCGCGCCGACGACGAAGGAACGCCGATTGATCTTAGGCATATCGATTTTGGGCATATATGTCATGGCTGCATCCCGCTTACGCATTATTGGCCGCGGCATGGATCGCGGCGCGGACGCGCTGATAGGTTCCGCAACGGCAGATATTGGTGATCGCCGCGTCAATGTCGGCGTCGGTCGGCTTCGGCTTCTCTTTGAGCAGCGCCACGACCGCCATCATCATTCCGCTTTGGCAATAGCCGCATTGCGGCACGTCGAGATCGAGCCAGGCCTGCTGCACCGGATGCAGCTTGCCGTTCTGCGCCAGCGCCTCGATGGTCGTGATCTTCTGCGTGCCGATCGTGCTGATGGGAACCTGGCACGACCGCGTGGCGACACCATCGATATGCACGGTGCAGGCACCGCATTGGGCGATGCCACAGCCGTATTTCGTGCCGGTCAACCCGATCGTGTCGCGCAGCACCCAGAGCAAGGGCGTGTCGTCTTCGACATCGACATCGTAGGATTTTCCGTTGATGGACAGAGCAATCATGTATCGCCCTCCGGCGTTATCGTGCTGCAATTACCGATCGAGCAGATCGGAACCGCCTTAAGAACGGGTGTCCCCCGTAGACCGAGATTACCTCGTTTTGATGGCGATGCGAAATGCCAATAGCGCGATCAGCGTTTCCGGCCAACGCCGATATAAATGCCGGATGTGTGCCGTAGCGCAGCGGTCGGGCGGCGAGGGTGCCGGCTCCAAGGGGATGCCGCCCAGCGGATTGTCCATTCGTTACTTCACCCGCGCGATGTAATAGGCCAAGTCTAAAATCTGCGCATCGGTGATTGGCGCCACGACGTCCGCCATGGTGCCGTCATAGCCGTGGCGCGAATTGTCCTTGTAACCGCGCAGCGCGTTGACAAGATATTCCTCGCGCTGGTCGGCGATGCGCGGAACATTCTCCTGTCCCGCAAAGCTCGACAGATGGCAGACATTGCAGCGATTTTGCTGGACAAGTGCCATTGCGCGCTCGATGCGAGCCGCGTCGGTCGGCGCTTGCGTCGGTTGCGGCGGCGGTAACCTTGATATGATGTCGGCAAAACTGCGCAAGTCGTCGTCGCTTAACCCCTTCGCCATGTCGTTCATTGGATCGACGACGCGCATCCGCTCGCGGAACAGCAAAAGCTGGACCGTCACGTAGAACGCTTGCTGGCCGCCGAGCGACGGAACGTCGGCATTTTGCGACTGCCCATTCTCGCCGTGGCAGGCAAGGCATGTCGGCAGCCGCTCTTGCACGGTCTGTCCGGCCGCAGGAAGCGCTGCGAAACATCCAAGCGTCAGCGCCAGCACGGTCCCGTGCACACCTTCACTCCCCACTTCTCACTTTGCAAAAAACGCCGAGGGCAGCGTGCTGCCCTCGGCCGGTTGTTTGCGGAAGGCGGGACTAACGGCCCGCGACCTTCTTGTTGGGGCCGTAGGTCACGCGATAGACCGCGCCATTCCAGTCGTCGGAGATCAACATCGAACCGTCGGGCAGATTCATCACGTCGACCGGCCGCCCGATATAGTTGTTGTTCTGCAGAAAGCCGGTGATGAAAGGCTCGACCGACTTCACGCTGCCGTCCTTGTTGAGCGTGACCAGCGCAATGTCGCCGCCGTATTTATTGGTTTTGTTCCACGAGCCGTGGCGAGCGACGAAAATCTGGCCGCGGTATTCAGCCGGAAACATCGTCCCGGTGTAGAACCGCATGCCGAGCGCCGCCGCATGCGGGCCCATGAGCGCGATCGGCGGCACAAATTCGCTGCAGCTATGGCCCCAGCCGAATTCGGGATCGGCAATATTGCCCTGATAGCAATACGGCGCGCCGAAGTCCTGACCGATCTTGGTGATGCGGTTGAGCTCGTCGTTGGGCAGATCCTCCGACAACCAGTCGCGGCCGTTGTCGGTGAAATAGAGCTCCTTGGTTTTCGGATTCCAATCGAACCCGACCGTGTTGCGGATGCCGAATGCGATCTTTTCGGCGCCGCTGCCGTCGAGGTTCATACGGCGAAGCTGACCGTGCGCATCGTCATGCAAGACGTTGTTGCCCGGCTGTCCAACCTCGAAATACAGCTTGCTGTCGGGACCGATGGCGAGGAACTTCCAGCCGTGCGCCTCGTCTTTCGGCAGATCGCTGTAGATGACGACCGGCTTCGGCGAAGCGTCGATCTTGTCGTCGACATTGTCGATCTTGGAGATTTGCGACAGCTCGGCGATGTAAAGCGTGCCGTTCTTGAACGCCACGCCGTTCGGGCGATAGAGGCCCGAAACGAGGACGTGCACCTGGCGCTTTCCGTCCTTGTTGGTGATGGCGTAGACCTTATCTTGCAGGCGCGAGCCGACGAAGACCGTGCCTTTATCGCTGAGCGCCAGCGAGCGGGCATTGGGCATGCCGCTGGCATAGAGCTCAATCGTGAAGCCCTTCGGCGCCTTGAGAAGATCGAGCTGTATTTTGTCGGCCGCGGTTGCCAGCGGCGGCGACGGCACGGGCGCAAGCTTCGAGGCCGCTTCGTTGCCTGCCGGCCGACCGATCAGCGGCGAGCCCGGTGGTAGCGCCGGCGCTGCCGGAGCGGCGGGTGCGGCGGCGACTGGAGTGGGTGCGGGCACCGCCGCCGGAGCTGCGGCGGGCGGCGGCGTCGGTGCGGCGACCGGCGCGGGTGTCGCAGGGGCTTGCGCGGCTGAATCCTGCTGCTGCGCGACAGCGCTCGCAGCGAAGAGACACAGCGCGCCGGCCAAAAGCGGGCCGGCCGATATGCGTCGGATCATGGCATTCCTCCCGGGTATGGAAGTCCGGTCCAGCCGGCTTCCTTGCCGACATTCTCCGACATTTCACCCCAGGCGTGCAATCGCATTTCGGCGGTTGGGACGGGCCCCGGCGGCGACAGCGCGCGTTGTCACATTCGCCGGTAGGCGTAGGGCGCGTCTTCCTGAATGGCAGCAAGCGCCGCGACCTCGTTGTGCGCAGGCGCGAGATGGCAGACCGGATCGGTCGCGCGGGCATCGCCAGTCAGGGCGAACGCCTGGCAGCGGCAACCGCCGAAGTCGACGTCGCGCCGCGCGCAACCCCGGCACGGCTCCTGCATCCAGCTGCTGCCGCGAAAGGCGTTAAATGCCGGCGAGTTCTTCCATATCTCGGCAAGCGAATGTTCGCGCACCGACCAAAATTCGAGACCAGGGATCGACTCGGCCGCGTGGCAAGGCAGCACCTTACCCGCCGGCGTCACATTGAGCGAACGCCGTCCCCAGCCGCCGACGCAGGGCTTCGGCAGCCGCGCGTAATAGTCTGGCACCACCGCATCGATGACGATTTCGCCGTGATGACGCCTGCGCAAGGCCTCGACCGTCTCGGCCGCGCGCGCGACTTGCGCCGCGCTCGGCATCAGTCTGGCGCGGTTTTGTAACGCCCAGCCGTAATATTGCACATGCGCTATCTCGACTCGGCTCGCACCGAGCGAGAGCGCAAGCTCAACCATTTCCGCGATCCGTTCGATATTGGCGCGGTGCACCACGACATTGATCGTGAGCGGGATTTTAAGCCGGGTGACTTCGGCGGCGAGCGCGCGCTTGCGTGTGAAGGCGCCAGCGTAGCCGGCAATGCGGTCAGCGCTCTCTGGCTCGCTATCCTGGATCGAAATCTGCACGTGATCCAATCCGGCGGCGGCGAGTTGATCCAAAATCTGCGGCGTGACGCCGACCGCCGAAGTGATGAGATTGGTATAGAGCCCCGCGGCATGCGCCGCCGTCGTGAGCGCGACGAGGTCACGGCGCGCCGCGGGCTCGCCGCCGGACAGATGCACCTGCAGCACGCCCAGCGCCGCGGCCTCGCCGAAAACCCGCGCCCAGCTTGCCGTATCGAGCTCGCGCTCGCGCGGGTCGAGCGTGAGCGGGTTGGAGCAATAGGGGCAACCCAGCGGGCACCGGTGCGTCAATTCTGCGAGCAGACCGAGCGGTGTATGCAGCGGTGCGTGCGCGTTCTCGGCCACGTCACAGCTCCAACAGTTTTTTGTCGGCAAGCCCGCGCAGCATCGCGGTCACGTCGGCAAGGACTCGCTCCCGCGGCGCGTTGAAACTCTTCGCCAGATCGTCGACGATCGCTGCCAAGGTCGCTTCGCCGGTGCACCGCTTGACGATCTCCGCGGCGATGGCGTCGGCCTTGAACACCCGTTCTGGCGCCAGCAGCACCCAGCCGCCCTGCGCCTCGCTGTGCAACAGCCGCACGCCGCGCGGCAGCCGCGGACGGGCATCGGATGCAATCGCCGGCGCTGCCTCGCTCACGCACTGCTCCTATTGATCGCAACCTTCGGCGCAAACGCGCCGGGCGGAACGTGCCCCGGGGCGACGTAAGCGTGATAGAGCGCGTCCAGCATCGCCCATAACACGTCGCACTTGAATTCGAGCGCCGCTAGTACGCTTTGCTGGGCGTCCGGCGTACGCGCGTGGGCTTTGACATAATCGAGCGCGAAGCGTGAATCGCGCTCGGCCTGCGGCGGCCGCTGCGAGAAATAGGCCAGCGTCTCCACCGTCACAAAATCGTAATTCTTCAGCATGCCCTCGATGCGTTCGCCGATGATTGCGGGCGAGAACAGTTCCGTGAGCGAGGAGGCGATGGCCTCGAGCAGCGATTTCTCGCGCACGAAATGCACATAGGCCTCGACCGCGAACCGCGTCGCCGGCAACAGCCCGCGCAGCGAGGTGACGTAGTCGCGATCGAGCCCGAGCCCGTCGCAGAGTTTCAGCCAGCGCGCGATGCCGCCTTCACCGTCGCGCTCACCATCATGATCGACCAGACGGCTGCGCCACTCACGGCGTGTCGCCTGATCGTCGCAACGGGCGATGAGGCTTGCGTCTTTCCGCGGGATCATCGCCTGGTAATAGTAACGATTGAGCGCCCAGGCCTGCACCTGGCCCTTGGTGCAGGCGCCGCCATGCAGCAGCTTGTGGAACGGATGCAGCCGGTGATAACGCCGAGCACCGATGTCGCGCAGCGCCGCCTCGAGTTCGGCCGCGGTCACAGCACGATCTCCATTCCGTCTTCCGCCACTTCGAAGCCGGCGGCTTCCACCTTGCGGCGCTCGGCGGAGCCGGCGATCAGGACCGGATTGGTATTGTTGATGTGAGTTAAGATGCGCCGCGCCTTGACGTCCGCGAGGGCGGCGATCGTTCCATCCGCGCCGTCGAGCGACATGTGACCCATGCGGCGGCCGGTCTTGGTGCCGGTGTTGCTGATGATCATTTCGTCGTCGACGAACAAGGTGCCGTCGAACAGCACGACGTCGGCGCGGGCGAGACGTTCGCGCATGGCGGCCGTCACGGCGGCGGCACCCGGCACGTAGAGCAGCCGCCGCTCGGCATAGCTGAGCTCGACGCCGATATTAGCCTCGGTCTCGGCCCCAAGCGCCGGAGTATCGTTTTCAAGATAAAGCGCCACTTTGCCCGGAACCGCGAACAGCTCCGCTTGTAGACCGCCCGGCAGCGCGAACACTTGGTCGAGCGCGACGGACTTGCGCGCCACGACCCCAGCGGCGAGCACGCCGAAGATTGGATTATCGGCGAGCGCAGCAAGCGTGTCCCCGGTCGCGAAGAGGGTGAAACTTTGGCGTTCGCGCATGGTGAGAAGGCCCGCGGTCTGGTCGACTTCGGCACCGGTCAGCACCACGGCGGCAATCGGACTGCCGCGCGGCGCCGTCCGAGGCTGTAGAACCGGAGTCGTGCTGATCTGCGCGCGCAAGTCGGGCGAGGCATTGAGCAAGGTCCACCCCTCGCCGTCGGCCGATACCGCGAGGCTCGCTTGGCTCCGTGGCTTGACACGCGTGTCGCCGGCCCAAGCGAGCTGGCAAACCGGGCACCGACAATTCCATTGCGGAAAGCCGCCGCCTGCCGCGGCACCGAGCACGATGGCGGTCAGGCGTTGCATTGCGCCCCAATCACGCGGGGTCGCGGCGAAAAGCTGCGCCGATCAGAACTCGGCCGGCAAATAGCCGTTGATCTCGAGGCCGATGCAAATTTCGACGAGGGTCGGGGTCGTCCAAGTCATGGCCGTCCAAGTCATGGTCGTTCCCTTTCATTGCGGCCGGTGTTTAAGGTTCCGGCTTTGCTGCGCCCGCTTAGACGCTCCATAAAGTAATTGGAAGCTGGCCCGCCAACAAGGCCCCTCCGCCGTGCTATTATAAAAATGGCGCGCGGCTCGCTGCGCTGCCGCAAAGCCTCTAACGACAGACATCTTTGCACTGCCGGCGCTCCGGCTCGTCGCTGCCCATTCCGTGACCAACGAGAGCGCCGGTGGAAAGCAACCGCCAACCAGTGCCTGCGCACTTTGCCGCGCTCCCTGTCACTCTCTTTCCACGAGCGCCAAACCAGGGCATTGTTAGCGGCGACGCTGTCGCCTCATGCCCGCTATCGGGCGGCCCGGCAGCGTACAATGAAAAAGTCACCTTTCTGGAGGAACCCCCATGAGTTATCGCTTCACCCGGCGCGGCGTTTGCGCCGTTGGCGCCGCGCTTCTTGCCACCGGGCTCGCCGCCGCACCCTGGGCCGCCGCCGCGCAGAGCGCGGAACCGATCGAAATCGGCTTCAGCATGGCGCTCACCGGTCCGCTCGCCGCCAACGGCAAACAAGCCTTGCTCGGCGCCAAAATCTGGCAGGACGAAATCAACGCCAAGGGCGGTCTGCTCGGCCGCCAGGTTCAGCTCATCAATTACGACGACCAGTCCAATCCGGCGACCGTGCCGGGCATCTACACCAAGCTCCTCGACGTCGACAAAGTCGACCTCATCGTCAGCGGTTATGCCACCAATATGGTGGCGCCGGCCATTCCTGTCGCCATGCAAAAGGGCAAGACCTTGATCGGTCTGTTCGGGCTCGCCGCCAACAGCGAATTCCACTATCCGAAATACTTCTCGATGCTGCCGTCCGGTCCGGAAACCAAGGAGTCCTTTACCGAAGGCTTCTTCCAGATCGCGGCGGCGCAGAATCCGAAGCCGAAGACCATCGCGCTGGCGGCCGAGGACGCCGAGTTCTCGCGCAATGCCTGCGAAGGCGCGCGTAACAACGTCAAGAAATACGGCTTCGATCTCGTTTACGACAAGACCTATCCGCCGAACACAACGGACTACTCGCCGATCGTCCGCGCCATCCAGGCGGCCGATCCGGATCTCGTGGTGATTTGCTCCTATCCGCTCAGTTCGGTCGGCATGTTGCTGTCCGTCAACGAGCTCGGCTTCAAGCCGAAGATGATCGGCGGCGCCATGGTCGGATTGCAAGCGACGGTGTTCAAAGACAAGCTGAAATCCAAGCTCAACGGTGTCGTCAATTATGAAACCTGGGTGCCCTCGCCGAAACTGATGGCGCCGGCGGCCGACTTCTTCAAGAAGTATCAGGCGCGCGCGCAAGCCGAAGGCGTCGATCCGCTCGGCTATTATCTCGGCGGCTGGGGCTACTCCTATTTCCAGGTGCTGCAACAAGCCGTCGAAGGCGCCAAAAGCCTCAACGACGACAAGATCGCCGACTACCTGCGCAGCCATGAGTTCAAAACCATCATGGCCGACGTCCGGTTCGGCAAGGACGGCGAGTGGACCAAGTCCGGCATGTTGCAGGTCCAGTACCACGACCTGACCGAAGCCGCGAACCTCGATACCTGGCGCGGCATGAGCTATCAGACGGTGCTCACACCCTCGTCCGAAAAGACCGGCAATGTGATCTATCCCTACGCGAATGCATTGAAGTAGGGCTGTTCTCGGCGACCATCCTCCCCCGTTTCACGGGGGAGGATGAAATGGTGTATTGGTATTTTTCCGCTTTGGTGCGGCACGAGCTTAAGCGCGCGTGGCTTTCGCGGTCTCAGCGTTGCCGCGCTCCAGCGCCTTGCGGTCCCAACGCGCCAGATCAGCCGCGGCCGCGTAGGTCTCCTGCAAAAATTCGAGCAGCAGCGCGTCGGGATCGGGCGCCTGCCGCACGGCGTCATAGGGCAGAATGAATTGCCCGAGATCTTTGTCGTAAAAGGCCTCCGCCGTGTGCAGCTTGGTGTCGCCATACCCGTCCGGCTCGGGATAGGCGTAGACATAGAAGGCCGGCCGGCCATAGCCGCCGTTGCCGGGCCAAAAGCCGCAACTTGAGACTTCGTGCGAATAAGCTTCCGCCATCACCCAACTCGCAACGTGAGGGGTCACGCCTTTCGGCGGCGGCGCAATCCGTCCGGAAAAGCGCGTCACCGCAAGGTCGAAACTGCCCCAGAAGAAATGCACCGGGCTCGCTTTGCCGACGAAACGCGCACGAAATTCATTCATCACCCGGTTGGCCTGCACCAAAGCCAGCCAAAATTTTTGCGCATAGGCCGCAGCGTATTGCGCGTGCACGCTGTCGCTGTCGAACGGCACGGCACCCTCGATTTCGCACGGCATGGTGCGGATTTTGATATCGATCTCGAGCCGGCGTAACGCCTGGATGACGCGGGCGTAGAAGTCGGCGACCGTCATCGGTTCAAGCTTAAAGCCGTCGCCGCGGCCATCGCTGGTTTCGATATCGAACCGGTGGTCGATGAAGTCGAAATCGATGTCGAAACTTCGCCCTCGATAGGGAATTGCCGGCGCCGCAAGGCCCCGGGCGGTTACGAAAAACGTCGCGTTCCACCAATGATTGATAAGCGGCGTCAAAGCGATGCGAATCTTGCCGGCGATCTGCGTCCATAGCTGGAGCGTGTCGCAGGTCTCGCTCCACGCCTGAAGCGGCAGATCCGGCCATTGCGCCATCGGGTCGGACATCATTTTCTGCTCTGAGGTTCCGGCCGCCATGCCGGATGGAACGGCAGAAGATGCTACGGCGCCCGCCGCTGCACAAGCGCGCCGGCTGCGGAACGCAATCGGGAGACGAGCTGCCAGGCCAACGGCGTTTGCTTGATGAAACGCTTGAGGCGGCGCCGCACTTTGGCTGCAGCGCTTGCCGGCCAACCGCGCCAAGTCACCGCCGCACTGTAGTCGTAGAGCTTCAAACGCAGATCGCACCATTCCGACTTGTAGCGCTCGTCGCCGATGGTGAAATCGAAGCGCCGGAGGCCGAGCGTGATCGCATAGGCCATCAGCTCGCGCAGATGCAGCGTGCCCGGTCCGAGGCGGGTCAGCTGACCGTCGCAATAGCTCGACAAGATATGATAATAGCAATCGCCGAACGCGATCGCGAAATTCGCCGCCGCCAGCGTCGTGCCAACCTCGATACGGCTGACATGGGCCAATTGCCGAGTCGCCGGATTAGTCGCGAAATCCAGGAAGAATTCGCGGTACCCCGGCCGCGTGAACAAGTCCGCGATACCCTTGCGCGCCAGCGCGCGGCTTTTCTGCTCCATCAACGACTCAAGGGTAAGCCTGGCATCGTCCGCACTCGCGGCTGTGACAAAGCGAATTTCGCCAAATTCCGCGATCCGCCTGCGCTTGATGCGGTCGCGCCGGCGCGTCGCCGACGAACGCCTTGAACGGTAGAACGTCTCCCAGTCATCGCCGATTTGCGCGATATGCGCGCTATTGGCGTTCGGCGTGACGCCGATCAGAGTGAACGGATTCACCTGGACGCCGACCGTTTGCGGCATCTTCTCGAAATCGATCCAATCGTAGCGCAGCTGCGTATCGGCTTGCATCTGCCTTAATAGTTCGCGCCAGAGCGCGACAAAGCGCCCAGGCGCAACGCGCTGCGAGAAATCGCGCGCCAACAGCGGCGCGTTGTAGTCGCATAGCTCCTGGCCGAGCCAGCACAGCCGCCGCGCCGAACGCCGCGGCTCGATGGCGAGCGGCAACAAGCAGGCAGTCCTACCGTCGGCGAAGCGGCCGACCGCGATGGCCGGCATAATGCCGCCAAGCGCGCCAATGTGGCGATGCCACATTGCCAGCCATTCGAAGGTCTGAAACGGCGTACCCTCGGCGACCCGTTCGAAGCAACGCCATTCGCTCTCGATCGCCGCCAGATCGGTATGGATGCTAAAGCTGAGTTCCGGCGCGAGGCCGTGCGGCAAGACGCTCCAACGCGGAAACGCGGCATGGTGGACATCCGCTGCCACGCCCGTGTTCTGAAACGCCGTCAATGGTGTCGCGCGCGTCACTGCATGAACCGAACGGACTGTAGGGCCATTCGATCTTCATAGTAGAGAATCGTTAAGTGTGCATCGCCTGCACGTGATTACGTGGCGTTAAGGTAAAAACATATCGCTAATGCCGCCGCCGGCGTGTGCCGCATGGATGCAGGCCCGCGACCAGTCTGGTAGGAGGCATCCGATGGCCCTATCCTCGCCGCAATCGTGAACGGCGCGGCAAGAGCTCGCCCTAACGAAGGGAGACGGCATGAGCAAATGTCGCAATTGGATCCGTATGCCGGGCGTCTGCCTTTTGGCGCTGACGGCCGCCAGCGCCGTGCACGCTCAAGCCGGCAGCTATCCGGACCGACCCGTCACGCTGATTTCCGATGCGGCGGCCGGCTCCGCGCCCGATGTGGATGCGCGCTTCATCGCCGAGGGGCTTGGCGCGATCTGGGGCAAGCCGGTGATCGTGGCCAATCGTCCGGGTGCGAACGGCAGCCTCGCCGCCCGCGCCGCCTCGGAAGCGCTGCCCGACGGCTACACGCTGTTCATGCCGGCGCTTTCGACGTTTGCTTCGTTGCCGACGGTTGCGCCAAATCTGCCGATTAAGCTGCCGCGCGACTTTTTGCCGATCGGCTTCGCCATCGCCAATCCGATGTTCGTCGCCGTCAATCCCACGCTCGGAGTGAGCACGCTGCCGGAGCTGATTACGCTGGCCAAGAAGGCGCCGGGCACGATTTCGATCGCGGTGACGGGCGTCGGCCGGCTTACGCATCTCACCGGCCTCCTGCTGCAGGAGCGCGCCGGCATTCAATTGCTGCCGGTGCCCTATAACGGCGGACCGGCCGCCGCCCTCGGCGATGTCGGCACCAATCGCGTATCGATGATCATCGAGGGCTATTCGGGCATCGCCGGCTCGGTGAGGGCCGGCCAAGTCAAGCTGATCGCAACCGCCGCCCCGCGGCGCCTGGCGCAATTTCCCGATGTGCCGACGGTGGCGGAGACGATTCCGGACTTCGCCGCGACCGGCTGGCAGGTACTGGTCGCACCGCTCGGTACGCCGGCGCCGGTCATCGACAAGATCAGCGCGGATTTGAGCAAAGTGGTAAGCGACCCCGATCTCGCAAAACGGTTGGGTATTGTCGGCAATTACGGGCGCGCCATGACGCCAGACCAAGTCCTCGCCTTCGTCGACCAAGAGCAACACACTTGGCTGCCGCTGCTGGCGAAGATCTCGGATCGATGAAAAGCAGACTCGTGTTTAATGGGAGGGATTCGACATGTTAACGCTCTACTATGCTCCAGGTGCGTGCTCGCTGGCGGCGCACATTGTGCTTGAGGAAAGCGGCGAGACATACGAGGCCAAGAAAGTCGATCTCGCCGGCGGCGAACAGCGCACCGAGGCCTATCTTAAAATCAATCCACTAGGGCGCGTGCCGGCATTGCGTCTCGATAATGGCGAGCCGCTGACCGAGAACACCGCGATCCTGCCTTTTCTCGGCAAGCGGTTCGATCTGTGGCCGAAAGACGGGCTTGGTGAAGCGAAGGCGCTTTCGCTGATCGGATTCTTTGCTGCCAGCGTGCACCCGGCGCACGCCCATGTCGGGCGGCCTGAACGCTATACGGCGGATACGACGGCTTTCCCCGGCATCAAAGAAGCCGGGTTGAAGACGTTCCACCTCTATTTGAAGCAGATCGACGCCATGCTGGCGGGACGCGAGTGGTTCGCCGACCGCTACTCCGTCCTCGACCCTTACGGCTTCGTCTTCTACGCCTGGGGCGTGCGCCGCGAATTGCCCATGGCGGAGCTCAAGAATTACACCGCCCACAAGGACCGCTTGCTCAAGCGGCCTGGCGTCGCGCGCGTGGTGGAGGATGAGAAGATCAAAGCGTGGACGATCACGCCGTCTTGACCACCTTGAGCCCGAGATCCGAAATCGTCTGCTCGCGCATGATGAATTTCTGAATCTTGCCGGTCACCGTCATCGGGAATTCGTCGACGAATCTGACGTAGCGCGGCACTTTGTAATGGGCGATCTGATCGCGGCAGAACGCTTTGATCTCGTCTTCGCTGGCGCTCATGCCCGGGCGCAGCTTGACCCAGGCGCAGATCTCCTCGCCGTAACGATCGTCCGGCACGCCGATCACTTGGACGTCCTGGATTTTAGGATGGCGATATAAGAACTCCTCGATCTCGCGGGGATAGACGTTCTCGCCACCGCGGATCACCATGTCCTTGATGCGGCCGACGATGTTGCAATAACCCTCGGCGTCGATGGTGGCGAGGTCGCCGGTGTGCATCCAGCGCGCTGCATCGATGGCTTCGCGGGTGCGCTCGTCGTCGCCCCAATAGCCGAGCATCACCGAGTAGCCGCGCGTGAGCAGCTCGCCTGGCATGCCAGGCGGCACGATGCGCCCCTCGGCATCGACGATCTTCACTTCGAGATGCGGCTGGATGCGGCCGACGGTCGACACCCGGCGCTCCAGTGGGTCCTCGGTCGAGCTTTGGAAACTGACCGGGCTGGTTTCGGTCATGCCGTAGGCGATGGTGATCTCGGACAGATTCATCTTGGCGACGGCGCGCTTCATCACTTCGATCGGACACGGCGAGCCCGCCATGATGCCGGTGCGGAGCGTCGACAGATCGAAGCGGCCGAAGTCCGGATGATCAAGCTGCGCGATGAACATGGTCGGCACGCCGTGCAGCGCGGTGCAGCGTTCCTCGGCAACGGCTTCCAGCGTCGCCAGCGGATCGAACCCCTCGCTGGGAAACACCATGCAGGCGCCGTGGGTGACCGCGGCCAGATTTCCCAGCACCATGCCAAAACAGTGATAAAGCGGCACCGGAATGCACAAGCGGTCCTCGGACGAAAGCCGCATCGCCTCGCCGATGAAGAAACCGTTGTTGAGGATGTTGTGGTGCGACAGCGTCGCGCCTTTGGGAAAGCCGGTCGTGCCCGAGGTGAACTGGATATTGATCGGCTGGTCGAATTGCAGCTGCGGCCCGAGTTCGGCGATGCGCTTGACCTCCGCCGGACTGCCGCGCGCCAAAATCTCCGAGAAGCGGAACGTGCCCGGGTGCCAGCCCTCGCCGAGCAGGACCACCGACCGCAGCGCCGGCAGCCGCGCCGATTCGAGTTTCCCGGGCGTGGCGTGGCCGATTTCCGGCGCCAGCTCGCGCAGTATGCCGACATAGTCCGAGGTCTTGAACCGCTCGGCGAGGATGAGCGCCTTGCAGCCGACTTTGTTGAGCGCGTATTCCAGTTCGGCGATGCGGTAGGACGGGTTGATGTTGACGAGGATCAGCCCGGCCTTGGCGGTGGCGAATTGAGTGAGCACCCATTCCGAATTGTTAGGCGACCAAATTCCGATGCGGTCGCCGGGATTGAGCCCGAGCGTCAACAGCCCGGCGGCGAGCTGGTCGACCGCGTGGCGCAATTCGCCATAGCTCAGCCGCACCTTCTGGTGGCGCACGACTAGCGCGGGCCGCGTCGCCCAGCGCTCGCAAACCGCGTCGAAAAACTGCCCGATCGTCTTGCCGATGAGCGGCTGATTGCTTGCCCCATGGACGTAACTGAGCGTGAGCCCGGCCATTGCGTTTCCCCCGTCGCTTTGGCTGCAGTTATAGCGCAAATCGGCTTTTTGTGCGCAGCCCCGCCAAGGTCGCCGCAAACGACGAGCGCCGAGGCGACCTGAAGTCCGAATTGCGGAAGTAGAGCGGCATCGTCAGGCCGGTACGCTCACGGCCTCACAACACCTCCGCCCGAACATAGATGATGCCCCGCCCTATCATTCCCAGCGCGCGCGCCGCGCTGAGCGAGACATCGATCACGCGACCCCGATTAAAGGGCCCCCGATCATTGATCGTCACGATGACGCTTCGACCGCTTTTAGGATCGGTAACGCGAACCCGCGTTCCGAACGGCAAGGTGCGATGTGCGGCCGTCAGCGCGTTCGGGTTGAACTTGCCGCCGCTGGCGAGCCGGCTGCTCTCTGAGTAATAGGCGGCCATCCCGGAGAAACTGCGGGTTCCGGTTGGGGCCGCCATCGCATTGGGGATCAGACACCCCACCGCAAACAGCATTGCCGCCAGAGCCGTTGCCAACCGCGACACGGTCATGTGCCCCTCACAATAAAAGTTCCGCCGCTGTTTCGCCCACAGCCGCCAAGCCTCCACGCCCCCAGGCCAGCGAGCAGCGCAACCCAGAAGGCGTGTTGAAATTAACTGGCGCAATAGCCGGAAAAAACGCCGCCTGCTTACGGCTGGTACAGCTGGGTGGACTCGAACCACCGGCCTCCTGATCCACAGT
>Ga0182013_10001623_pt1 | contig 30444 bp, 27 predicted proteins | sample 612S2MmetaG_FD_120487 | JGI IMG/M metagenome (GOLD analysis project Ga0182013, IMG submission 120487) | Permafrost microbial communities from Stordalen Mire, Sweden - 612S2M metaG | ecosystem: Environmental > Terrestrial > Soil > Wetlands > Permafrost | place: Sweden: Stordalen | collected... | reverse complement strand
GGTGAGCGCAGCGTTAGCGTGAAGCTTCATCCGGAGTCCTCCTTGGAGCATTGGGTGCCTTCAGCAGCTCCCAGCCTCCAAGGGGGCCCGGATGAACCAACGTACTCAGGAACTACATCTAGCGCACCCCGTCAGGGCTGCGCAAGGTGCCCGCGCCAGACCAGCCAGTACCACGCCCAGACGATCGCCAAGACGACCCCCGGAATGACGAGCGTGAGCAGGCCGATCGTGAACTCGGACACGGCGATGATGATCACTGGCATAGCCACCCCTCTTAGTGCTCCCCGGCAAGTGCCTGTCCCGGACCGGAGTCCGACGACGGCGCGAGCCAACCAACAAAGTAGACAAGCAAAACGATAACGAACGTCACGGAACCCGGCACCCACATCACGCCCGCGGCGAGCTGCTGGTCGGTCATCGCGGAGATTCCGCCGGGCCGGGAGCTCAGCTGCGCGTAGTGCGCGTACAGCGGGTGGGTCGAAAGCGCCAGCCAGAGCGAGAGCGCCCAGGAGACCGCCATCGCGGCCGTGATGTACATCACGCGGCCCCACTGGCCGAGCACGATCTTCAGGGGCGGCGACGGGATCACCTGCTTCCAGAACATGATCGCCACGGCGATGAACATCGTGTGCTCGAGCGCGTGCAGGAGCGACGACGTGAGCGTCGCGTTGAACAGCACCGGGACGTGCCAGCCGAGCAGCACGATCGCGAACAGCGCGAGGCTCACGGGCGGCGTGCCCAGCCAGTGCCCGACGCTCGAGAGCGGGCCGAGATGCCCCTTGTCCGAGAACGCGCGGGCCAGCGTCCGGCGGCTGCCGAGCGGCAGCACGCGGAAGAGGCGAATCCACGGCCGCGACAAGACGACGAGCGGCGCCGCGACCATCATCAGCAGCACGTGCTGGATCATGTGGACCCAGAACAGGCGGTCGGCGTACCAGTGAAACGGCGGGCACAGTGCGAAGAACGCCACGGCCATCGCCGTGTAGAAGCAGGCGGACCGCCGGACCTGGGCTCCGCGGCTGCGCTCAGGCGTGTACGTGCGCCGGCAGCCGACCCAGTAGAGGACGACCGTCAGGACCACGAGCAGCAGCGGTATTTCGAAACGCCAGGTCCAGAAGGCCCACAGCGACGGCGTCGCGGACGCCAGCAGCACGGCTATTTGACCAGGTAAACGAGCACCCACATGACGACGCCGGTGCCGACCATGTAGGTCCAGAAGAAGGCGGCGGCATCAAGTCCGCGCGGCAGCAGCCTGTCGGGGTGCTCGGGGATCACAGTGCCCTCGCCCGGGCTGTGGGCCGGGTTCGAGCGCTCGCGCGCCTCGGTTGCGACCACGATCTCGATCCAGTAGAGCGCCGCGAGCGAGACGAGCAGGAAGAAGCCGGTCCACGCGATGAACGTGCTGGCGTAGGCGAAGTTGGACGGGCCGAAGTCCTGTGCGGTGTACTCGATGATCTGCGCGACGATCGCCAGGACGCCGAAGACGAGCGAGCCGATCGCTGCAGTCAGCCAGTTGGCTTTGCCGGCTTTCTGGCCGCGGCTCGCGACGACAATCAGAGCCGCACTGATCACGAGGCAGACGACGAACACGACGCCCCAGGACTGAACGGGTTCGACGTGCGCCGGGCGCCACTTGCCTTCGACGTTCGAGGTCTTCAGGTAGACGTAGGCGAAGGCGAACGAGAGGAAGAAGAACGTGATCGCGCCGGCGAGCAGCCGCGCGGCGACGAGCAGCGACCTCGCGCCTCGTTCACTGCGCTCGGCCGGTGTTTCGTCCTTGACGACCGGCAGGTTTTTTTCGCCGAGGCTGTAGGGCGCTCCGGACTGTTCTGCAGCCATCGCTCTACGCTCCTGCCGGCGCCGCGGTGGCTCCGGCTCCGGCGCCGCGCTCGGGCACGCCGTAGTCGTAGGGGTCGAAATCGGTCATGTCGGGGATTCCCTCCGGGAAGTTGGCAACCGGCACCGGGGTCGGCAATGTCCACTCGATTCCCTTGGATTTCCACGGATTCTTCTCCGCGGGGTAGCGCTTGATGATCATCGAGTAGACGACGTTGAAGACCAGCAGCAGCATCGACGCGAACAGCGTGTAGGCCGCGATCGACACGAAGCGGTTCAGCGTCTCGAGGTCCGCGGGGTAGTACACGACGCGGCGCGCCATGCCTTTCAACCCGAGCGCGAAGATCGGCAGGAACGTCGCGTTGAACGAGAGGAACATCATCCAGAACTGGACCTTGCCGATCTTTTCGCTGAGCTGCAGCCCCCACATCTTCGGGACGTAGTAGTAGATCGCGCCCACGAACGCGAAGCCCAGGCCGCCCATGATCGTGTAGTGGAAGTGGGCGATGACGAAGAATCCGCCGTGCAGCTGCGTGTCGGTCGGCACGTCCGAGAGCACAACGCCCGTTCCACCGCCGAGCAGGAAGTTGAACGCCCACGCCATGCAGAAGAGCATCGGCACGGTAAACGTGATCTTGCTCCTCCAGAGCGTCCCGATGAACGCCAGGAAGACGAAGCCCGTCGGGATCGAGATGATCTCGGTCGAGAGCATGTAGAAGGGCCGCAGATCGGCGTTGATGCCGCTCATGAACAGGTGGTGCTGCCAGACGAAGAAGCTCATCAGGCCGACGCCGAGGAAGCCGGCGATCGCGATGCGATAGCCCCACAGCGGCTTGCGCGCGAAGACCGGGAGCATCTCGAGCACAAGGCCCATCCCGGGCAACGCGAGGATGTAGACCTCGGGGTGGCCGAAGAACCAGAACAGGTTCTCGAAGAGGTACGAGCTGCCGCCGCCGATCGAGATGAAGAACGAAGTACCGATCGAGCGATCCAGCGCGGCCATCAGCAGCGTGCCGATCAGCATCGGGGCCGAGAGGACCATCAGCACGGCGGTGACGAACGTCGCCCAGCAGAAGATCGGCAGGCGTGACCACGTCACGCCCGGCGCGCGCATCGTCACGATCGTGGCGATCATGTTCATGCCGAGTAGGACCATCGAGATCCCGACCAGCGCGAAGAACATGATGTAGGAGTCCATCCCCATCACGGCCTGGTCGTTGAGTGGCTGGTAGCCGGTCCAGCCAGTCGGGAAGCCGCCGAAGAGGATCGTCGACATCAGGATCACGCCGGCGGCCATCAGCAGCCAGAACGTCAGCGCCTCGATCCGCGGGAAGGCCATCCGGCGCGAGCCGATCATGATCGGCACGAAGTAGTTCGCGAACGGGCCCAGCACGGCTGAGGTGAGCGTGCCAAGCATGATCACGCTGTGCAGCCCCACGATCGTCAGGTAGCTTTCCGGCCCGACGAAGCTCGGCGTGTTGTGCAGGAGCTCGGTCCTGATCAACATCGCGTTCAGGCCGCCGATGAAGAACCAGACGCCGATGCCGACGAGGTACTGCTTGCCGACGACCTTGTGGTCGGTCGAGAGGTTGAAGTACTTCCAGAGGCCGGCGTCGGACTCCTTCTCACGCAGCGATGCGGGGCGCCCGGCCATTCGCGCGAGCGGGTAGTTCAGGAAGCCCATGCCGCCGATGAAGCCGATCACGGCGAACGCGTATGCGAGGAACAGCGCAAGGTCGTTTTCCTGCGTGTTTTCGCGGATGTAGTCGTAGTACGAGCCGCCCGTCAGGGCTTTGCCGATGTACCAGCCGATGACATACCCGACTGCGGCCAGGATGAGGCCCGTGATGATGTTGAAACCGACGAATTTCCGCCAACCGGGGCGGTCGATCGACGAAGTCGGTGTAGCGGGGACTGCGACGCTCATCCTCTCTCCCTAAATTGCGGTCCTTCGGCGGTCAGGCGCCAGCGCCCGAAGCCTTCTGTTCCTTTTCGCGTTTTTCGCTTTCGGATTCTTCGGGTTCTTCGAACCCGCCGTGGTGCGTACCGCCGTACTGCGGCTGGTAAGTAAGAGCAAACGGCGGCAGGTGCGGAATGACAGCGGCATTCCTGACCTGTTCTGCGCGGATCCAGCGCAGGAATTCTTCATCGCTGACGACCCTGCCGTAGCCGAACATCGCGCCGTGCCAGATGCCGCAAAGCTCGGTGCAGCGAACTTCGAACGGCGTCAGCTTCGTCGGTTCGGTGAAGGCGATGTTGTTGACCTGCGGGTTCGCGTCGGCCTTGATGCCGAGTTCCTTGACCGTCCACGAGTGGATCACGTCGAGCGAGGTCACGTTGAATTCGATCATCTGGTTGACGGGGAGCTCGATTCCCTTGGTCTCGACGCCGCCGAATTCAGGCCAGCGGTAGGTCCACTGCCACTGCTGGCCGATGACCTGGACTTTGAGCCCGACGTGGCTTGGGCGGTTCAGCGGGGAGGCGCCGGAGCCGGAGCCGCCGCCGTACTTGCTGATCAGCTCGACCGAGCCGTAGACGGCAATCGCGAGCACCGTGATGCTGGTGACCACGATCCACGTCAGCTGGATTTTGGCGTTGTCCCTGACGGCGGGGCCTTCGAGCGCCTCGTGCTTGGGCTGCCGGAAGAAGATTGCCGCGTAGATCAGGAACAGCCCGACAAGCACCATGAACGGCGTCGCGGTGGCCGCGAGCACGGTCATCGCTTCGGCCTGGTCTTCCGCCCCGGTCGCAGCTTTCCCGTAGCCCATGTGCGGGCCGATCACCCAGATGACGATCGGCAGGGCGATGATCGTGCAGATGAGCCAGAGCGTCGCGAAGCGGCGCCCGTGGTTGACCTCGCCCATCGCTACACCACCTCCACGTAGCCGCCCATGTACCCGAGCGTCGACATCGGGCCGCCGTTACCCCACAGGTAGCCGGCGCCGCAGGGAACGAAGCACTGCCAGCGGTACTTGCCCTTGCCGCCCGTCACGAATGCGAATTCGACGATGTGATGCAGGACTTCTTTGCCTTCCAAGGTCGGTTCGCACGGCGCTTCGGAGCAGACGATCGTCTTCGGTGACTTGTGTTCTTCTTCTTCCTTTTCGCCTTGGGCGTCTTCAACGCCTTCGAGCGGGACGAAGACGCCGAGCTGCGGGATAGCGAAGCTGTGGGCCGCGTTTTCTGGCGCGATGTGCGTGACGCGCTTGCCGTCGAGCAGCATCGACCCCCCGATGACGCCCTGGACGTGACCCCAGAACGGGTTGCGCAGGCCGCTTGCGCCGTCGTACTGCATGATCCGCACGTGTACGAGCGAGTGGGCGGGCACTTGGAAGATCGTGCTGTGCACCCAGTGTCCGTTGCTGCGCAGCAGGTAGGAGACCCACGTCGGGTGGACCGGATCGACTTTTTTGCCGATTTCGCCGACGGTTTGCATTTCGACGTTGACGGTCCGCGTGACCGGGTTGACGCCGTACTTGATAGTCGTCGGCAGCGCGCTCGTGTAGCTGGTGATGTACCAGGCTATGAGGCCGAGCACGACGAGGGTTGCAACGACCACCCCGGTTGCTCGCTTGCCCGCATTGCTCATCCAACGCCCCCTGCGTCGAGTCCCTTTATTTCCCCCTGCGTCGCGGCTGCCCCGCCGCTTCGCAACTTCGGCTCAGAACGTATCACAGGCCAGTAACGCCCCGCGCGCGCTCGTCAGGAGTTTGCCCAAGGCAGCCTGAGGGATACCCGCAGCGGCGATCCCGAAACCCTTCCGGGCCGACGTCGTGGGGGCACGTGGACGGATACGATCGACGCCTTGACGGCGCATCAAGACAACGATCCCCCGCCCGAGCGGCGCGTTCCCGACAGGCCGACGCTCGATGGGCTCGAGCAGCGTTGGAGCGAGTGTTGGGAGCGCGACGGGACGTACAGCTTCGACCGGGGCGCGCCGCGCGAGCGCGTCTACGCGATCGATACGCCGCCGCCTACCGTCAGCGGTTCGCTGCACGTCGGCCACGTCTTCTCCTATACGCACACCGACACCGTCGCGCGCTTCCAGCGGATGCGCGGCCGGGAGGTCTTCTACCCGATGGGCTGGGACGACAATGGCCTGCCCACCGAGCGGCGGGTCCAGAACCACTTCGGCGTGCGCTGCGACCCCAGCATCCCGTACCGCGCGGGATTCCAACCGCCTGACACGCCGCCAGAGGAACCGATCTCGATCTCCCGGCCCAACTTCGTCGAGCTGTGCCTGAGACTCACCGAGCAGGACGAGCAGGCCTTCGAGGACCTCTGGCGCCGGCTCGGACTGTCCGTCGACTGGTCGCTCACCTACGCGACGATCGGCCCCGACGCGCAGGCGATCTCGCAGCGCTCGTTCCTTCATCTGCTCGAGAGCGGGACCGCCTATCAGCTCGAGGCCCCGACGCTTTGGGACGTCGACTTCCAGACAGCGGTCGCACAGGCCGAGCTGGAGGACCGCGAGCGCCAGGGCGCGATGCACAAGGTGCGCTTCCACGGGCCCGACGGCGAGCCGGCGCTGATCGAGACGACGCGTCCCGAGCTGATCCCGGCCTGCGTCGCGCTACTCACGAACCCCGACGATCCCCGGCATGCGGCGCTCGTCGGCCGCACGGTCCGCTCACCCCTGTTCGGCGTCGAGCTGCCGGTGATGACGCACGAGCTCGTCGAGCGTGACAAGGGCTCCGGCCTGGTGATGTGCTGCACCTTCGGCGACCTGACCGACGTCACCTGGTGGCGCGAGCTGTCGCTGCCCGTCCGGCCGGTCCTCGGCATCGACGGCCGGCTGCGGGAAGTGCCATGGGGCGAGCCGGGCTGGGAAACCACCGACGTGCCCGCCGCCGCGGCGGCCTACGGCGAGCTCGCAGGTCACACGATCAACCAGGCGCGTCGCAGGATCGTCGAGCTGCTCGCCGAGTCCGGCGACCTGATCGGCGAGCCGACACCGGTCAACCGGGCGGTGAAGTTCTTCGAGAAGGGCGACCGCCCGATCGAGATCGTGACCAGCCGGCAGTGGTTCATCCGCACGCTCGACCAGCGCGAGCGGCTAATCGAGCGCGGACGCGAGCTGCACTGGCATCCGCCGTACATGCGGGCGCGCTACGAGGACTGGATCAACGGGCTGACCGGCGACTGGTGCGTCAGCCGCCAGCGCTTCTTCGGGGTGCCGTTCCCTGTGTGGTACCCGGTCGACGAGCAGGGCGCCGTGAGGTTCGAGCAGCCGATTGCAGCGTCCGCCGACTCCTTGCCGGTCGATCCGTCGACGGACGTTCCGCCGGGCTTCGCGGAGTCGCAGCGTGGCCTCCCGGGGGGCTTCGTTGGCGACCCCGACGTGATGGACACCTGGGCGACCTCCTCGCTGACGCCGCAGATTGCCGCGCGCGAAGGCGCCGATGAAGAGCTGTTCCGGCTCGTGTACCCGATGGACCTGCGCCCGCAGGCACACGACATCATCCGGACCTGGCTGTTCACAACAGTGCTGCGCTCGGAGCTCGACCACCAGCAGCTTCCGTGGACCAACGCCGCAATCTCCGGCTGGGTGCTTGACCCGGATCGCAAGAAAATGTCCAAGTCGAAGGGCAACGTCGTGACGCCGCTGCCGCTGATCGAGGAGTTCGGCGCGGACGCGGCGCGCTACTGGGCCGCGAGCGGCCGGCCCGGAGCCGACACCGCCTTCGAGCGCCAGCAGCTGAAGGTCGGGCGCCGTTTGGCGGTCAAGGTGCTGAACGCGTCGAAGTTCGCGCTCGCCGAGCTTCCACCGCCCGCCGCCGCCGTCGATCATCCGCTCGACAGGGCGATGCTGCGCCGCCTCGCCGACGTCGCGCAGGACGCGACCGAGAGCTTCGAGGCCTACGACTACGCCCGTGCGCTGCAACGCACCGAGGACTGCTTCTGGTGGTACTGCGACAACTACCTCGAGCTCGTCAAGGGACGGCGCTACGACGAGGACCCGGCCGTCAGCGGTTCCGTCGCGCTCTCGCTCGAACTTTCGCTGTCGGCCTTCCAACGGCTGTTCGCCCCGTTTCTGCCGTTCGTCTGCGAGGAGGTCTGGTCGTGGTGGCAGGAGGGCTCGATCCACCGCGCGGCGTGGCCGGAGGCCGACGCGCTGCGCGGCGGTGCAGAAGAAGGTGACGCCGCGCGGGAGGCCCACGCGCTGGAGCTCGCGGCCGACGTGCTGCACGTGGTCCGCAAGGCCAAGTCCGAGGCGCGCCTGGCGATGCGGGCACCAGTCGACAGGGTGCGCATCGTCGACGTCCCGGAGCGCATCGACTCGCTGGAGCTCGCTGCGGGCGACATCGCGTTGGCCGGGTCGATCGCGGCGGTTGACGGTGAGACCGGCACGGAGTTCTCGGTGGCCGTAGAGCTCGGAGCGCCGAGCGAGAACGAGCCGCTCGGATAGGGTTTCGCCGATGGAGCGAACGCTGATTGCCGAACTCGGTGAGCACGTCGACGAGCGCGTCGAAGTGCGCGGCTGGGTCCAAGCCGTGCGCGACCAGAAGCGCGTCCAGTTCGTGATCGTGCGCGACCGAAGCGGTCTCACGCAGGCCGTGCTGCCCAAGTCCGACGAGCCCGGCGAGCTCAACGAACTGATCTCGACGCTCACGAGCGAGTCGGCGGTCACCGTCGTCGGAAAGCTCGTCGCGGACGAGCGCGTCAAGCTCGGCGGCCTCGAGCTGCAGATCGAGAGCCTCACGATCGAGTCGCTCGCCGAGCCCGAGCTGCCCGTCACCGCCGAGTCGGCGCTCGACAAGCGCATCGACTGGCGCTACGTCGACCTGCGCCACCCCGATCGCCGCCTGATCTTCGAGGTCCAGACCAGTGTCGAGGCCGCGATGCGGGACTACTGGCGTCGCGACGGCTTCATCGAGATCCACACGCCGAAGCTGATGGGCTCCGCCTCGGAGTCCGGCGCAGAGCTGTTCCGCGTCGACTACTTCGAACGCGACGGCTACCTCGCGCAGTCGCCGCAGTTCTACAAGCAAATGGCGATGGCCGCGGGATTCGAACGCGTCTGCGAGATCGGCCCGGTCTTTCGCGCCAACCCCTCTTTCACCTCGCGCCACGACACCGAGTTCACGAGTGTCGACGTCGAGATCTCCTGGATCGATTCGCACGAGGACGTGATGGCCTTCGAGGAGCAGTGGCTGACCCACGTTCTCGCGTATGTCGCCGAGCGCCACGGCGACCAGATCGAGGCGACCTTCGGCACGAAGGTCGTGGTCCCCACGACGCCGTTCCCGCGGATCACGCTCGCGGAGGCCAAGCAGGAGCTCCAGCAGGCGGGCCACCCCGCGCCACCCGCCGGCCACGATCTGGACCCGCCGAGCGAGCGTGCCCTCTCCGCGCTGATCGCCGAGCGCTACGGCCACGAGTTCGTCTTCGTCACCGACTATCCGACGACCGTGCGGCCCTTCTACCACATGCGCCACGAGGACGATCCGACGCTGACAAAGAGCTTCGACCTGCTCTGGCGCGGCATCGAGATCACGACCGGCGCCCAGCGCGAGCACCGTCACGACGTGCTGCTCGCCCAGGCCGAGGACAAGGGCGTCGAGACCGAGTCGATCGGCTACTACCTCGACTTCTTCCGTTACGGCGCACCGCCGCACGGCGGCTTCGGATTCGGCCTGACTCGCCTGCTGATGCAGCTGCTCGCCCAGGAGAACGTGCGCGAGGTGACGTTCCTCTACCGCGGGCCGCACCGCCTCGAGCCGTAGGATCCGCGGCAATGGCGCGGGTGTTGTGCACGACGCCGCTCCAGCCGGGCGCCGCCGAGGCGCTGCGCGGCCATCACGTGGAGATCGGGCCGCCGGGCAGCGACCCGGCTGCGGCAGCGTTGATCTGCACACCCGTCGAGCCGGTCAGCGCGGCGGCGATTGCGGCGATGCCCGCGCTGCGCGTGATCTGCGTCGCGGGAGCCGGTACCGATGCCGTTGACGGCCGCGCGGCGGCGGCGCGCGGAATCGAGATCCTGGCCTCGCCCGAGCCGCTCGTGGAGACGACCGCCGACGTTGCGTTCGGGCTGATCATCGCGGCGGCGCGGCGATTCACCGCCGAGGAGCAGCGGCTGCGCAGCGGCGGCTGGCGCGGCTGGGAGTTCATGCCCTCCAACGGTGCCCTCGACGTGCATGGGGCCGCACTCGGGCTGGTCGGCTTCGGCAGGATCGCCCGCGCCGTCGCGCGCCGCGCCGCCGGCTTCGCGATGCAGGTGCGCCATCACACGCGCACCGACACGGGCGAGCCCGGCTGGACCGAGGATCTCGACGAGCTGCTCGCCGTCTCGGACATCGTGAGTCTCCACGTGCCGCTGACGGACACGACGCGGGGGCTGATCGACGCCCGCCGGCTGGCGCTGATGGCGCCGCATGCGGTGCTCGTGAACACAGCGCGAGGTCAGATCGTCGATGAGGCGGCGCTCGCCGCGGCGCTGCGCACCGGCCGCCTCGGGGGTGCCGGACTTGACGTCTTCGACGGCGAGCCGGCCGTGCGGCCCGAGCTCCTCGCTGCGCCAAACGCCACTCTGCTGCCCCACATCGGCAGTGCCACCGAGCGGAGCCGCGAGGCGATGCTCACGGCCGCCGCCGGGAAGGCAGCCGCCGCGCTCGCGTCCTGAACGCGGCGTCCGCAGGCGTCTTTACGGTCCGGGGCATGAGCGTCAGGGATCTGCAGAGCGGCGAGCCGGTCGACCTGGTCCTGCTCGTCGGGGAGGTCGAGCGGCGCCAGAAATCGGACGGTAAGGAGTTCCTGCGCGTCGCGCTGGGCGACCGCACCGGATCGCTGCGTTGCATGGTCTGGGACGAGGTCGGCCCGACGCTCGAGCTCGTCGTCGCGGGCCGGCCGGTGCGCGTCAGCGGCCGCTTCGAAGTCAACGAGCGCTACGGACCTCAGATCGCCCGGCCGCAGTTCGCGCCCGCCGAGGAGGGGACGTTCGATCCCGCGCAGCTCGCGCCGTCACCACCACGGCCCGCCGACCAGCTCGAGGCCGAACTGCGGGAGCTGGTCGCCACGGTGCATGCTGCGCCGCTGGCCGAGCTCCTCGAACGTCTGCTCGGCCCCGAGAGCGCGACCTGGGAGCGCTTCCGTGACGCGCCCGCAGCCAAGCACTACCACCAGGCCTACCGCCACGGGCTGCTCGAGCACAGCCTGACGGTCGCGCAGTCCGTCGGCGCCATAGCCGCGACGTTCCCCGGCATCGACCGCGACATCGCGGTGACCGGTGCGCTGCTCCACGACATCGGCAAGACGGAGGCCTACGCGATGGACGGGCCGGCGATCGAGATGACCGAGGCGGGCCGCCTGCAGGGCGAGATCCCGCTCGGCTACACGATCGTGCGCCGCGCGATGGAGGAAGTCGACGACTTCCCCCCGGAACTTGCGCTGCACCTCGGCCACATCATCCTCGCCCACCACGGGTCGCTCGAGCACGGCAGCCCGGTCGTCCCCCAGACGCGCGAGGCGACGCTGGTGCACATGCTCGACAACCTCGGCGGGCGGCTCGGCAGCTTCGATCGCCTCGAACGCGCGCTCGCGCCCGGATCGGCCTGGTCGCAGTACGACAGTGGCATCGGCGCGAGCGCGTTCTTCCCTCCCGGTGAGGACCAGACGCCCGCGCCGCGCGAGCTGAGCGCCGCGTAAACACGGAAATAGCGGGGCCGCAGGTCGCCGCTGCGCTGCGGGCACGCCGCTCATCTCTATCGTTTGCTCGCATGGCGAAGGACACAGAGAAGCTGATCCGCCAGCTGTCGCTGATCTCGTATCTGATGGCCGAGCGACGGCCGGTGACCGCACTGGAGATCCGGCGCGACGTCGAGGGCTACAGCGGAATGAACGAGGACGCGTTCGCGCGGCGCTTCTACGCGGACCGCTCCGAGCTCGAGGCGCTCGGCATCCAGCTCGCCGTCGACCGGCCGTCGGAAGGCGCGGCCGAGCAGGAGAACTATTCGCTGCGCCCGGAGAACTTCCACCTGCCCCCGATCGCCTTCACCGACAAGGAGCTCGCCGCGCTGCAGACGGCCCTGCAGCTGCTCGACGGGCAGTTCGCGTATGCCGAGCCGCTGCGCCTCGCACTGCAGCAGATCACCTGGGGCCGGCCGAGCCCGCTGCGCTCGCCCGAGCAGCGCACTGTCGCGCTGGCGGTCACCGCCGACGCCGGCGGCACGGACCTCTCGGCGCGTCTGGCGAAGGTCGAGACTGCGATCTTCCGCAACAAGACGATCGACTTCGACTACTACACGATCGAGCGTGACGAGACCTCGAAACGTCGCGTCGACCCGTATCACCTGCTCTACAAGGGTTCGCAGTTCTACCTGCTGGGCCATTCGCACGAGCGTGACGCGATTCGCGTCTTTCGCCTTTCGCGTATCCGCGGCAAGGTCTCCTACGCGAGCAAGGCGGAGCATGATTTTCACCGTCCGGCGGATTTCGACCCGCGCGAATACGCAAGCCGTGCCGACTGGCAGCTCGGTGACGAGGCGGGCACAGCCGAGATCCATGTCAACGAGCGGATCGCCTGGCTGATCGAGCGCCACTTCGGCGAGTACGGCGAGCTGACAGAGACCGACGACGGGGTGATCTTCCGGACCGGCTACGCGAGCGCGCGGGGCGTGATCTCCTGGGTGCTCGGCCTCGGGCAGCATGCGACTCTGCTCGGGCCGCCTGAGCTCGTCGAGGAACTCCAGGAGCGTCTTGAGCTGATCGAGCGCCGCCACGGCGAGTCGCCGCCGCGCCGCAAAGGCCGCGCCAGCGCGGCCGAGCAGCCGCCGCGGCAGCGGATCAGCCGCTCGCGCCGTCGCGGCGCCGACGTCGAGGAGGACGGCAAGCCGGGGATCGCGATCCGCTCGGAGCGCTTCGCGCGGCTCGTGACGCTTGCCTGCACCCTGATCGCGGCCGGCCGCGCCGGCGAGCGGCTGCCGATGGCGCGCCTGTGCACCGAGCTGAAGATCAGCGAGGAGGAACTGCGCGAGGACATCGACGTCCTGAACGTCGTGAACTTCGGCGGCGGCTCGTACGTGCTGTACGCCGAGGTCGACGACGCCAGCAGCGAGGTCGAGGTCGACCCCGAGCCCTACAGCGACAACTTCGATCGCCCGGCGCGGCTACTGCCCGTCGAGGCGAAGGCCTTGATCGCCGCGATCGACCTGATCGGCGAGCACATCCCGGAGGGGTCGTTGGCTACGGCGCGGCGCAAGATCGTCGAGGCGCTCGGCTCGGATCCGATGGAGCAGGGCCTGCAGGTCGTGCAGGCCCTGGCCGACGACAAGGATCTCGCACGCACCGTCTCCAAGGCGATCACCGGACGCAAGCTGCTCGAGCTCGAGTACTACAAGGCCAACGAGGACGAGCTGACGAGCCGGCGGGTCGAGCCGTACGCGCTGGTCAACGGTCGCGAGGGGTGGTACGTCGCGGCCTACGATCCGGACCGCGAGGACGTGCGCCACTTCCGGCTGGACCGGATCAAGACCGCGACCGTCACGAGCGAGAAGTTCAAGCCGCGCGAGGGTGTCGACCCGGCCGCCGAAGTCGACGGTTGGCTGCGCACCGGCGAGGTCGCGGCGGCGCGCACGGCACGGGTCTGGATCTCGCCGGAGCGCGCGCGCTGGGCGCGCGAGTCGCGGCGCGTCGTGGAGGAGTGGAATGACGGCTCGGTAGTCGTCGAGCTGCCGTTCGCCGGCGTCGACTGGCTCGTCAGCGAGGTGCTCAAGGAAGCAGGCGACGCGGCGGTACTCGAGCCCCAGGACGGGGCGGACGCGGTGCTCGCGGCGGTCACCCAGCTGCGCACGCCCGCGGCGGCCTGACGAACCGGCGATGAGCCGTCGCGACCAGATCCGGATGAGCGACAGCGAGGTCGCGGCGTTCCTCGAGCATGAGCGGACGGTGACGTGCGCGACAAACGGACCGCGTGGCATGCCGCACCTGATGCCCCTCTGGTACGTGCTGCGCGAGGCGCCGGCCGGGGAGCCAGGCCCGCGGCTCTGGGCCTGGACGTTCGCCAAGTCCCAGAAGGCCCTGAACCTCGGGCGCGACCCTCGCGCCACGCTCCAGGTCGAGGACGGCGAGCAGTACCAGGAGCTTCGTGGCGTGATGCTCGAGTGCGACGTGGTGCTGCACAGCGACTTCGAAACGGTGGCCGACCTCGGCGGAGAGATCCTGCGCCGCTACGCCGGGCCGCCCGGCAGCCAGCCGCCGCTCGAGCTCGCTCCCGAGGCCCAGGCGATGGTCGAGGCGCAGGCCCGCAAGCGTGTCGGGCTCGAGTTCGTCGAGCGCCGCCGCGTCACCTGGGACCACCGCAAGCTCGCGGGCGTCTACTGATCCACCGCGCTCATTCGAGCGCGGTGATCTTCCAGCTTGAGCCTTCCTTGGTCAGCGAGACCTGCTGGACCTTTTTCTTGCCCGAGACGAGCGATTCGACCTTCGCCGTGGCGTGGTCGCCGTTGACCTGAACCGACTTCGTCGCGAGTTCGAAAGAGTCGACTTGCTTGAGCTGGCTCTTGATCGCCGCTTCGCATCCGTCGTGGCCGCCGAGCCCTTCGACCGTGGACTTCGAGAGCAGCTGGCTGCAGATCTTCGATGCTTCGTTCGCCGTCGCGTAGGTCTGCAGGTTGCCGATCGTCTGCGCTGCTTCATGTTCCGCGCCCTTGAACGAGCTGGACGTCGTCGTCGTGCCGCAACCGGCGACCACGGCGGCGCACAGGGCGCCCGCAGCGAGTGTCCAGAGCTTCGTCATGGACCGCACGCTACAACGCCGGGCCCGGCTCGCCCGCCGCGACCCCCGCGAGGAAGTGCTTGCTGAGCATTGTCTGCTGGCCCTGGTAGTTCGAGCCGATGTCGCTCCCGTAGAGCACCGCCGGCCGCTCGGCCATCCGCTCGAAGGCGAGCTTGCAGACCGGCTGGCCGTCCTCGACCATGAACGGCACGTCGCGCGCGCGGACCTCGAGCGCCGCACGCGACCCGCGGACCTCACCGGACTCCGAATAGCCGAAGCCGGGGTCGAAAAAGCCCGCGTAGTGTGTGCGCAGCTCGCCGGCGGTCGGGTCGTAGGCGAGCATCTCCGCCGCGTAGTCGGGCGGGATTGCGACCCCCTCGGCCGACAGCAGTAGGTAGAAGACCTCTGGCTCGAGCACGATTCGCGCGCCCGGCTCGGGGTGGACCGGCTCCCAGTACTCCTGCCAGCGAAGTGTCCCCGGAGCCGTGAGGTCGATCGGCAGGCTGTTCTTGCGGGCGCGGTAGCCGACTGTCCGCTCGGCGGGGCCCGACACGTCGAGGCTCACGAACAGTCCGTCGCCGAACGAGAGTCGCTCGCCCGAGACCGGGGCATCGTCGAGCCACAGCAGCGGTGTGCGCTCGTGGATTTCGCGTAGCTCGGCGTCGCCGAGCCGCGCGTCGCCGCGCATCAGCCGGACCTGGTTCAGCGCGAGTCCCGTGCGCACGCGGATCGCGAAGGTTCGCGGCACGACCTCGAGGTACATCGCGCCGTGATAGCCCGCAGCGATCTCGTCGAAGCGGTGGCTGCGGTCGGTAAGGACGCGCGTGAAGACGTCCAGGCGCCCGGTGGAGCTCTTCGGGTTCGCGCGTGCGCGTACATCCTCGGGCAGCGCGAGATGCTCGATCAGCTCGATCAGATAGGGCCGGTCGCGCTCGAGCGTCGCGCCGTCGCGCAGGTCGATGCGGTCAAAGGCGAGCCCCTCGGCCTTCTCGAGCACCGTCGAATCGGAGTCCGGGAGGAAGCTGCAGCGCAGCGCGAGCGCGTGGTCGCCGAGCCGCAGGTCGACCGAGGCCGGTTGCACCGAGCGCTCCGGAAGCCGCCACTCGCCGGCGTCGAGCCAGCCGCCGTCGATCGCCTGACGCAGGACCTGGGCGGGCAGTACGCCGCTCTGCCCGTTGATCATCGCCATTTGCGCGCCGTCATCGCGTCGGCAGTCTAGGCGACACGGCGACGGGCGGCCCGCCGGACGGTAGCCTCGGAGCGGATGGCTATCGACGGCTTCTCGCCTGCGGTCCGCGGCTGGTTTGAACGCTCCTTCGCTGAGCCGACAGAGGCCCAGAGAATGGCCTGGCCGGCGATCGCCCGCGGAGAGCACGTGCTGCTCTCGGCGCCGACCGGTTCGGGCAAGACGCTGGCCGCGTTCCTCTGGGCACTTGACCGCCTCGTCGCCGAACCGCGCGCTGACGCCGGCACGCGGGTGCTCTACATCAGCCCGCTGAAGGCCCTCGCCTACGACATCGAGCGCAATCTGCGCGCCCCGCTGCGCGGAATCGGGGCGGCCGAGGTCTCCGTCGGGATTCGCACTGGCGACACTCCCCAGCGCGAGCGGGCCGCGATGGCCCGTCGGCCGCCGGAAATCCTGATCACCACTCCCGAGTCCGCCTACCTGCTGCTGACCTCGAAAGCGCGGACGATGCTCGACGGCCTCGAGGCCGTGATCGTCGACGAGATCCATGCGCTTGCCCCGGTCAAGCGCGGGGCGCACCTCGCGTTGACGCTCGAGCGGATCACGGCCCGCGTCGCTGCGGCCGGCGGCGCGGGGCCGCAGCGGATCGGCCTAAGTGCGACCCAGCGCCCGCTGGCGGAGGTCGCGCGGTTCCTCGCGGGCCCGCGCCGCCCGGTGACGGTGCTCGACGCGGCGCATGCGCCGGATCTCGACCTGCGCATCGAGGTACCGGTCGAGTCGATGGCGCAGCCGGCGGCGGACGAGGGCGTGTCGGTCGAGCCCGTCCAGGGCGGCGAGAACACGCTCGGCTCGATCTGGCCCGCGATCTACCCCGAGCTGCTCGAGCAGGTACGCGGACACCGCTCGACGATCGTCTTCGTGAACTCCAGGCGCACCGCCGAGCGGGTCGCGCTGCGCCTGAACGAGCTCGCCGAGCAGCCGATCGCGCGCGCCCACCACGGCTCGCTCTCGCGCGAGGAGCGCGGCGAGATCGAGGAGCAGCTCAAGGGCGGGACGCTGCCGTGCCTGGTTGCGACGAGCTCGCTCGAGCTGGGCATCGACATGGGCGCCGTCGACCTCGTGATGCAGATCGCGTCGCCCGGCTCGGTCAGCCGCGGGCTCCAGCGGGTTGGCCGCGCGGGCCACGCCGTCGGCGAAACGAGCCGGGGGATCATCTTCCCGCGCTATCGCGGCGATCTGCTCGAGTGTGCGGTGCTCGCACGACGGATGCGCGAAGCGCAGATCGAGTCGACGGTCGTGCCGCGCAACGCGCTGGACGTGCTCGCGCAGCACATCGTCTCGGCCGCCGTCGAGCGCGACGAGGAGGGCGAGCGCCCGCTGACCGTGCAGGAGCTCCACGAGATCGTGTGCGGCAGCTACAGCTACGGCGAGCTCTCGCGCGAGCTGCTGGAGAACGTGCTCGACATGCTCGACGGCCGCTACCCCTCCAGCGAGTTCGGCGAGCTGCGCGCGCGAGTCGCCTGGGACCGGATCGAGGGGACCGTGCGCGCCCGGCGCGGCGCGCGCCAGCTCGCGATCACCAATGCGGGCACGATCCCAGACCGCGGGCTGTTCGCCGTGACGCTCCCCGACGGCCGGCGCGTGGGGGAGTTCGACGAGGAGATGGTCCACGAGGCCCGCGTCGGCCAGACCTTCCTGCTCGGCGCGTCGAGCTGGCGGATCGAGGAGATCGGCCGCGACCGCGTGATCGTCACGCCGGCCCCGGGCGTTCCCGGAGCGGTTCCCTTCTGGCGCGGTGACACGCTGGGTCGCCCGCGCGAGCTCGGGCAGGCCATCGGCGAGTTCTGCCGCGAGGCGCTCGAGCTGCCGCTCGAGCAGCTTCAGCGCGAATATCACCTCGAGCCACGCGCGGCGCGCAATCTCACCGAGTACCTCGCGGCGCAGCAGTCGGCAACGCGCGTGATCCCGAGCGACCGCACGATCGTGCTCGAGCGATTCCGTGACGAGATCGGCGACTGGCGGCTCTGCGTCCTGTCGCCGTACGGCGGCCGGGTGCACGCCGCCTGGGGGCTCGCGGTCTCCGCACGCCTGCGCGAGCTGCTCGGCCTCGAGGCCGACGCGCTGTGGTCCGACGACGGGCTCGTTCTGCGGCTGCCCGAGCTCGACGCCGACGACGAGCGCGCACTGCCGTCGGCCGCCGAGCTGCTGATGCTCGAGCCCGACGAGCTTGACCGCCTGATCGCTGCGGAGCTCGCGGACTCGGCGCTTTTCGGTGCACGCTTTCGCGAGAACGCCGCGCGCGCGCTGCTGATCCCGCGGGCCTACCCGGGCCGGCGCACGCCGCTGTGGCAGCAGCGCCTGAAGGCGCAGAACCTGCTCGAGGTGGCGCGGCGCTACCCGGACTTCCCGATCGTGCTCGAGACGATGCGCGAGTGCCTGCGAGACGTTCTCGACGTCGGGGGGCTGCGCGAGTTGCTCGCCGCGATGCACCGCCGGGAGATCGGGCTGGTCGAGGTCGAGAGCGAGCACCCTTCGCCCTTCGCCTCATCGCTGCTCTTCGACTACGTCGCGACTTACATGTACGAGGACGACGTTCCCACCGCCGAGCGCCGTGCCGCGGCGCTGACGCTAGACCGCGATCTGCTGCGCGAGCTGCTCGGCCAGGACGAGCTTCGCGAACTGATCGATCCCGGCGCGCTCGAACGCGTCGAGCTCGAGCTCCAGCGCATGACCGACGAGCTGCGCGCAGTCGGCCGCGACACGCTGCTGGACACCCTGCGGGCGCTCGGCGATCTCGATGAGCAGGAGATCGCCGACCGCGTCCTGGCGGGGGTCGACGCGGGTGCGCTGATCGCCGGTCTGGCCGAGGAACGCCGCGCCGTCAGGGTGCGGATCGCCGGGGAGCAGCGCTGGATCGCGGCCGACGAGGCGGGCCTTTACCGCGACGCACTCGGCGTCGTGCCGCCCGGCGGCCTCCCGGAAAGCTTCCTGGCGCCGGTCGAGGAGCCGCTGCGCGAGCTCGTCGCGCGGTTCGCGCGGACCCGCGGGCCATTTGCCGCCCGCGAGCTGCAGGCGCGCTTCGGCGTCGACTGCTCGGCATTGCTGCGCGAGCTCGAGCGCGCGGGCCGCCTCGTGCTCGGCGAGCTGCGTCCTGGCGGCAGCGACCGTGACTGGTGCGACGTGGACGTCCTGCGCCGGCTGCGACGCGCATCACTGGCCGCGCTGCGCCGGGAAATCGAGCCCGTCGATGCGGGACGCCTGGGCGCCTTCCTGCCGGCCTGGCAGGGGGTCGACCGCCACCCTCGGGCCGGCGCGGGCATCGACCGCCTGCGCGAGGTCCTCGTCGCCCTGCAGGGGCTCGCGCTGCCGGCCGCGGCCTGGGAACGCGATGTCCTGCCGCGCCGGGTCGGCGCTTGGTCACCGGCGTGGCTCGACATGCTCTGTGCGAGCGGCGAGCTCGTCTGGTGCGGCGCGGGAGCGCATGGGCGCTCGGGCCGCGTCGCGCTGTACTTCCGCGAGGACGCGGCCCTGCTCGGACCCCCGGCGCGGGCGGACGAGGCGCCGGGCAGCGAGCTGCACACGGTGCTGCGCGAGCGCCTCGCCGCGGCGCCGGCATTCTTCAGCGACCTCGTCGCAGACGTCGAGGCGGCCCCCGAGCAGCTCGCTCGGGCCGTCTGGGACCTCGTCTGGTCCGGGGAGGCGACGAACGATGCCTGGGCGCCGCTGCGGGCCGGGCGCCTGACGCTGGCGGCCGGCTCCGGGCGGGCCGGGCGGCGCGCGAACCGCTCGCGCTTCGCGGCCGGCAGGCGCGGCGCGCCGACACAGACGCAGGGCCGCTGGTCGCTCACCGCGCCCCTCTTCGCGCCCGCCGAGGGCGCCGGCGAGCGCAGGCGGGCGCTCGCCGAACTGCTGCTCGAGCGCTACGGCGTCGTGACCCGCGAGCAGGTCCTCGCCGAGGGGGTGCGCGGCGGCTTCGCGCTGCTCTACGACAGCTTCGGGGCGCTCGAGACACTCGGCCTGTGCCGCCGCGGCTACTTCATCGAGGGGATGGGCGGCGCCCAGTTCGCTCTGCCGGGCGCCGTGGAGCGCCTCAGGGCGGCGGCGCCGGCGCAGGCTGCCGCGCCGCTCGTGCTCGCGGCCGTTGATCCGGCGCAGCCGTACGGCGCCTGCCTGCCGTGGCCGCGCGCGGGCGACGGTGCCGGCCGGCCCGCGCGCACCGACGGCGCGTACGTCGTCCTCGAGCAGGCCGGCGGCCTGCTCTACGTCGAGCGCGGCGGGCGTTCGATCGTCCGGCTCGCCGGCGCGGCGGCCGACGAGGCGGCCTTCCTGCGCGGGCTCGAGGCACTCGCGGGCGCGGTGCGAGCGGGGCGCGTGCCCAAACTCGCGTTGGAGCGCATCGACGGGGAGCCCGCGCTCTCGAGTCCTGTGCGCGACCTGCTCGTCGAGCTCGGATTCCGCGCAGGGCCGCGGCGCCTGACGTTGACGGCCTGAGCACTGGCTACGGTTCGCCGATGTCCCGCAGGCGACCGCTGCGCGTCGGGCACAAGGGGGCCGCGGCCCTCGCGCCCGGCAACACCCCCGCCGGCTTCGACGCCGCGCTCGCCGCGGGCGTCGACATGATCGAGTTCGACGTGCTCAGCGAACGTGCGGACGGGAACGGGCGGCTGCTGATCGCCCACGACTACGCCGACCTCGCCTCGCGCGCGACATTCACGCTCGAGCAGGCCCTTGAACACCTCGCGCAGCCGAGCTTCGCCGGCGTGCAGCTCGACGTCGACCTCAAGCTCCCCGGCTACGAGATGCGGGCCCTCGCGGCGCTGCGCGAACATGGTCTGGTCGAGCGGACGCTCGTCAGCGGGATGTTCCCCGACGGCCTGGCGGCGATGCGCCGCAGCGAGCCGGCGCTGCGCGTCGGCTGGTCGGTCCCGAGCGTGCGGCGCGACTACGCGAGCAACCCGTTGACTGCGGCGCCGGCCTGGGGCGTGCTGCTCGCCTACCGGCGCACGCTTCCCGGGCGCGCCGCGGCGGCGATCCGGGCGGGCCGCTGCGATGCGCTGATGGCGCACTGGCGGGTCGTGACGGCGCCGCTGGTCGAGAGGATCCATGAGGTCGGCGGACTGCTGTTCGTCTGGACGGTCGACGATGGCGCGGCGATCCGTCGCCTCGAAGCGCTCGGCGTCGACGGGATCATCACCAACGATCCGCGGCTGTTCGCCGACTAGATCCTGCAGCTGGCGACGCTGAAGTTCTGCGGCCTGGCGTAGCGGCCGGTAGGCCGCCGGGCGCTGGTCAGCGCGCTGCGGCGCACCACGGTGCGGCGACCGCGGCGCCAGGCGAAGCTCACGCGCGCGCGCAGCACGGTCACATCTGCGCCGCTCTCGAGCCCGAAGCTCGTCCCGCGTACCGCCGCTCGGCTCGCCTTCCCGAGCGCAAGGTTGCCGGTGCCGCCGCCTGGCAGGGCGCGCCAGCGGCCCGCAGCGTCGCGGTACTGCAGCTGGATTTTGGCGAACATCCGCAGGTCCGGCTTGCCGCCGCCCGGCATCGACGCGAGCACGCCGACCGTCGCGTTCGCGCCGGCGACCCTGCACTCGTCGATCGTCGCCCATACGTGGCGCTGGACGCGCGCTCCCGAGGCGGCCGCCGGGGCTGCCATCAGCGCGGTAATTGCGAGCAGTGCTGCGAATCGGGCCATCAAACGAAAATAGCGGCCGCCGGGGCCACCCCGCGCCGGTTGGCGCCCGCGGATCATGTGCTATTCGTGACAGATGGTGACGAGCGCGTCGTCGACTGCTGAGCTGCTCTCGCGCGTTCCCGTCTTCAGTGCCCTTGCGGCGGGGGACCTCGAGCGGATCGCGCAGGTCGCCGTGCCGCGTTCGCTGGCCGGCGGCGAGGTGCTCTTTCGCGAGGGTGACCGCTCGGACACCTGTTACGTCGTGCGCTCGGGTCGCGCCCGTGCGGTGCGCGACCGGCACGGGCGGACGATCACGCTGGCGACGTTCGGCCCGCACGACTTCTTCGGCGAGCTTGCGATGTTCGAGGACGAGCTGCGCTCGGCGACCGTCGACGCGGTCGAGGACACGGAGCTCGTCGCGGTGCTCGGTGCCGACATGCGGCGGCTGATGCGGCTGCACCCCGAGATCACCGGGCGGCTCGTGATCTCACTCGGAAGGCGCCTGCGCCACGCCAACGAGCGCCTCTCACGTCAATCCTTCGAGACCGTCCAGAGCCGCGTCGCCGCGGCGCTCGGGGAGCTCGCCGAGCGCCAGGCGGCGGCGGGCGGCGACGTCGTCGTCGTGCGCGCGACCCAGGCCGACCTCGCGCAGCTCGCGGGCTCCTCGCGCGAGTCCGCGAGCCGCTTCCTTGCGGTGCTCGACCGCGCCGGCGTGATCTCGCAGGGACGCGGACGGCTGACGATCCACGACCCCGCGGCGCTGGCTCGCTATGTCGTCTGAGACGCCCTCGCGCCGCCGCGGCAAGCGTTTCCGGGCGCGGGAGTTCTCGGCAGGGGGCGTCGTCGTGCGCGGGCGCGAGATCGTCGCGATCGTGCCGACGCGACGCGCCGCCGACGGCTCGAAGGTTCTCGCGCTGCCGAAGGGGCATGTCGATCCCGGCGAGAGCCCTATCGAGGCGGCCGAGCGCGAGGTCCGCGAGGAGACGGGGATCGTCGCCGAGCCGGTGCACGAGCTCGGCGAGAGCCGCTACTGGTACCGGCGCGACGGGCGCACGATCGGCAAGTCGGTCAAGTTTTTCCTCTTTCGCCACCTCGGCGGCGATTTCGCCGATCACGACGACGAGGTCGAGGAGGTCCGCTGGGTGCCGATCGACCGTGCACAGGAGCTGCTCAGCCACGACGCCGAGCGCGAGATCGTGGCGCAGGCGATCGACTACCTCGACTCGGACCTGTAGCCTCCTGATCGCGCGCGTTTGCGCGCGCAAACAAAAACTCAGCGCGCGCGGAGGCCCACGATGCAGGTACTGAACTTCTACTCAACGATCTTCGCCGACGAGCTCACGCGCGGGCGCAAGACGGCGACGATCCGACTCGGAGACAAGTCGGACAAGTACAAGAAGAACCAGCTGGTGCTGGTCACGATCGGCTACCAGTACTTCCCTCGCGAGCGGATCTTCGAAGCGGTTATCGACCACGTCGAGGTGACCAAGCTTGGATTGCTCTCGCCGCGCGACATCAAACACGACAATCCCGAGTTTCGCCGGCACGACGAACTGATCGGCTTCCTCGAACAGATCTACGGCCGCGAGGTCAGCGCCGAGGACACGGTGACCGTCGTGCGCTTCTCGCGAATCCTCGATACCCCGAACAGCGTCACCGAGGCGCTCAAGGGCTACGGCGGCGCCCAAAACTGAGCGTCGCTGGCACTCGCGGACCAAGAGTGCCAATTCTTCACCCCCCCACCTGAGTTTTCGGCTATATTCGGAACCTAGTTGGCACTCTCAATGGGGGAGTGCCAATCTCCGCCGCAAACGGCGGAGTTCCCCCGAGAACAACGGAGGTTCCCGAACATGAAGCTCAAGCCCCTGGGCGACCGGCTCATCGTGCGGGCGATCGAGGAGGAGGAGACTACGGCCAGCGGCCTGGTCCTCCCCGACACCGCCAAGGAGAAGCCGCAGAAGGGTGAGGTCCTCGCCGTCGGTGACGGCAGGATCGACGACGATGGCAAGCGCATCCCGCTCGACGTAAAAGAGGGCGACGAGGTCCTCTACAGCAAGTACGGCGGGACGGAGATCAAGGTCGACGGAGAGGACCTGCTCGTGCTTCGCGAGTCGGACGTCCTCGCACGCGTCGAGTCCTAGCAAGGAGAGAACCGCACAATGGCTCATAAGCAGCTCAAGTACGACTCCGAGGCCCGCAAGGCCCTCGAGGCCGGTGTCGACGCAGTCGCCGACGCCGTCAAGGTCACACTCGGCCCGAAGGGCCGCTATGTCGTGTTGGACAAGAAGTTCGGCGCGCCGACGATCACCAATGATGGCGTGACGATCGCCCGTGAGATCGAAGTCGAGGATGTCTTCGAGAACCAGGGCGCACAGCTCGTCCGCGAGGTCGCCACGGCGACCAACGACGTTGCCGGTGACGGCACGACGACGGCGACGGTGCTCGCCCAGGCGATCGTTCGCCAGGGTCTGAAGAACGTCGCGGCCGGTGCCAACCCGCTGGCCCTCAAGCGCGGCATCGAGAAGGCCGTCAACGAGGTCGTGGCAAGCATCGCCTCGCAGTCCAAGGAGGTCTCCGGCAAGGAGCAGATCGCGCGCGTCGCGACGATCTCCGCCGGTGACGAGGAGATCGGCGACGTGATCGCCGACGCGATCGAGAAGGTCGGCAAGGACGGCGTGGTCAACGTCGAGGAGGGCCAGACGTTCGGCATGGACCTCGAGTTCACCGAGGGCATGCAGTTCGACAAGGGCTACATCTCGCCGTACATGGTCACCGACCAGGACCGGATGGAGGCCAGCCTCGAGGACCCCTACATCCTGATCGCCAACTCGAAGATCGGCTCCGTCAGGGACGTGCTGCCGGTGCTCGAGGCAGTGATCCAGAGCGGCAAGCCGCTACTGATCATTGCCGAGGACGTCGAGGGCGAGTCGCTCGCGACGCTGGTGGTCAACAAGCTGCGGGGCACCTTCACGGGCGTCGCGGTCAAGGCCCCGGGTTTCGGCGACCGTCGCAAGCGGATGCTCGAGGACATCGCGATCCTCACGGGCGGCGAGGTCATCACCGAGGAGATGGGTCTGAAGCTGGAGAACACCCAGGTCAGCCAGCTCGGGCGTGCCCGCCGTGTCGTCGTCGGGAAGGACACCACGACGATCGTCGATGGTGCCGGCGACAAGGACGCCATCAAAGGCCGGATCAACCAGATCAAAGCCGAAATCGAGAACACCGACTCGGACTTTGACCGCGAAAAGCTCCAGGAGCGCCTCGCGAAGCTGTCCGGCGGTGTCGCCGTCGTCAAGGTTGGCGCAGCCACCGAGACGGAGATGAAGGAGAAGAAGCACCGCGTCGAGGACGCGCTGCAGGCAACGCGGGCGGCGCTCGAGGAGGGCATCGTCCCCGGCGGCGGCGTCGCGCTGCTGCAGGCCTCTGCGGCCGTCAAGCAGGACGACGACGGCGGCGACCCCGACGAGCGCACGGGTGCACGCATCGTGCTGCGCGCGCTCGAGGAGCCGCTGCGTCAGATCGCGGCGAACGCCGGGCTCGAGGGCTCGGTCGTCGTCAATGACGTGCGCAAGGCGAAGAAAGGCCACGGGCTGAACGCCGCGAGCAACGAGATCGTCGATCTCGTCGCCGAAGGCATCATCGACCCGGCGATGGTCACGCGCTCGGCGCTGCAGAACGCAGCCTCGATCGCGAAGAACATCCTGACCACCGAGGCGATCGTCGCCGAGATCCCGGACAAGGACGGTGCCGGTGCCGGCGCCGGCATGCCGGACATGAGCGGGATGATGTAAGGAGGCTTCGGCCTTCACGCACCGCGGGGCCCGGCAGTCGCCGGGCCCCGCTGCGTTTAACGGCCGAATGGCGCGCCGTGCGCGCCGGCAGGCCTATTCGACTTCGGCGAGCTTGCGAGGGCCGTGGCCGACGTACTTCGCCGTCGGCCGGATCAGCTTGCCCTCGCGCTTCTGCTCGAGAATGTGGGCCGACCAGCCGGCGACCCGCGCACAGGTGAACAGCGGCGTGAAGAGGTCCGGCGTGACTTCGGCCATGTCGAGCACGACCGCAGACCAGAACTCGACGTTGGTCGCGAGGACGCGATCCGGGCGCCGTTCCTGCAGTGCTTTGAGCGCCGCGCTCTCAAGTGCCTCGGCGGCGACGAAGCGCGGCGAACCAAGTTCGCTGGCGGTCCGCCGCAGGACCCGCGCCCGCGGGTCTTCGGCACGGTAGACGCGGTGGCCGAAGCCCATCAGCCGGTCGCCGCGGTCGAGGGCGTCGTTTACCCAGCGCTCGGCATCGCCGAGTTCTTCGACCTCCTCGAGCATCTTCAGGACGCGTGAGGGGGCGCCGCCGTGCAGCGGGCCCGACAGTGCGCCGACGGCCGCTGACAGCGCCGCGGCGACGTCGGCGCCGGTCGAGGCAACCACGCGCGCCGTGAACGTCGAGGCGTTCATGCCGTGCTCGGCCGCCGCGATCCAATAGGCGTCGATCGCCTTGACGTGGTTCGGGTTGGCCTCGCCGCGCCAGCGCAGCACGAACTTTTCGGGGATCGTGCGGCCCTGGTCGATCACCGGCTGGGGCACCGGCGGCCGGCCGACGCCGCGCGCCGACTGGGCCACAAAGGAGAGCGCCATCACCGAAGCGCGGGCGAGGTTCTCGCGTGCCTGCTCGTCGGTGATGTCGATCAGCTCGCCGAAGCCCCACTCGGGCGCGAGCATCGCGAGCGCCGACTGGACGTCGACGCGATGGTCGCCCGAGCGCACCGTGAGCGCATGCGGTTCGGCGGCGGGCAGGCCCGGCCGCAGTTTGCCGTCGACGAGCAGGCCCCACACCTGCTCGTAGGGGACCGTGCCTACAAGTTCTTCGATGTTGACGCCGCGGTAGCGCAGCGCACCACCCTCTTTGTCGGGCTCAGCGATCTCGGTGGCGAAGGCAACAACGCCCTCGAGCCCCGACTGAACCTCTGGATCTGACTGGACCGCGTTCATTGCTCTCGCTTTCTGGGCTTGGGCTGACCGGGGGTGCTGCCTTGTGGGCAGGCCCCTATCGTCGCAGGAATCGGCGCGCCGGTAAGGTGAGGCGCCCGACAGCCAGGAGGAGACGTGTCAGAAGCCGCGCTGATGTACCGATCGGCACTCGAGCTTGCGGAGCTCGTGCGCGCCGGCGAGCTGACCGCGCCCGAACTCGTCGAGGTCTCGCTGCGCGCGATCGACGAGAAGGATCGCGAGATCAACGCCTTCAGCCAGGTCGACCACGACGGCGCGCTCGCGGCGGCCGAGGCGATCAGGGCCGGCGATCCGCGACCGTTCGCCGGCGTGCCGATCGCGATCAAGGACAGCCGGGCGGTGGCCGGACTGCGGATGACCCACGGCTGCGAGCTGATGCGCGACTTCGTCGCGCCGTACGACCACAACGTCACCCGGCGGCTGCGTGAGGCCGGCTGCGTGATCGTCGGCAAGACGACGCTGCCGGAGTACGCGATCCTGCCGACCACGGAGGCGCACATCTTCGGGCCGACGCACAACCCGTGGCGCCGCGATCGCACTCCCGGCGGCTCGTCCGGCGGGTCCGCGGCGGCCGTTGCCGCCGGCATGGTGCCCGTCGCACACGGCACCGATGGTGGCGGTTCGATCCGGATCCCGGCGGCGTGCTGCGGGCTCGTCGGGCTCAAGCCGGCCCGCGGGAGGATCTCGCCCGCGCCCGAGCTGGGCGACTCGGCGCTCGGGATCGACGGAATGCTCACGCGCACCGTCGCCGACACGGCCGCCTTCCTGGACGTCCTCGCGGGCTATGAGCCCGGCGACGCGACGTGGGCGCCGCCGCCGCCGCAGCCCTTCGCCGCGACGGCTGCGGGGGCCGTCGGCAGGCTGCGGATCGCCGTCACGAAGCTGCCGCCGGTCGCCGACGCAGCTGTCGACCCGGTCTGCGCGGCCGCCGCGGACAACGCCGCCGAGCAGCTGCGCTCGCTCGGGCACGAGGTCGTCGAGTTCGATCCGCCGTGGCGCACGATCGACGTCGGGGACGTCTTCGGCGTCGTCTTCGCCAGCCATGTCGCACTGCTGATCGCCTACTCGGGGCGGGTCGCGGGCCGCGACCCCGTGGCCGAGGACATGGAGCCGATGAGCTGGGCGATCTACTCGATGGTCGCCGGGATGGGGGCGATCGAGCAGCTCGGTGCGAACGTGCGCCTGCAGTCATTCGCGCGGGAAGTCGTCGCGGCGCTCGAGCCGTTCGACGTGCTGCTGACGCCGGCGCTCGCCCAGCGCCCGTTGGCGCTCGGGACGCTCGACACCTACGCCGCCGACCCGATGGCGACGTTCACGCAGTCGGGGTTGTTCACCCCCTTCACCCCGGTGGTGAACGCGACGGGCCAGCCGGCGGTGTCGGTTCCGCTCTACCAGGGCGACGACGGTCTGCCGCTTGCCGTCCAGCTGATCGGGCGCCCGGCCCAGGAGGGGCTGCTGCTTGCGCTGGCCGCGCAACTGGAAGCCGCGGCGCCCTGGGCGGCTCGCACGCCGGTAGGCGGCTGAAGATACGTAAAATAGTGCCCCCGCCCCCTTAGCGGGGCCGTGTTCCCCCGAGCGAAGGACGCCAATGGCATACGTGATCGCAGAGCCGTGCATCGGCCAGAAGGACAACTCGTGCGTCGAGGTCTGCCCCGTCGACTGCATCCACCCGACCCCCGACGAGCCGGGCTACGCCGAGGTGGAGATGCTCTACATCGATCCCGAGGAGTGCATCGACTGCGACGCCTGCGTCGAGGCCTGCCCTGTTGATGCCTGTTTCGCCGAGGACCAGCTCCCCGACGAGTGGCAGAAGTACACGCAGATCAACGCCGACTACTTCGCGGCCAACCGCTAGGCCGCCGCGGCACCCCGGTATTCGGGGTGCAGGACATCGAGCACCGGAACGCCGGGCACGGCCTCGGCGATCGCCTCGCGCAGCTCGCGTGAGGCGAACCGGTGCGCCAGCGGCGCGACGGGGTTGACGGTCAGCGCCAGGAACTCGATCCCGGCGAGCGTCGATAGCTCCAGGCCCTGCCGCCGCAGCCAGCCCGGCTCGCGCGCGGCGAGGAAGATGTGCGTCGGGTCGGACGCGGTGAGCGCGAGTTCGCGCCGGCGCGCCCGCAGTGCGGCAGCGAGATCGGTAAGGAACGCCTCCGTGACCGCGCCGGCGAGCACTATCCGCCGGGCGTCGGGGTTCGCGTCCAGGAGCAGTTCGAGCTCCGCGCGGCCGGCGGTCAGCGCATAGCGTGCCGGGAGCTCACTGACCTTGCCGTCGTCGGCGACGATCGCTCCGCCTGCCCCCGGCCGCGCGAAGCGCCCCAGCGTCGCCGCCTCGGCGGCCGCGAGCACCGGCAGCCGCACGAGCTCGACCGCGCGGCGAGTGGCCAGCACGACCTCCTCGAGCGTCGCGCCGAGCACGGCGCCGGTTGCGAGCACCAGTCCGTCGGCGACGCGCGGGCTCGCCGGCGCGCGGCGGTCGATCGCCCCGTCGATCAGCGTGCGCGCCGCGCCGTGCGCGAGCATCGACTCGCAGACCTCGCGCAGCTGCTCGCCCGACGATGGTCCGGCGACTTCGAGCTCGCCGCCGGCCTGCAGCCGCGCGACGCGTACCCGGCCGAGCGGCGTGCGCACATCGGTCTCTTCGATCAGCTCGTAGGGCAGCTCACTCGCGGCGAGCAGCGCGTCCGTCGTCGCGATCAGGTCGCCGGCGAGCAGCGCGACGCGCGGCTTGGCGATCCGGAAGTCGATCACGTCGTGCTCCTCGCCGTCGCGGCCGATCGAGGTCACGCCGACGCGCTCGCCGGCGCTGTGCAGCTCGCCGATCAGGCTCGTCAGGGCCACCGTCTTACCGGTGTTCTTCGCCAGGCCGACGAGCGCGACGCGCCGCGAGCGGGCGGTCAGCTCCGCGAGCATCGACCGCTAGGCGACGCCGGCGCGGGCGGCGACCTCGCGCACGAGGAAAGTCGCGAGGTGGTTCGGGTAGGTGCCTTTCGAGAAACCGGCGTCGAAACCGAGCTCCTTGGCGAGCTCGTTCGTGACGCGCGGGCCGCCGCAGGCGAGGATCACCTTGCTCCGCAGTCCCTCCGCCTCGACCATCTCGACGAGCTCGGTGAGGTTCTGGACGTGGAGGTTCTGCTGGGTGACCGTCTGCGAGACGAGGATCGCGTCGGCGCCAACTTCGACTGCGCGCGCTACGAGCGCGCTGTTCGGGACCTGACTGCCGAGGTTGTAGGCGCGGAACGCGTGGTAGCCCTCGAGGCCGTGATGGCCGTGGTAGCCCTTGAGGTTGAGCATCGCGTCGATTCCGACGCTGTGCGTGTCGGACCCGGTGCTCGCCCCGACGACGACGATCTCGCGGCCGATCCGCTCGCTCGCGAACTCCTCGACCTCGTCCTCGCCCATGTACTCGATGTCAAAGCCCTCGCCCTGGAGGGCCTCGAAGTCGACCGTCGCGGTGCAGCGGCCGTAGAGCACGAAGTAGGTGTAGCCATGCGTCAGCTCCTCGAAGTGGACGACCTCGGGCTCCTCGAAGCCCATCCGGGCGGCCAGTTCGAGCGCCGCGCGGCGCGCGGCGACCGAGTAGGGGACCGGCAGCGTGAAGCTCATCTGCACGAGGCCGTCGTCGAGGTGGTCGGCATACGGGCGCACCGCCGTCAGGTCGACCTCACGCATTCGCCGGCTCCATCATCAGTTCGACGACGGGGTTGAAGTACTCCGGGCTTGTCGCGACGATCCCGTCAAGGCCGCGGCCGCCGTCGACGGTCCGGCTGACATCTCCGAACGTGGCGTGCTCAACCGCCTCTAGCAGGCCTTCACCGGCGATCCGCTCGAGCAGCGCATGCGCTCCGGCGAGCACCTCCTGCGCACGCGACTGGATGATTCCGCCAGGGCGGAACTCGATCTCGTCGCCGAGGTCGCGGGCAGCCGTGAACACGTAGTCGACGTTCTGCAGGCCGAGCACGCGGTCGTGGACGTGAGGCGTGAAGATCCCCTCGGTCGGCACGCCGATCGTCTGGATGCCCTGCCCGGTCGCGATCGT
>Ga0182013_10001622_pt1 | contig 30450 bp, 26 predicted proteins | sample 612S2MmetaG_FD_120487 | JGI IMG/M metagenome (GOLD analysis project Ga0182013, IMG submission 120487) | Permafrost microbial communities from Stordalen Mire, Sweden - 612S2M metaG | ecosystem: Environmental > Terrestrial > Soil > Wetlands > Permafrost | place: Sweden: Stordalen | collected... | reverse complement strand
TTGTCGTCGGCCACGCCGTTGGCGAGCGCGTTGGCGATGGTGAGATTGCCGCCCGCGATCGCGCTGAGCAGTCCCCGCCGCAACGCGGTGCCGTCGTACCCGGTGGAGGACACCAGCATGTCCTCGTCCATTCGCGCATAGACGACGTCGACGCGTTGCACGCTGGAACCGATGTGGCGCCAAAGCTTCCCGTCGCGCACCGATAGGTCCGACGGCTGCACCAAGGCGACGCCCATCTCCTCAGCCAGGAAGGTGTGCTCGAACCACGCGGAGTCTTCCCAGCCGGCAGACAGCAGCACCACGGCGGGGTCGTCGGAGCTATGCAGCGGCGCCGCCGCGAGCAGCGTCTCGAGCAGCATCGCCGGTGCCCGGTCGGCGTCCTCGATCGCGGCGGGCGGTTGCAGCTCGGGAAGATCCTTGCTCAGCAACCGTCGATTGATGATGGCGTACGCGGCGCCCGACGGCACCCGCAGATTGTCTTCCAGCACCAGCCAATGGCCGGCGCGGTCGCAGACCAGGTCGGTGCCGCTGATATGCGCGCGCACCGTGTTGCCGGCGACGCGGCCCGTCGAGCGGAAGCCAGGCGCCCGGTCGAGGGCCTGCACATCAATGATCCCCTCGGCGACGATCGCCTGGTCGGCGTAAATGTCGCGCAGGAACGCATCCAGCGCCCGGGCCCGCTGAGCCAGGCCCTCGGACAACTGCGCCCACTCGGCGGCGGCCACCATGCGCGGCACCAGGTCGATGGGGAACAACTGGGCGCGGCTTTGACCGGTAACGCGGAAGGTGACGTTGTCCGCGCGTTGCTCCTGCTCGATTTCTGCTTCCCGGGATCGCAGCTGCGCCACCCCGAGGCCGGCGATGGTGTCCAGCATCGTCCGATAGTGCTCTCGCGGGCAACCGTCGGCGTCGACAGCCTCGTCATAAGCGGCGTCCAGGTCGCCGCGAGCGCCGGCGGCGGGCTCGCTGCCGGGCTGGTAACCAAACAGCAGAGACGGGTGGTCACCCACGGCGACTCCGGTGACCGATTGGCGGCCCGCTGTCTCGTCGATCAGCTGATCGACGACATCGGTGAGCCGGCCGCGGCGGCGCAGCGCCCGCCGTTGCCGAGCCGACGACGTGCCCGCGAGCAGCGCTTCGCGGGACAATTCGCTGACGGTTTCCCAGTCGCCGCTGTCTTCCAGTTGCGGGCGCAGCGAATCAACCAGCTCGGTGACCACCTCTGCGGCGGGCCTGGCTGCCGGAATGCTGATGTCGACAAGTTCACCCTCGAGCCCCGACCGAGCGGCCCGCCACAACGCCGCGCGGCCCAGCACCGGGGAAAAGATGGTCGGGGGCACGCCGGCCCGCAACGCCTCGATCTCGCGCTCGACAAGTGCCCGAAACAGCCCGGCGATCAGCACGACGGTGTCTACGGACGGGCAGCTGTCGCAGACCCGCAGCTCCAACGTCGGCACGCTGCTCGCCGGTCGGACGTCGAAATAAACCATCCCGGCGTCGCTGATGACTCCGCTGGCCACCAGGTCGTTGACCAGCTCGTCGTATTTCTCGGCAGACTGCACCGGGGCGGCCGGGCCGGTCGTCGGCCAGCGTTGCCAGACCAGCGTGCGCATGCTCGAGTAGCCGGTGTCCGAGCCGTCGGATGCGAACGGCGAGCTGGCCGAGATTGCGAGCAGCGTCGGTAAATACGGCCCAACCCGGTATGCGACCGCGACCGCCTCGTCGCGGTCGCTGATGCCGACATGCACCTGGGTGCCGCAGATCAGCTGCTCGCGTGCCAGCAGCTGATAATCGGCAAGCATTTGGCGGTAACGCTCGGTCTTGGTGACCTGCATTTCCGCCGGCACCGAAAGCGGCACGGCCCCCGCGGCCACCACTCCGATGCCCAGTTCGGCGGCTTTTTGGACCAGGACCCGGCGGCGACGGCCCAGTTCGTTGCGCAGCTCGTCGAGGGAATCGACTACCGAGGTATTCGTCTCGATGACACAACGCTGCAGCTCAGCGACGTAATCCTCGGTGAGTTCGGCCAGCAGTTCGGGCGCACGCGCCGTGAGTCGCCGTGTCTTGAGGTCGACCAGGTGAAATTCCTCTTCGGCCCCCAGCGATCGAGGCGACGTACGTCGCATCCTGCAACGGTATGAGCAGGTAATTACCAGCGCGTTAAGCGCCCGCGCCGGCAGTCCGCCGAAAAGCGGCTTTGAGCTTCGCCGGATTCCATTGTGGCTCGCTGCGCTTACGGGCTATCGGGTAGAAACACAGGCCGATCAGGATCGCGGTGAAGTGACCGATCGCGGTGAAGTTCAGCACGTAGCGGTCCGTCGTGATCAGCAGGACACCAAAGAAGACGAACAGTATCCCGATATAGCCCCAACGCCACGGCCGCGCGATGTGGTAAGTCAGCACGGCCATCACGCCGACCAGGAAGTAGCTGACCCCAATGTCGGCGGCATGCATGAGCCGGCTGGGCGCATCGTGGTAGCGGATCGCGGCGTAGAGGATGCCCTCGCTGATGTAGGTGGCAAGGACGTGAGAGGTCAATCCCACAGTAAGCCAACGTAACTGGCCAAGCCAGCGTTCGGCCGGCGCAAGGAACAAGGTGAACAGCACCAGGTAGGGGGTCCAGTACCGGCCGTCGATCCATAGCATGCTGTCCATCAGCACCGCCGGCGTATCCCATGCCAAGTGCATGATATTTTTGATGTTGGTTGATGAGTCGTCGACGAGCAGGGTGTGCAACTGCCGCCTAGTGAGATTGTGCTTAAGAAGCGTCGTGACCAGCAATGCGAGCAACCACAAGTACGTTAGTCGCGCGCCGGAGACAAAGTGCCACACCGCGATAGCCAAGCCGCGCAATCGTGTCGCTGTATCAACCACGGCGTCCACGAGCGCGTCAGGTCGGCTTGTCGGGTCGCAGGTGTCGCCACCAGCAAGAGATGTAGAGCATCATCGAGATCACCAGCACGACGATCACCCAAAGAACGATCGTGACATCAATCCAGCAGCCGAATGGCGGCGAATCGGGCAGCGCATGTCGCAGCGGCATCACCGCAAAGAGCATTGCGGCGTACCACGTTGTCATCGCCGGCTGAAATTGTCGTCGGTCACGCACCGTCTGAACCGCGACGAATAGGGCTACGCCGGCAAGCGCGACAAGAACGCCGAGGATGACTAAAGCAAACGCCGCGGTGTTTAAGGTTCGCTGCAAATTCACTTGGTACGCTCCGGGCGAATCGGCTTTGCCCACGACAGTCGTGTCGGCTTTCCAGCCGAGAAGGCGGTCGACGAATGTCACCGTGGCTGTTTCCGGCAGTTGCGCAGCCCCGGGGAAGAGTTCGACGGTGACCGGCCCCGACCGGTACTTATCAAAAGGCCAATCCCCGACGTCACCGGCAAGGGGCAGCGAAATAGGAAAAACATCGGGGAACGCGCCCTTGGACCACGTGCGCGTGCTGGGCGTTACCACGGATGTGAATGCGACAGTGAGGTCTTCCTTGAGCTTGTGGTTTAGCGGATCCAGCAGCGCAGGTCCGGGTGAAACGGTGACGTTGGCAAGGAGCACGCTGTTGTTCGACTCAAGATTGACGGTATCGATGGTCACCGTAGTCGCAGCGCCCGCCGACGGGCTATCGGTAACTGGATGAGCATGAACCACACCGGAGATGGCATACACGACAACCGAAGCGACATACACCGCAATGAAGGACAAGACACCAACGACGCCGAATCTCATGAACGACGACTCGCCACGCAGAAACCATCCGCCGCCATGGATTCCTCCCCAATAGTGACCTGCGTGAAATGCGTTCCAGCCCACAGATCATAGAACAGCGAGAAGTGGGCCGCCGGGTTTGCGGCCGAAGAATTCCCGGCTACGCGGCGGCTACTCCACAGTGACGGACTTGGCGAGGTTTCGTGGCTTGTCGACGTCGTAACCGCGGGCCTGCGCCACCGAAGCGGCGAACACCTGAAGCGGGATGGTGGACAACAGCGGCTGCAACAATGTTGATACCGAAGGGATTTCGATCAGGTGATCGGCATAGGGGCGCACGGTGTCGTCACCCTCTTCGGCGATCACGATGGTCACCGCGCCGCGGCTCTGGATCTCCCGGATGTTGGACATCAGCTTGGCGTGCAGCGTGGCCGACCCCTTGGGCGATGGCATCACGACGATCACCGGCAGACCATCTTCGATCAACGCGATCGGGCCGTGCTTGAGCTCGCCGGCGGCGAATCCCTCGGCGTGCATGTAGGCCAGTTCCTTGAGCTTCAGGGCGCCCTCCAGGGCGACCGGGTAGCCGACATGGCGACCCAGGAACAGCACGGTCGAGGACTGGGCGAATTGATATGCCAGGGCCCTCACCGGTTCGATCGTCGCGAGCACCCGGGCCACCAGATCCGGCATCGCTTCCAGCTCGCGGTATTCGCGCTCGACCTCATCGGGGTACTTGGTGCCGCGGGCCTGTGCCAGCGCCAGGCCGACCAGATAATTGGCGGTGATCTGGGCCAGGAACGTTTTCGTTGAGGCCACGCCGATCTCCGGGCCGGCGCGCGTGTACAGCACCGCATCGCACTCGCGCGGGATCTGTGATCCGTTGGTGTTGCAGATCGCCAGTACCTTGGCCTTCTGCTCCTTGGCGTGCCGGACCGCTTCCAGGGTGTCCGCGGTTTCACCGGACTGCGAAATGGCCACCACCAACGTGCTGCGGTCAAGAACCGGGTCGCGGTAGCGGAATTCGCTGGCGAGCTCCACTTCCACCGGCAGCCGCGTCCAGTGCTCGATCGCGTATTTCGCGAGCAGCCCGGAGTGATACGCGGTGCCGCAGGCGACCACGAATACCTTGTCGATCTCGCGCAGTTCCTGGTCGCTCAATCGCTGTTCGTCGAGCACAATCCGGCCGTTCACGAAATGCCCCAGCAAGGTGTCGGCCACAGCGGTGGGCTGCTCGGCTATCTCCTTGAGCATGAAGTATTCGTAGCCACCCTTTTCGGCGGCGGCCAGGTCCCAGTCGATGTGAAACTCGCGAAACTCGACATCGGTGTCGCCATTGAAATCGAGGACCCGGTAGCCGTCCGCGGTGATCACCACTGCCTGGTCCTGGCCGAGCTCGACGGCATGGCGGGTGTGTTCGATGAACGCGGCCACGTCCGACCCAACGAACATCTCGCCGTCGCCGATCCCGAGCACCAGCGGTGTCGACCGGCGGGCGGCCACGATGGTGCCAGGCTCATCGGCGTTCGCGAACACCAGGGTGAAGTGGCCCTCCAGCCGGCGCAGCACCGCCAGCACGGAAGCGACGAAATCGCCTGCCGTCTCGCCGTGCCGGTACGCCTGCGCCACCAGATGCACGGCGACCTCGGTGTCGGTATCGCTGGCGAACTCCACGCCGGCCAGCTCCAGCTCGTGGCGCAGAGTCGCGAAGTTCTCGATGATGCCGTTGTGGACGACGGCGATCTTGCCGGCGGCGTCGCGGTGCGGGTGCGCGTTGCGGTCGGTGGGGCGACCATGGGTGGCCCAGCGGGTGTGGCCCAACCCGGTGTTTCCGGCCAGCGAGGCCGGTTCCATTCCGGCTAGCGCCTCCTCTAGATTGGCCAACCGGCCGGCGCAACGACGCACGGTGAGTTTGCCGGTGCCGTCGACCAGCGCGATTCCCGACGAGTCGTAGCCGCGGTACTCCATCCGGCGCAGCGCGTCCATCACGACCTCGCAGGCAGGGCGCTGCCCTACATAGCCGACGATTCCGCACATTCTGACCAGGGTAGTGCAAGCGGCCCCGCTGGCCGGCTTACCGTGGCTGACCTGCCGCAACGCACGGTGTCGCGACGGAATGCCACCCGCGCCCGCGCGTGCCGGAGCCTAACGGCCGGGCGGGGGTGCGCAGACTTCGTTATTTCAATTCATGCCATGTTCTTATTAACCTGAGATGCTTTTCACCTGATGTATTTCTGGCGTTTTCGCCACCTTCATTGCCGCAACAGTGCGGGCACTTAGACTCAAGGACCAGTGGCCAGGCTGGCAACCAACAAGACGTCACGCGAACTGCGCGATATGAGCGAACGCGAAATCGGCAGAACGATATCGCGAAGACGGCACCGGAGTCAGCGGAAAGGACGACGGTTTTGACTGCCGCCTGATCACATTGCACGAGCTTTGAAGCGTCGCGATAAGCGAATACTGTTGCAGTTTAAGGACTCATCTTTACCGGCAACGACGGAGCCAATCGCGCCGCATCTCCTGCAATTACCCCTTTCATCACACATCAACGTCGATTGTCCAGCAACCCACTAACCGCAGATGGAGTGGAGCCACGGATTCGGGCCTCACAAATATTTCCATACGCTCAAATCTCCAAAAGAGCCAACAACGGCTCGATCAACATTAATAAATGCTTAATTCGAGGCATCGCATCGCACGGGAAACGACCAATTTCGACACCCGCCGTTCGGATCGCCATCAGTTGGGAGGGAATCATGACCGCTGTTCTATACGACGAAGTAATGACGACCGTCGCCGCGCCCAGGCTCACGTTGGCGCCCGCGCCCGAACAGGCGTCGAGGCGGACGCACCGGGCACCCGCCGAAGCTGGCGGCGGCCCACTGGTGGACTTCAGCGCTAGTTTGCTGAGTATTCCGGTGCGCCACCTCTACGCGGTGCTCTGGCGCGCCGGCCTGATTGAGGTCAGGGCCTAACTCCGACCTTTGGTAAGCCCGCGTGTGCGCTAACGTCGACGGGTGGCTCGCATCCGCAGACTCGTTGCCGCCCTCAGCCGCCGTGGCCCACACCGGGTTTTGCGTGGCGATCTGGCGTTCGCCGGGTTGCCCGGGGTCGTGTACACCCCTGAGGCCGGACTGAATCTGCCCGGCATCGCGTTCGGTCACGACTGGCTCATCGGTGCTGGCCGCTATTCGCAGTTGCTGGAGCATTTGGCGTCCTGGGGCATCGTGGCCGGCGCTCCCGACACCCAGCGGGGGCTGGCGCCCTCGGTGCTCAACCTGGCCTTCGACCTGGGCACCGCGCTGGACATCGTCGCGGGCGTGCGGCTCGGGCCCGGCAACATCAGCGTGCACCCCGCCAAGCTCGGCCTGGTAGGGCACGGTTTCGGCGCTTCGGCCGCCGTGTTCGCCGCGGCCGGCATGCCGGAAAAGCCCGCAGCCCTGGCGGCGATCTTCCCGGCCGTCACCAGTCCCCCCGCTGAGCATCCGGCCGCGACGCTGAAGGTCCCGGGCGTCATTTTCACCTCGCCGAACGACCCGAAGGCATTCAATTCCAACGCCCTTGCGCTTTCCCAGGTCTGGGATACCGCCACGCTGCGCATCGTCAGCAAAGCCGAGCCGGGCGGCTTGGTTGAGGGCCGGCGACTCACCCAGCTGGTCGGCCTGGCCGGCCCGCACCGGGCCACCCAAAAATCGGTCCGGGCACTGCTAACCGGGTATCTGCTTTTCACGCTGGGCGGCGACAAGACCTATCGCGAGTTCGCCGATCCCGAAGTGGTGCTGCCCAAGACGGACCCCGTGGACCCCAAGGCGACGCCGGTCACTCCGGAAGAGAAGCTCGTCGCGCTGCTGAAGTAGAGGCCCTGCTGAAGTAAGGGTCAGCGTCGAGCGAACCGAACGACGTCCTGCCAGATGTTTCCCCGTGCGTCCAGGAAATCGAATCCGGCGGGCTCGGCCAGCCCACGCAATGCCGCGACGCTCAACCGGTCAGGATCCGGAAAGCGCTCCGCGAACACCAGCAGCCCGCCCGGCTTCAACACGCGGTGCACCGACCGCAGGCATGCCGCCTTGTCGGGGACCTCGCCGATCACCGCGGACAGGAACGCCCGGTCGAAAGTGCTGTCCGGGAACGGAAGTCCCGCGCTTGCCTCGCCCGTGTGGAATCCGACGTTGCGGCAGCCGGCGCTCTCGAGTTTGCGGCGCGACTTGTCCAGCATCTCGGGCTGCAGATCGAACTGCTCGAGCCGGCCACTGGTGAGCCGGCGCGCGATCTCCACGCTGAAAAGTCCTGGCCCGGGTCCCAATTCCAGAACGCATTCCGAGCCGGTCAGGTCGAGTTTCTGGGCAACCTGCCCGGGATTGGCCAGCGCCCGGTGAAATGGGCTGTCCAACATGAATGCCAACTGATGCGGGAAGTGCGGCGTCCCGCGGCGCAAAACTTGCTTGGTGAACGTGTCCAACAGTGTGGTGGGCATCGCTGCTCCTAATCGGGTGATGACTCCAGCTAAGTCGGCGCGACGCCTCATGTCTACTGCAAATACTGCACATATACTTTGCGTCAAACGCAACTATGATGGGTGGTGCGCGCGCGATGAGCGACAACCTCGATCTGAACCTGCTGCGAGTTTTCGATGCACTGATGGACACCGGCAGCGTGTCCGGAGCCGCTGCCCGCCTGCATCTTTCGGTGCCGGCAACCAGCCGGGCCCTTGGGCGGTTGCGACGGGAGATGAACGACCCGATTATGGTGCGGGCCGGCCGCGGGCTGGTGCCGACGCCGTTCGCTTTGCGATCCGCCGGACGGGTCAGGGCATTGCTCGAAGGCGCGGCCGAACTGTTGACGCACACGTCCGAGGGCGAACCGCAGACCTGGCGACGATCGTTCACCGTGCGTATCAACGACGGGGTGGCACCGCTCTTGGCACCCCGACTGATCAGCCGAATCGCGAACGAAGCGCCGGGCGTCCGCCTCCGCTTCGTGCCTGACGACTCCGACCATCCGGATGCTCTGCGCAACGGGTCGATCGACCTCGACATCGGCCTGGCTGAACCGCCGGCTCCGGACGTGAAGGTGGAGGAGTTGTATAGCGAACGCTACGTCGCTCTGGTGTCCGCCCAGTCGCAGTTGGGACGCGCCCGCCGACTCACTGTCGAGCAGCTGTGCCGATATCCGCACATCTCCACCGAGCGTGCCCGCACGCCAACCTTGGTCGACGACGCACTGGAGAAGATGGGACGCTCGCGCAGGGTCATCGCGGTGGTGTCGACCTTCGCGGTTGGCGCACTGGTGGCACTGGAGGACGACCTCATCGCACTGGTCCCAGGCGTCCTGGCACGACACTTGGTCGACCGCAAGGTCCCGGTGCGATGGCATCAAGTGCCGCTCGACTTACCCAGCGTCGCGGTCCAATTACGGTGGCACCGCCGCCTGGACGGGGACCCTCCGTCTCGATGGCTTCGAAGCCACATCGCGGCGTCCCTCGAACGCCCGGACTAACCAGCGACGCCGCTTGGGGCATTCAGGCGCCGGTTGCGGGCGTCGATCTCCCCTTGAGTGGCCGGAATCAGTCGTTCGCCGCCCGGTGCGGCGGTGGCTTGCGACCGGACGGCGTGCGGACGCTGGTCCCGTTCGTATTGTTCAAATGCCTGTTCCAGGTTGTCAGGGTGGTCCTGCAACGCCTGGGCGAGGAACCAGGTACCGGTCAGCGCCAGGCTGGTTCCGCGCCCGGACAGATTGGAGGCGCAGTGTGCGGCGTCGCCGACGAGCACGATGCGACCCTGGTGCCACGTGGGCATATGGATTTGGCTGACGGAATCGAAATAGAACTCGGGGTCCTCGCGTGCCGCGTCGAGTAACTCGGGTATTTTCCATTCCTCGTGCCCGGCGAACGCGTCGAAGAGAATCTGCTTCTGGGCTTCCAGGTCGTGGTAGTCGTAGTCGATCCACGGCGAGCGAAACATGTACACCGCCAACGCTTTATCGTTGTATGCGGCGATACCGATCATGTGGCCCGGGTAGTTGTACATCGGGTTGGTGCGGTCGGTTCTTGCGTACCCGGGCAGATCAGCCAGGGCGACGTAAAAGCCGAGGTGTTGCAGGAACTGCTGTTCGGGCCCGAAGGTGAGTCGGCGGGTAACCGAGTGCATGCCGTCGGCGCCGACCACCAGGTCGTAGCGTTCCCGCGCACCGGAAGTGAAGACCACGTCGACTCCCGCGCCGTCGTCGGCGAGTTCGGCGATCGAGTCGCCGAACCGCAGCGGTGTCGACGGAGGCAGCGCGGTGCGCAACACGTCGGCGAGGTCTTCGCGCGGGATCTCGATGTCGTCGTCCGAGTCGCCGATCTCGTTCTCACGTATATCGGCGAGCACCTCACCGTGGCTGCCCACGAACCGCACGCATTCGCTCATGTCGACCCGGCGGGCGCGGATCCGGTCGAGGACGCCCATCTTTTCGGCGGTCCCGATCGATTCCCCACGGATGTCGATCGGGGATCCGTTGACACGCAGATGGCTCGCACGTTCGACGATGGTGACGTCGTGCCCGGTGGCTGTGAGGTCGATGCCGGCACTGAGGCCCGCCATGCCGGCACCGGAAATCAGGATTCGCATGGTGTGTCCTTCCCTACCCTATTAAGATACAATTTGTATCTAACGAACCATAGGCCACCCGGTTAGGATACGCAATGTCTCTTAATGCTCCGCCCGTGGCGCAGCGCCGACGCGGCCAAATCCTGGAAGAAGCACTACTGGACGCGGCCTGGGCAGAGCTGACCGAGCGTGGCTATGACGCGTTCACGATCGACGCGGTGGCCGCGCGAGCCGGTACCAGCCGCGCCGTGCTGTACCGGCGCTGGCCGGCCAAGCAGCAACTGGTGCATGCGGCGTTGGTGTACATGGTGCGCAAGGACAGTGTGGTCGCTCCGGACACCGGCACCCTGCGCGGCGACGTCGTCGCACTCTTACGGCAAGCCAACAAGAAGCGCGTCCGGATGGCGACGCTGGTGTTCACCCACCTAGGCGACTACTACCGCCAGACCGGAACCAATCTCTCCGACCTCATTGCGTCGGCACTGGGTGGCCGCGACGGTGCGCTCCACGAGGCCATCCAGCGCGCGGTCGCCCGGGGTGAAGTCCGGCCGGGCCAGATCAGCGAACGGATCGCAAGGCTGCCATTCGATCTGCTCCGCCACGAGGTCCTGATGACGCTGCAGCCGGTATCCGACGAGGCGATCGAAGAGATTGTCGACACGATCTTCCTGCCGCTCGTCCATCGCGGGGGCGATTCGGGCGCGCCACGCTAGCAGCCGGCCAGGACGTCGGCTATCGCCTGTTTCTCCTTGCCCGACACCCACAACCCGTAGACGGTCTTGACGTTCACCTGGCGCGCGACGAAGTCGCACCGAAACGCCTCGTTGGGCGGCAGCCACGAGGCGGCATCGCGAAACGCCTTGTCGAAGTTCGCTTTCGGGCTCACCGCCAGTAAATTGATCGGGTCATTGGCGAAGTCCATTCGACGCTGCGCGTCCCACAACCGTGCGCCCTTGTACCAGGCGTCCGCCAACGACACGACGTGGTCGATCTCCACGCTGTCCGACGTGTCGGGCCCGCGGACGAAGTCGATGGTCGTGCCGGTGTACGGGTCGTGCAGCGTCCCGCTCTGCGCAAAACAGGTGCCGGGCCGCACGACGAGGTTGGCCAGGTCGCGTCGCAGGATGTCGTCGCGGGTATCGCACCCGTTGTGCCCGAATTCGACGTTCACGTCATCGCTCCAGGCCTGGCCGAACCGGTAGCGCTTGAAGTCCTGAGCGCGGTCCCAACTCTTGATCTGCAATGCCGCCAGTTGCGCACGGGCCGCGTCGAACCGAGGAGTGCGAACGGCGGCGGCCGGCGCCGATGACGTTGCCGACGTAGACGCCCTAGAAGACGCAGACGGCCCCGACGACCGATCAATCCAATCCCGCCCCCAGACGACGAGCACGATGACCGCGGCGACAATCACCAACGCCAGTACCGCACGGCGGCGACGACGTCGCTGTGCCGAGTTGAAGACAGCCACATAGCGGTTCTAGCACTCATCCGGTCCGCCTGATCTGTCATTGCCCCGCTTGCGGAAGCGCGTCCGCGGCGATTTCGCACGGCGTCGATCCCTCGGGCGGCTGGGGCGCCGACCCGTTCACCTGAGGCACAGATCCGCCGCTTGGCGGCTGCGCAGGCGGCTGCTGTTCGATAAGCGGCGCGGTCGGCGGCTGCCCGTCAGCAGGCGGCGGGTTTAGAGGTGCGGCTGCGTCGTCGGGCGCGGCCGCCTCGGGCTGGTCGGGATCGTCAACCTTGTCATCCGGCTTGTCGTCATCATCGTGGTCTTCGCCATCGTCGTGTTCATCGTCGTCATCGTTGCGGTCGTCGTTGAAGGCGTCCTCGCCGAAAGGGTTCTTCGTGCCCGGTGAATCGTCCAATGTCGACGAATCGCCGAGCGGGTTGGCCGCCGACCCCAGCAAACCGCCCATCGCATCGACGATCCGGCTGGCCAGCCCACCAAGGCCGCCGAGATCCCCGGCGGCGGTCGGCATCGCTGATGTATCGCCGGGCGCGGTTCCCACCTCCGGTGCCGGCGGAGTGAGAGGTAACTGCGGCGGTGGAGGGGCCGATGCGTTCTTAGCCGGCACGGGGTCTGGCGGAAGGCTGGAAAACGCGGCCGCAGGCGCGACCGGCGCCACCGCCACGGGTGCGGCCGTCGCGGCTGGCGGCAGCGTATCCAAGCCGGGTCCGAGATCACCGGGAAACTCGAACTGCACTGCCGGAGTTGCGGCCATCCGATCGGTCACCATGTCGTAGGACGTCGCCACCCCGGCCAGCGTCGAGCGCATCGAATCGAGCCAATCGCTGCGAATGTCGTTGTCCACGTATGGCGTTATCTGTCGGTGGACCATGTCCTCGGCCGTCGGCCGGTCCCCCACGCCGATCGTGACCGTATCGGCGGCGGCCAGCCACGCCGACCGCTGCGCCGCGCTGCGATCGTCGATCGCGATGGCCGTCGAAACCTTCGCGTCGAGTAGATACCAAAGGTTGTCGCGCAGCGACTCGCACCGCTGGGCGGCCGCGCGCAGTTCGTTGGCCACCATGCTTGCGGCGTCGCAATGACGCTCTAGAAACCGAAACGCGGAATCCGCGCCGGGTCCCGTCCATGCTGCTGCTAGCCCGGCGAGTTGGGCCTGCTGTATCGCCAGCGCTTCGGTGGCCGCGGCGCCGGCTGCCCGCAGCTGTGCACAGTCGCTGTCCAGCGCGCGAAGGTCCAGGCCGTCCTCGGTGCCGTACCAGTCGATGATCTGGGAGGGGTGCGATGTCAGGTCGGGATGTTCATAGCCGAGCGCCCGGCAGGCGCGCACGTAGCGTTGCGTGTGCTCGACCGCACGCCGGCCCTCATCCAAGCGTTGGGCGACATCTAGCCGGTCGGCCACGATCAGGCGATCCGGGCCGCGGCATACAGGTCAGCTTCGGCGTAGCGGTCGGCTCCGGCCCGCAGCGCGGCACCGATCTCGGCAGTTGCCCGTGACCAGCGCTTCAATTCCGCCGCCAGCCGCTCCAATGCGGAACGCAACGTATCACCGTGCGCGGCATACGCTCGGCCGGCGCGGGACCCACTGAAGGCCAGCCAGGTCAGGTGGTCGGCTACGGCGTCGTCGATCATTTCGGCGGCGACGGTTAATTGGTCGGCGACCGCGTACACCGCCGCGACGTCGACCCCGGTGGGGGCAAAAGTGCGTTCTCGACTAACGGATTTCATGCCTGATCTGACGCCCGGCACCGCCTCGCGGTTCCGGCACGGATCAGCGCTGAGCGCTCACCGCGGCGGCAACTCGAGCAGCCACGCGCTGCGCGACCTCTTCGTCGGCCGCTTCCACCATGACCCGAATCATCGGTTCAGTTCCCGAGGGGCGCAACAGGATTCGACCGGTGTCACCCAATTCGGCCCCGGCCTGCTCGACCGCGGCCTGCACCGCCGGGTCCGCGGCGGCACTTGCCTTGTCAGCAACGTCGACGTTGATCAGCACCTGCGGCAACGTCTGCATCGCCGAGGCGAGGACGGCCAGTGACGAGCCGGTCTGCGCCATCCGCGTCATCAGTCGCAACCCCGTGACGATGCCGTCGCCGGTGGAACCCAGCGCGGGCATCACGATATGGCCGGATTGCTCGCCGCCGAGGCTATATTGACCGGTCTTCAACTCCTCGAGGACGTAGCGATCACCCACGCCGGTCGTCCGGACCGTGATACCGGCGGAGCGCATAGCCAGGTGTAGTCCGAGGTTGCTCATCACGGTGGTCACCAGTGTGTCGGAAGCCAGTTCGCCGGCTTCCCGCATCGCCAGCGCGAGCACGACCAGGATGGCGTCGCCGTCGACAAGTTCGCCGTTGGCATCAAGGGCCAGGCACCGGTCGGCATCGCCGTCGTGCGCCAGGCCGAGGTCCGCGCGGTGGGCAAGCACCGCTGATCGCAGCGAATCCAGGTGCGTCGATCCGCAGCTGTCATTGATGTTGAGCCCGCTGGGGTCGGCGTTGATCTCGATGACCCGGGCACCGGCCGCGCGGTAGGCGCGCGGTGCCGCCGACGACGCCGCGCCGTGGGCGCAGTCCACCACAACGGTCAACGCGTCGAGCCGCAGGGTGCTGGCCTTGCCGACGTGGCGCAGGTAGCGTTCGGCCGCATCCTCGGCGTCGATGACGCGGCCAATCCCGGCGCCGACCGGGCGCAAACCGGGTTCGCGGGAGACATCGAGGACCAGTTCTTCGATCCGATCCTCGGTGTCGTCGTCCAGCTTGTAGCCACCGGGACCGAAGATCTTGATGCCGTTGTCTGGCATCGGGTTGTGTGACGCCGAGATCATCACCCCGAAGTCGGCGTCGTAGGCGCCGGTCAGGTACGCCACCGCGGGGGTGGGAAGCACTCCGACCCGCAGCGCGTCGATACCCTGGCTGGTCAGGCCGGCGATCACCGCAGCCTCCAACATCTCGCCGCTGGCCCGCGGATCGCGACCGACCACAGCGACATGCCTACCCGGTTCACCCGACCTCGCGAGGCGCCGCGCTGCCGCCGCGCCCAGCGCCAGCGCCAGCTCAGCGGTCAACTCACGATTGGCGACGCCCCGAACACCGTCGGTGCCGAATAGTCGACCCATGCGGACAAACCTCTCACAGTGACGGTGAGTGCACAAAGCGCACATACCTTTGTGACCGCTACCAGGCGCTTTTGCGCGGCGACACGCCGAACGCGAGGCACAACGATGCTCCCCCGTTACCGGGTGGATGACCTCCCGCTTGCGCGGGAGGATCCCAGCTCGCAGCCAGAAAAAGGCCGCCGATCAGCGCTTGCTGTACTGCGGCGCCTTACGAGCCTTCTTTAGGCCGTACTTCTTGCGCTCGGTGGCACGCGGATCGCGGGTGAGGAAGCCTGCCTTCTTCAGTGGCGGCCGGTCATCCGGGAAGGCCACGATCAATGCCCGGGCGATGCCAAGGCGCAGCGCGCCGGCCTGACCCGACGGGCCGCCACCGTGCAGCAACGCGAAGATGTCGAAGTTTTCTGCCCGCTCGACGGTGACCAGCGGAGCCTTGATGAGCTGCTGGTGCACTTTGTTCGGGAAGTAGTCCTCCAGGCTGCGGCCGTTGAGCTGGAACTTGCCGGTGCCCGGCACCATGCGCACCCGCACCACGGCCTCCTTGCGGCGGCCGACGGTCTGGATGGGCTTGTCGAACACGTACGCCTCGACGGGCTTGGCCGCCGGCGCCTCGGCCGGGGTGTCCACGCCTTCTACCTCGGTCGTTGCCTCGGTAGGGGCCTCGGGCGCTGCCTCGGCGGTTGCCTCGGTCGTTGCCTCACTGATTTCGGTCACTGGGCCACCTGCTTGATCTCGAACGGAACCGGCTGCTGCGCGATGTGCGGATGCTCTGGGCCGGCGTAGACGTGCAGCTTGCGCTGAATCTGACGGGTGAGCTTGTTGTGCGGCAGCATGCCGATGATCGCTTTTTCGACCACGCGGTCGGGGTGCTTTTGCAGCAGCTCGCCGGTGGTGCGCGAGCTCAGGCCGCCGGGAAACCCCGAGTGGCGGTAATTCAGCTTGCTCTGCAGTTTGTTGCCGCTGAGGGCGACCTTCTCGGCGTTGATGACGATGACGAAGTCCCCGCCATCGACATTGGGTGCGAACGTCGGCTTGTGCTTGCCCCGCAGCAGGGTGGCTGCCGCGACGGCGAGGCGGCCAAGCACAACGTCCGTGGCGTCGATGACGTACCACGACCTCGTGGTGTCACCAGCCTTGGGCGCATATGTAGGCACAGCGCTTACCTTTACTTTCTCTCGGGTGTATCCCGGTGCGACCCGGGTGCCGGTCAGGCGTGCACGGTGGGGTAGATCTCGGCGACCGACATTGACCCGAGGACCCGGCGTACCGTACGCCAACGGTGCAGCATACCGACCCGCATCCCCGCAGGTCAAAATGGCTGCATTGCCTGCCGGTTGACAAGCTCGCCCGGGTACGCAGCGTGGCCACGACCAAATCGCCAAGGCGCGCGTCGAACGACGGTCAATGCGCAAGCGAACGGCGCAGTGGCAGCAGGTAGGCCAGGCCCGCCGCGGTCAGGATGCAGGAATCGCGCCGTCGCAGCCATTGGGAGGTGGCGGGCCCGGAAGAGGTTCGTCGCCGCCGACGCAGTCGTAGTAGAACTGGGGGCCGGTTGCCCAAGTTTTCATCCACTGGTGCCAAAACGACCCGTCGGGGTACTTCTCGCCGTCGCACACGGCCAACTCGCCCCACCCCCATCGACCACCCGGGCAGTAACCCTTCGTCATGTCCGGCTTGTGCGGGTCAGGCGGATCAGCGCTGGCAACCATCGTGGAAAAAACAAGCGCCGCAGCACAACCCAATATCGCAACGCCAAGGCGAGTAGTCTTGAATTTCATTTCGACTCCTTTAGAACGTTGAATCAACACAGCCGCCTCCAACCGACGATCAGAACTTGTGGATGAGCCGCGTCGCTGCGGCCTAGTTGGACGACCCTCTCCGAAGAAATCTGACGTCCAGTTCGTTCTGATCAAGAGCTTGCATTGACGCACCGGTCCGGGAACGACCATTTTTTTCGATAGTTTACGGCGCGGCGGATTGACGAGATCGACTCCGCGTTGACTCACCCATAATGCGCGCGTCGCGGGGATGCCTCAGGCGAGAACGCGCGTGTACGGCGCGCCGGACAGCTGACGCAAAATCGCCACCACCCGCCACTACGAACGGAAAGCCCTGTGAAGTGGAACCGGGCACAACCCCGGCCGCGTAACCGATGAACGTCAGTCGCACATCACCGCGTAAGCACACCTGCTTACTTTTCGACCTGGGGAACGCAGCATTCGACCGGAGCCGACACACCCACGCGAAAGATCGCGGTTAGCCGTCGGTTAGCCGGGCCTAATTAAGCATCAAAGCCAACCTCGCGCACTTACTCGGAGCCTATGGGGCGCCAACGAACCTATTTCGTCGCCCTGAAGCTCGTCCAAATCAGGTTGCTGCGTTGATATAGCCGTGGGCGTCGGATTAATCGTGAACCGTAATCTGTGCGGTCCCGACGGCTCTCCTCCGTCGGGACCGCACAGGGTCTGTGAGTGCCGCTACCTCGCCCAGGCGCCGGCTGCCCGGCGGTCGGCGTTGGCCACCTCGTCGGCGCCGTCGCGTACCGCGTTCCCCAGGTCGACAAGGATCTGGTTGAGCGCCGTGGCCGCCTGGTGCCACCTGAACTGCTCCTCTTGGTAGGCAGCCGCCGCCTCACGAGTCCAGAGCTGCTGCAACGGGGCGATCTGCGCTTTCAGTTCGTCGAGCGCGGTGTTGAAACGGGCCGACGTGGTCTGGATCTCCTGACGCACCGAATATTCGATTTCGCCAAAGTTGTAGGACAGCACTGGGTCCACAAGCAATCCCTCTCAATCAAAGGTCTCCGCCGGCGGCGGCGATGTGGTCGGCGTGGTTGTGGCCGGCCTCCTGCAGCACGGCCTCGTTGTGCCGGATGGTTTCGGCGATCGTGTGCAGGACCTGATAGAGCCGCATCGACTCGGCGTTCCAGCGATCCACCACATCCTTAAAACGGGCGGCGGCAGGCCCACCCCACACCGACCGCGGCACGCTGCTCATTTGGCCGATGAATGCGTGCAGCATTGCCCGGATTTCGTCGTTTCGGCTGTCCGTTGTGTTCGCAACCGAACGCATCAGGTCAAAGTCGGTGTGCAGTGAGTTGGCACCCGCCGGTGTGCGCATCTCCTCTCCTTCCGTGAGAGTTCTCCTTCCGCGGCTGATACCAATTACGACTACGCCAACCGTGATTTGGTTCCACGCGGCATTCGGGTTTGCGTCCGGCTCATCCGAAGGCGTGCGCGGACCGCACCGCCTGCTCGCACACCTCGCGAACAGCGTCCTCACTGCCGGGCCTGCTCTGGCATCCGATGCTGATCTGGACCGCTCCATCGAGCATTACCGTCCATCGGACCTGGTGCCCGGCACGCACTTCGCGGTACGTCACCGCGGAGCGACCGACGCTGACTGCAGACGGGTTGAAGTCGACAAACACACCAGCCGGCTCCGTGTCGATGGCCCGTCTCAACCGCTCGGCGGTGCCTTGAAGAGCCTCGCGAGCCTCGTGCTTCTCCTGTGTCGTGTCGGGAACCGCTGATTGTGTGACATGCAACGCGACTTCAGGATCCGACGGCGATGTGACCTGTACCCGCGCCGAGCCAGGCCCGCCGATCACGCGCTGTGCGGACCAGTTCGCGGGAACCGTCAGCGCTACCCGCCCCTCGACCAGAAAAGTCGTATGCACTGCCTCGGTGGCCGGCGCGCCGTTGCGGCCGACCGCAGCTACAGCCGGCGCCGCCACGGCCAGGACAACCCCGGCGGCCGCAACCCCCGAAAGCTTCCACGCCCGCGACCCAACACCCCCGGCCGCTGCGGCGGGCTGGGTGAGTTCGTCCTCGGGCAACCGGACCGCGTGGGCCAGCTGCGCCAACCGCGCGTCATCGACCACCAGGGCCGTGTGTCCGTTGTCGGCATCCCGGACCGCCGCGGCGATCAACGTCGCGACCGCGGAGGCCCCCGCGACCGCGCTCGGCGCGTCGATCAGCACGACCGAAGTCGGCCACTGTCGTATCCGAGCGACAACAGCGGCGACCTCCTCGGCAAGGGGTCGCAGCCCCGTCGTGCGTGGAACCGCAACAAGTCTCTGTCCTTTCGAGTCACCCGCGATCGACACCATCTTCTCGGCGATCTCTACAACCACCGTCGCTTCCGAGGCGGTGGATGCCTGACGGAGCAACCACGAGCGCGGTTGCATCACGGCGCCATTCGCGGCGGCGGTGACCACACCGACACGCGACGCCGGCCACCACGATGGGTGCACGATGATCATCGCTTTCGTCGCGTCGGGGCTCCCGCAGTCCAGTGAGCGCAGCGCGTTGTGCCATAACGACGCGACCGTGACCGGCCGCCCGTCGACCAGCGCCACATGATCGTCTATCGCGCCCAGCGCAGACGAATAGCGCTCGGCCATCTCATCATCGGCGCCCACGCCTATGCCACAACATAATCGACGGATCGTTCCCGGACCTACCTCAACGATTGCGCGGTGCGTGGTGCAGCTCATAGGGGTGAGCTCCAGCCGACCTGAACCAGTTGCTCGTCACCGCTAGGAGAGACGAGAATGCCACGACCGGGTGGCAGCGGCCCCGGACGGCCCGTACCAAGGAGCGCCCGGTCGTCGGGACGCCCACTCATCATCAGACCCATGCAGCCAAGGTCACGCAAACCCGCGAGCAGCGGTTCGAACAGGGCGCGCTCTGCGCCCGCGCTGCGCCGTGCCACCGTCAAATGCAGTCCCAGATCCCTTGCATACGGAAGGTATTCGAGCAGGGCTGTCAGCGGATTACTCGGCGGCGTGGCGACCAGGTCGTAGTCGTCCACCACAAGATAGATATCTGGCCCGGACCACCAAGACCTGGCTCGCAACTGTGCCTGGCTGGCATCTGGCGGGGGCATCCGCCGGCGCAGCAGATCGAGCAGATTCGGCAGCAACTCAGCCAGTGCGGGCGGCGACATGGCGTAGCCACCTAGACGTTCCGACTCGACCACGCCGAGCAGGGCGCGCCGAAAGTCGACGATCAGCAGTTGGGCTTGCGCTGCGGTCTTAGTCCGGATGATCTCGCGGCACAGGATCCGTAGCGTGGCAGTCTTTCCGCACTCTTTGTCTCCGAACACCAGCAGGTGTGAGTGATGTCCGAAATCTACCGCTACCGGCTGCAGCCGGCGCTCCTCGAGACCGAGCAGAATGTGCGGGCAGATCTCGTCACCGGCTCTTGCTAAGAGGGCTTCGTGGTCCACCTTGGTGGGTAACAGGGGCACTGGGGGCGCGGCCGATTCACCGTGCCGGTGACGCAGCATGTCACCCACGCGCACAACGGCTTCGGCGAGTCCGGTGGTCGACTCGACCCCGTCCAGCCGGGGCAGCGCGATCAGCATGTGCAGGCCGTCGCGCGAAAGGCCGCGGCCCGGCCTGTCGCGGGGAACCTGGTGCGCCCGCTTGCGGTCTATTTCGGATTCGCCGGGATCGCCCAGCCGTAACTCGATGCGGCTGCCGATCTGATCCTTCAACGATGGTCTGAGCTCCGCCCAGCGCGACGCTGACAAGACCACGTGCAGACCGAACGAAAGCCCGTGAACAGCAATGGCCGCCACCGCCTCTTCAAGAGCCTCGAAGTCACGGCGCAGGCTTGCCCAGCCATCGACGACCAGGAACACGTCGCCGAATGGGTCGGTGTGCGACACTGCACCCTGCTCCCGTCGCAGCTGACGGTATCGGGCGATGGAGTCGACGCCGCGCTGGCGGAAGATGGCTTCCCGGCGTTGCACGACCGATTCCAGTTCGGCGATGATTCGTCGGGCGAGCTGCCGCTCGGCCCGGCCGGCGACGGCACCCACATGCGGCAATCCACCCACTGAGGACAGGGCTCCCCCGCCGAAGTCCAGACAGTAGAACTGCACCTGGCCAGGATCGTGGGTCGCCGCCAACGCCGTAATCAATGTGCGCAGTGCCGTCGACTTGCCCGACTGAGGCGCGCCGACTATCGCGACATTGCCTGCGGCTCCGGACAGGTCGACCATCAGCGGCATGCGGCGCTGATCAAAGGGACAGTCGACGATTCCGATCGGAACCGCCAAATCGGCGGAAGCGGATCCGGCATCACTTAACAGGGTGTCCACTGCCGGTGTCGCTCCCAGCGGAGCGAGCCAGACCGGGTGCGCGGGTGGTCCGTGTCCGGCTACCCGATCCAGCACCGCTTGCAGGACGGTCCATTCCGCTGAGCCGCCGACTGCGCGGGTAACCGGCCCCGACGCTTGTGTGGTGAAGGGCCGCACCGAAGGGGGTGCAGCCTCCATAGTCTCACCGACTCGTTTGCCCTCACGCAGCGGTCCCGACACGAATGCGGTCTGAAAGCCGATAAGCTCGCCGACCCCGGAACGCAGAAGGCCGGCGCCGGGCGTGTTCGGCAACCCGTATGCATCGAGTGTGCCTAGCACGGTTCGAGATTCGGAGGCGGACAGAGTCTTCAGGCAAAGTCGATAAGAGAGGTGGGCTTCCAGTCCACGCAGCCGACCCTCGTCGAGCCGCTGGCTGGCCAGTAACAGATGCATACCCAGCGACCGGCCGAGCCGGCCGATGGCCACGAACATGTCGGCAAAATCGGGATGTTGGCTAAGCAGTTCGGAAAACTCGTCGACGATGACGAACAAGGTCGGCAGTGCGGCCAATTGCACACCAGCCCGGCGCGCGCGCTGGTACGTCGAAACGCTGACTTGGCCGGCGGTGCGCAGCAACTGTTGCCGACGGTTCATTTCACCGGCCAGCGCATCTCGCATCCGGGCGACCAGCGGCGCTTCATCGGCGAGGTTGGTGATGACCGCGGCCACATGCGGGGCCCGCGCCAAATCGAGAAACGTTGCACCACCCTTGAAATCGACGAGTAGCAGGTTGAGCACCTCAGGCGAGTTCCGCGCCATCATGCCCAGGGCGACGGTGCGCAGCAGCTCCGACTTTCCTGATCCGGTGGCGCCCACACAGAGCCCGTGCGGACCCATACCGTTTTCGGCTGCCTCCTTGATGTCCAGGTGGAGCGGACTGCCGTCGACGGTGGTGCCGATTGGAACGCGGAGTCGATCTTGACGGTCCTGCTTGCGCCACAGCGTGATCGGCTCGAATCTGGCAACATCGCCAATGCCGAGCAGACTCGGCCAGCCCGACCTGTCGCCCACACCGTCCCCGGCGACCTGATATCGGGCGAGCCGGCGGGCACAAGTCAGCGCGTCTATGGGGTCCATCCGATCGGGACGCGCCAACACTTGAGATTCGCCTCGATACCGGATCGTCAACACTTGGCCGTCGCCCCCGGGCTCGGCCGCGAGGATGGTCACGCCCCCTACCGCGTCGGCGGTCGTGCGCTCCTCCGCATCAACGATGACCACCACCTGGGCTGGTCGCGCACCGAGGAGCGCCCGCTGCGCCTCGGCCAGACTCTGATACACCATCCGGGCCGGCCCGACGGCATCGCTGGCGGTCGGATGCCGGTTGTGCGGAAGCCATTTGAGCCAATCCCAGTGGGTCCGACTCCGATCGCTGATCACGCCGACTATCAGCAACTGGTCCGGCGCATGCAGCACGGCCAACTGGCAGACGATCGCGCGGATTAGTCCACGCAGCTGGCTTGAATCCCCATCGACTGTCACTACGGCTGTCCCATGTAATGGGACGGTGATCGGCGCGTCGGCGATCGTGCAATGTGTGTCGATGAAGCCACGCAGCGCCGCGGCGGTGACTGGGTCCGACCGCTCACCGGGCGGGGTCTCCGGCGCCACCAAACGCGTGGCAAGCGCCAAGGTCCCGACGCCGACGCGCACACGGCAGAAGTCGGGGTCGCTAGGCCGCCGCTCCCACATCCGAGGGCCGCCGATCAACGTCCACAATGTTTCGGGGTCGGGGTAGTCCCAGACCAATGACAAGCGTTGTACTGCAGCCGTTTCACTGACGCGTGCGCGAAGATCAGCCAGGTATTCGAAGTAGTCGAAACGGTTGGCCTCAATAGCCCGACCCCGTTGCGGGCCGCGACGGGCTGCCGCTGTCAGCACAACCGAAATCAGCATCATCACCGGGAACGCCAGAAACGTGGGGTTTTGGGCCACGGCCGACCGCGAGAAGAAAACCACCGCCATCAGGGCCGCCGTCCCGGCAGATAGAACGACCGGCAGGGCCCGCTGCAGCAGGCCCCGCGAGGCTGGCGGCGGCAGCTCGGGCGGCGCTGCAACGGCAATGTCCGTGATCGCCGACGCGGCCCCCAACCGCCGTCGTAAGGGTACGAATCCCTGGGTCATACCGGCCCCTCCCATCGCTGGACGACGCTAGGCCGCACCGGAACCGGCCGCAAGTCAGCTGTGGACAGCCGGATATAGAAGGGGTGAAACCTGGCTAACGTGGCGACTATCCGATTCTAAGGGGACCACCTTTGTCCACAATGCTGTCTGCAGCAGATCCAGGGCTACGCCGCGTGTCAGTCAATGCCGGCGACGCCGTCGTCGACCTGGTCCTGCCCGCGGGGCTGCCCGTCGCGGAGCTGATCCCGGAGATCGTCGACATCGTGGATGGCCTCGGCGGCGATAGGTTCGGCGATCCGGCGGCTAAGCGCTACCAGCTTTCCCTGCCGGGCGCGTCTGCTCTGCCGGCGTCGGCGACGTTGGCGCAGAACGGTATCCAGGACGGCGCGATTCTGGTGCTCAGTCAGCCGACTACTCCCGTACCCGATCCGCGTTACGACGACGTGGCGGACGCCGTGTCGGCAGCGGTCGATGCGAAAGCCCGCCCCTGGACCCGGCGAGCGGCACAGCTCACCGGGGCGGTGGCCGCAAGCGGCTTTACCGGCGTTGGGTGCCTGGTGCTGATGCGCAATGCATTGAGCAATAACGCCATTCGCGGCTTCGACAGCACCGCAGCTGTCGCGGCATTAGCCGGCTTCGTCGCAATGTTGGCTGCCGTGGTCGCGCACCGGATATATGGGAGCCGGGTCGCCGGGCTCACACTGAACCTGATCGCCATCGGATTCGCGGCGACCGCCGGGTTTCTGGCGGTGCCCGGCGTCGCGGGCGGCCCCAATGCGCTGCTGGCCGCGGTCGCGGCAGCCGTCACCTCGGTATTGGCGATCCGCGTAACGGGTTGCGGCGTTGCCATATTGACGGCGGTGGCATGCTTCGCAGCGGTGTTCGCGGCGGGCGCATTGGCGGCTGTCATCACCACCGCTCCGCTGCACACGATCAGTTCAGTGTGCGCGCTGCTATCCCTCGGTCTACTCGGTTTGGCCGGGCGGGTGTCAACCGTGCTCTCGGGTTTGTCTCCGCAGCTGCCGCCCACGCCACGCCCCGATTCCCCTGCACCAGAACGAGCGCCTGAAAGGGAGCCTCTGACCGTCAGGGCCATGCATGCTGATCGGTGGCTGTCCAGCCTGCTCCCCGCATTCGCATCGACAGCGGCTGTCGGCGCCGTGGCCACCGCACTGTCAGACGCCTCGCGCACTGACTGCATCGCCTTTGCCGCAATCATCGGTGCGCTGCTGCTGCTGCGCGCACGCCACGACGGCAGGAGGATGCCGGCGTTCGCCATCCCTGGAATCCTCACTATCGGAGCAACGTTCATTTCTGCGGCGGTCGGCGCACCCGACTACGGTCCATGGGTAGTCGCGACAACGGCGGCTTTAGCCGCTGGTGCGATCTACCTGGGGTTCGTCGTTCCCGCGACGTCCTTCTCGCCCGCAATGCGGCGTACCGTCGATTTACTGGAGTATCTGGCGCTGGTTGCCATTGTGCCCCTGACCTGCTGGATAGCCGGTCTCTACGGCACTGTTCGCGGCCTGAGCCCGAGTTGACCACGGGACGCCCGGTGCGCCTGCTGATCGCATGTGCCCTAGCCGAACTGTCTGTCTTCGGAACACCCTCGGCGCAGGCGATTTCGCCGCCTCGGATCGACGATCGATGGTTGCCCAAACCCGCGTTGCCTGCCCCACCACAGCGGACCGCGCAACGCGAGGTTTGTGCTGTTCTGCAGGCGAATTCGCCGCCGGGTCAAAACCAGCTGACGGACCTTCAGCTGCCGCAGGTGTGGCAGCTCACCCGCGGGGCGGGTCAGCGCGTAGCGGTCATCGACACCGGCGTTTCGCGGCACCCCCGGCTGCCCGACGTTATCGCCGGGGGCGACTACGTGTCGACCGGCGACGGCACCCAGGATTGCGACGCCCATGGCACCCTCGTGGCCGGAATAATCGCGGCCACACCGGATCCCAAGACCGATAGCTTCAGCGGCGTGGCGCCGGAGGTCGCTTTGATCAGCATCCGCCAGTCCAGTGCGAAGTTCGCTCCCTCCAGCGGCCAGTCCGGCACCGGGATGGGTGATGTCGACACCATGGCAAGAGCCGTCCGGACGGCCGCAGACCTTGGTGCGTCGGTGATCAACATTTCTTCAGTTGCATGTGTTCCGGTCGGGTCCGCGCTCGACGATCGGGCATTAGGCGCCGCACTCGCCTACGCGGTCGACATCAAAAACGCTGTCGTTGTGGCCGCAGCCGGCAATACCGGTGGCACCGCGCAGTGTCCGCAGCAGCGTTCCGACGCGTCGTGGGAGACCGCGACGGTCGCGGTGAGCCCGGCCTGGTACGACGACTATGTCCTGACTGTCGGTTCGGTGAACTCGCAAGGGGCGCCGTCGGCATTCACTCTGGCCGGGCCCTGGGTAGACGTTGCCGCCGCTGGCGAGGCGGCCACCTCGCTCGGGTCGGCGCCGGTATCCGGAACCAGTTACGCGGCACCAGTCGTCACCGGCGTTGCCGCGCTGATCCGCGCGCGGTTTCCAGCGTTGACCGCACGGCAGGTGATGCAGCGTATCGAGTCGACGGCGCATCATCCGCCCGCCGGATGGAATGCGCTCGTCGGCCACGGCACAGTCGATGCCCTCGCGGCTGTCAGCACCGACTTGGCGCCGGCCGCCAACACCTCCACGCCAAACTCAACATCGGTGCCGATCACCACGGCGGCGACGCCGAGACCACCCGATCCCCACGCGCGAAACACGGCCTTCGGCGGCGCGGCGATCTGCCTGGTTGGGCTGCTAACAGTGCTGACCATCGGTGCAGCCAAGGGTGGGTTGCGGCGGTCCCGGGATCGTGTCCCAGGCGACTAGGGCATTCTGCCTGCTCAGTTCCGGTCCGGATGGCAACGTCGCCAACACCAGCCACGGTGCCAAAGTCGGCGCCAGAAGGCCGAGGTCGTGCGCCGCGTCGTCGTCGTGGATCGCGAACCGCACCCCAGTGTCGGTGACGAGGTATCGCGTGCCGATTCGACCGCTCCCCCGCACGTAAACGCTGCGTCCCGGCGGCAGGTACACCGCGTCCAGCGCGGGACCATTGCCGTCGGCTTGCGACAAGGCCACCGGCACCTGCCCGGCTGGCACCGGCAGGCCGGTCCCAGCCAGGTACGCAATGCCGGCCTGGCCCGAGGGTCCGGGTATCGCGGGGGCCCATGCGGCACACACCGTGCTATCGGCGTTGTCCATGCCGCCCTCGCGTGGCGGTCGGTTGGGGAAGGTCGCCACTGGCAATGTGCCCACAATCGGGCTGGCGCGGATCACATCGGGTGCCACCGTGATGAAGTTGGCGATGCCGTGCGAGTTACTGAAGCGCAGCAGATCGGCGGCAACCGCTCCGATCCGCTGGATACCACTGGTCAAAACGACGTAATACTCGTCACCATCTCCGCGTGTGATGCGCAGCACACTGCCCACCAGAAATCCGGGAAACCCGGCCGCCTCGGCGCCCGCGCCGGGAATCCGCGGCGCCGCGATCGGCGCAGCCTCCGGGATGGCATTCAGCAACGTCCGCGAGACAACGCGCGGCCGGTGACCCTCGAGCCTCAGTGCACGCACGACCGCACCGTCAGCAAGATCCACCGCAGCCCGTTGCCCGTCGTAGAGCAGGTAGGCCGGCGAGCCCGAGCCGGGCGTCACCAGCATCGCGTGGTCCGGCTCCAGGCGACGGACCGCCGACCCCGCGGGGCGGCCGACGACGATCGTCGTTGCCGCATCGCGGTCGGTATCGCAGATCATCCAGGTTGACTCATCGGCGGACACTGGCGCGCCGAGAAGCTGCGGCGCACCCGGGATACCCAGCAGCGGACCGCGTTTGGTGCGGCCCAATTCCGACTCTCGCACCGGGCGGGGGTTCGCCTCGGTCGCCGCAATCAGCCGCGCCGATGCCAGGTTCAGCACCGGATGCCACGTGTCGCCCACCCGCACGTACAACGCTCCGGATTCTTGACCCATCACGATCTTGGCTTGATCGAGCCGTGCATGTGGCCGCAGCAAGGCCAGGAATCCGCATGCCAGTACGGCAACGATCGCCACTGCACATCCAACCGTCAGCGACGCCGTCCGCGCACGCAGCACTTCGCCGGCCGCGCGGCTCTGTCCACCCAGCAACGCGCATTCGATGCGGCGCAGCAGAAATCGGTAACCGCTGACGTGGAGCCAGGTCGTCGGCTGGCGCGGCACTGACCCTCCATAATCCGCGAATCCGTTCCGCTCACGCTAGACCGTGCGCTTGCGGCCCCGCTCAGTCCATCCACAGGTCACGAGAGTTTCGCCCCGATCGGTTTTGGGTAAAATTTGGGGGTGATCTATAACCGCGCACCAAAACTTCGGGCCCCTCGGGCGGCCACCGCACGGTCAACCGGTCGCTGGGTCGGGCTGGCCGCTGGCGCCCTCATCACGGCCGCCGGCCTGCTGGCAACCCCAAGCGCGACCCCGGTCGCGCACGCCGACTGCCCGGACGCTCAGGTCGTCTTCGCGCGCGGTACCAACGAGGATCCAGGACTCGGCCGGGTGGGCGATGCGTTCGCCGACTCGCTGCGCCAGCAGACCAACGGCATGAACATCAGCACCTACGGGGTGAACTACGCCGCCAGCAAGCTGCAGATACACACCGGCGACGGTGCCAACGACGTGATTTCGCACGTCAAATCCATGGTGTCGTCCTGCCCGAACACCAAGATCGTGTTGGGTGGCTACTCGCAAGGCGCGGACGTGATCGACATCGTCAGCGGGGTCCCCATCGGCGGCATCAACTGGGGCACTTCGTTACCGCCGGAGTACGCGAACAACGTTGTGGCCGTCGTCGTCTTCGGCGATGTGGCCGACCGCGCCGGTGGGTCGATAACGACCCAGAGCGCCTTGTTCGCCTCCAAGGCGATCGACCTGTGCAATCCCAATGACCCGATCTGCCATGCGGGTCAAGGCAATGAGTGGAGTGGACACACGGAGGGCTACGTCCCCGTGTACACCACCCAGGCGGCGGCTTTCGTCGCATCCAAGCTGATGGCCGGGTCTGGCCAACAGGTGCCCGGTTTCGGGCCGTCGATACAGACCCCTGGCCCCGGGACCCCCGGGTATGGCGGCCCGGAGTTGCCCGGCCCGCAGGCGCCCGGCCCTGGCACCTCGATCCATGGACCGAGCTCGCCGACCCCAGATTTGGTCGCGGCGTTCCACTGACGCACTTGCAATAAGCCCTAAAATCGCGGGATGAGGCTTGCCGCGATAATCCCGTCGGTGCGCCGTTTGTCCACCCTGGTGGCGGCCGCATTCATCGCAGCGACCGCAATGTTGCTTGCACCCCCACCGAGCCCCTGGGCCCGGTCGGGGTGCCCGGACGTTGAGGTGGTGTTCGCCCGGGGAACCGACGAGCCGCCCGGCGTCGGGAAGGTGGGCGGGGCCTTCGTCGACTCACTGCGTCGGCAGACCAAGAGAAACGTCAACGCCTACGGGGTCAACTACCCCGCGGACAAGGACTTCCTGGCCGCCACAAACGGCGCAAATGACGCCAGCGGCCACGTCCAGCAGATGGCCAGCAATTGCCCCAACACGAAAATGGTGCTCGGCGGGTACTCGCAGGGTGCAGCCGTCATCGACATCGTCACCGCCGCACCGTTGCCCGGCCTCGGCTTCCAACAGCCGCTGCCGGGCAACGCGGCCAATCACGTCGCCGCGGTCGCCCTGTTCGGGAATCCGTCGGGCCGGGCGGGCGGGTTGATGGGCGCACTGAGCCCGAATTTCGGAGGCAAGACGATCGACTTGTGCAACCAGGGTGACCCGATTTGTTCGGACGGCAACAAGTGGAATGCGCACCTGAGCTACGTGCCCGGGATGACCAGCCAGGCCGCGAACTTCGTCGTCGGCAGGCTCTAACCGGGCGAGCGCAGATCCCGGGTGATCAACGTCCGCGCCGCCAGCTGGTCGTCGGGCGGATAGTCGACGCTGATCAGCGTCAAGCCCTGCGCCGGCGCTGCCGCGAAGTCGCTGGAGCGGCCGGCGGCAGTGAGCAACTCACGGCACCACGTGGCCGGGCGTCGCTGCTCGCCGACGGCCAGCAGCGCTCCGACCAATGACCGCACCATCGACCAGCAGAACGCATCGGCGGTGACGTACGCGGTGATCAGATCGCCCTCGCGCGACCAGTCCAGCCGCTGCAGGTCGCGGATGGTGGTGGCACCATCACGATGGCGGCAGAAGGCGGCGAAGTCGTGCAGCCCCAGCAGGTCTCGTGACGCGGCGCTCATCGCATCCAGATCCAGAACGCGCGGCCACGCCGTGATGTAGCGGGCCTCGTGTGGCTGCACGCCATAGGGTGCGGTCGACAACCTGTACATGTAATGGCGCCGCAGCGCCGAGAACCGGGAATCGAAACCCGCTGGGGCGCGGCCGATCTTCAGGACCCGCACATCGGCGGGCAGAAACCGGGCGAGGCGGCGCAGCAGCGGGAGGAATTCCGGATCATCGGGGCGCGGTGAACGCGGGTACGCATTCGGCAACGCGTCAACCGGCACGTCGACGTGGGCAACCTGCCCCTGGGCATGCACTCCCGTGTCGGTGCGCCCAGCCGCGTGCAGCCGCAACTGCGTGCGAAAAACGGTCGTCAGCGCGTCATCGAGAACGCCGGCTACGGTGCGCTGCCCGGTTTGGGCCGCCCAGCCTGCGAAATCGGTTCCGTCGTAGGCAATGTCGAACCGAAGACGGACGTCCTCACTAATTCTCGGCGTCGCCCGACTCTTCGGCGGGGGTCGCTTCGGCCTCGGCCTCGGCCTCACTAGGGGCCTCGGCTTCTTCGGTCACGTCGGTGACCTCGCTGGTGGCCTCAACCTCGGCTTCGGCCACCGCAGCCTCGTCAGCCTCAGCCTCCGGTGCCGCCACCGCCTCGGGCGCAACGTCCTTCGACGCCTTCACCCGGCGTGCCCGATCGGCCTCCGAGGTCACCGTCTTCTCCCGCACCAGCTCGATCACGGCCATCGGGGCGTTGTCGCCCTTGCGTGCCTCGACCTTGATGATGCGGGTGTAGCCGCCGTTGCGATCGGCGAAGAACGGCCCGATCTCCGCGAACAAGGTGTGCACCACGTCCTTGTCGCGGATCTTCTTCAGAACCTCTCGACGGTTATGCAGCGCACCCTTTTTGGCGTGCGTGATCAGCTTCTCGGCATACGGCCGCAGCGCACGGGCCTTCGGCTCGGTCGTCTTGATCCGGCCGTGCTCGAACAGCGACGTGGCCAGGTTGGCCAGTAGGGCCTTCTGGTGCGAAGACGACCCGCCGAG
>Ga0182013_10001621_pt1 | contig 30453 bp, 23 predicted proteins | sample 612S2MmetaG_FD_120487 | JGI IMG/M metagenome (GOLD analysis project Ga0182013, IMG submission 120487) | Permafrost microbial communities from Stordalen Mire, Sweden - 612S2M metaG | ecosystem: Environmental > Terrestrial > Soil > Wetlands > Permafrost | place: Sweden: Stordalen | collected... | reverse complement strand
GCGCTGATGACCTGTTGCAGAACGCGGCCTTCGAACAGGATTTGTGGAATGGTGTAGCCCTGCAAAAAACGCGCCTTGCCGTGTTTGCGCGCGGCTTCGACGGCTATGGGTGTGAGCATATCGAGTGGTCCGTCCAGGCGCCGGATCAGCTCGGCCAGCAGCTGCGGAATGTGGTCGCTGCGCTCCGACAGCGTGAGTGGGAGCTCCGCGATCTCGGGGTCGACCAGAACCTCGGTCACCCAGCGCGAAACGATCTCGGATTCGAGGTCTGCCAAGGCCTCGGATACCTTGCGCAGTTCGGGTTCGGGCGGGGATCGAGGCTTGCCCGCGCGCACACTCGATATCGATGCCAGCAGCTCCTCGACTTTCAAGGGCTTTGCGAAATAGTCGTCCACCTGGCAGCGGATCGCCTGAATTGCCGACTCGAAATCCGGATACCCTGTCAGGATGAAGGTGCAGGCCTCCGGTTGGACGCGCCGCATTGCGCTCACAACTGTGAAGCCGTCTCCAGGCTGGCCAACATTCAGATCGGCAAGCAATACTTCGAACTTCTCTGTGCTCAGTTTTTCCAGTGCCTCGGCAACCGTTGCCGCGAGAGTCACCTGGAAGTCGTGTTGTTGAAGAACCGCTCCCAGAGTTATTCGCACCGCGTCATCATCGTCAACAAGAAGCAGCCTCGTCTTGCTCATGAAATCGTCCGATGCCTAAGAGTTGACAAGCGATGTATTGTCCCGAATGGAACAGAGGAAAAGTTGATCGTTTCAAGCCTCTTCTCCTTTCAAATCATTTTGTTAGTGCCGTCTACGCAGGCCTCTGCAAAGGTTGCGCTCTCAGTCGCTTTCGGGATAATTATTCCGCTACGATTCTGCTCGCGAGCAGGCAACCTTACAATCGACCCATGCAATTTCTATCCATCTCCCGCCGTCGCATCGATCAGTTCCCGCCGGAAGCCTTTACTGTGGCTCTTGTGAATGCTGAAGCCGCGCGGGTTCGCGCATTGTATGCATCCGGGCTTCTCCGTCAGGTTTGGAAGCGGAGCGATATGCCGGGTGCGGCGATCATATGGGAGGCAGGAGATGAGGCGGAGGTCCGCGCCGCCCTCGCCAGTCTGCCGATCGCTGAGGCGGGAATGCTTGAAGTTGTGGCCCTGATTCCGCTGGAACCGTACCCCGGCTTTGCACCCCCGGTCTGACTCAAATCTATCCTTGAATGGCAACCCGAGATGTGCGTCCCTCTTAGCTGTTCTTCCTTGAGCCATTCGAGCCCGCCGGGGCCATTCGAACTTTGATTCGACTCGAATCGACCATCTTCGGTCGGCATCGCGTTTTTTGCGATCAGGTGAATCCATGCGCAAGCGCAGGTTTTCCTCCAGAATCCAATTCACATCCGTGACGTAAACTGTTTCTTCAAGGAGAAGATCCGATGTCCTACCCGGCCAACTATCGCTACACCCGCGAACATGAGTGGATCCAGCTCGACGGCACCATTGGCACCATCGGCATTACCGACTACGCGCAGAACTCCCTGGGCGATATCGTTTACGTAGACGTTCCGAAAGTGGGCGATAAAGTCACCGCCAACAGCACATTTGGCTCAGTCGAAAGCGTCAAAGCGGTGAGCGATCTTTATTCGCCGGTCACCGGAACGGTCACGGCCACCAATGACGCGCTCAAGACGTCGCCGGACAAAATCAACGAGGCGCCGCACGATACCTGGATCATTAAGGTCGAGCTCGCCGATCCTGCCCAATTTGAAAAGCTCCTTGATGCCGCCGCGTACGAATCTTTCATCGCTGAAGAACAATGAACGTGGCGAAGATCCGGGCCCAAGGTCGCGCACGTTTAGAGCTCCTCGTCCCTTAGTCCCTATTCCCTGATCCTGGAGAGATCACACATGCGCTACCTGCCCAAATCACCCGACGAACGCAAGCAGATGCTCGCGGAAATCGGCGCTGCCTCCATCGACGATCTTTTTTCAGTCATCCCGGCCGAGTATCGGCTGACACGCGATCTCGACGTTCCGCGCCAGCAGGCGGAAAGCGAGATCATCGACTACTTTCGGGCCGCAGCGATGCCGAACACGGTTCGTTTCGCCAGCTTCCTCGGCGCGGGCGCCTATCGCCACTATCGGCCCGTCATCATCGACTCGCTCGTGCAACGCGGCGAGTTCCTGACCAGCTACACGCCATACCAGGCCGAGATCACACAGGGCACACTTCAAGCCATCTTCGAATTTCAGACCATGATTGCCGAGCTCACCGGCATGGACGTGGCCAACGCCAGCATGTACGACGGTTCCACCGGCGCCGCTGAAGCCGTGATGATGGCCGTCCGCATCACTGGCCGTCACAAGGCCGTTGTTGCGCGAACCGTGCACCCCGAATACCGCGAAGTCATGGCCACCTACGCGAAACATCAGGGCCTTCCATCGACACTCGTGGAGTACGATCGCGAAACGGGCCGCGTCGACCTCGCCGCTCTCGAAGCGCAGGTGACTGAAGAAACCGCCTGCGTTCTGGTGCAAAGCCCCAACTTCTTCGGCACCATCGAAGACATTCCCGCCATCGCCGCCATCGCGCATGCCAAGGGCGCTCTGCTCATTGTTTCCATCGCGGAAGCTGTTTCGCTTGGTATTGTTCGCCCGCCCCTCGAGGCCGATATTGTCAGCATGGAGGCGCAGTCTTTCGGCGTGGCTCTCAGCTATGGGGGGCCGTATTGCGGCGTCATCGCGGCGAAGGAGCAGTACCTGCGCCAGATGCCCGGCCGCCTCGTCGGCCAAACCGTCGATCGCGATGGCTACCGCGGCTTTGTCCTTACTCTCTCCACGCGCGAGCAACACATCCGCCGCGAGAAGGCCACCTCGAACATCTGCACCAACCAGGCGCTGGTCGCGCTGATGGCCACAATCTTCCTCACCATTTATGGGAAAGAGGGCGTGCGCGAACTCGCCGAGCACAATCTTGCGAAAGCCGCCTACGCGGTGAAGACCTTCGCCGCACAGCCCGGAGCAAAGCTTCTGTTCAACGGCGCCCCACGCTTCCATGAGTTTGTGCTTGAAACGCAGGAAGACCCCGCGTCGCTCAGCCAGCGCCTGCTCGAGGGCAAGATTGTCGGCGGAGTCGCGCTGAGCCGCTGGTATCCGGAGTTGCCCAACGCCACGCTCTGGTGCACAACCGAAGTGGTTTCGAAGGCGCAGATCGATCAGGCCGCTCACATTGTTACCGCCGTTCCCGTCGAGGCATAAATGACAAACCAAACGAATCCCGCACCGAAGACCCTCGGCAAGGTCCGCGCGCACCAGACGCAGAATGAGTCGCTTGTCTTTGAGAAATCGTCACCGGGCAAGAAGGCCTACAAGATGCCGCCGCTCGATGTGCCCGCTGTCGACGCGGCCGCATTGTTGGGCGACACCTGCCGCACGCGGTTTGCTGAGTTGCCTGAACTGAGCGAAATCGAAATCATTCGCCACTTCACGCGGCTTTCCACCTGGAACTACGCGATCGATCTTGGTATGTATCCGCTCGGCTCATGCACCATGAAGTACAACCCGCGCGTGAACGAACTCGTTGCTCGAATCGAAGGCCTCGCCGAAGCACATCCCTATCGTCCCGATGCGCGCGCCCAGGGCATGCTTTCGATCATCGCCCAACTGCAGCGCTGCCTTATCGAAATTACCGGCATGGATACCATCACGCTGCAGCCCGCTGCCGGCGCTCACGGTGAGTTCACCGGCATTTTGCTCGTACGCGCCTGGCATGAGTCGCAGGGCAATCCCCGCAAGAAGATTCTCATCCCCGACTCCGCGCACGGTACCAACCCGGCGACCGCGGCCATCTGCGGCTACCAGGTCGAAAATCTCAAGTCGAACGCCGAAGGCGGCATCGATCTTGAAGCCCTCAGGCGCCAGGTCGACGAAGAGACTGCGGCGCTCATGCTCACCAACCCTTCCACCATCGGAGTCTTCGAGAGCCAGATCGCGGAGATCGCCAAGATCCTCCACGGCAAGGGCGCCCTCCTTTACATGGATGGGGCCAACATGAACGCGCTTGTCGGCAAAGCACGCCCCGGCGACTTCGGCGTCGACGTGATGCACCTCAATCTGCACAAGACCTTTTCCACGCCGCACGGCGGAGGCGGTCCCGGCTCTGGCCCGGTCGCCTGCAAAGCTTTCCTTGAGCCATTTCTCCCCACCCCTGTGCTGGCCCAAAACCCGGACAACACCTTCCGCTGGGACTATGACCGGCCCCAGTCTGTCGGTCGCGTGCGCGCCTTCTACGGCAACACGGGCATGTTCATCCGCGCACTGGCCTACATCCTCGCCAACGGCCCCGACGGCCTGCGCCAGACCACGGAAGACGCCGTTCTCAACGCGAACTACATCCGCCACGGCCTCGAAGACCTCTACGAGTTGCCCTACAAAACTGCCTCCATGCACGAGGTTGTTTTCAGCGATAAGCGGCAGGCCGCCAGAGGCGTCAAAACCGGCGACATCGCCAAGCGCCTCATCGATTACGGCTTCCATCCCTACACGGTCAGTTTCCCGCTTATTGTGCATGGCGCGCTCATGATCGAGCCCACCGAGAGCGAATCCCTCGAAGAACTGGACCTCTTCATCGAAGCCATGCGCGCGATCGCCAAAGAAGTGGAAGAGAATCCGGAGCTGGTGAAGACTGCGCCGCACTCTACGCGAGTCTCGCGTCTCGACGAAGTCCAGGCCGCGCGCAAACCCATCCTTCGCTGGAAGCCGAACCAGCCAGCCCCGGATCCGGCGCAGGCCGCGCCTTCCAGCGCGATGGAGAATCTGCCGACAGCCTGATAGATTCTCGGCGAGTTTGCCCCGGGGAGCCGCCGACGCGTTTCCCCGGGCGCAGCTTCTCGTGCCGCGACAAACCGCATCTACGAGGCAATTATCGAAATAGAATTCACGGACAAGTGCCGTAGTCCTTGTTCAACTTCTCAACTACAAACACCTGTCCACTGGTTGAGTCCTTCTTTTTCAGTTTGGAACCGTGGAGCTTGACGCGGTCACCGACCTTCAGGGATGTCGACTCACCTTCAAGCACATAGACCTTTGCGTCGCTCGTGTGCAGCTCAACTCCTCCAGGGCTGGTGAAGAGGCAACCCTGGAGTGAGTGGTGCTGATTTTCAACAGTGCGGGTAATCACCACCGTTGTCACCACAACCGCCGCTGCCAGAGCTGCGACTGAAAGGCCAACTTGCGTCTTGGTACATGAAGTTGTGCCGGAACAAACCAAAGCTGCGGCCACCGCAAAGGTAGCAATGCGCCGGCCACCGCCGGCGGGTGAGGATGGTTTTAGCGACGAGGATGGGACTGCAGCACTCTTGGAGATCTTCAGGGGGGAGCCTCCATGGGAACAAAAACATTCAGGGATCAGTTGACCAAATCTACGGAGTCTTGGACTATTTTTCCAGTATTATCTTGGCCTGAGTGTAGCGCCCCGCAGGCAGAGATCGCGTCCAGGACCAGCTTGACTCTTCTGGCTCGTTTTCCAGATTTCCAAAAACGTCCACCTTCTGCACACCCACCACTCGTCCTAAACTCTCAAAATGGCCACCATCCCCGACCTCACGCTGGACACCGGTATGCCCGCCAGCGTGGAAGCCGAGAAAACTATCCTCGGCGCCATCCTGCTCGACAACACTGCCCACTCCGAGGCTGCGGAAAAGCTCGACTCCGACGACTTCTCGCTCGACTCGCATCGCCGCATCTTCCTGCGCATGAGCGAGTTAATCAACGAGCAGCGCGCTGTTGACATCGTCACGCTCTCTCACGAGCTGGCCCGCTACAAAGAGGTCGAGTCGGTTGGCGGTGTCGCCTACCTCGCGTCCCTTACGGAAGGGCTGCCGCGCCGGCCGGTGATCGACGAATACATCCGCATCGTTAAAGACAAGAGTCTGCTGCGCAAGCTGATGGGCATCTGCTCCATGGCCATCGCCCGGGCCGCCGACCAGTCCGAGTCCGCACTCGATGTCCTCGGCGCCGCCGAAGCCCAGCTCATGGAGGTCAGCGAGAAGGGAATCGCGCAGGGCCTCCAATCTCTCGACCTCATCGTCCAACACTCCTTCGGATCGATCGATAATCTTTACAAGCAAAGCCGTGAGGTCACCGGACTTGCCACCGACTTTACCGAGCTTGATCGTCTGACGAGTGGCCTGCAAAAAGACGAGCTCATTATCATTGCCGCCCGTCCCTCCATGGGCAAGACTGCCTTCGCCATTAACATCGCCCAGAACGCGGCCATCAATCACAACGCCATCGTCGCCGTCTTCAGCCTGGAAATGAGCAAGGAGTCGCTGCTGCGCCGTATGCTTGCCTCGCAGGCGTGGGTAGACCAGCGCAAGCTACAAACCGGTTTCCTCGGACGCGAAGATCAGGTCAAGCTGCAAAACGCCCTCAGCCAGCTCGTCGAATCGCGCATGTTCATCGACGATTCCGCCGGCATCTCCCTCTCTGAAATGCGCGCAAAAGCACGCCGCCTGCGCCAGACCTCCGGCGGCCTCGATCTCATCGTCGTCGATTACCTCCAACTCATGTCCGCAACGGTACCTTCCTCCGGCAAGAAGAACTACGAGAATCGGACGCAAGAAGTATCAGCCATTTCTCGCGGCCTCAAGGCCCTTGCTAAAGAGCTCCACGTACCGGTCGTCGCGCTCTCCCAGCTCTCGCGTGCCAGCGAGCGCCGTGGCGACGACAAGCGCCCCATGCTGAGCGATCTTCGCGAATCGGGTTCCATCGAGCAGGACGCCGACGTTGTTGCCTTCATCCATCGCGAGGCTTACTACAACCGCACTGAAGAGATGTCCGACGCCGACAAGGCCAAGTCGGAAATCATCATCGCCAAACAGCGCAACGGCCCCACCGAAACCGTGCACCTCAACTTTATCTCGAGGTTTACGCGCTTCGACAATCCCGACGCCACCCACGACGCCTGATTTGCCGAAAAGCCGCGCTGGCACCGGACTCGATCGCCAGCCCGAAATTAGGAAAAAGATGATTCCGCCCTGCACCTGTTGACATTCTGCCCATGCTCGGGCACTCTATAGGCAGATTGTCAACAGGAGGGCCGCCGTGCCTGAAAACAAATCCGACGTCCTGCAGGGAACCCTCGACCTGATGGTGCTCAAGACTCTCGAATCTATGGGCTCGCTGCATGGATACGGTATCGCCCGTCGCATCGAGCAGGTCAGCGGAGACAGCCTCTGCCTGAACCAGGGAACCATCTATCCCGCCCTTCTGCGCCTCGAACAGCGTGCATGGGTTAACAGCGAATGGGGTATCTCAGAGACCGGCCGCCGCGCCAAGTTTTACGCTCTCACCCGCACCGGCCGCAAGCAGATCGAGCAGGAAACCGAGAACTGGGAGCGCATTGCCGCCACCATGGCGCGCTTCCTCGCTCCGTCGAATTAGACCGCATCGCACAATGAAGCTCTCGAACTCGATCGCTGGCGCATCACGATTCTCGATAAAGGAGCAAGGCATGGGCTGGATTCGTGTTCTGTTCAATCGTTGCGCAACGTTGTTTCGCAAAAAGAAGCTCGACGCCGATCTCGACGACGAACTAAGCGCGCATCTCGACCTTGCCGTGCTCGAAAACCTGCAGCGTGGCATGTCGCAGAGAGAAGCCCGCACCGCTGCTTTGCGCGCCTTCGGCGGCGTCACCCAAACGCGTGAAACCGACCGCGTGCAGCGCGGCTTCCCCTTGATCGAACAGTTCGGTCGCGATCTTCGCTTCGCCATTCGTCAACTCATCAAGTCGCCCGGATTCACAATGGTCGCGCTGCTGACGCTCGCACTAGGCGTGGGCGCAAATACCGCCGTCTTCTCGCTGATCAACGGGTTGCTCCTGCGGCCGCTGCCCGTGCCGCATGCTGAACAACTCGCCATGTTGCGCTATGAGGACGGCGGGGCAGATCCAATTAACTGGGCGTTTTGCACCCCATTCTTCCGCAGTCTCGAGAACCGGCACGATGTCTTCTCCGAAGTATTCGCCTACAACGGAGACACGCTGCAAGTAAGAGACCAGGCCGGCAACGAGAATGTTCCGGGGATGCTCGTGAGCGGCCAGTTTTTCCAAGCATTGCAGACGCCGCCCTTGCGGGGGCGCTACCTGACTCCGATGGACGACCAAAAGGGAGGCAGTCCCGCAGGGCTTGCCGTGGTGATCAGCGAAGACTTCTGGAACAACTGGTTCAACCGCGCGCCGGATGTTGTGGGCCGCAAGATAGTCATCGCCAATACACCCTTCACAATCGTGGGCGTAATGCCGAAGCGATTCATTGGCGCTGATGTAACCCAACGCCCTGAGATTTATGCGCCCCTGTCGGCCGACCCCATTATCGACGCACCGCGGAATCATATTGACGCTGGAATCACGGCATGGTGGATCACGGTGGGTGCGCGCCTGAAACCCGGCGTGACCATGGAGCAAGCAAATGCGGAATTGCTTACGGTTTCCAATCCGATCCTCCACGAAGCGGCCGATGACCCGAGTTTCATCGCCGAGAAGGAGAGGGGCCACTTCCACTTTGTGGCGGACCCCGGCTCAAGGGGATTTGCATATGTCCGATTTCTTTTCCGCGAACCCCTTCTGGCCATGTTTGCCATGTGCGCAGGAATTCTACTGCTGGCATGTCTGAACCTGGCGAGCTTGCTAACAGCGCGCGGAGCGGCACGAGAGCGGGAGTTGGCCACCCGCCTGGCGATGGGCGCGACGCGGCACCGCCTGGTACAGCAACTGCTCACCGAGAGCCTGCTGATTGGGGTCATGGGCAGCGCGACCGGAGTGGCTGCGGCGCCCCTTGTGAGCAGGGCGCTCGCCGCACTTCTCACGGGAAGCAACTCCGAATTCCAACTCGATACGTCGCTCGATTTGCGCGTCTTCGCCTTTACAACGCTTATTGCAATTGTCTCCGTGCTGCTCATTGGACTGGTTCCCGCGCTTCAGGCCACGGCGGGAAACCTGAACGATCACATCAAAGAGGGTCAACACCCAAAACCGGCGCGCCATCGCCGCGGAGTTCTAGTAAAGGTCCTGCTCGCATCGGAAGTGGCGTTGGCGCTGACCCTGGTGGTCGGCGCCGGGCTCCTTGCCACAAGCCTCGAAAGGCTCTTCCATTCCGGCATCGGCTTCGATCCCAACGGCCTCGTCAACATCAAATTCATGATGGATAAGCAGGCGCTCACCGGCGACGCGCTGATGGTGGTCTATCGGCAACTCGACGAGGAGCTGGCCCATCAGCCTGGCGTAAGCGCCATCAGTTTCGAGTATATTGTGCCTCTGTCGCATCGTGGATGGAACGCCAATTATTCGGTGGCGGGCAACGGCAAATTCCTCATCAACATGAACGCCGTTGCCCCCGCTTACTTCGCCACCATGCGAATGCCGTTGCTCCAGGGACGAGATTTCAGTTGGAACGATACCAATGCGTCGGGGTTGAAGATCATCCTGAATCAGTCAGCCGCGGAACTGTTCTTTCCGGGCCAGAATGCGGTAGGCCGGCAGGTAGTGAACCCTCGGAAGATGTCTTATGAGGTCGTTGCTGTTGTGGCCGATTCCAAATATCGCGACCTGCGCGCTCCAGCTTTGCCGATCGGCTTCGTGCCCATCCTGCAGGACGAAGAGGCAAAGCCATCGCTGACCGCCGTGGTGCGAACTGAAGGACCGCACGGCTCGCTTGCCACGGCCGCGCGCGCGTTGGCCGCGCGCCTGGCGCCATCGATTCCTGCGCCGGTGACGACAGAGATGGACGACGTGATGAAGAAGTCAGTAAGTGCCGAAAGAATGATGGCACTGCTGTCGTTGTTCTTTGCAGGTTGCGCGTTGTTGGTAACAGCCATCGGCCTCTATGGAACCCTGGCTTACGCTACGGCACGGCGTACCAGCGAGATCGGCATCCGCATGGCCCTCGGCGCGCGGCGCACAGGTGTTGTCGTCATGGTCTTTCGCGAAAATGTCCTGGTCGCCGCCGTTGGAGCCGGCGCGGGGATGATTGCTGCACTTCTCGCTTCCCGCGCACTTGCCAGCTTTCTTTATGAAACTTCGCCCAGAGATACATCCGTGCTGGCAGGCTCGGTTGCGGCACTTGCAATCATCGCCAGCGCCGCATCCATTCTGCCAGCGCTGCGTGCAGCGCGCATCGACCCCATGCGCGCGCTGAGGAACGAATAGGAGTTTGTCATGGACAAAATCAGAATGCTCTTGAGCCGCTGCGCCGCGTTCTTCCGCAAGAAGAAACTCGAGGCCGATCTCGACGACGAGCTGAGCGCACATCTTGATCTCGCCGTACATGAAAACCTTCAACGTGGCATGTCACAAAGCGAAGCCCGCACTGCCTCACATCTCGTTCACAATCATCGCCACTCTCCCGACAATCACGTCGCTCAACGATTCGTCCCGGTCTACCTCTAAAACGTTCGATGGAAATCCGAGATTGTGCGGCCGCAATACCAACCGGTCCGCAATCAGTTCCACATAGCGAATCATCAAATGCGCCTCATGCTTCACGGCGTAAAGATTCTGGCGGTCCGGCCGATACTGCGACAGGGTTGCGTAGTGCCGGTCAAGCACGACCACCGCATCCGGAAGCAGCACCGGATCCATGGCCAGCGCATCCGCGACGCTTACCCGAATCGCAACAAAGCGTTGCCAGGCTCGACGCGAAGGCGTGACCCTGGCATGCAAGGCCTCAAGCGTCCCAGGTTGCAGTTGCAAAAATCCCACCGTCGCTGAGGGACGAATATTCGGTTCAAACAGCGCAGTGTGGTGCGACACAATGGGAACCGCGCTGCTCTCTCCCTCCTGATCCGCAAAGTGCACGTGGTCGAGGGCCGGCAACAGATCCGCTACGGCCAGGTTCTCGGCGGCAAGCACCCGGTCCAACGCCTGCAACGAAAGCTGTCGTTTGCAGTGAAGGAAGTTGGAAAGATGCGACTCACCAAACCCCGTCTTCCGCGCCAGCAACGATACGCTCAGCGTGCCCCGCTGTATCCTGCGCAGCAGTTCCAGGCGGAGTCTTTCGTGCATCTGCGTGAAATTCATCTGTGGAAAATCCGCCACCAGCAATAGGAGCAGAACTTCGCTCTTTGCTCTCGGAAAACTTATTGCGGTGGTTTCCCCTTGATTGAGCGTAGTCGTCCGGAGGCGGAGAATGGCTGGGACGAATAATCCGCAGGACACATTGACGCAAGAGAATCAATTTTCTAGATTTGCTTTACTTAATCTTGCACCTGTATGTGGGAATCTTTTTAGAAAGAGCTCCGTTGTCTTGCGGCAAGCTGAGACATCATCCTGCCTTTCCGGACGGCAAACCAACAACTTGCCGCCTGGTTGCATGCCGCTGCCATCCGCCTCTCATCCACTTTTCCATGGCCGGGTTTTTCGCAGAAGAAACAGGGCCACAGAGGGCAAGAATCTTCCAGGATCTGCGCGCTATGAGCATGACAAACAACGAGCGAGCACAGGAGGCAATCCCTCATCGGGACACGAACGTCCCGGTTGGCCATGCCTGGTTCTCTCTACCCCGCGGAACATTCAACAAAATAATCCGTCGGGAACTGTCTCGAACATGGAGAAACAGTCATGGATTTGCGCGTGCAATTGAAAGTTTGCGAGGGCTGCGGTTGTCTTTGGTACCGGGCTCAAAATAAAGGGAGTGTCTACTGCCAACGCTGTGAAACCAAACTTCAGGACTTTCCAACACCCGAAACCCGCAAGCTGCGTGGGCGCCCTCGCCGCAAGATTCTGGGCAGAGTGTGGGCCGTTGCAACCGAAGGGGGTGTGCAATGAGCGCAGCCCTTCAGTTGCCGTTTCTTTGGGAAGCCATCAACTCCCAGCGGGTCGCCCGTATCAGCCGCCGTCCCGCAAGAACACAACCACCAACGCCGCCGGAAGTCGATCCGAGTTCAAGGCCTCCAGAGAAACTCCCTTCAATCGGTTTGGCGTTTTACCGCAAGCACACTGAAAAAATGCTCCGGCGTTATCTCTACGCCTCAATGCAGGTGGGCAGGGCGCCCAACATCCTCGGCGATCCCATCGCGCGAGGATGGGTTTCGAGCCGCCCGGTCCGAACCTTCGAGGACGCAGTCATCTTTGTTCTCGATATCGAGGCTTGCCTGAATAGCCTTGCGTTCCTCGACCGTCAGTTGCTTTCCCGAATCGTCATCCAGGAATACACACATACTGAAACGGCCGCCCTCTTGGGCATGAGTCTCCGTTCTGTCTCGTACAAATTTCCACTGGCGCTTGATCGGCTGACGGAGAAGCTGCTCGAAGCCGGATTGTTGATTCTACCGCTCTGATTCTTCCATACGCTCCGGCCCGGGGAAGTGAATTAACCCAACCCCGGGCCGGACCCGCCTGCTGTTCCCTCAAGCTCTGCTATTGTGGACGGGTTCGCTGGTTTGGCCTCGCATCCGCAGTCAAGCCGGCCCATCCCATCGGGGAGGACCGCACCCTCATGCTTTCCACTCGCTTCGGCGCTACTTTTTTCTGGCTCATTGCTTCCGCCGCGTTGACCGCTCAGCAACCCGCTTCGATGGATCAGCCACACCCCACCACCGCTGCTGAAGCCCCCAGTCGCGACACAAGCTTTATCGATGACCAAGGCACCGCGCACGTCACCCGCGTTGTTCCCGTGCCGCAGACGATCAGTCCGCAAGCGCAACTCGTGGTCGGACACCCCGCGCCTGATCAAGGCCCGCCGGAGTCGCTTGAGAACCGCCGCAAGGGGACTGACGCCTATACCGCCCGCGCCCGCGTCGCCTGGACCCGCCTCTGCCCCAACACGCTTGTCGAAGACACGATGGCCGGCGTTCCCGTCCGCATTGTCACGCCCGAGGGTCTGCCCGAAGCCAACAAAGACAAGGTTCTGCTCAACCTGCACGGCGGCGGCTTCAACTCTGACTCTGGCTCTTACACCGAGTCCATTCCCATCGCCAGCTTCGCGAAAATCAAGGTTGTCGCTGTTCTCTACCGCCTCGCCCCGGAGCATCCCTTTCCCGCCGCCGTCGACGACTCGGTAGCCGTTTACAAAGAGCTACTCAAAACCTACAAGCCCAACCACATCGTTCTCTATGGAACCTCCGCGGGAGCTATCCTTACTGCCGAAGTCGCCTCCAGACTCAAACAACTGGGCCTCCCGCTGCCCGCCGCGCTCGGCATCTTCAGCGGCTTGGGCGATTTCGCCCGCCTCGGCGACTCCCAGGCCATGTATGCCCTGCGCGGCTTGAGCGGCCATCTCGATGCGCCTCAGCCCGGCACGCACGATTCGGAGTACGTCACCACGACCGATCCCAAAGATCCTGTGCTCTCGCCCATCTACTCTGACCTGCACGGCCTTCCGCCCACGCTTTTCGTCACCAGCGGCCGCGACCTGCTTCTCAGCGGCACGATCAACCTGCACCGCGCCTATTTCACGGCCGGCGTCGACGCGCAGCTGGTTGTCTACGACGCGCTTCCGCACGCCTTCTGGTACGACCCCATGCTCCCCGAAGCCCAGGAAGCGAACCACATCATGGCCGACTTCTTCGTCAAACACCTCGGCCAATAGACTGATCTGTGAATCGACTCATGCCCATTAAAACCATCATCGAACCCTTCCGCATCAAGAGCGTCGAGCCCATCCACTGGACCACCCGCGCCCAGCGCGAAACTCTACTGCGCGCTGCTCACTACAACCTTTTCCTGCTCCACTCCAACGACGTGCTCATCGATCTGCTCACCGACTCCGGCACCGGCGCGATGTCGACGCATCAGTGGGCCGGCATCATGGAAGGCGATGAGAGCTACGCCGGCAGCCCCAGCTTCGATCGCTTCAAGCGCTCTGTCCAGGACATTACCGGCTACACCCACGTCCTTCCCACGCACCAGGGCCGCGCCGCCGAGCGCCTGCTCTTCAACGTCATGTGCAAGAAGGGCGACCTCGTCCCCAACAACACCCACTTCGATACCACCCGCGCCAACGTGGAGATCACGGGCGCCGAGGCCGTCGATCTCGTCTATCCCGAAGCCCGCAGCCCCGAGACCATCTTGCCCTTCAAAGGGAACATGGATGTCGCGGCGCTCGAGTCGCTGATCGCCCGCGTCGGCCGCGAAAAAATCCCGCTCGTGATGCTCACAGTTACGAATAACTCGGGCGGCGGCCAGCCTGTTTCCATGGCCAATGCCAAAGAAGTGTCTGCTGTCTGCAAGGCCCAAGGCATCCCGCTCTACTTCGACGCATGCCGCTTTGCGGAAAATGCATGGTTCATCAAACAGCGCGAGCCGGAATATCAGAACCACACGCCGAAGCAAATCGCACAGGAGATGTTCGCCCTTGGCGATGGCTGCACCATGTCTGCCAAGAAAGACGGCATGGCGAACATCGGCGGTTTTCTCTGCACGAATGACGATGTCCTCGCGCGGCAGGAAAAAGATCTGCTCATCCTGACGGAGGGTTATCCAACCTATGGCGGACTCGCAGGTCGCGACCTTGAAGCCATCGCCATTGGCCTGCAGGAGTCGCTCGACGAAGACTATCTTCGCTACCGCATCGCTTCCACGGCCTATTTGGGAGACCACATTGCTGCCGAGGGCGTGCCCATTGTGCAGCCGCCTGGCGGCCATGCCATTTATCTCGACGCCGCAGCCTTTCTGCCCCACATCCCGCAAGATCAATTTCCCGGCGTAGCTCTGGCTGCCGAACTCTATCTGGAAGGCGGCATTCGATCTGTCGAAATTGGCAGCCTCATGTTCGCCGCCGCAGCCAAAATGGAGCTGGTGCGCCTCGCGATTCCACGGCGCACCTACACGCAAAGCCACATCGACTATGTCGTAGAAATCATTCTCGAAGTCTGGCGCCGCCGCACGCAGATCAAGGGTCTGAAGCTAACCTACGAAGCCCCCTACCTGCGCCACTTCACCGCACACCTCGAGCCCGTCGGCTGATCGAGTGCGTGATTCGCCGGAAATGCACCTGAATGCTGCCGCATGATGCCGCGTGAGCTTCGAGAGCTCCCTACACCTTCCTGCACCCGTGTCATCCTGTGACTTGCGTCACTTGAACTCGGACCGAATGTGTCGTATATTGAACTCGGACTGAATCTGTCGTATATCTGCGTGGCCCGACTCAAACTCTAATCGCAGGCAAAACTTAGCGCGAAACATCAGGCCCTCAAGGCGATCCCTGGCGTTGGGCCAGATCATTCCCCGGTCCGTAGGAGACAAGGAAGTATGTTCGTCAACGTCAAGCGCCTGTTGCACGCGCCTGCCATTCTGCTCTTTTTAACCGGGTTTTTCTTTCCGGCGTTTTCCTGGGCCAGTGTCGGCGGAAGCATCTCCGGCACGGTGAAAGACCCCTCTGGAAGCGTTTTGCCGAATGCTACAGTCGAAGCCCGCGAGGTTAATAAAGATCTCACCTACAGCACTCATACCGATAGGGGCGGCTACTACGCGCTGCCAGTTCTACCCGTTGGCCGCTACGAACTCGACGTGCAGGCCCCCGGCTTTCGCGACTATCACCGCAAAGACATTGTTCTCGACACGAACGCAGCTCTGACACTCGATGCCTCGCTCCAGGTGGGCGATGCCTCTGAAACCGTCAACGTCAGCGACAATGCCCTTCACGTAGAGACCATCGGCACCCAGCTCGGCCAGGTCATCACGGGGAGCCAGATGACCTCTGTTCCACTCAACGGGCGCAGCTTCACCGATCTGCTGTCGTTGCAACCGGGCGTGGCACCCTCAACATCCATCACTTCCAGCACCGTTCAGGACGTGGGTGCAACCACTCTTTCGCCGTCGGGAACACTGAATCCGGGCACCCTTTCAGTGAACGGCCAGCGCGAATTCGCCAACTACTTCAGCGTGAACGGCAGCGACGTGGAGGAAGACGTCAACGCGGGTACCATCATCATTCCCAACCTCGACGCCATCGCCGAGTTCCGCATCGTCACCAGCAACTTCGACGCGGAGTACGGAGAGTTTTCCGGCGGCCAGATCAGCGTCATCACCAAGTCGGGCAGCAACCGCTTTCACGGCGACGCCTTCGACTTTCTGCGCAACACCGATCTCGACGCGCGCAACTACTTCTCTCCCACGCGCGGAGCCTTCCGGCAGAACCAGTTCGGCGGCACCTTCGGCGGGCCCATCCGCCGCGACAAGGCCTTCTTCTTCGCCGACTACCAGGGCACGCATCAGACTCAGGGCATCGATACCGGCAACATCAGCGTGCCTTCCAGCGCCGACCGCACAGGGAATCTTTCCGATCTGGCGAGTTCATTAACGGGTGCCGTCAGCGGCCCCTATCTTGCGGGCCTGCTTTCGCAGGGCCTGGGTTACGGCGTCGCATCCGGAGAACCATACTATGCGCCCGGCTGCACATCGTCCTCGCAATGTGTCTTTCCCGACGCGGTCATTCCGCAGAGCGCCTGGTCGGTTCCAGCGCAGCGCATGCTCCAGTACATTCCCGCGCCCAACACCGCTGCGGGAACCTTTGCAACATCCGCCTATAACCAGACGGTGACAGACGACAAAGCCGGCCTGCGTCTCGATGCGAATTCCCGCTGGGGCCTGCTCTCCGCCTACTACTTTATCGATGGATTCACGCTGAACAACCCCTATCCCGTGGCGCAAAGCGGCGCCAGCGTTCCGGGCTTTGACGCCCTCACCACTGGCCGCGCGCAACTGGTGTCGCTTAGCGACACAAAAACGCTGAGCCCCACCGCGGTAAACGAGGTTCACCTCAGCTACGTGCGCGACTTCACCAACCTCGGCCAGCCCGTCGGCGGCAAAAACGTAAGCCTCGTCTCGCAGGGATTCGCCAATGCCAACGGCACCGCCAGCATCGTCGCACTTGATCCCAATGGGCAGAGCGTTGAGAACCTCAACTTCAACGGCTACTCCACTGGCTCCGCCGCCAATCAGCTTATTCAGACCAACAACACCTACCAGGTCACCGACACATTTTCAAAGGTCCTCGGCAATCACACTCTGAAATTTGGTGCCGAGTTCCACGCCGACCAGGTGAATGCCCACGCCATTGCGCAGTTCAATGGCAACTTCGTCTTCTCGGGAACCGAAACCGGCGTCGATTTCGCTGACTTTCTCATTGGCACGCCCAGCCAGTACAACCAGAGCCAGCTCAATCCCTTCTACGCGCGCAATAAGTATGCCGGCGCGTTTGCGCAAGATAGCTGGCATGTTCGTTCAGGACTCACGCTCAACTACGGCCTTCGCTGGGACCGCGTCGCGCCGTGGTCGGAAAAGTACAACCAGATTTCAACCTTCGTGGCCGGCGCGCAGTCTCAGGTCTTTCCCGGCGCGCCCGCGGGCATTCTCTATCCTGGCGATCCCGGCGTTCCCAACACGCTCGCGCCCATCGGCAACGCGAACTTTGCGCCGCGCGGCGGCCTGGCCTGGTCGCCCCAAGCGGCTTCGAGCAGCCTGCTCGGCAAGATCCTCGGTGCTCCCGGGACCACGAGCATCCGCACAAGCTTTGGCAACTTCTACACGGCCATCGATGCGCTCTCCATCGGCGTATTGGCCGCGAACGCGCCCTATGGAACCACCTACACCAGCCCCGCGCCGCCGCTCTTTGCCACGCCCTTTGTCACCGCGGCAAGCGGCCAGAACAATGGCCAGCCCTTCCCCTATACCTTTGCTCCGCTTAACTCTTCGCGCAGCCATCCCGATGCCAGCTTCGATTGGAGCAGCTTGGAGCCCATCAGCGGCATTCCCGGCTACAACATCCACAATCGCGCACCCTACACCGAAGAGTGGATGCTCTCCATCGAACGCCAGGCCGGCCCCAACACCGTTGTCAGCGCCAGCTATGTAGGCACAGCGAGCCATCGTCAGCGCGTTCTCATCGAGTCGAATGCCGGAAGCCCGGCGCTCTGCCTTAGCCTCAGCCAACCCGGCGACGTCGTGGCCGGAAGCCTGACCTGCGGCGCATACGGAGAAGACACGGTCTACTCGCCCATCGGCGGCGGCCAGGTCAACGGAACGCGCGGGCCGCTTGGCTTTAACTTCGGCAGCAACGCGCTGCAATCGAACATTGGTCGCGCCAACTACAACGCGCTTGAATTGAGCGCCCGCCATACCGGTGGTCGCCTCGAGTTCGGCGCGTCCTACACCTATGGGAAATCGCTCGATGAATCTTCAAATATCGGCGAGGAAGTGAATCCTTTCCATCCCGCGCTCAGTTATGCCGTTTCGTCGTTCGATGTGAAACAGAATTTCGTGTTGAGTTACGACTATCAGCTTCCGGTGGACAAGTTGCTGCACCCCAATCGAATCACGCGGGGTTGGTCGCTCTCCGGAATCACCCGCTTCGCCAGCGGTTTCCCCATCACCATGATCAACAACGGAGACAATTCGCTCATCGGCACTAATCCGAACGGCGTCAACAACAGCAGCATCGACGAGCCTGACTACAACGGCGGGCCGCTCCAGCTTAATCACAACCCGCGCACCAATGGAAACAACTACTTCAACGCTGCCGACTTCACCATAAACGCGCTCGGCACACCGGGCGATGCCAAACGCCGTTTCTTCTATGGCCCTGGCGCCGCGAACTACGATATGGCCGTCGCCAAACGCCTGGCGCTTACCGAATCGAAGGACCTGCTCTTCCGCGTCGAAGCGTTCAACGTCTTCAACCACACCCAGTTCAACGGCCCGAGCTCGGTCGATGGCAATATCGGCAGCTCGACTTTCGGCGACGCCATAAGCGCCGCAGCACCGCGCATTCTGCAAGGCGCGCTGAAGCTGACCTTCTAGTGGGCACTCGAGATCACTGAAGAGGGGGCAACCTAGTCATTCTTGGCGGCATTGCGGGCGCGGACTTTGAACCAGATCGGCGTGCCCTTGAAGCCGAAGGCTTCGCGAATCTGGTTTTCGAGGAAGCGCTCGAAGCTGAAGTGTAGCTTGATGTCGCGATCCGTGAACAAGATGAACGTCGGGGGCGCGACCGCGGCCTGCGTCATATAGAAGATGCGCAGCCGCTTGGCCATGGGCACCGGCGCGCGCTGAAAATCCACCCGCTCAAGAAACCGGTTCATCTGCCCGGTCGATACGCGTTTACGTCGTTCCGCGGCCACGGACTTGACCTCGTTCATCACACGGCCCAGCCCCGTTCCCTCCAATGCCGAAAGAAAGATGACCGGCGCGTAGTCGAGATATTTGAGCGCACGCCGCAGCTGTTCCTCAAAGACTTCGCGGTCGGCTGGCGGCTTGCCGTCCTTGCGGCCCGTGGTGACCGCGTCCCACTTGTTCACGAGGATGATGACGCTGCGGCCGCTCTCGTGGGCATAGCCGCCGATGGTGGCGTCCGCGCCGGTCACGCCCTCGGTAGCGTCGATGACCAGCAGGGCCACGTCCGCCGCTTCAAGGTGGCGGCGCGCCATGATCACGCTCAGCTTCTCGGCCATCAGGTGGGTCTTGCTCTTGCGCCGGATGCCGGCCGTATCCACAAACCGGAACTGGGTGCCTTCAAACTCCACCAGCTCGTCGACGGCGTCGCGGGTGGTTCCGGCGATGGGCGACACAATGGCGCGCGACGTGCCGGTGAGCGCATTGAGCAAGGTCGACTTGCCTACGTTGGGACGGCCGATGATGGCTACCGACGTTTCGTGTTGCTCAAACTCGCCATGGGAGCGGTGAAGCTGGTGCTCGTCTTCTTCGGCCGCGTCGTCAGGCTCGGGTCCGAGGACATCATCGACCACCGCGGCCAGTTGATCGGTATCCGCGGACGAGATGGCTTCCGCGCCCGCCGCAACCAATGGTTCCGATCCAATTGCCGGCGCCGGCAGAGCCTCTGAAATCCCGTCGAGCAGTTCGCCGATCCCGAGCCCATGCTCCGAGCTAATGGGGAAGACGTTCTTGATGCCCAGTCGTCGGAAGTTCTCCGCCTCCGCCGCCATGGCTTCGCCTTCCACCTTGTTCACAGCCAGAAACACAGGCTTGCCGCCGCGAATGAGCATCCGCACCAGGTCGTAGTCAGGGCTGGCCAGCTCGGTGCGCGCGTCCACCACCAGCACCAGGGCGTCGGCTTCTTCCAACGCCACTTTGGCCTGAGCGTAGATCTCCATCGGAATCAGCTCAGGATCGTCGGGAACGATTCCCCCTGTATCCACCACCCGGAACCGCCGCCCCAACCACTCGTATTCGCCATAGATGCGGTCGCGCGTGATGCCGGGCTCGTCGCCCACAATCGAGCGGCGGCTATGGGTGAGGCGGTTGAACAGCGTGGACTTGCCCACGTTGGGGCGACCGACAATGGCCACCACCGGAAGCGCTTCCGTGCTCGTTTCGGGCTCCAACCCTGCTCTGCGATATTTCGCCAAACCAATCTCCGATCAACACACAAGCTGTCCACGCATCGCACCAAAGCCGATGCGCAGCCTGCTTATGAAATCCTACTGTTCCATTATCGCTTCCCACTGTGCAAACTGGCTCTACGGCGATTCGCCGGCTCTACAATCGAGCGGTATGCCTACCGCCGTCCGCTCCTACGCCAAAATCAATCTCGGCCTCCACCTTGGCGCCCCACGACAGGATGGCTTTCACTCTCTCGCAACGGTTTACCAGACCCTGGAACTGCACGACATCCTTACTGTGACGGCGCGCCCGGCCAAGGAAACATCCATCTGCCTCATTTCGAATGACGAGCGCGTGCCAACCGATAACCGCAATACTGCGTGGAAGATGGTTGAGCTCGCTCTGAAGACGCGGGCCAGATCGGCCGAAGTTGAAATCCACATCGACAAGCGGTTGCCGGTGCAGGGCGGGCTCGGGGCCGGATCCGGGAATGCCGTGGCGGCACTGATCGGACTGGAAGCCGAACTGGGCATTTCGCTCCGCGGCTTCCTGACGCATCGTCTCCAGATCGCCGCCCAAGTCGGTTCCGATGTCCCACTTTTCCTCATCGGGGGCACAATCCTTGGGCTCGATCGCGGTCAGGAGGTGTACCCCCTGCCCGACATTGAAGCGGTCTGGTGCGTCGTCGCCGTGCCTGATGTCGGTGTTTCCACCGCCCAGGCATTCAGCGATTGGGACGCGCTCTGCACCGCGGAAGGTTTGACCCAGGAGCTAAGTCAAGCTAAACTGAAGGAGTTGAGTCGAGCCTATGCCAGCGCCTTCGCGGGAAGTTTTCCGCAAGGCGGGCACGGAACCGGCTCCTCCGGTGTCCTCTCCAATCAAGAGGACCTCGCCGGACCACAAGAGTCCGCGCTTGTCCGCACCGGGATCACGAACTGGATCCAGAACGACTTTGAACGGGTCGTCTTTCCCCAGTATCCTCCCTTTGCAGAAATCAAGCGCATTCTTGCGGCTGCCGGTACCCCGGAGGCCGCCCTCCATGCTTCGCTGTCCGGGTCCGGTTCGGCGCTTTACGGGTTGTACCTGACCCGCGAAGATGCGCAGGCTGCCCTGGTCCGTTTGCAAGCTGCCGGTGTTTCGGGACATCTGACTCGAACCCTGCAGCGTGCCGCTTACTGGAGCGAAATGCTCATCAAAGAAGCACGTTGACAGTCTGCCGTTGTGCGCGCGAAACTCGCCTTCGGCTGGAGCAAAGGCTTTCCTGAACGGCGGGGAAAGTTGAGGAGTTGGGCGATCGTCTAATGGTAGGACAGTGCCCTTTGGAGGCACTTGTCTAGGTTCGAATCCTAGTCGCCCAGCCAAAGATGCAGTGAGTAGTGATTCGTGATTAGAGCAGGGAATAGGGATTAGCGGACCGGAGATCAGCGGAGTTCTGACTGATCAGGAAAACTAATCACTAGACACTAATCAATGTCGTTAGGCCCGAAACTACAGCCAAAGCAAACCAGCTTGGAGGGTAATCGGAGATGGACGCAGGAACGGTGACGTTGACACTGGAAGACAAGCAATCCGGCGGTTCCAACGCGCAACTCGACGGCGCACCCAAGGATCCGAACCAGGGCCCGCAGGACGCATCGAAGGCCAAGGACGGCAAGCCCGCGCCCGAACGCAAGCGCGCCCGCAGCCTGAGCGAAGACAAGCGCTTCAAGCTGTTCTCCGGCACCGCCAACCGCCCCTTGGCCGACGAAATCGGCCAGCATATTGGCGTCAAGGTCGGTGAAGCCAAGTTGCAGCGCTTTGCCGATGGCGAAGTGTACTTCCAGCTCATTGAGAACGTGCGCGGGGTGGATGTGTTTGTCGTGCAGCCTACGTGCTATCCCGTCGACCAGCACCTGCTTGAATTGCTCATCATGATCGATGCCCTCAAGCGCGCTTCCGCGGCTCGCATCACGGCGGTCGTTCCTTATTACGGCTATGCGCGACAGGATCGTAAAGACCGTCCGCGCGTCGCCATCAGCGCCAAGCTCATTGCCGACCTGCTCACCACCGCCGGCGCCAATCGCGCCCTGTTCGTCGATTTGCATGCCGCGCAGATTCAGGGCTTCTTCAACATTCCTGTTGATCACATGTTCGCAAGCCCGGTGCTGGTGAGTTATTTCAAAGCGCTCAACCTGCCCAACCTCACCGTGGTTTCGCCAGATGCGGGCGGTGTGGAGCGTGCACGTCACTTTGCGCAGAAGATGGAAGCGCCGCTGGCCATCGTGGACAAGCGCCGTACCGACATCAACGTCACTGAAGTGATGCACGTCATCGGCGATGTGCGCGGCAAAACCTGCCTCATCATCGACGACATCATCGACACTGCCGGCACGCTGGTGAAAACCGTCGATGCACTTTACGCCAACGGCGCAGCTACGGTACACGCCTGCGCCAGCCACGCCGTGCTTTCGGGCCCGGCCATCGACCGCATCGCCAACTCCCGTCTGGAGCAGGTGGTCGTCACCAACACCGTGCCTCTGCGCGAAGCAGCGCAGAAGCTCGCCAAGATCAAGGTGCTTTCGATCGCCGGCCTTCTCGGCGCGGCTATTGAGAACATTCACCTGGAGACCAGCGTCAGTTCGCTTTTTAACTAGTGATCATTGATTAGCGATCAGAGCGTTTAACCAACAGCTAGTGGGCGGCAATGAGTTCTCAGTGATCAGCGTGACTGTGCTGACCACTGACCACTGATCACTGACCACTGGCCTCTAACAAAGGGAGCGGGCGATTCACTTCGCATGAGCAGTACCGAGCTAGAAGCTGTTCTTCCGTGCCCGACTTAAGGAAATGAGAGACTGAAATGCCAGAAGTTGTCGTAGCCAAGCCCCGCGAGGGCAAGTTCAATAAGAATGCAGCGCGCCGCGTGCGCGTAGCAGGCAAGATTCCTGCCGTCCTTTACGGCCCCGGCCACAATCCAGTGGCCATTGAAGTGGACCCCAAGCAGATTTCCCGAATTCTCTTTTCCGAGACGGGCCACAACACGATTTTCGATGTCGAGATCGGCGGCGATGCCGCTGCCAAAGCCATGATCGTCGACTGGCAGCGCGAGCCGATCAAGGATCAGCTGATCCACATCGATTTGAAACGCATTGCCCTCGACAAGCACCTGAAGGTGAGCGTGCGCGTCAAGCTGCTCGGTGTTCCGGTGGGCGTCAAGGCCTCTGGCGGCATCCTCGACCAGGTTCTGCGTGAAGTGGAAATCGAGTGCTTGCCGGCTGACATCCCCAGCCACATCGACGTAGACGTTTCGAACCTTGAAATGCACGGCGTTCTGCGCGTCAGCGATCTGCCGCACTCTGACAAGATCGAGTATCTGAATGCTGAAGACGCGACCGTCGCTCACGTTGTTTCGATCCGTGAAGAAGCGCCGACCGCGGCCGAGACAGAGGTTGCTGCCGTTAATGCTGCAATTGCAGCATCCGCAGCCGAGCCGGAAGTCGCCAAGAAGGGCAAGCCGGATGACGCGGCCAAAACTGCCGACGCTGGCGCCAAGAAGCCCGCGGCCAAGAAGTAAGCCTTGGCCGACGCAAGTCAGTCTCATCATCCCGGCGAGCCAACACCCCTCGCCGAGGTGCCGGGAGTCGAGCCACGGCGTGGGCCGTTTCTTATTGTCGGGCTCGGCAACCCGGGGTTGGAGTATCTGTGGACTCCGCATAACGCGGGGTTCATGGCCATCGACCGCATCGCCCAACAAGAGGGCGTTGTGGTGCAGAACCGGCGCTGCCGGGCCACGACTGCTACCTGCCGCATGGCAGGGCGCGAAGTGATCCTGGCCAAACCGGAAACGTATATGAACCTCAGCGGGCTTGCAGTTGCCGCTCTGGTTCGCGAGTTTGAAGCAGATCCAGCGAAGGACCTGCTCGTAATTTATGACGAGCTCGATCTGACGTTGGGTACCTTCAAGATCAGGGAGCGCGGTTCACCCGCCGGGCACAACGGAGCCCGCAGCGTGTCCAGCGTCCTCGGAACTCAGGAGTGGTTGCGTCTGCGTATTGGCGTCGGTCTCGATCTTCCGCCGGAAGCCCTTGCGGCCGGAGCTGGAAAAAGGCCAGGCAAAGATTATTTGCTTTCGCCCATGCGCAAAGCGGACCTGACGGTCCTCGATGAGGTGCTTGACCGCGTGGCAGTAGCTGTACGGCGCATTCTCTCCGAAGGGCCCGCAGCCGCCATGAACGAGTTCAATCGAACAGACGAACGTAAAGGGACTAAGGATTAAGGGAAAAAGACTTGAAGAGCAGGGAGCGAATCGAAAGAAGAAATCCTTCCTGTGAGTTGTGAGCCGGGGCAGACGCCCTGGCGGAAAAGGAATACTGATGTCGCGTGTATATGAAGTGATGTTCATTATTCGGCCCGATGCGGTCGAAGAGGATATCGACAAGCTGATCGCCGGGTTCTCTGCCACCGTAACGGGTGGTGGCGGCACGGTGAAGAATGTCGAGAAGATGGGCCGCCGTAAGCTCGCTTATCTGGTGCGCAAGTTCAACGACGGCAACTACGTGCTTCTCACCATTGAGGCCGGCGGTCCCGTGGTACTGGAGCTTGAGCGCCGCCTTCGCGTCACGGAACAAGTGATCAAGTTCATCACCGTCCGCATTGACGAAGAAGAAAAGCGCCTGGCCAAGGTGAAGGCCCTGCGTGGTGTTCGCCGCAAGCCAACGGAGCACGCAGCGCCAGCCAGTGCGCCTGCCAGTGCGCCGGTTGAGGCCTCGGAGCCGGCACCCGCAGCCGTCTAAATTTCTACCCGATCCCGTGGTCTCGCTTCCAGTGAATGGAAGCCGTCCCCGGACGGGAATTTCAAGCCATGTTCCCCCGAGCGCCGCACAGGCGATTAAGGGAACCGAAGAGAGTGAAGAGGAAACACGATGCCTGAAGATACTCCAGCAAGGACGCCCGAAGCGGGCGCGACCCAAGCAACTACCGAATCGGCTCCTGCCCCGCGTTCCGGCGGCAGGCCACAAGGCGGCCCTGGCGGTCGTCCCTCTGGCGGCCCAGGGGGCCGCGGAAAGTTTTTCCGCCGCAAGAAGGTCTGCAAGTTCTGCACCGAGAAGATTGACGCCATTCCTTATCGCGATGTGCGCCTGCTGCAGGGCTTTGTGGCCGAGCGCGGCAAGATCGTGCCCCGGCGGCTTACCGGCGTTTGCACCACGCACCAGCGCCGTTTGACCCGGGCCATCAAGCAGGCCCGCAATATCGCCTTGCTGCCGTTCGCAACCAGGCACTAATTGCCGGGTACATCGGTGGTTTCGGAGGGAGCAGGAGGCTTCAGCCTCCTGAAGAAGTGAGCGAATCAGCCAGGCCTTCAGGCCCGGGCATTCTCTCGACTTCAATCTTTCTTAAAACGCCGGTTCAAAAGACAAGAGCGCCTATGGCGCATTGGAGATTCCGATGGAAGTTATTTTGAAAGAAGACGTAGCCAACCTCGGCCACCGCGGAGACGTGGTGAAGGTTGCCGATGGCTACGGCCGCAATTTTCTGCTGCCGCGCAAGCTTGCGCTGCAGGCTACCGACGCCAACAAGGCCGTGATTGAAACCATGAAGGCCTCTGCTGCCCGACGCTCGGCTTCTGAGAAGATTCAGGCCGAAGAGCTTCTCGTCAAGCTCGATAGGGTTGCCCTCAGCTTCACACGCAAGTCAGGCGCAGAGGGTCATCTGTTCGGTTCTGTCACCTCGGCCGACATCGCCGCCGATCTCGCTACCAAGGGCTTTGAAATCGATCGCCGCAAGATCGAGCTCAAGGAACCGCTCAAGACGGTTGGCGATTTCAATGTCGCCATCAAGCTGCATCGCGAAGTCACCGCGCACGTCAAGGTGTCTGTGGTCGCCGAAGCGTCGGAAGAAGCTGTCGAGCCGGCCGAAACCGTCGCAGCCGAGTAGTTCTATCCCGAGCCCACACATTGCCCCCTCGGTCCGCCGAGGGGGTAGCAGTGTTTCTGCAGCTCCCCCTCCCTCGGCGTTCCGCCTGGATCCGTTGCCCCGGGTCTCCAGGCGATCTTGCGCAACATCCTTCAGTCGACAACCGCTTCGTCTAGAACTCCAACCGTAATGCCCCTTGCAGAACGCGTGCTGAGCTCGCCGTGCTGCCAATGTTGCCAAATGGAGTTCCGCTGGCTTCGGTGATGTCCGTGCTCGGCGTGCTGAAACTGGGATGGTTGGTGGCGTTGAACGCGTCGGCGCGGAACTTCAAAGCGACTCTCTCCTTGTAGACAGGGAAAGTCTTGCCGAGGCCCAGGTCGATGTTGAACCAGCCTGGTCCGCGCAGGTTATTGCGCGTGCCGATCTGGAAGCCGATGGGGCCGGTGAAGTCGCTGATTGCCGCGGTCGGATTGGTATAAGCGAACACACGCGCCCCCTCGCCGCCGTTCACGTGGGTTTTCAGATCAGAGATCGGCCCCGTCAAAGTCGCCGGGGCATCGTTTGCATAGCCCGCCACATAGGCATTGGCAGCGGCGAAGTAAGCATTGCCCGTATGCCAGCTCGGCAGCCCGCTCAACCCCCAGCCGCCGATCACCTCGTTCAGCCAAAGCGGCGCATTCGCAGCAAAGTTTCTCCCTCGGCCAAACGGCAGGTCGTAGATGAAATTGCCGCTCAAATAGTTCGCGACATCAAAGTCGGAGTTGCCGCGGCACTCGCGTGGCCTGACCACATCGCAGATGAACCCGTAACCACCGATGGCTGGCGCATTCGCGATTACTGAAACATTGTCGATGGAGTGCGACCACGTGTAGTTCAGGTCGAATTGCAAGCCGTAGCCGGCATTCTTGTGCAGCGTGGCCAGGAGCCCGTTGTAGCTCGAGAATCCCTTGTTTGTGTAGTAGGTGAATTCAGAGTACTGTGCCCCCATGCCGACGTTTGGCGGCAGCAGTCCGAAGGCAGAAAGTGCCTGGACCGTATCGGCGAAGTCTCCCCGGTAGGGAAGAGGAGCGAGGCCGCGGGCCACAAGGTCAGTATTGTTCGCGTAGCCCAAACTGACCCCCACCCCGGCAGGAAGCAGGTCGCGGAACCACGGCTGGTCGTCAGTGATGGGCGTATTCGCAGGAAGAGCGCGTACTTCCTGTTCCATGTTCGCGAAGGCTGCGGACATCATCTGACCGCCGGCCGCGTCGGGAAAATCGATCAGCTGGTTCGCGTCTGCTTGGCCGAGCAGACGCCGGCCCTCGCGGCCTACATAGCCCAGGCGAAACAGGTAACCCTGCGGGAATTGATGCTGGAAGCCAAGGTTGAACTGGAGAGAATACGGCGTCTTGAGGTTATTGTCGATGCCTTCGTTGAAGGCTTGACCGTTAACCAACCCAAAGGGAACCGCGCTCGTGCCGGACCCGCTCACGAAGGGTGTGTAGGGCGCGGAGATCGCCGCGGGCGCCGTCGGCGGAGCAGGAGGGTTGTCGAGCCCGCTGAATCTTGGATCCGTCGCCATCGACCCCACTGGATCGCCGGTCGTTCCAAACGGCTCATTCGCGCTGGCCTGAAACAGATACGAGTATTGCTCTGCCTGGTACAACACCGAGTTGACAACGGTGTGGTCGTAAATGATGCCGGCTCCTCCGTTGATGACGGTCTTTTTGTCGGCGTCAGGACTGTACGCAAAGGCAAACCGCGGCGCGAAGTTGTGGTTCACCGGCTTGAAATAGCCGGGGGCGCTGTTGGCCTTTCCGCCCAGCACATAGGACACAAACGGCACCGCCAGGTTGCCGGTCTGTCCCGCGGCGCTTTGAGCAAGACGCGCTCCGAAGAACTGGTTGAAGTTCATGGTCGGTATGGATTCGATCCCCGCCGTGTCATACGGGACGGTGTAGTTCTGCCACCGAACTCCGTAAGAAATTGTGAGGCTCGGCGTCAGTTTCCACGTATCTCCGGCGTAAATCTCGGTCTCGTAGAAACGGTCTTTGGCGATGGAGCCGGTGCCCTGCGGAAGCAGACTGCCCGAGGCTCCGTAGTTGAACGTTGCGCCAGACGATGCATAGCGGCCGAGGGCCAGCGCAAATGCGGCGTCGTAGTCCGCCGTGTCAGCGGAGTCGGAATTCAGGTCGCTCGGCCGTAACGGGTTCGGCGTGGGACCGCCCAGGCCTTCAATGTTGCCGCCAAGGCCGATCGACGGTTCGTTGTAGTCCAGAATCGTGTAACCATCCGGAGTTTCCCACTTGAACGTTCCTCCAAAGGTGAGGCTGTGCTTGCCCTTGTTCCAGCTCAAGTCGTCTTTGGCTATTGGAACTGGGAAAGTCCGGCCCTGTGCGTTCACCGCGCTCGAATAAGGGCCGCTCATGATCGTGCCGCCCACCCCATTCCCACCAATGTTGCTGCCGTATTGCGTAATGCCTGTCGGATTGAAGGAATCGGGGAAGCTGTAGTTCTCAAACGTCTCGCCGTATTCGGCCTGGTTGACCATGTTGGCGCTGATCGCCCACGTGTGGCCAATAACGTAGGTATAACTCTGGTCCAAAAACGGGTGCGTCTCCTTATCGCCGGCAAACTGCGGCGCCGATTGCGTTCCGTTGGTCCGGGTAAACGATCCCTTCCCGAAGATCTTCATCTTGCTGTTCAGGTTGTAATCCACACGCTGCACGTAGTCGCTTTCTGTATACGGGAACGGGGCGTTGAATCGGAAGCCTGCCGTGTTGAGCAAATCTCCGTAATTACCCGACAGGTCGTTGGCGTGAGGATAGCGGCTGGAGAAAAGCGACGCGAGTGCTGGATTAAATCCCACACCTTGCGGGTCGAGAGACGCGACCTGGGCGGGGCTGAGGACCCCTGTGCCGCCCGATGAATTCACATACTGAATGGAGCCTCCGCGATAAGAGTCCAGCGGTACCGTTCGTTCCACCAGGTTTGAAAGGGTGTCGCGCCGGGCGTTGTAGTCGAAGAAGAAAAACAGCCGCTCATGTAGAATCGGGCCGCCTACGTTACCGCCAAACTGGTTGCGGATCAGTGGCGCTCTGCCCACACCCGCGTTATTGCTGAACCAGTCATTCGCCTCGGTATCGGTGTCGCGGTGATATTCCACCAGCGCGCCGTGAAACTGGTTGGTGCCGCTGCGTGTCACCAAATCGAACTGGCCACCACCGCCTTCGCCTGCGCTGGAGAGCGGCCCCGCACTCACGCCGCGAAATTCCTGCACGGAATCCACCGGGGCGTTGGCGACAATCGCGCCAAAATTGCCCGTCATGTTGTCGTTGACATCCAGGCCGTCAAGGGTCACGTTGTTCTGGTCGACGCGCGCTCCGGTTACCGCTCCGTCGAGCGTTACGCCCGGCTGCTGGGTGAACAGCGCCGAAGGATTGCTCCTGTCTTCGATGGGCAGGTCGTTCAGAAACTGCACCTGGAAGTTGTTGCCGATGGTTGCATCCGTGGTGTCCAGCGTGACTTCCTGGTTGGTTGCCGACACCTCCACCGTCTGCGATATGGAACCGACGTCCATCTTCGCGTTCTGCGTGCGCGTGGAGGCGACGTTCATGTAGATTCCACTGATCGTCGTCGGCTTGAAGCCATCTCGATCCAGCAGGAGCTTATATCCCGGTCCTGGCCGGACTTCATTCAGGGTGTAGGACCCCTCCGCGTTCGCGATCGTTTTGTAGGTTGCGCCGGTTTGCGGATTTTCGAGAGTCACCGCAACTCCTGGGATCACCGCGCCTGACGAATCTGTGATGACACCCGTAATCGCGGCTACGTCCTGGGCCCGGACCTGGGTCGAAACAAGGACGAGGACGATGAACAGCGCGGGGAAGATTTTGTTCAACAGGGTTCGCATGGGCGGGGTCTCCTTGCAGGGGTGCGTGCAATTCAAGGGCCGCACCGATCATTGGCTTGATATCAACCTACAAGTAGATTGATATCAACATATAAGCAGTGAGCACATCCCATTCCGCTGTACCGTTGATCTCCGCAAACCCGGAGAAATGTATGGAAAGGCGTATGCAAATCCCTTGGCAGGTGTTCGTGTGGCCGGTCCCGCAAAATGCTAGATAGGATCCTTTTCGGCGCTGCCGCCCGCCAGCAGCACTAGCTTCTTCATCGCCTTGCCCATCTTGTCAGTGAAGCCAGCCACTGCGCCCGCCTTGCGCTGCGAAAACAGGAACCGCGCCCGGTTTCCCGCCAGGCTCGTG
>Ga0182013_10001618_pt1 | contig 30496 bp, 24 predicted proteins | sample 612S2MmetaG_FD_120487 | JGI IMG/M metagenome (GOLD analysis project Ga0182013, IMG submission 120487) | Permafrost microbial communities from Stordalen Mire, Sweden - 612S2M metaG | ecosystem: Environmental > Terrestrial > Soil > Wetlands > Permafrost | place: Sweden: Stordalen | collected... | reverse complement strand
TCGGCCGGCGCGATCGGGTGGGCTCGGCCGTCGCGGAACATCTGCGCCAGGGTTGCCACGACCGCGACGAAGAATCCGAGCAGCAGCGCGCCGACGCCGAGCGTCCGGGCACGTCGCCTCGGGCTCACAGGCACGTGCACCGCCTCCGTTCGCCTCGCGACCGCGGCGCACGGTACGCTCCCGCGCTGACCTGCCGCACATGGCGGGGAACGCGTTGGGTGGGACAAAGCGGTGACGGAGAGCGGACACCATTGATGAAGCACAGTGCCGGCGCACGGCCCAGAACCGCCACGACTTCGCGCACGTACAACTCCCTTCTGGTGGCCGCCGCGGCATCGTACAACCGGGTGGTTCCCTACCGATCGAGTGAGTCGATCGCCCGCCTGCAGCGGCGGCGCGCGGGCGACATGGTCGCCTACGCGTACGAGAACGTGCCCTTCTATCGCGACGTGATGCGGGCGGAAGGACTGCGTCCGGCCGGCCTTCGCCAGGCGGCGGACCTGGCCCGCCTCCCGCTGATCGATGCGGCGCGTGTCCAGGAGGACCCTGAGTATTTCACCTCGCGTTTGCATGGGCCGGGCCGGCGCTGGGGGTTCCACACGAGTGGCTCGACGGCCGGCATCCGCCGGCTGGTGCTGTGGGACAACCGGGGGATCCTGCTCCACACCGCGTACGACGCGGCGAGGCCGGGGTCCGTCATCAGCCGGTTGGCCGGAGAGCGGTGGGTGGGTACCGTGTTTCGCACCGTGGCGGCCGACCGGATCCGGCTCCGCCGGCTGCTCGCCATGGCGCTCGGCCCCGAGGACGAGCACCGGCGGCTGTCCATCATGCCGCGCGAGGTGTCGTCCCGCAACATGCGCGCGCTGGCAGACGAGCAAATGCTCGGGGCCCGGCGCACGGGCCACGTACTGCTGTCCCCCGGCGAGGGATTCGACCGGGCGGTCGACGTCATGCGCCGTGAGCGGCCACGTGTGGTGTTCTCCTTCGGCTCGTACGCCGACCAATTTCTGCGCACCCTGCACGAGAGCGGATGCGCTGTGCCGATGCCACGTGTCTGGGTCTACGCGGGCGACATGGTCTCCCCACTGGCGTCGCAACTGGCGGCGGAGCGGGGGTGCGCGCTCTATTCGGTGTACTCGTCGGCGGAGGCCGGCACCATCGGATACCAGTGTGAGCGACGCAGTGGTTTCCATCTCAACGTGGACAGGTGCCCAGTCCGCATTGTCGACGACGACGGGCACGACGTCCCCGCCGGCCGGTCCGGCGAGATCGTCATCTCGAACCTGGACAACCGGGCCATGGTGCTGCTCAACTTCCGAACCGGGGACCGCGGGGCACTCAGCATCGATCCGTGCCCGTGCGGCCGGAACCTGCCGGTCCTGGCCGGTCTCGAGGGGCGCACGTCGGAGACCGTGGTCCTCCACGACGGCCGGCGTCTGTCGTCCTTGTCGGTCGAGGGACTGTTCCGCCAGGCGCTCACGCCGACGCGCCAGACGCAGCTTGAACAGGTCGCGCCGGGCCGCCTGCACTGGCGGGTGGTTCCCTTCGGCCAGGTCGATCCGGCAGACCTGCAGCGGGCCATCGTTGGCCGCGCGGCCGAGGTGCTCGGTCCGGGGACGACGGTGACGGTCGAGTTCGTCGACCGAATCGATCCGAGCGCCCGGGGAAAGATCCGCCGAGTCCTCCCCGGGCCTGGTCCAGGGTGAGACCCGTGGCGACGCGGCCCGGCGGAGGCGACGCGCCGCACGAGGGCCCGGACTACTGGGACGGGATCATGGAGGCGTGGGAGCCCAGCCCGGCCAACCAGTTGTGGCGGGCCCACAGCGACGCCGTCAACACCGGGTTGATCCGGCGGTGGCTGGAGCCGGGTCGCGGGGTGGTGGTCAAGACGGACCTGTTCGACGAAGCGGTCGGTCAGGGCGTGTTCCCGGAGCTGGCGGAGCGGGCTGACCGGGTCGTCGGCGTCGACGTGTCGCCGCGGGTCGTACGCGTTGCTCTCGAGCGCTTCCCGGGGCTGTGTGGCGTCGTGGCCGGGGTGGAGGCGCTGCCCTTCGGCGACGGCACCGTCGACACCGTCTTCTCGAACTCGACCCTCGACCACTTCGCGTCCCATGCGCAGTTGCGCCTGTCCGCCGCCGAGCTGGCCCGGGTCGTCCGCCCAGGTGGGCGGCTGCTGGTCACCCTGGACAACCGGGCCAACCCGGTGGTGGCACTGCGGACCCAGGCCCTCTCCGGTCTGTGGCGCCGCCTCGGCCTGGTGCCCTACTTCGTGGGCGCGACCTACGGCGTCCGCGGCCTGGTCCGCCTCCTCGAGCAGGTCGGGTTCGACGTCGTGCGGTCTGCGGCCGTCATGCATGCGCCGCCACAGCTCCTCGCCCGCAGGGCGGCCCGACGAAGAGCCGTCGCGCCCGATGTGCACCTGCGCTCGGTGCTGCCCTTCGAGGTGATGGCCGACTGGCCGACCGCCCGGCTGACGGGCCACTTTGCGGCCGCGCTCGCCGTCAGGCGGGCGGGCCCAGTGACCCACCCTCGCTCGTACCATTCCCCTTTCGGTTCTCCTGTCGCGGGCTATAGTGCACCGTGCCGGCGGGAAGGGTGACGTTGGCGGAACCGATACAACCTCTCGTGAGTGTGTGCGTGGTCACCGGGGCGCGTCCACGTGCGCTCGACGCCCTTCTGACGAGCCTGCGACAGCAGGTGGACCCTCCCCCCTTCGAGGTCCTCGTCTGCGGCACCGCCGACGCCTCAGTGGCCCGCCAGGTCCACCGGCACTTCCCCGACGCCAGAGTGGGCTTCGGGCCGGCGGCACGGCCCGGCGGCGGGCGCAACGACCTGTTGCCGGCGGCACGGGGGGAGTGGCTCTACTTCCTGGACGACGACGTCACCGTGGGGTCCGACGGACTGCGGATCATCGCCGAGCTTTCGCGTCGCCATCCCGAGGCGGGCGTCTTCGGGGGCCCGAACGACACGCCGGCCCGGAGCAGTTGGTTTCAGCAGGTACAGGGCGCCGTGCTCGGGTCGGTGGCCGGGTCAGGGCCGGTGCGGCGGCGTTACGGCGCGCACCCGGCGGCGCCCGCCCGGGAGAGGGACCTGATCCTGTGCAACCTGGCCATCGCCCGCGCCGCGATGGAACCGTTCGACGCCTCGGCCGTGTGCGCCGAGGAGAACGGAGTGCTGGCCGAGCTGGCCCGCAAGGGGGTGCTCATGCGCTACGAGCCGAGCCTGGCTGTGTACCACGACCGTCGTCCGGACCTCCGTACGTTCACCCGGCAGATGCACACCTACGGCCGGGGGCGGGGCCGGCTGATTATGCGGGACGTCTCGACCGTGAGGCCGACCTACCTCCTGGCGCCGGCCCTCGTCGTCTACTTGGCTCTGCTGCCCGTTCTGGCCATGCTCGGCGCGCTGGCAGTCGTCCCACTGCTCGCCTACGCGGCGTGGATTCTGGCGGGCGCCACCAAGGTGACGTCCTCGTGGAAGTCAGGCCGGCCGTCCACCTTCGCGCTTGCCGCGGTCCTGCTGGTGGTGGTGCACTCCGCCTACGGCACGGGCGTGCTGCGCGGGCTCGTCCGGACGCCACCCGCACCCCGCTACACCTTCCGCTGGCTGGACGGGGCGCCGACCGAGGTGACGGCAGGGATCACGGCGAAGCACGTCAGCGGCGGATGAGCGGGAGCGGCTCCACGTGTCGTTGCTTGGAATGCGCTCATCGGCGCGGCCAGATCGTCCGGGATGGCAACGGAATCACACGGGGTGGTACTCGGCTCCACGAGGTGGAGGTTCCGTTCGCCCACAACAGCGCGATCGAGCAGACACCCGATCTCCTCGCGCTCCTTCTCGGCTACAACGACGGCTTCCCGGTCGAGAAGGTTGAGGAGCTCTACGGCAGCCGTGAGCGCTACCTCGAGCCGTACGTGCATGCCACCCGGTCCGCAGTGGCGGCCTCCGTCCTGCCTCGGGACACCGACGCCCAGATAGAGGAAGCGCGGGCCAACTGTCCGTTGTGAGCGAGTCGACAGTCGTCACCGATCGGGCTGTACCAGCACCCCCGGTGATGCCGACGCCGCACGAAGAAGCCCCGATACGCAGTTTTCCATGGCAGCCGATGGCGCTCGTGGTGGTGCTCGTCATCGCGACGGGGTTCAACCTGTGGTGGATGTACTTGCACCGCAGGGGATTGCCACTGGAAATCGACGAGGCGGGATACCTCCAACGAGCGGTGCGCGACGCCGACGCCCTCCATGCGGGTGGCCTGACGTCGTTGTGGTCGACCGTCCGGCTACCCGACCCACAGGCGCCACTCCTCACGGTGGTCGCCGGCGTCTTCCGCTGGGTGAGCGGGGGAGGGATTTATCGCCTCTTGGCGGTCGAGCAGCTGTTCTACGTGACGGCCGTGGTGTCGACCTACCTGGCTTCACGCCGGCTGATGAACCGGAATTGGAGCCTGCTCGCCGCGGTGCTCGTGGCCTCCCTCCCAGGGATCGTGAACTCGAGCCGCGCTTTCTGGTTCGCCGTCCCGGCGACCGCAATGGTGACGGCAACATTGGCGGCCCAGCTTCACTCCGATGCCTTCCGCTCACGCCGGCTGAGCTTGCTGTGGGGCCTTCTCCTCGGTCTGAGCGCCCTGTCCCGAACCGTGGTGCTCGCCCTGTTGCCGTCGCTCGTTGTGGCCGCGGTCGTCACGGTCGTGCTGAGTCGTCCCCCGCGTCGCAATCAGGTTGTCCACCTCAGCATGGGCCTCGGCGTATCCCTCGTCGTTGCTGGGAGTTGGTACTCGGCCACGTGGCACCAGGTGCTCCAGTACCTGACGCAGTATGGCTACGGCGTAGAGGCGACGCACTCTGGCTCCGGACGCTCGGTGTTCTCGCTGGGGTGGTGGCTGTTCCGCATCAACAATGTCGTGAACATCGAGCTGTACGCGCCCCTCGCCCTGGCCCTGGTGCTGTGCTTCGTCGCCGGTCTGGTCACATGGGCGGGGCATCGTCGCGCCGGGAGGGAGCCAGGGGAGCGCAGCAGGGTCGGCTGGGTTGCCGATGTCGCCGTCCGGTCCCTGCGCCGCCCCGACGCACCGGTCTGGTTCTTGCTGCTGGGCGGCTATCTCGTCTTGTCAACGAGCTCGCAACACGGCTCCATGTTCGAGCTCCCGTTGGTGCCCGCACTCTGCATTCTGGTGGTCTCGGCCGCCGGGCGATCTGTGCCTTTCGTGCGTCCCTACCTCGCAGCGATCTGCCTGATCGCTGCCGCCCTGTCGTTTGTCGGCGTGTCCGGCGTCATTCCCCAGGTGTCGTCCTTCTCCAAGAGGCTCTCGGCCGGTCCCGTCAACCTCGTCGTGTTCGATGGCCGAGGAATGCTCCTCAGAAACGCCTACCAGGATGAGGATGCGTACCTGCGCTCATGGTTGGCACCCAGCCAGAAGATGGCAACGTTCCTTCATGGCTATGCCGAGACACAGGCCTGTGATCCCGTCGTGTTCTTCGGCGTGCAGGATCCGTTGTTCAACACCAACACGGTCGATCTGGACTACCAATTGACGTTCGGCAGTAGCCTCCCGACAGGTCTGCTCAGGACCCGCGGGGAGGCGGGCGAGACGCCCTACCAGCAACTCGAAGACCCCGCGCTGGGCATCCCAAACCTGGTCATCACCGGTCCGGTTGCCTCCTCCGACCGCGGCTTTTCTCCATTGGCCGCCCAGGGTGTGGAGGTGAGCGCGCTGATACGCGCCGGATTCGCGCCGGCCGGACACCTCCGGTTGCCCGACGCTCGGCTCATGACGGTGTGGTGGACACACCGGGGGCCCTGTGGCCCAGGTCGTCCCTAGAGCCATGACCAGGGGGGTCCCGGTTCGGGATTGGGACGCGCAGGTCGTCTCGAGTCACCGGTCAGCGGTCGGTGGCCTTGTCGCGCTCCGCCAGCTGTGCCAGGTACTCGTTGTAGGCCGCCAGCTCGGCGTCCTCCTCCTGCTGCTGTGGCGTGCCCGCCGGGTCCGGGGCGGCCGAGTCGTCCGGGCCGCCGGCAGCGTTCCCGGCGGCGGCGGGCGGCGGCGTGCCCTCGGGCGCCTCGTGCACGAGACGCCACCACATGTAGATGGCGTAGCCGGCGAACAGCGGCCACTCGAAGACGTAGGCCCAACTCAGCGTGTTGCCCCCGAGGGCGCGCGAGAGCTGCCACAGGCACAGGGCCATGAAGCCGGGGACGACGATCAGGATGACCGCGTGCAGCCTCAGGGCGCGGGGAGAGAGCCAGAGGCGCGAGTCCTTCATCCGACCGGGAAGAGGAAGTCGTTCAGGATGGCGGCCAGCTCGAGCGGCCGGTCGCCCTGGATGCTGTGGCCCGCACCCTCGACACCCACCACCGTGGCGGTGGGCTGGCGGCGCAGGAGCTCGGCCACGTCGTCGTCGTCGACGACCGACCAGGCCAGGGCGCGCACCAGGAGGATGGGGACGGTGAGCCCGGAGATGGCCTCCCACAGGTCGCCGAACTCGGGGTGGGCCGCGGCCCCGTCGGTGCGGAAGCGCGCGTAGCGCCAGACCCAGCTGCCGTCCTCGCGCTGCACGGCGTTGTGGAGGATCCCCCGCCGCAGCGACGACTCCGACCGGGTGGGGTTGTGCTCCATCGTGCGGGCCAGCAGCTCGTCGAAGCTGTCGAAGCTGGCGGGACCGTTGACGAAGTTGGTCACCGGCGCCGCCTTCTCCGCGTTCACCCCCGGGGTGATGTCGACCAGGACGAGGGCGCGCACCAGCTCGGGGGCGTGCGCGGCCAGCGCGATGGACGACACCCCGCCGAGCGACATGCCCACCACGCCGCGGGCGTCCGGTGCCAGCTCGGCCACGACCGTCGCCAGGTCCCGGCCGTTGCCGGCGGCCGAGACGGAGCCCTCGGGCCCGCCGTCGGAGTGGCCGTGGCCGGGCAGGTCCACGGCCAGCAGCGGCCGGCCCAGCGCCAGCGCCACGGTGTCCCACGTGTGGGCGTTCTGGGCCCCGCCGTGGACGAGCACCAGCTCGGGCGGGCCGGCGCCCCAGAGCAGGCTGGAGACCTTGCGGCCCGGCCCGACCTGGACGTCGACCCGGCGCACGGCGGGGGCCCCGTCGTAGGGCAGGCCGTACTCGGCGGCGTTCTCGTGGAACAGCCCGAACTCGTCGTAGGGGATCAGCTCCGGCACTCCACGAGTGTCCCATACGCACGCCGGGCTGCCCGGCGGGCTAAGAATGCGCCGATGCCCGAACGCCGGCTCTCCGCCGTGGTCCTCGCCGCCGGGGAGGGGACGCGGATGCGCTCCGAGCGCCCCAAGCCGCTGCACCTCCTGTGTGGGCGGCCCATGATCCTGCACGTCCTGGACGCCATGGCCGAGATCGACGTCCACCGGGTGGTCGTCGTGGTGGGGCACCGGGGCGAGTGGGTCACCAAGACCCTGGTGCAGCTCGCCCCGCCGACCATGGAGATCGAGTTCGTCGAGCAGCTCACCCAGTCGGGCACGGGCGACGCCCTGGCCGTCGGTCTCACCGGGCTGCCCGACGATGACGACGAGGTGGAGGACGTGGTCGTCCTCCCGGGCGACACGCCGCTGCTCCGCCCCCAGACCCTGGCGGCCCTGGTGCGGGCCCATCGCGCCGAGGACGCCAGCGCCACGCTGCTGACGGCCGTCGTGGAGAACCCGTCGGGCTACGGCCGGATCGTGCACGGCAAGGACGGCGACGTCGCCCGGGTGGTGGAGGAGAGCGACGCCACCGGCGAGGAGAAGGCGATCGACGAGGTCAACACGTCGATCTACTGCTTCCGCCGCAGCATCCTGGCGCCCACCCTGCGGCGCCTCAGCCCGGCCAACGCCCAGGGCGAGTACTACCTCACCGACGCCGTCGCCGTGCTCTCGAGCGCCGGCTACCGCGTGCGCTCCCTCGTCCTGCCCGACTCCATGGAGGCGGCGGGGGTCAACGACCGGGCCCAACTGGCCGTGGCCGAGGCGGAGCTGCGCGACCGGATCAACGAGCGCTGGATGCGCCGCGGCGTGACGATGTGGGACCCCGAGCGCACCTACGTCGACGCACAGGCCCACCTGGAGGCCGACGTCTCCCTTCTCCCGGGGGTGATCCTGCGCGGCGACTGCACGGTCGGCGCCGGGGCCGAGATCGGCCCCAACAGCGTGCTGACCGACACCACGGTGGGCGAGGGCGCGGTGGTGACCGAGAGCGTCTGCACCCGGGCCACGGTCGGCGCCGGCGCGCGGATCGGCCCCTACAGCGTCCTGGAGCCGGGCGCCGAGGTGCCGGCCGGGGCCGTGATCGGGCCCCACGCGGTGCACCGCAGCCCCGACGCCTGAGCGCCCCGGAGCGGGTGCGTCCCGGGCGAAGTAGCGTTGCGCACGTGGAGCTGATCCCGCGGCGCCGACTCGAACTGGTCTCCGGTCGCTCGCACCCGAGCCTGGCACGGGACATCGCGGGCCACCTGGGTGTCGAGCTCGGCGAGGCCAACCTGCGCGAATTCGCCAACGGGGAGATCTACTGCAAGTACGACATCTCCATCCGCGGCTGCGACGTCTTCATCATTCAGACGCACGCCAGCCCCGTGAACGACTCGCTGATGGAGCACCTCATCATGATCGACGCCGCCAAGCGGGCGTCGGCGAAGCGGATCACCGCGGTGTGCCCCTACTACGGGTACTCGCGCCAGGACCGCAAGTCGACGGGGCGCGAGCCGATCACCGCCAAGCTGGTGGCGGACATGCTCTCCGCCGCCGGGGCCGACCGCGTCATCAGCGTGGACCTGCACTCGGGGCAGATCCAGGGCTTCTTCGACGTGCCCTTCGACCACCTGGTGGCGACGCCCGTCATCGAGGGGTACATGCGGGAGAACTTCGGCAAGGACGTCGTCGTGGTGGCGCCCGACGCCGGCCGGGTCAAGGTGGCCGAGCGCTACAGCCAGCATCTCGGCTTCGACCTGGCCCTGATCCACAAGACCCGGCCCCGGGGCACCTACAACGAGGTGAAGGCGCGCCACGTCGTCGGTGACGTGGAGGGCCGCCACTGCGTCCTGATCGACGACATGATCGACACCGCCGGGACGATCTGCGCCGCCGCCGAGCTGCTGGCCGACGCCGGCGCCTCGGACATCTCGGTCATGGCCACCCACGCCGTACTGTCGGACCCGGCGGTGGACCGCCTGAAGGCGGCGCCCATCTCGCGGGTCGTCGTGACCGACACCCTGCCGGTGGCCGAGGACCGCACCTTCGACAAGCTGGAGGTCCTCTCGGTGGCCAAGATCATCGCCGACGCCATTGACGCCGTCTTCGAGGACACCTCGGTCTCCGAGCTCTTCGGCGGGGACAACCTGGTCTAGGCGGTTCCGGACGGGGCCCGCCGGCCCCGCTGGTCGACCGCCCCGCCGGGCGGCTACGCTGGTAGGCCGTTCGCCGGAGGCCCTCGAGGCCGTCCGCGCACGCCGCTCTCGCCACCTGAGGAGATCCGTTATGGCCGAAGTCGTTCTTGCCGCCGAAGTCGGGCGCCCCCTCGGCTCGCGCGCCGTGCGCCGCCTGCGCCGCGAGGGGAAGATCCCCGGCGTCATCTACGGGCACGGGACGGACCCCGTGCCGGTCGCCGTCGTGGCCCGGGAGCTGCGGGCAGCCCTCAACACCGAGGCCGGGGCCAACCAGCTGCTGTCGCTCGACACCGGGTCGGGGACGTTCCTGACCATCGCCCGCGAGATGCAGCGCCACCCGGTCGCGCAGACCGTCACCCATATCGACTTCGTGATCGTCCGGCGGGACGAGGTCATCAGCGCCGACGTGCCGATCACCCTCGTGGGCGAGGCGCTCGAGGTGCAACACGGCGACGGGCTGGTGGAACAGCAGATGTTCACCCTCCCGATCCGCGCGCTCCCCGGAGCCATCCCGACCGTGCTGGAGGTCGACATCAGCGCGCTGACCATCGGTGGTCAGGTGCGGGTGTCGGACATCTCGCTGCCCGAGGGGGTCACGACCGAGGTCGACGTCGAGTCGGCGATCGCCATCGGCCAGCCTCCCCGTGTCGTCACTGCCGAGGGCGAGGGCGCCGAAGGCGAGGGCGAGGAAGGTGCAGCGGGGGAGACCGCCGAGCCGACCGGGGAGGCATCCGACAGCACGGGCGGAGAGGGCTAGGCCCTGCGCCGCGCCTTCGCCCGGCCGGAGCGCCGGGGGACCCCGGCGGACCTGCTGGTCGTCGGGCTCGGGAATCCAGGGGCGGAGTTCGCCGGGAGCCTGCACAACGCCGGGTCCGATGCCGTCACCCTGCTGGCGGACCGCCACGGTGCCACCCTGCGGGCGGAGAAGGGCGTGCCGGCCCGTGTCGGCGTGTCGACCGTCGCCGGCAAGCGGGTGGCCCTGGCCGTGCCGACCACGTACATGAACGAGTCCGGTCTCGCCGTGCGCGCGCTGGCGAACCGCTTCGGCGTCACCGACCCCGCGGCCGTCGTCATCGTGCACGACGAGCTCGACCTCCCGCCCGGGACGGTCCGGCTCAAGGCCGGCGGCGGCCTCGCCGGCCACAACGGCCTGCGCTCCATCGCCGACCACCTCCACACGAACGACTTCCTCCGTGTCCGCATCGGCGTGGGCAAGCCTCCCAGCGCGGCGCAGGGCGCGGCCCACGTGCTCAAGCGCCCGCCCCGCGTTGTCCGGGAGCTCCTGGCCACCTCGGTGGAGATCGCCGCCGACGCCGTCGAGCACATCACGGCCGACGGCATCGACGCCGCCATGGCGTGGTGCCACTCGCTGCCCACCTGACCCGATGACCGCGCCCGCGCCACACCCGACCCCGTCGCCGAACCCGCCCGCCGGCAGCCTGGCCGCCGTCCCGCACCTGCTGCGGACCGACGAGGTCATCGCCGCCATGCTCGGCGCCGCCGACGCCACCGTGGCCGTCCCGGAGGCGGCGCAGGCCGTGGTCGTCGCCGCGCTGGCGACGTTCACGCAGCGGTCGCCGCTGCTCGTCGTCACGGCGACCGGGCTCGACGCCGAGCGCCTCGGGGACGACCTGGCCTGCCTGCTGGCGCCCGAGGGCGACCCGGCGGACGGCGAGGTCGTCGGCGCCCTGTCCGGGCCGGTGAGCGTGCTGCCGGCCTGGGAGACGCTGCCCTTCGAGCGCGTCAGTCCCGAGACGGAGACGATGGGGCGGCGCCTGGCCGTGCTGCACGCGCTGACGGACGCCCCGGACCCCGCGCTGCCGGCGCCCCCTCGTGTCATCGTGGCGCCCGTCCGCGCGCTGCTCCAGCGGCTCGGGCCCCCCGACGGGATGGCCCCCATCGTCATCCGTCCGGGCCAGCGGGTCGACGACGGGGCGCTCCTGGCCGATCTGGTGGCCCGGGGCTACCGGCGCGAGCACCAGGTCGAGCACCGTGGCGAGTTCGCCGTGCGCGGCGGGATCGTCGACGTGTTCCCCTCCACCGCGGACGTGCCGGTCCGCATCGACCTGTGGGGCGACGAGGTCGACCGGCTCACCGTGTTCGCCGTCAGCGACCAGCGCTCGCTGCACGACGTCGCCGCCGTCGCCCTCTTCGGCTGCCGCGAGCTCGTCGTCACCTCCGAGATCCAGGCCGCGGCGGCGTCGCTCGTGACGCGGCGACCCTGGGGGTCGTCGGTGTGGGACCGCCTGGAGCGCGGCGAGCAGTTCGACGGCATGGAGTCGTGGCTGCCGTTCCTCGAGCACACCGAGCGGGTGCTGCCGGACCTGCTCGGTGCGGGGAGCCAGGTGGTCCTCGCCGAGCCGCGCCGGATCCGGGACCGGGGCACCCAGCTGCTCGACGAAGAGGCCGCGTTGGCCGAGACGCTGGCGGCCACGTGGGGGGCCAAGGAGGCGGAGGAGGGCGCCTTCCCGCGCCTCCACGTGAACTTCGACCGTCTGCTGCGCGACTGCGAGGCCGGTGTCGTCGCACTGCCCAACGTCCCCGAGGGGCCGTCCACCAGCGCACTGACCGTGCGCCGCTTCGACCCGGTGGCGGGAGACCCGGCCCGCCTGGCGGCCGGGGTGACCCGGCTGGTCGGCGAGGGGTACTCGGTCACGCTGTGCGCCGCCACGGGTGCCGGGACCGCCCGGTTGTCGGCGGCCCTGGCCGAGCAGGGCGTGCACGCCCCGGTGCTCGAGACCGCGACCGGCAGACCGGGCGCCGTCGTCGTGGCGGCGCCCGTCACCAGCGGCTTCATCCTGCCGGACGCCAAGGTGGCCGTCCTCTCGGAGACCGACGTGACCGGGCGCCGGATGCCGCACCGGCGCGCCCGCCCGCGGGCCCGGGCGGCGGACGGGTTCTTCGACGACCTCGAGTCCGGCAGCTTCGTCGTGCACCGCCAGCACGGCGTCGCCCGCTTCGAGGGCGTGACGACCCGGACCATGGGCGGGACGACGCGTGACTACCTGATCCTGCAGTACCGGGGCTCCGACCGTCTGTACCTCCCGGTGGAGCAGATCGAGGCCATCACCCCCTACAGCGGTGGCGAGTCGCCGACGCTCTCGAAGATGGGTGGCGCGGACTGGCAGCGCACCCGGGCCCGGGCCCGCGCCGCGGCGGCGGAGGTGGCGGCCGACCTGGTGGCGCTGTACCGGCGCCGCCTCGCCGTCGAGGGCCGCGCCTTCGGCCCCGACACGCCCTGGCAGGCGGAGATGGAGGGCTCCTTCCCCTTCGTCGAGACCGAGGACCAGCTCAAGGCGATCGCCGACGTCAAGCGCGACATGGAGGAGCCGCGCCCGATGGACCGCCTGGTGTGCGGCGACGTCGGGTTCGGCAAGACGGAGGTGGCCGTGCGGGCCGTCTTCAAGGCGGTGCAGGGCGGCGCGCAGGCGGCGGTGCTGGCGCCGACCACGCTGCTCGCCAGCCAGCACGCCCAGACCTTCGCCGACCGCTACGCGCCGTATCCGCTGCGGGTCGAGATGCTGAGCCGCTTCCTGTCGCCGGCGCAGCAGAAGGCCGTCGTGCAGGGACTGGCCGACGGGAGCGTCGACGTCGTCATCGGGACCCACCGGCTGCTGGCACAGGACGTGCAGTTCAAGGACCTCGGGCTGCTGGTCGTCGACGAGGAGCAGCGCTTCGGGGTGTCGCACAAGGAGACGGTGAAGCGCATGGCCGAGGGCGTCGACGTGCTGACGCTGACGGCGAGCCCGATCCCGCGCACGCTGGAGATGGCGCTGACCGGCATCCGCGACCTGTCCATGGTGAACACGCCGCCGGCCGACCGCCGGCCCATCCTCACCTACGTCGGGGAGCAGGACCCGTCCGCGGTGAGCGAGGCGCTCCGGCGCGAGCTCCTGCGCGAGGGTCAGGCCTTCTACGTGCACAACCGGGTGTCCGACATCGACCGCGTGGCCCGGGACATCCGCGACCTCGTTCCCGAGGCCAGGGTGGCGATCGCCCACGGGCAGATGGACGAGGGGAGCCTCGAGACCGTGGTGCTCGACTTCTGGGAGCGGCGCCACGACGTGCTGGTGTGCACGACCATCATCGAATCGGGCATCGACATGCCGTCGGTCAACACGCTGATCGTGGACCGGGCCGACCTCCTGGGCCTGGGCCAGCTGCACCAGATCCGGGGCCGGGTGGGCCGTGGCGGCCAGCGGGCCTACGCCTACCTCTTCCACCCGGCCGACCGCGTCCTCTCCGAGCAGGCGTACGAACGGCTGCGCACCATCGGCGAGCACACCGAGCTCGGCTCCGGCTTCAAGATCGCCATGCGCGACCTCGAGATCCGGGGCGCCGGGAACCTCCTGGGCTCGGACCAGTCGGGGCACATCGCCGCGGTGGGCTACGACCTGTACGTCCAGCTCGTGGCGGAGGCGGTGGCGGAGGCCCGGGGCGAGGCCAGGCCCGCCCCCCCGACGGTCTCCATCGACGTCCCGGGTGACGCCCACCTGCCCAAGGACTACGTGGCCGCCGAGGACGCCCGGCTCGAGGCCTACCGCCGGCTGGCGTCGGTGGGCAGCGCCGCGGACGTGGACGACATCGGCGTCGAGTGGGCGGACCGCTACGGCCCGCTGCCCGCCCCGGCCCAGGGCCTCCTGGCCGTGGCCCGGCTGCGCGCCAGCGCCATGGCACGGCGCATCGGTGAGATCACCATGAGCTCCGTCCGGCCGGGTGGCGCCCGCCAGCCCACGGTGCGGGTGTCACCCGTCTCGCTGCCCGCGAGCGCCCAGGTGCGGCTGCGGCGCGTGGCTCCCGGCGCGACCTACCGCGAGGACCTGGCCCAGCTCCTGCTGCCGATCGCCGCGGGGGCACCGGCCGCCGACGCCGTGCGCAGCGTGATCGAGGACCTGGTGCCCCTGCCCGATGCGGGATCCGGCGGAGACGTCTTGTAGAGTGCGCGGCGCGTGAAGCGGCTCCTCGTCCTCCTCATCGTCCTCGTCGGCGGCGTTGCCGCGGCCGCGCTCGCCGTGCCCACCAACGCGGCCAACGTGAACGGCAGCACCATCAGCCAGGCGTCCCTCAATTCGGACCTGCACGCGATCTCGGGCAGCGCCTCCTACCAGTGCTACCTGAACTCCCAGGCCTACCTCTCGTCGAGCGGCGAGCAGGAACTGCCGCCGGTCAGCGGCGCGGGCAAGGGCCAGGACGGGTCCGGGGACCAGCCCACGGCCACCAGCGCCTTCGTGGCCACGTATCTCGACACCGAGGTCGGCCACCAGATCGTCCTCGACGTCGCGGACCAACGCCACGTGACCGTGACGCCCGCCCAGCTGGCCGACGCCCGCACCGACCTGAGCGCGCAGATCTCCCAGGTCATGTCCGAGATCCTGCAGGAGCCCGTGGCGCAGGACGTCCGCTACACCTGCAGCCTCACCGGTCAGCCCCTCACCGGCGACCAGGTGCTCAGCACCATGCCGTCGTCGTTCGTCGACCAGCAGGTGCAGTTCGTCGCCACGGCCAGCGCGCTGCAGGAGGACCTGGCCGGCGTCGGCTCCAGCCCGGCGGACCTCGAGGGCTACTTCCAGCGGCACCTCGCCGAGTTCGACACGGCGTGCTGGACGGTGGGGGTGTACTCCAGCCAGTCGGACGCCCAGGCGGCGGCCGCCGAGGTGGCGGCCGGAACACCGTTCTCCCAGGTGGCGGCGAAGGCCACCCAGGGCGGCCCACAGACGTGCGAGCTGCTGCCGATCATCGCGTCCGAGCTCCCGTCGACCGCCAAGCTCGCGTCGCTCCCCACGGGCACGGTCTCGGCGCCCATTGGGGTCAACGGGAGCTACGTCCTCGTACAGATCACCTCGCGGACGCCGACGGCGTACTCCAAGGCCGCGCCGATCGTCGCCGAGGTGGTCCAGCAGGCGGGGGCGAAGGCGACCCAGGCGGCCATCACGGCGAAGGAGCGCCACTCCTCGGTGACGGTCGATCCGCGCTACGGCGTGTGGCTGCCCGAGCAGGCGACCGTCTTCCCGCCCCTGGCCCCCGCCTCCTCGGACGTGCTGAACGCGTCGGCGAACGAACCCGCCACCGCATCGGCATCGGCATCGGCATCGGCATCGGCATCGGCATCGGCCGGCGCGACCGGCGGCTGACCGTGGCGCGGCTCCGCCCCCACGTCACGGTGGTGGGCCTCGGGCCCGCCGGCAGCGACCTCCTCGGCGACGCCACCGCCGCGCTCCTGGCGGCTCCCGGACGCGTCTTCCTCCGGACGGCGCGCCACCCGGCGGCGGCGAGCGCCGTCGGTGCCCGCTCCTTCGACGAGCTGTACGAGTCCGCGGCCACCTTCGACGACGTGTACGCCGCCATCGTCGAGGAGCTGGTGGCGGCGGCGGTGGACGCGGCGCCCGAACCGGTCGTCTACGCGGTGCCGGGGTCACCCCTGGTGGCGGAGCGCAGCGTCGAGCTGCTGCGGGCCGACGACCGGGTCGAGGTGACCGTGCTGCCCGCCCTCTCGTTCCTGGACCTGGCCTGGGCGGCGCTCGGCATCGACCCCCTCGCCGTCGGGGTGCGGCTCATGGACGCGGCCGCCTTCGGGGACGTCGCGGCGCGCGAGCGGGGCCCCTTCCTCCTGGCCCAGTGCTGGTCGCGCCACCTTCTCTCCGAGGTGAAGCTCAGCGCCCCGGACGAGGCGGGCCCCGAGCTCCCGCGCCCGGTGATCCTGCACCACCTCGGCCTGCCCGACCAGCTGGTCGTGGCGGTCGACTGGTGGGAGCTCGACCGGACGGTGGAGCCGGACCACCTCACGTCGCTCTATGTCCCGGCGACCCCCGCCCGCGCCGACGTGTCGTCCGGTGACGAGATGGCACGGCTGGTCGCGCTGATGGACACACTGCGCGCCCGCTGCCCGTGGGATCGGGCGCAGACCCATGCGTCGCTGATGCCGCACCTCGTCGAGGAGTGCTACGAGGTCCTGGACGCGCTGTCCGCGCTGGACGGGACCGTCGAGGCGTCCGCCCACCTGCAGGAGGAGCTCGGCGACCTCCTGTTCCAGATCGTGTTCCACGCCCGCCTGGCCGACGAGGAGGGCCGGTTCGACCTGGCCGACGTCGCGCGCGCGGTCCACGACAAGCTGGTGCACCGCCACCCCCACGTCTTCGGCGACGTCGACGCCGAGAGCGCGGACCAGGTCGTGTCGAACTGGGAGGCGATCAAGAAGAGCGAGAAGGGGCGGCGCAGCGTCACCGAGGGCATCCCGGCGGGGCTGCCGGCGCTCATGTTGACCACCAAGCTGGCGCGCAAGGCACGCTCGGTCGGCGTGGAGCCCTACCCCGCCGGCGCGGCGGGTGGGACCACGGCGACGCTGGACGCGCTGGTGGCGCGGGCCCGGGACGCCACGCCGGCCTCCGACGATCCATTGGCCGGCCAGGCGGACGAGATGCTCGGACAGGTGGGCGAGCTCCTCTTCGCGGTGGCCACCCTCGCGCAGTGCCTCGGCGTGGATGCCGAACAGGCGCTGCGCGAGCGCGCACTGGCGTTGCGAGCGGACATCCTCGCCGTCGAAGGCGTCCCCGAGCAGGGGATTGGCAACCGCTAACCTTGTGCCCCGGGTCCCACCAGGGCCGGGAACCCAAGGAGTGATGTCGTGAGCACCATTGAGCACGTGATCGGGCGCGAAGTCCTCGACTCCCGCGGCAACCCGACCGTGGAGGCGGAGGTGGTGCTGGACTCAGGCGCCCGGGGGCGCGCCATCGTGCCGTCCGGCGCGTCGACGGGCATCCGCGAGGCGGTCGAGCTGCGCGACGGGGGCGAGCGCTTCTCCGGCAAGGGCGTGCTGCGCGCCGTGGCCAACGTCAACGGCGAGATCGCCGACGCGGTCCGCGGGCTGGACGCGCTCGACCAGCGCGCCGTCGACCTCACCATGATCGACCTCGACGGGACGCCGGACAAGGGACGGCTCGGCGCCAACGCGATTCTCGCCGTGTCGCTGGCGAGCGCCAAGGCGCTGGCCGACGACCTCGAGATCCCGCTCTACCGCTCCATCGGCGGGGCAAACGCCCACACGCTCCCGGTGCCCATGTTCAACGTGCTCAACGGTGGCGCCCATGCCGACAACTCCGTGGACTTCCAGGAGTTCATGTTGATGCCCGTCGGTGCGGCCTCGTTCAGCGAGGCGCTGCGCTGGGGGACGGAGACCTACCACGTGCTGCGTTCCATCCTGGCCGAGCGCGGGCTGTCGACCGCCGTGGGCGACGAGGGAGGGTTCGCGCCCGACCTCCCGCACAACGAGGACGCGGTGAAGCTGCTGCTCGAAGCGATCGAGGCCGCCGGCCGCGTGCCCGGGGACGAGATCGCGCTGGCCCTCGACCCTGCGACGAGCGAGCTGTGGGACGACGGGTCCTACGTCCTCGCCGGGGAGGGTCGGACGCTGTCGCCCGCCGAGCTGGCCGACTACTGGGTCGACCTGGTGGACCGCTATCCGATCGTGTTGATCGAAGACGGCATGGCAGAGGAGGACTGGGACGGCTGGTCGCTCCACACCGAGACGCTGGGTGGGCGGATCCAGCTGGTGGGTGACGACATCTTCGTCACCAACGCCGAGATCCTCGAGCGTGGGATCCGCGAGGGCGTGGCCAACGCCGTCCTCATCAAGCTGAACCAGATCGGCACCCTCACCGAGACGCTCGAGACGGTGGCGCTGGCGAACCGGGCGTCCTACGCGACCGTGATTTCGCACCGCTCCGGCGAGACGGAGGACACGACCATCGCCGACCTGGTGGTCGCGGTGAACGCGGGGCAGATCAAGACTGGTGCGCCGGCCCGGTCCGATCGTGTGGCCAAGTACAACCAGCTGCTCCGGATCGAAGAGGACCTGGGCGAGTCGGCGAGCTTCCCGGGGCGCAGCGCGCTGGCGGGGGAGGGGGTCCGGCGTGGCGGGAGGTAGCCGCCGGTCGGGGCCGAAGCAGAAGGCGAAGGCGAAATCGAAGGCGAAGGCGAGGCAGCGACGGGTGGCCGGTGCCGGGACCGCGATTCGCTCCCGGCTGGTGCTGCTCGGCGCCGTCGTGGTCTCGGCGATCGTCCTCTTCGCGTGGTTCCCTGCCGGCTCGCTGCTCAACCAACGATCGAACCTGGCCGGCACCGAGGCCCAGTTGGCCACGCTGCACAAACAGGATGCCGCGCTGGCCCAGGAGAAGAAGAACCTGAGCGACGCCACCGAGATCGGGCGCATCGCCCGGGAGCAGTACCAGCTGGTGAGCCCGGGCCAGCAGGCGTACGAGGTGCTCCCGCCGTCGGGCGCTGCGGCCGCCGGCACCCCCTACGCCGGTGACCCGGGGTCGGACGGACCCGTCACCCCGTCGGCCGCGGCGGAGCTGCCGCCCGGGGGCGTGACGACCACGACGACGCCCTCGACCGCCGGCGCGGCGTCCCATGACGCAACGTCCCCGAGCGCGGCGTCGGGCTCGGGTCTGGTGACGCGCATGCTGCACTCCCTCGAATTCTGGCGGTGAGCCGGCCCACCGGCGGAGCACCACCGGGTGGGACCGCGGCCGATCACGCCGCCGAGCGAGACACAGTGGCCCGGCTGCTCGGACGGGAGCCGGCGGGCGGCTTCACCATCGCCGTGCGGCGGTCGGACGGCTCGCCGGCGGTCATTGAGAACGCGCCGCTCCTCGACGACGGCCGACCCATGCCCACGCTCTACTGGCTCGTCGACCCCATACTGCGAGAGGCCGTCAGCCGGCTCGAGGCTGCCGGCGGCGTGCGCCGGGCGGTCGAGGAGGTGCCCGAGGAGGCAATCGCGGTGGCCCACGCGGACTATGCGGCCCGCCGCGACAGGGTCCTGCCTGCGGGTCACCGGGGACCAGTGCCATCCGGGGGTGTCGGGGGCACGCGCCGCGGTGTGAAGTGCCTGCACGCCCACCTGGCGTGGTACCTGGCCGGGGGCGACGACCCGGTCGGTCGCTGGACGGCCGAGCAGCTTGCCGTGCACGTCGGGGACCTCGTGGTGGAGAGTGGGGGCGTGGAGGAACGACAAGGACCCGTCGCGGCTGTGGATTGCGGGACCAACTCCACGAGGCTGATCGTGATGGCGCCCGACGGCACCGTGCTGGAGCGGGAGATGCGCATCACCCGCCTGGGCGAGGGGGTGGACGCCACCGGGCAGCTCTCGCCGGCGGCCATCGACCGCACGCTCTCCGTCCTCCGTGAGTACCGCCGCTCACTGGACGCGCACGGGGTGACGCGGGCCCGGCTGGTGGCGACCTCGGCGGCGCGGGACGCTCTCAACGCCGACGAGTTCATGACCGCCGCCGCCGAGATCACGGGGGTGCTTCCCGAGATCCTCTCGGGGGAGGAGGAGGGACGGCTTTCTTTCGCCGGGGCGACGGCCCACCTGCCGTCGGACCTGGCCGGGCTGGGCCCGGTGCTGGTCGTGGACATCGGCGGTGGTTCGACCGAGCTCGTCGTCGGGCAACCGCGCTCCGCGGCCGGCGACGCGCAACCAGCGGTGTCGGTTCGGTCCCTCGACATCGGGTGTGTCCGCGTGAGCGAGCGCTTCTTGCGCCATGACCCCCCAGGCCCTGAGGATCTGATCCGGGCGCGAGAAACGGTCAGGGAAGAGATCAAGACGGCGCGGGGCGGACTCCCACCCCTGGCACCCGACAGCATCCTCGTCGGGCTGGCAGGGACGGTGTCGACGCTCGCCTGCCTGGAGCTCGCCGTCACCGTCTACGACCGCCGCCGTGTCCACCACGCGCAATTGACGCGGGACGACGTCGAACGATGGCTGCGGGATCTCGCCTCGGAGGATAGCCGCGCCAGGCTGGCCCGTCCGGGCATGGCGCAAGGACGGGAGGACGTCATCGTGGGTGGTGTCCTCATCCTCGCTGTCGTGATGGACGTGTTCGGCCGCGATCGGTGCCTCGTGTCAGAGGACGACATCCTCGACGGCCTGGCGGCAGACTTGCTCCAGGGTTGAACGTCTCGGTCGCGGCCGGTCAACGACGACGTGTGCGGGTGGTCATCACGGACGCCGTTCCGCATGCACGCGGTGCGCCTCGAGTCATGCGCTCACGTGCTTGGTGCCGAAGACCGGTTCGTAATGCCGAAGGGCCGATGAGGCAGTCGTCTATGCTGCCCAGGTGCTTGGGCCTCGGGCGGTGGGAACCTCGCTTCTGGCGTGGGCGGGGAAGAGGCCCTCGACGAGGTCGCACCACCATGAACGCGCCGGACGGTATTGGATCGTCTGGTCACTCGTCATCGCCATCGTCGTACTGCTGGCGGCGCTCGCCGTAGGCAGCCATCAACGACACCAACAAGGATTCGACGTCTTCGACGAGGGCGCGCACTATGACTATGTGTTGGACCTGACCCACGGCCACCTGCCTCGGTCCGGTGATCATCTCTCCCAGACGACGATGCGAATGATCAGCTGTCTCGGGGGATTCGACCTGCCACCGCACGGCTGCAGTGTGACCCAACGGAATCCCGCGGACCTGCCAGCCGGTGGCTACAGCTACGAAGCCGTGCAGCAGGGTCCGCTCGGATACCTCCCGTATGTCCTGACTGCCCGCACCAACGTCTCACCCCAGACCGCGCTCGTGGACGCCCGCTGGGGGGGGTTCATCTGGAGCATCGTCGGAGCCGGCCTGCTGGTATGGGTGGGGTGGCTGGCGGATCTGAGCCTGCTCGAGCTCTGCGGCGTGCTGTCCGTCTGCCTGTTGAGCCCTGTGCAGGTACATGCGGCGTCGACGGTTACCAACGACAGCTCGGCTGTCGCCGCGGGTGCGCTCGTGGTGGCAACCTTCCTCGTGGCGCGGAGACGGCAGACCGCGCTGGTGAGCATCGGGCTCGTGGTGGGGCTGTTGATCGGCCTCATGAAGGGCCTCTTCGTCGTCGTGCCGTTCGTGCTCCTCGTCGGGCTTCTGATCTTTGACGTCGCGCAGCGCCGCCGGCAGTCGAGAGCGGATCTCTGGCGCAGGTATGGCTGCAGCTCGGCCATGTTCCTCGGAGTCGTGATCAGTTATGGGGGCTGGTTGCTCTTGCAGCAGGCGCGTGCAACCGTCCCCCCGAGTGTGGTTCTGCATGTGCTGCAGGGCTTCTCGACCACCCCGTACCCGCGTCCATCGACGTTTTTCAACGGCATTCAGCAGGCACTGTCAGATCTCATCGCGTACGCGCCGGCGCCGCTCTACTGGTTCTGGAACCTGTCGGTCTACGGAAGCCTCGCGGGACTCCTCGTCCTGCAGGGCCCCGTCGGCCGACCGCAGCTACGTGCCATGGCAGCGGCGATCTTCATCGGCATCATTGCCCTTGCCGCGGGTTTTCCCTTGCTGAATTTCATCGAGGGTCATTACGACTTCTACGCACCGTCGCGGTACGCGCTGCCGCTTCTCCCGATCGTCGGTCTGGTGCTCATGCGCGCCATCCGCGTCCGGGGGCTGCTGTTGATCGGCGTCTTTCTGCCCGCGCTCGCCGTGATCGACCAGCTCGCCACCGGTCAATTCTGAGACGGTCCCCTGCGCCTCCGTGTCCGTCGGTCGACGGTCCCTGGTCAGACGAGGGTCTTCCGCGGCGGCCAGGCCAGGGGGAAGGTCTCGTGTGCCAAAGAGAGATTCGGGTTGTACGCCGGGTCGTTCTCGATCCAGGAACCCCAGGTCGAGCGCAGCATCCGGATGTCTCGATCAAAGCGCACGGCATTCTCCCCGTCGGTTGCTCGTGTGTCCGCCGGGAGTTCAAAGTGGATCAACTCGGCGTGGGGCGTCCATCCTGTTCGCCATCCCGCCTGATTGAGGCGTAGACAGAAGTCGACGTCTCCGAACATCCCAGTGAAATGCTCTTCGCTGAAGCCACCGATCGCGTCGAACGCATCGCGGCGGACACCCATGCATGCCCAGCTGACGGCCGAGGCGCATTGGGTCAGCATCAATCGTCCGAAGTACCCGGGCGAAAGCCGGTCGAAATACTGCCGATGCGGATACCCCACGGTCCCTCCGATACCGAGGATGAGGCCCGCATGCTGGATGGTGAGGTCGGAGTAGAAGAGTTTGGCGCCGACCGCTCCGACCCCGGGGTACTGCAGTACCCCGACCATCTCTTCGAGCCACGAGTCCGAGAGCACCTCGACGTCGTCATGGACGAAGAAAAGGAAGTCCCCGCTGGCGGCCGCCACAGCCAGATTGCGCTGGGCCGAATCGCTGATGTCCGCGTCATGCGCAATCACCGTGAGTCCCTCTCCGTGGTCGCGTAAGTACTCCCGCATTGGTGGGCGGAAACCACCATCGTCGAGCAGGACGATCTCCATGTTCGGATAGGTCGAACGGATCCGGATGCTGTCAATGCATCGACAGAGCCGAGGTCCCGTTCGCGGCAGGATGATCACACTGGCTCGCGGGGGATTGTCACCGAGATTCCACAAGATCCGGTTGAAGCTCGTTCCCGGAATGTTCTTCGCGGTGGCATCGATCCCGATCCGGTCGAGGTGGTCTTGCACGACTCGACGTGAGGCCTCGACAACGTACGGCTTCGCCGAGATACTCGACGCCGTCGACTCGGCGTGAGACCGCCAGTGATACAGGACGTGTGGAATGTGGATGACCTGCGAAGGCTCGATCTGCTCCAGCACCCGGAGCACGAGGTCCCAGTCCTGACTTCCCTCGACTCCGGTGCGAAAGCCTCCCACGTCCGCCACGAGATCGGAGCGCATCATGGACAAGTGCGAGAAGTAGTTCTGACCGAGGATGAGCAACGGGTCGAAATCCGGCTTGAAGTAGGGGAATGCCCGCTCGCCTTTGCCCGAGATGTGATCTTCGTCGCTGAACAGCAAGCCGGCATCGGGGACTTCGTCGATCGCGAGCACAGCCATGGCAAGCGCATGTTCGGACAGCAGGTCGTCATGGTCCATGAGACAGAGCCACTTCCCGGAGGCGAGGGTAAGTGCCGAGTTGGAGCAGGCCGAGATGTGCCCGTTCGTGTCCCGGTAGACCACCCTGATGCGATCATCGAGCACGCGGTACTCCTCGAGCACCTTGGCCACATATGGTTCGCTCGAGTGGTCGTCCGAGATGCAGAGCTCCCAATTCCGGTACAGCTGACCTCGCACCGAATCGATGGCTTGACGCAGGAAATGCTCGGGTGCGTTGTACACGGGAAGGATGATGGAGATCAGCGGGGGAGCGCTGAGGGCATCGAGGCGCGCCAAGATCGTTGACCGCGCATCGGCGTCGACCGTGTCGTAGAGCTTGATCCAGACCGGGTAGCGACTGTCCGTTGGTTCGTCCGGCTCGACTGGTTCCGGGCCGGGGGCGTCGACTTTCACCGCGCCCGGAGTCTTGGGAGCCACGGCCGCACGCAGGCGCCGACGGATTCGGCCCGCCGCGGCTCGAACGGAGGCTGCTCCGATGGGCGCCGCCGGCTGGGTCGCGTGTGCTGGAACCTGGGGCGCGTTCAAGGCGGCTGTCAACTGGTCAGCAAGTCCCTCCTGGGCAATTCGCGCGTGCTGGAGCGACTCGATTTGGGCCTCCGCCGCCTGTAGGCGCAGGAGTAGTGCTTCGTTGTCCGGTGATCCGAGGTCATCTGGCGGAACGTCTGAAGCTGGGCTCATGGCACAGACCGGAATTGAACTCTTCTGACCAGGGAAAACATTGGGGCAACGATAGCCGAAGCACCCGGTGTCTCATGGCAAGCTGCCGCTGATCGGGACGAGAGCCGCGCTGCCCCATCCACCCCGTCTTTCGTGCCCCGGTGCGGTCGACCCTGCTCGCACATACTGCGACGTGGAAGGGAATCCCGTCGACACGACGTAGGCGCCTCCCGATGCATTTGTCCGTCGACCGAGAACACGCATCCCCGGAGCGGTGTGCCCAACGCTCCGATCGAAATGTAGTTGCCCAAGACGGCAGCACCGCTCCCGTTTCGACGTTCGTAGGGGCGCGATGGGGAAGAGGTATTCAAACTCAACCCGTCCTTCTGGAGCGACAACACTCCCGAGACCGCGTTCTCTCCGAGATCGAACTTCCGCCGACGAACAGAATGGGCGAAGGGTGTCGCAACGAAGTGTGAAGCGGTGGCGCCGCTATAGTTGACCTTCGATATGCTGGAGCCCTCCGTTCCGGTTAGGCGTTCCGATCCAATCAACGGGCGCGGCGAGCACGCCCGCCAGACTTCACCAGTGAAGCGCCGTCGAATGTTCGTGGGCGGGTTGGCGCTTTCTCGTCTGGCCTTCGGGTTGGCGATCAACGAAGTCGTGATTTCCAACTTCTCCGGTGGCAGTTACGCGCCAGGGGGTCGTGGCGGGAATGCAGCAACGTCGCTCCTCCGCTGGGATACCGGATGGTATCTGGGACTAGCCAATCACTGGTACCCATTCGAGAGGTCCACCGTCTTCTTCCCGGGCTACGTCGTACTCGTTCGCCTCGCCGAATCGGTCACTTTTCACCGGCTGCCCCTCGATGCCTCCGGGTTGGGGGTCGCCTGGCTCGCCTTCTTGCTTTCAGTCCCACTCGTGTACGCGGCAATCCGCACCATGTGCTCGGAGGCAACCACCCGTCTGGCCACGGCGCTCTATGTGTGGTCACCCGGATCTGTGTTTCTCCTCTCCGCGTATCCCGAGGGAGCCTTCGTCGCACTGAGCGCGCTCACGGTCCTTTTGATCTCGAAGGATCGGCTCCTACCCGCTGCCCTCGTTGCTGGCATTGCGACCGCCTTCTCTCCTCTTGGGGTCTGCCTTTCGGTCGCGGTAGTCGTCGCCGTCTTGCCGAGGCGGGCGTACTGGAGAACGGGCCTCTACGGTGCGATCTCGATCAGTGGATTTCTTGCTTGGGGAGCCTGGCTCGCTGTTCGCTACGGAAATCCGATCACCTTTGTGACGGAGCAAGGTACCTTCAATCGAAGGACCGTATTCCCTTTCAGCTCGCTGATCGGCGTGCTCCGAGATCTCATTGCGAAACCACCACCTGGGATTTCGCACAGCAATTTCAGCATCGTTCGCGTTGTGAATGTCTCGTTCGAGCTAGTCGCGCTCTTCGTATTCCTGTATTACCTCGTCAGCGTGGTCTCCGCGAAACGTCGAAGATTGCCTCTCTCGTTCTGCGTCTACTCGGCATTGGCCCTTCTCATTCCCGCCATGTCCACACAGGTCTTTTACGGCGTCGACAATCCTGAAGCGGCCGTGCGGCTCACTACCGACAGCCTGGGTATCTATCCGGTTCTCGCCGGGGTCCTGCTCCGCAGAAGGTTCTTCCTGGTCCCGGGCCTCGTGATCTGGATCGGCTTGGCCGCCTTTTGTGAGGCGTTGTTCGTGAAGGGTTGGTACTTCACGTGAGAAGAATTCAGTCGACGGCGGTGCCGGCAGGACCATGCCGGACGGAGGGGGCTGCCCGGCCCGTCGGAAAGTGCAGAAGTCGGCGCCTGGCATCCGGCCGCCGACCTGGGTGGACCTGGCCCGATCCGCAGCGCCGTGGCCATGGCGCAGGACCCCTGCTGCGTATACTGAGCGGGGCAGCTGGCCCGTCTTTGATCCATGAACGGACGAACGATCGCGACCCAACCCATGGAACTGTCGAAAGGTCCCGTTCTGGTAACCGGTGGCGCAGGCTTCATCGGGTGCGTTTTGGCGTCGAAGCTGGTCGAGTCGGGTGCCCGTGTCGTCGTGGTCGACGTTCTGCATCCTCAGGTCCATGCATCGTCCGGTCGCCCGCCTCGCCTCAATGACGAAGTCGAGCTTCTCCCGGTCGACGTGACCGCCACATCCGAGTGGGACGCTGTGCTCAAACTCGTGCGTCCGAGTCACGTCGTGCACCTCGCTGCTGAAACGGGCACTGGTCAGTCACTCCTGGAGGCGTCCCGGCACGGCCGTGTGAACGTTGTCGGCACCACGGAGATGCTCGATGCGCTGATGCGCGCAGGCATCGTTCCCGACCACATTGTGCTCAGTTCGTCCCGCGCCGTGTACGGAGAGGGCGAGTGGGTCACGCCGGGCGGGGCCGCGTTCTATCCGGGTCCCCGCACCCACGCCGCCTTGGAGGGCGCCCAATGGGACCCGATTGGGCCCGATGGCGGAGTTGCGTCACCTCGCCCGAGCGCCGCTCATCGGACATCGCCCCATCCGACGAGCATCTATGGTGCGACAAAATTGGCGCAGGAGCACATACTCTCCGCCTGGTGCGCCGCAACAGGGACACGGCTTTCCACTCTGCGATTTCAAAACGTCTACGGACCCGGCCAATCCCCGACGAACGCCTATACCGGCGTCGTCACGTTCTTTGCAACATCGGCACGACGAGGCGGCCGGTTGAACGTCTATGAGGATGGAAGGATCCTGCGAGACTTCGTGTACGTCGAAGACGTGGTCGACTCCATATTGGCCGCCTTGGCCCGCCCACCGGAACGAGCTCGGGTCGTCGATATCGGTTCCGGGACGACCGTCTCGATCCATGACGTCGCCCGGACGATCGCAGCCGCCTTTGACGCTCCCGAGCCAGCGGTGAGCGGCCAGTTCCGGGACGGTGACGTGCGGGCGGCGATCACGGACATCGAGGCCGCGGCGAAGGAGCTCGCCTATCAGCCCAAGTGGACCCTGCAACAGGGCATCGCGACACTTGTGTCGTCAATGACAGAGGATCAATGACAGAGGCCGGTCCGTGAACACTGAGCAAACTCCCCGGAGCTCTTCGCGATCTCACGTCCCGTCATCGATCGGTATCCACTCGGTCCTGTACCATCCTGAGCCCGGTCAGGTCGATCGGTTCCTGCAAGGAGTGCGGGCCGCAGTCGCCGTTGCCCGCAGGTGCTGGCCGGACCTGTCGCTCACCCTCCAGATTGGAGACTGCTCCTCCGATCCGACGCTTGGTTCGGACGCAGTCGACGGACTCCGCAAGTCCTTGACCTGCTCCGGCCTTTCTTCCTTCACGTACCAACCGTTTGGCAGGAACATGGGATCGGCGGGGGGCCACAACGCCCTTCTCAAAGAATCGGATGCCGATGCGATCTTGATCGTCAATCCCGATTCGTACATGAGCCCGGACACCGTGGTCGAGCTCCTGTCACCGTTCGCGGACGCGGAGGTGGGCATCACGGAGGCACGACAGCTTCCAATTGAGCATCCGAAGCAATTCGACGTGAGGGACGGAACGACCAGCTGGGCATCGACGGCATGCGCTCTGATCCGTCATGATCTCCTGCGCGAGATCGGAGGCTTCGATGCGGAGACCTTCTTCCTCTATTGCGACGACGTCGATCTGAGCTGGCGTGCCCGCCTCGCCGGCTACCGGGTTGTGCATCGTCCGTCGGCGTGCGTCTTCCACGACAAGCGGTTGAATGGAGAGGGGATCCTGCTGCCCAGCAGCGCAGAGGTGTATTACTCGGCAGAAGCAGCGTTGCTGATGGCGTGGAAGTACTCAAGACCGGACCTAGTCGAGAAGTGGAGTGGTGAATTGCTCGAGGGCGGAAACACGGAACACCGCCGTGCCGTCGAGGAATTCCGGAGGCGCCAAGCGGACTTGAGCTTGCCGGAACCGCTCGACCCGGAAGCGAAGGTCGCTACCTTTGTCGATTACAACTATGCGCAGCATCGGTTCGGCGTCGGTGGCTGACGTCGTGGAGGAGTCGGCCGGGAGTGCTCCAAAGGTCCCGTTCCTGAGCGTCATTGTGCGTACGGAGGAGCAACGTGAAGCGTTTCTCATGGACACGCTGGTATCGCTGGCGGCCCAGTCGTGTCCAGACTTCGAAGTGCTTCTCATGGCCCATGATGTCGGCAGCCGTGATGTGCAGGCGATTGAGGGCAGGGTCCGCGACTTCGATCCTGAATTCAGTTCACGAGTGACCTGTCGGAGCGTGGCCGGTGGGGGACGCGCCCGAGCCTTCAATGTGGGTTCATCGTTGGCGGTCGGAGACTATGTTGCGTGCCTCGACGACAATGTCGTTGCCTTTGGGCACTGGGTCGAGACCTTCAGGTCGGCCGCGTCGCACGCGCCCGGCCGAGTAATTCGAGCGCGGGTAGCGTCACAGACGATCGATCCCATGCTTTGGGATGACCACCCTGGCTACGTTGCGACAAGCGGCATCTCGACCCCGTTCCCGAAGTCCTTCGATCTCTGGCAATACCTCTTCGAGGACCAGTCTCCCAAATGCGGATTCGCACTACCGCGCACTTGTTTCGAAGGAAGCGGCCCCGCTTTGGATGAGTCGTTGCGGCGCGGGGAGGAGAAGGAACTCATCATTAGGTCTGTCGTACTGAATGGAATCGCAGAATCAGGTGAAGTGACTTCACTGTCCCGTGCTTGGGGTGCGGCCGACGAGGCTCAAGTCGAAGAAGCGGCGCGGCAATGGGATGTGACGCGCTCCACCGTCGTCTCACGGCTGAACCAGACAGGTCTCCAGCTCCCGCCCGGAGCGCTCGATGCGGTCGATCGCTATGAGCGCGATCTTGTGGGAGCACGCGTCACCGTCACGAGGATCGAAGCGCAGAGAGACGCCGCTCGACGAGAGGTTGAGCGTCTCGAGCGCGAGTTCGACGCGGTCATGCGATCCAGCAGTTGGAGGGTGACCGGACCGATGCGGACTGCCGGGCATCTGGTGCATCGGGTGCGCGGCAGATCTCGTTGACCTTGTTGTCTCCGGTGCCGACCACGCTGCGATCCTCGACTGTGCACGGAGCGGGCGGCCCCCTCCTCCCTGTCTTCCCGGTAAGGGCAATGGCTAAGATCGTTACCGTGCCCTGGCAGAAGGACGTGCGCCACGTGGCGGCGAGCGATTCGAACGAAACATGGGAGAGGCTCCTCTCGGAGGTCGATCAGGCTGCTTCCCTCGACAGGTTCGCAGTCAAGGTCACCGGGAGTTCCACGTCACCCGAGATCTCCGAGCACATCGAGAAGATCATCGGGCATGGCTACTCCATAGAACAGGAGTCAGGAGATGGAGACGGCCTGACATTGGTTCCCCGCCCTTCTGGGGTTCTTTACCTGGTGTCCGAACTGCCGCGCCTCGACGTGTCTCCCGTATATGGTCAGAGTCGCCACTTTCGAACGTATTGCGTCGTTCTCGACATGTCGAGCGAGGGCGAAGAGCGTCTTGATTCGGTGGCTGTCGATGAGATCTGGACCGCCGAGGAGTTTGTCGGAAGTCGTGGGTTCATCGAATTCGTGGTCGAGCTCATCGCGAGCCGAGGTATCGACCTCATACATGTTGTGGGTTCCAAGAGTGGCGTGGACATGATCCCGACCCTTCGCTACAGCTATCCGGGGCTACGGTTCGTTGTTGAAATCAGCGAGAAGCTCGAGGACAGCGAAGTGTTCGTGTCGTACGTCTGTTGCCGCTATGGGAACGTCGTTGATCGTTTCTTCGCACCAAACGAGGAAGTTGCCAGGAGGTTGAAAGAACTCTACGTCACACCCTCAAAGATATTGACACCAGTGGGGACTGAGGCCAGAGATCTGAGCTCACCCGGCAACGTCATCGAGGATGTGTACGGGCAGCTTGTCGTCGCAAGCCTCACGTAGCGCGGACGGAGCTGCGTCATGAGGCGATATGCGCGGCAGGGCGCCAACGTGCGAGTCAGCGTGGTCATGCCGTTCTTCAACCACGGCCCGTTTGTTGTCGATGCGTTCGATTCCCTCCGGCGTCAGTCGAGGCCTCCCGACGAGATCGTCATTGTTGACGACGGTTCGACAGACGAGGAGAGCAGGTTGGTGCTGGAGCGCTTGAAGGCGGAAGGAGTGCTCGTGGTCCATCAGGAGCAAATGGGCCCGGGAGCGGCGCGCAACGTAGGTGTGGAGAACAGTACGGGCGAGGTCATCTTCTTCCTGGACAGTGACGATCGAGTGACGGAACGTCATATCGAGATTGCACTGGAAGCGTTGAAGCAGGCACCGGACGAAGTGGGATTTGTCTACCCGGACATGCAGTGTTTCGGGACCCAAGAGGACTTGGTGGTCATGCCGCCGTACAACCTCTACCTGCTCTTGTTCCGCAACTTCTGCTGCATGGGAGGTCTGATCGATCGGGCGGTGTTCGACGCGGGAAACCAGTTTCGAACCAATTTGACGCATGGCCATGAAGACTGGGACTTCTTCATCACATTGGGCGTTCGCGGCATATTCGGTGCACCCTTCCATGGGGCACCGCTTCTGTACCGGAGATGGGGCTTCTCCCGATC
>Ga0182013_10001617_pt1 | contig 30501 bp, 32 predicted proteins | sample 612S2MmetaG_FD_120487 | JGI IMG/M metagenome (GOLD analysis project Ga0182013, IMG submission 120487) | Permafrost microbial communities from Stordalen Mire, Sweden - 612S2M metaG | ecosystem: Environmental > Terrestrial > Soil > Wetlands > Permafrost | place: Sweden: Stordalen | collected... | reverse complement strand
GCGAGCCCCAACCTGGCTTCGCGACGCCCGCTGTTCGAACGCTACGACTCGATCGTGCAGTCGCGCACCGTGCGCCGGCCCGCCGAGGCCGACGCCGCCGTGCTGCTGCTCGCCGACGGTTCTGCGCTCGCCGTCTCGATCGACTGCAACGGCCGGCGCGTCGCCGCCGACCCTTACCGCGGCGCAATCGAGGCCGTGCTCGAGTGCGCGGCGAACCTCGCCTGCACGGGCGCCGAGCCGCTCGGCACGACCAACAACCTGAACTTCGGCAATCCCGAGAAGCCGCACGTCGCCTGGCAGCTCACAGAGGCCGTGCGGGGCCTCGGCGAGGCGTGCCGCGAGTTGCGCGCGCCGATCGTCGGCGGCAACGTATCCCTCTACAACGAGGGATCCGCCGGGCCGATCTACCCGACGCCCGTGATCGGCATGGTCGGCAGAATGCCCGACGCCGCTCGCGCCGGCCGGCTCGCCTTCGCCGGCGAGGACCGCGCGATCGCGCTCGTCGGAAGCCCCCGCCCGGCGCTTGCCGCAGGCGAGCTCGAGCGCCTGCGGGGCACGGCGCTGCCGGACGAGCTGCCGCCGATCGACCTCGCCGGTGCGCAGGCCGCCCAGCACGCGGTGCGCGAGGCGGTCCGCGAGGGGCTCGTCGACTGCGCGCATGACATCGCCGAGGGAGGGCTGGCCGTGGCCCTCGCCGAATGCTGTATCGCCGGGCAGATCGGTGCCAGGGTGCGCGTCGAGGATTCGCTGAGCTCGCTGTTCGGCGAGGCCCCCGGCGGCTTCATCGTCAGCGGCGCGCCCGAGCAGCTCGCGCGGATCAGCGGGGCGCCGGTCGAGCTGATCGGCCAGACCGGCGGCACGGCGCTCGAGATCGAGGCCGGCGAGTGTGGTCTGACGGCCTCGCTCGACGAGCTCACCGAGGCCCACAGCGCGCTCGCGGAGCTGTTCGCGTGAGCGTCGCGCCCCCTGTTACGGTTGAAGAGGTGCAGGACGTAATGCGAGACGGCCCCCGCGACGAATGCGGCGTGTTCGGCCTCTACGCACCCGGGCACGAGGTCTCACGGCTCTCCTACTTCGCGCTCTACGCGCTGCAGCACCGTGGCCAGGAGTCGGCCGGAATCGCGGCCGCCGACCGCGGCGGTCAGATCATCACGCGCCGTGAGCTCGGGCTCGTCAGCCAGGTCTTCGACGAGAACGACCTGCGCACGCTCGCCGGCGAGCTGGCGATCGGGCATGTGCGCTACTCGACGACCGGCTCGAACGCCTGGGAGAACAGCCAGCCCGTGCACCGCTCGCAGGGCGCCGACGGCTCCGGCCGCGAGCTCGCGCTCGGCCACAACGGCAACCTCGTCAACGCGATGGAGCTCCACGACCGGCTCGTGGCAGCCGGAGTCGCGTTCAGCTCCACCTCGGACTCGGAGATCATCGCGGCGCTGATCGCGTCGACTGACTCGGAGACGGTCGAGGACGCGATCGCCGCAGCGATGCCGCAGATGCACGGCGCCTACTCCGCGGTCGCGATGACGCGCGAAAAGGTTGTCGCGTTCCGCGATCCGCTCGGCCTGCGCCCCCTCGTGCTCGGCCGCCTGCGGGTTCCCGGCGGCGAGGACCGCTGGTGCGTGGCGAGCGAGTCGTGTGCGTTCGACATCATCGGCGCCGAACTCGTGCGCGACGTGCAGCCGGGCGAGATCGTCACGCTCGGCCCCGACGGTCTCACGTCCCGGATGGTCGAGCCGCGCCAGCGGGCGGCTTTCTGCGTCTTCGAGTACATCTACTTCGCGCGGCCGGACTCGCGGATGAACGGCCAAGTGCTGCAGGTCGTGCGCGGGCGGATGGGCGAAATCCTCTGGCGCGAGGCGCCCGTCGACGCCGACGTCGTGATCGCCGTCCCGGACTCGGGCAACGCCGCCGCACGCGGGCTCGCGCGCGCCTCCGGGCTGCCACAGGACGACGGCTTCGTCAAGAACCGCTACGTCGCCCGCACGTTCATCCAGCCCGGCCAGGAACTGCGCCGCCACGGCCTGCGGCTCAAGTTCAACCCGCTGCCCGAGGTCGTGCGGGGCAAGCGGCTGGTTGTCGTCGACGACTCGATCGTGCGCGGCAATACGACACGGCAGATCGTCGCGATGCTCCGTGAGGCCGGCGCCGCGGAGATCCACCTGCGGATCTCGGCGCCGCCGATCAAGCACCCCTGCTTCTACGGGATCGACATGTCGGCGACCAGCGAGATGATCGCGCACGACAAATCGGTCGACGAGATCATCGCCGAGCTCGGCGCAGACTCGCTGCACTACCTCTCGCTCGACGGCGTCTACGAGGCCGTGCAGGGAGAGCCGGGCTCGCACTGCGACGCCTGCTTCACGGGCCGCTACCCGATTGTGCGCAGCGACAGCGGTGACGGCAAGCTTGGCCTCGAGCAGCAGGCCGACGGCTCGCTCGTCGGCGCCTGAGCATTGGCCGCGCCGCTGCCGATCGCGGTGCTCGTCTCGGGCGCCGGCACAAATCTGCAGGCGCTGATCGACACGGTCCACGGCCGTGAGGCGCGGATCGTCGCCGTCGCCGCGAGCCGCGCCGACGCCTACGGCCTCGAGCGTGCCGCGTCCGCGGGGATCGAGACCGCCGTCTTCGCGCGCGCGGATTTCGCGAGTCGCGCCGAGCGTGACGCGGCGCTCGGCGACTGGCTCCTCGCGCGCGGCGTGCGGCTGGTCGTCCTCGCCGGCTACATGGAGCTGCTCGGCGGCGACCTGCTCGCCCGCTTCCCGGAGGGTGTGATCAACGTGCACCCGTCGCTGCTCCCGGCGTTCCCGGGCCTTGACGCCGTCGGCCAGGCGCTGGCCTACGGCGTGAAGGTGTTTGGCGTGACCGTCCACTACGTCGACGCGGGAATCGACACCGGCGCGGTGGTCCTGCAAGCGGCGGTGACGCTCGCCGCTCCCCGCTCGGTCGACGAGGTGATGGAGCATCTGCGGCCGCTCGAGCACGAGCTGCTGCCGCGTGCCGTGCGGCTCGCCGCCGAAGGCCGGCTGCGCAGCGACCCGGCGAACCCGCGCGGGGTCCGCGTCGTCGAGGCGGCGGGATAGGCTCCGGCGCGCGGTGGCCACCAGCGAGACATTTCCGGCAGCAGCGCCCGGCGAGGTCCGCGTGCAGCGCGCGCTGCTGAGCGTCAGTGACAAGTCGGGGATCGAGGCGTTCGCCGGCAGGCTCGCCGGCCTCGGCGTCGAGCTCGTCTCGACGGGCGGCACCGCCGCCACGCTCGCGGCCGCGGGCCTGCAGGTGCGTGCGGTCGAGGACTTCACGGGCTTCCCCGAGATGATGGACGGCCGCGTCAAGACGCTGCACCCGCGCCTCTATGCGGGTCTGCTCGCGCTGCGCGACGACGATGCCCACCTGGCCGCTGCGCGGGAGCACGGGATCGAGCCGGTGGATCTCGTGTGCGTGAACCTCTATCCGTTCGAGCAGACCGTCGCGCGCGGCGACGCCAGCGTCGGCGAGATCATCGAGAACATCGACATCGGCGGCCCGACGATGATTCGCGCGGCGGCGAAGAACGCCCAGTTCGCGGCGGTGCTCGTCGACCCCGCGGATTACCAGGACGTCGCCGACGAGCTCGAGCGCAGCGGCGGCCTGCTCTCGCTCCAGACGCGCGAGCGCCTCCAGGCCAAGGCGTTCGCGACGACCGCCCGCTACGACGCGGCGATCGCCAACTGGATGGCCGCCCGCAGCGGGTCGACACCGCCGGCGCGGTTCGACGCCTACGAGCTGGTGACCGAGCTGCGTTACGGCGAGAACCCGCATCAGAGCGGCGCCTACTACGCACGGGCCGGCGCGCAGGTCCACCTGCTCGGCGGCGTGCGCCAGCTGCACGGCAAGGAGCTCTCCTACAACAACCTGCTCGACCTCGCCGCCGCACGCGAGATCGTCGAGGAGTTCGCCGAGCCGGCCTGCGTGATCGTCAAGCACAACAACCCGTGCGGCTGTGCGGTCGCCGAGAGCCCCGCCGCCGCCTACGCCGCGGCGCTCGCCTGCGACCCGCAGAGCGCCTTCGGCGGCGTGATCGCGATCAACAGGCCGATCGATCCTGCAACCGGCACGGCGCTCGCAGAGCAGTTCGTCGAGGTGCTCCTCGCGCCGGGCTTCGAGCCGGCGGCACTCGAGTCGCTCACCGTCAAGAAGAACGTTCGCCTGCTCGAGCTCGCCGACTGGCCACGTCCCGTCGAGCAGCTGGAGATCCGGCCGGTGCCCGGCGGCGCGCTGGTCCAGAGCCGCGACCGCGTGAGCGAGGGGCGCGCGGAGATGCAGGTTGCCAGCGCGCGAGAGCCGACAGACGAGCAGTGGCGGGACATGCTGTTCGCCTGGCGCGTCTGTCGTCACGTGCGCTCGAATGCGATCGTGATCGCCCGCGGCGGCGCGACGATCGGCATCGGCGCCGGCCAGATGAGCCGTGTCGACGCGGTGCGGATCGCCGTCGAGAAGGCGCGCGCGTTCCGCCCCGACCAGCTGCCGGGAGCGAGCCTCGCCTCCGACGCCTACTTCCCGTTCGCCGACGGCCCGCAGCTCGCGCTCGACGCCGGCGTCAGCGCCGTGATCCAGCCCGGGGGATCGGTGCGCGATTCAGAGACCGTCGCCGCCATCGATGGCGCCGACGCTGCGATGGTCTTCACCGGTGTGCGCCACTTCAGGCACTGAGCCCTCATCCGCGTAGGCGGTGTGTCCGAGCGCGGCGAGCCAGCCGCGCAGCTGGTCGTGCAGTGCTTCCGCGCCGACGACGTCGTCGGGAAGCGCGAGATCCTTCGGGTGCAGCACGAAGGGGAAAGACTGGGTGCCGCCCATCCCGCCGTGCGAGCCGCAGAGCTCCTCGAAGGCCGCGACCTCGTCCGCCTGGCCCCAGTAGGTGCTGTTGATCACCAGGTCCGGGCAGTGCGGGAAGGAATCAGTGCGGGCGACGTGCTCGGCGGCGCGCTCACCGAACGGAAGCAGCGGGTCGAGCCCCTCGACCGTCCCCGTGTCGAGCTCATGCACACCGTCTGCGCCAATCGCCAGCGCGCCGCGTGTCTGCGAGCGCACGAGCACGAAACCGATGCCGGGGTGCTCGACGAGTTTGACGACGAGACCGGGGTGGAGCTCTTCGATCCGCTCGAGGGTCAGGCGCCCTGGCTGGCGGGGGAAGCTCACGGAACCCAGGCAGCCCGAGGCGAGCACCACGACGTCGGGAAGTTCCTCGCCGGACTGCGGGACTGTCGAGCCGAGGTGCACCTCGCCGTCGCTGCTGCGCCCGCGCGTCGCGCGACGCACCACCGTCGCGCCGGCGGAGTCGCCGGCCGCGACCTCGCTCAGCGTCGCGGCGATGTACTCGAGCGCCTCGCTCGGGTCGCCTTCTTCGGCGGCGACCGTGCCGCTGACGAGTTCGCGAACGAGTTCCTCGAGCGTCTTGCCGTAGCGCTCGCGGAACGTCGCACCCTGCGACTGGCCGTGATCGGAGAGCACCACGAACTGGTAGGGGCGCGGGGCATGCTCGGCCGCGCGGATCAGCCGGTCGATGTGGCGGTCGACGTCGCGCAGCACTTCCAGCGTCTCCGGCCGCTCGATGCCTGAATGGTGGGCCACCTCGTCGTAGCCGAGGAACGTCGTGTAGGCGATCGGGCGCCCGGCGTAGATGTCGGCGATCAGCGCGTACATCTGCAGGTCGCGCTGGATCACGGTCGCCCAGGCGCGGACCATCGCGTAGGTGCGGTTTCGTTCGATCCGCGGCTGCAGGTCGATGCGGCGCGCGTTGACGGCGCTGCGCCGCTCCCGGCCGATGTCGCGGATCGCGAGCACGAACGTGCGCACCACGTTGTAGGGGCTCGCGAAGTAGGCGTAGTAATCGCGCCCGAGCCGGCCCTGGCGCGAGCGGTTCAGGACCGTTGACATCGTCAGCAGGCTGTAGGGGGCGTCGCCGGAGACGATGTTCGCGCGGCTCGCACCGTCGTCGAAGAGCAGCCCGTGGCCGTTGGAGTGGCGGCGCTCGATCTCCTGTGCGTCGCGCGGATGGTTGGTCACGATCGCCTTGCCGAGATCCTTCTCCCACCAGCGGAAGGCCGGCATGTCCGCGTTGCTGCCGTGCAGGATGCCGGCCTGGCAGGCACCGGTCTGGCTCGACCAGTCGGTCTCCCAGCGTGTCAGCTCGTGTGAGCCCTCGCGGACGAGTTTCGCGAGGTGCGGCGCATTACCGTCGCGCATCGCGCGCACGAGGATGTCGTGTGCGAGTCCGTCGATCTCGAGGAAGAAGAGCCCCGGCACGTCGGTGTCCGCGGCCGGCGCGGCGCGGCGCTGGTAGCGCCCGACGACGTAGCGAAACCAGAAGCCGTCGTCGTCGATCGCGAGCAGCGACGCGACGACGGTGTTGACAATCGTGACCAGCAGCGCCGCGGCGAGGCCGGCCCAGAAGCCATCGACGTGAAAGCCGGGCGTGAACTGCGAGACGAGCAACAGCACTATGCCGTTGACCGCGACGACGATCAGCCCGAGTGTCAGGACGGTCAGCGGCAACGCGAAATACAGCACGATCGGCCAGACCAGAGCGTCGATCAGGCTGATCACGACGGCTGCCCAGAGCGCGGTCGAGAGCGTGGTGATCGTCAGCAGCCCGGGGATCAGGCTGACGAGCACCAGGGCGATCGCCGTGCTCAGCCAGAGCACGAGCGTGCGCATGATCGCGCGGCCGCGCAGGCGACTCATCGGCGCGGCTCCACGACGGTCCGCTCACCGGGATCGAGAACGCGCACCTCGACCTGTGGCGCGCGCTCGGCGACCAGCCGGGCGAATGTCTCGGCGGGCTCGCGTGGCGGGCGCCTGCGGTTGGGCAGTCCGAGCGTTCCCCAGTGGATCGGGATCGCGATCCGCGGCTCGATCATCTGCGCGGCGGTCGCGGCGCGCTCGGGGTCCAGGTGCCCGGGCCCGAGTGTCGGCCCCCATCCTGCCACCGGCAACAGTGCGACGTCCAGGCCTGCGAGCTCATGCATTCCCTCGAACAGGTCGGTATCTCCCGCGAAGTAGCACGACCCTGTACCTGTGGCCAGGTAGCCGACGCTTCCTGCGACGTGGCCGTAGCGCCAGCGCTGGCCGTCGTGGGCGGCCTCGGTCGCCCGTATCGAGAGCGCACCCACCCGGGTCGACTCGCCGGGCTCCAGCTCGACGGCGTTCGCGAGTCCCTTGCGTGCCAGCCAGGCCCCGGCACCCGCCGGGGCGATGATCGGCGTGCTCTTCGCGACCGAGCGCAGCGAGCGCACGTCGGCATGGTCGGCGTGCAGGTGCGAGAGCAGCACCGCGTCGAGACCCTCGGGGATCGCCGGCATCGCTGCGTAGCGCAGCAGCGGCCCCACGTTGCGCCCCAGCACCGGGTCGGTGAGCAGACGCACTCCGTCGATCTCGATCAGTGCGGTTGAGTGCCCGAGCCAGGTGACCACCAGGCCTGCGCCCCTGACACCCACTGCCGGGCTTCGCCCGGCTGCCACCTTTGCATCTGGCATCCGAACCCATCCTTGCAAGCCGCACGCGATTCAGCCCGGACGGCGTTGCCGCGGGGGCGCAACGTCCATCCTTGGTTCGCCGACGACGGATCGCAGGCCAGGGCGCTCGAGCGCTATTTCGACGGCGTTCTCAGCGAGGAATAAGAACAGTGGCGTCAACGCGCTACGGCCCTGCCCTCGACGGCCGTCGCGACTAACCCTGCTGGTAAGGGTCGCCGGCCAGGCGGGCGTGCAGGTGCATGTCGTGCCACCCGTCGGCGTGAAGGAGTCCGTCGCGCTTGGTGCCCTCGAGGATGAAGCCCGCGCTCTGCGCCACAGCGCAGGAAGCGCGGTTCTCGACGGCATGTTCGATCTCGAGGCGGTGCAGCCCCCTGGCAAACAGCCACTCCGAGAGCGCCGCGACTGCACGCCGGGCGACGGCCCGGCCGCGGCACTCCGGCAGGACCCAATAGCCGAGTTCCGCACTGCCGTCAGCGAGGTCGAGGTGCCGCATCGACACCCGCCCAGCGACCGAACCGGCCTCGACGACGGCCCAGTCGCCGCCGGTCTCGTCAGTCCACGCACGGGAGCGTTCGGCGATCCGTTCTTCGGCCTCGCGCCCGGTGAGCGTGAGAGCGTGCCAGCGCACGATGGCCTCGTCGCTGTACGCCCGCACCAGCACTGCGCTGTCGGCGGGCTGCCACGGCCGCAGTTCGAGCCCGTCGGCCGCGATCGTCGGCTGCGCGGCGGCGGCGAAGCTTCCCGCTGCGACGACGGGCGTGCGGGTCGATGGCACGTATCGAAGTATCGCGGGCGCGCGGTGCACCGGTGCGTCTCCGGTGCAAGCCGGTGAGCGGACGGTGCGCCTAGCGATCTTCCGCAGCCGTGGCGGCCGCCGGCGACTGCTCGGTATCCCGCAGAAAGGACACGATTGCGTTCGCGGTCACCGCCGGCTGGTCGAGCGCGGTGAACGTGTAGCTGTCGGGGATCGGGACGAGCCGCGCGTCAGGGATCATCGCGGCGAGCTTTTCTGCGTCACTGAACGGGAAGAACCTGTCTTCTGTCGCCCAGGCCATGAGCGCCGGCCGCGGAAAGCTCCGCAGGCGCTCGGCAGCCTCGAGGGTGTAGCGGGGGTGGACGGTCGCAACGAAGCCGGCCAGGTCACGCAGGACGCCCGGGTCGCGATAGACCGCGCCGAACCAGTCGCGCAACAGAGGATCGGGGATGCCGCGCTTTGCGAGGCGTCCAGCGAGCAGACGCATCCCCGGACCGCGGCTCAAGGGCCAGAGGGTGGCCGCCAGCGCCTTGGGACTGCGGGAGATCGTCGAGAGCGGCCGAAACGCTGTCGGCGGGAAGTGCTCGAAGGCATCGGCTGAGCTGAGAATCAGCCGGTCCACAAGCTCCGGGTGCTCACTCGTGAGGATCTGGCAGAGCGCGCCGCCGGTGTCGTTGCCGACCAGCACCGCCCGCTTGGCGCCGAGCGCAGCGATCAGTGACGCGATCCGGTGTGCCTGGCCCATGGGGCTGCGGTCGGCGTCGGCGTCGAGGGCGACTCGGTGCGCGCCCAGCGGCAGGTCTGGCAGCAGACAGCGGTACCCGGCCTGCGCGACTGCCGGCCAGACGCCATCCCAGAGCCGGGAATCCACGAGCGCGCCGTGGATGAAGAGCACGAGCGGCCCGTCGCCGCCGGAGTCACGGACTGCGAGGCGCCCGCCGGTTACGTCGATCACGGATGTCGTGGGTTCATTCATGTAAGGCTCCCGCGTAGATGAAGGCGAGTCAAGAAGCATACATACTGTCTGTATGAATGGTGAGCCGAACAAGCAGGCGGCTCGCAGTGCCGCAACGCGCGCGGCCCTGATCGGGGCGGCAACGCAGCTGTTCGGCGAGCGGGGTTACGCCAATGTCGGCACCCAGGAGATCGTCGAGGCCGCGGGCGTGACCCGCGGCGCGCTCTACCACCAATTCGCCGACAAGCGCGAGTTGTTTCTCGCGGTGGTTGAAGACGTCGAGGTAGGGATCCTGGGGCGCATCTCGGCGCGGATGGCCGAAGCCGACCCATCGGACCCGCTTGGCTCCCTCGCCGACGGAGCCGAGGTGCTGATCGACGCGATCCTCGAGCCCGACATACGACAAATCGCAGCCGTTGACGCCCCGAGCGTGCTCGGTTGGGACACCTGGCGCGAGATCAGCGAACGCTACGGGCTTGGGCTGATCGACGCGGCCCTCGCCGCCGCCGTCGCGCAGGGGTCGCTCAGCGATCAGCCGATCCGCCCGCTAGCCCATCTGCTCCTCGGCGCGATTAACGAGAGCGCGATGTACGTCGCCCTCGCCGACGACGTCCCGACGGCGCGATCGCAGACCCTCGCAGCCCTGCGCGCGCTGCTTGGCGCGATGCGCGCCGACTAGCGCGCATCCTGCCGGAGCATTCACGGGCGTGCGAGGTTGCACGCCAGGGCATCGTTGCGCGCAGGTACCATCGCCCGGTACGAGATGCGTCGATCATCTGCGCCACGAGCGGGCAGCGCGCTCAATGTTCCCCGGTGCCGTGCCGAGACAGGCCGCATGAGAATCCGCGCGGTCATCGGCGCAGCGGCGTTGGTTGCGGCGCTCGCCGCGCCCGGCGCACAGGCTTCGGCTGACCGGGGCCGCTCGATCGGTACCCCCGAACAGATCGCGTGGGTGCGCCACGCGGCGGAGCGCTTCATCGGGGCCGAGCTCACGCGTGACGGCGGCGAAGCCTGCGCGGTGCTGAACGCGCCGATGCGGGCGGTCGTGCGCGGGACGAACTGCGAACAGCGCTGGAACGTAAGGATCCGCCGCTTGCTGCGCCGGCGCGGGGAGCGTGCCGCGCTGCGCCGCGAGCTTCGTGCAGCGCCGCACGCTCGCGTGGTCGTGCGCGGCTCGACGGCGACGATCTCGCTGCCTGAAGCGCTGATCCGCGGCCAGAACAGGTTCCGCTGGACCGAAAACTGCTGGATGCTCGAGTCCTGAGACGCGTCGGATCGCGGTGGCGACGGTAGTGGCCCCAGCCGTGACAGGAGACACCTGCCCTCGTGAGGAAAACGACTCATCCGCTTCGGGAGTGTCGGTGGTGCGCCTGCGAAGCTTGCGGTGAGTGATTCAGGTTGCGTTGGCTCGCGCGCGACTCGGGGGCGAGACGCGCACCACCGATCTACCCCAGAGCCCGTCGCGGACTCAGCCAGCAAGCAGACTGGGCAGCGCGTCCCGCAACGCTTCCAGGTGCCCGGTGCTATGTGACGTGCGGTCCAGCAGCAGTGCGCCCTCGATTGCGCTAAGCAGCACCTTCGCTTGCGCGGCGGCGGTCTCGCGGTCACGCGTCTGAGCGAGCGCGGTCTCGAAGACGTCCGACCAGCGAGCGAATGCCGATGCGGCGGCCAGTCGAAGCGGCTCGCTCATGCCGGCTGCGTCCAGGGCTGTCGGCGCTACCGGGCATCCGTCGCGCGGGTCGGCTTCAAGCGCGGCGATCATCGCGTCGACTGATCGCTGGGCGGCCAACACCACGTCGTCGCCGGCGTCGAACGCGCTTGAGAGCGCGGCCTCGACCTGCCCGGCTGCCGCCTCGATCGCCGCGCTCGCGAGTTCCTCCTTGCCGCCCGGGAAATGGTGGTAGAGGGAGCCATTCGCAGCGCCCGCGGCATCGAGAAACTCGCTCACCGTGGTGCCCGCGTAACCGCGCCGGCGAAGCAACTGCGCTGTGGCGGCGACGAGCATGGCGCGATGGCGATCGGGGCGGGGCACGGGACCATCGTAGTAGAGCACTTGCTCTGATACGCTCTGGAGCAGCCGCTCCACAATGACGACGGGAGAACAGCCATGCCCATGATCGACGTCTATTCAGCCCCCGGCACGTTCAGCGACAAGCACGCCCTGGCCCAGGATCTTGCGAATGCTGTGATGCGCTGGGAGCAGGTCCCGCCGCTCGCCTTGTTCTCGACGAACACCGCAGCGTTCATCCACGAGATGCCCGCCGACGCGATCTCCAACGCCTCGGGCGAGAGCAACTACGTTCGCGTGCAGGTACTCACACCCGTGGGCGTCTTGGACCGTGACAAGCAGCTCGGTGTGGTCAAAGAGCTGACCGAGATTGTCGCGGGTGCCGCCGGAGACCCGACGCTCGCCGAGCGCACTTGGGTATTGATCACAGAGTCGCCGGAAGGCGGATGGGGAATCGCTGGGCACGCCAACACAGCCGCGGACATCGTCGCGCAGGCGCGGGCCGCGGCGACGGCCGGCTGAGTCGGCGCGGCCACCACGCGCAGAACACGGCACGGAATGGCTCCTCTATTCGGCTCGTCCGCGCAGGCCGTGCACTTTCCTCGGGCAGATGCAGCTGTGTTTGGCCCGATCGGGCGCAGGTCTGCGTTCGGTCGCCTCTATGCGACGCGCGAGAGAGCCTTTCTCCGACGATCAGTTTCCTGAGATATGCCCCGTGCGGGACTCGAACCCGCCCCACCGGATTAAAAGCGGCGTCGCTTGAGGTGTGATCCGCTCTGTTGAGCGATATTCGTGACCTGACGAGCGCTCAGGTGGCCTCGGATTTGCGGATTTCGGGACCAATTGGGGACCAAGTTTGAGACTACGCTGTGGCCCCGCGGCGGCGCGGTGCGCCCTGGCCGCTCGCATCGCCGCGGAGGGGCCGGCGCCGGGCACTGAGGGGAGGGGGCGCGTCCGGCCACGGCCGCTTGTCGGCCCTCGCTGCTTGGCGATCGACCACGGTGGGCCGCAAGCATGTGGAAGCTTCCAGTCTTGGATATCCGCGTGTATACTTAGACTATGAAGATAGTCAAGGTGCGCCGCGTCGGCAACAGCAACGTGATCTCGATCCCTCGGGAGCTCGAGGGGAGCGGCTTCGTGCCTGGCACGCCGGTGTTGGTCGAGGAGCTCGAGAGCGGTGAGCTGCGAATAATGCGCACCGACCAGGTGCACGACCGGATCCGAGAGATCGGGCAGCGTGTGGTCGGCGAGCACGGCGAGGCTCTGAAGATCCTCGCCGAGCACGACCCCGACGGCGAGACCACCGGACAATAGGGCGCCGGTGGATCCGCACGCTGGCGAGAGCGAGGCGGTCTACCTCGACTTCGCGGACGCGCTGGAGCTCTATGCCGCGATCATGGGCGCCACCGCCGAGCAGGCTGCCGATCAACTTCGTGATCGCCCGGGCCTCGAAAGCGCTCTCAGACGGCCGTTGAACTATGCGCTCTACGAGCAGGCCGACTTCGCGCTGCAAGGGTCAGCGCTCGCGCACGGAATCGCCGAGGGCCAGACGTTCATCGACGGCAACAAGCGTCTCGCACTCGTCGCGATGCTCACGTTCCTTGAGGTGAACGGTTTCCGGGTCGAGGCGTCCGATCCGGAGTTGGCGGCGTGGATCCTTAGGTTGGGCGCCGGCACGGGCCCCGAGCAGCTCGCCGAGGTGATTCGCGCAAGCCTGCGGCCTACTGATCACTGAAGCGGGGGTGCGCGTCGGCTGGGAAGGCTGCACGGCTACCTTCGTGCGGATTGGCGAGCTGTTCGCGTGCGATTCGCAACGTCTCCCGGCACGGTGGAAGGTCCGGACGCATCCGGGGCTTCGCGCGATTTCTCGGGCGACTGATCGCGCGGCTCTTGTTCGGGCGGCCGATCGTCCGTGAAAGCCTTCGCCAGGCGCCTGGCGGCGTCGGCCTTGGACTTGTAGTGCAGGTAACGCATCGTCGTCTGGACATGGGCGTGCCCCATCCACTCCTTTAGCTCGAGGATCGAGTCGGCCTGCTCGACCGCGCGGGTCCCGAACGTGTGACGCAGGTCGTGAAACCTCAGTTGCTGCAGCTCGGCCCTTGCGAGCGCCGCCTTGTACTCGCTGCGCAGCGCACGGGAGCACAGGTGCCCGCCGACCACACCGCTGAAGACGAGATCGTCGGGTGAGGTGAAGTGCTCACGCTGACCGAGGCGCGCCAGCGCCGCAGCAACGTCACGGATCATCGGGACCGAGCGCGTCCGGCCGGACTTCGGGCTGCTCTCGCCGCCGATCGTGAAACTGCGCTCGACACGGATCGTCTCGGCGGCGAAGTCGACGCTGCGCCAGCGCAGGGCGAGCAACTCGCCCATTCGCAGCCCGGTGAACGCTGCGGTCATGAACAGGGCCCGTAGCGTCGGATCGGGCGTTGCGCGCAGCAGCGCCCAGATCTCGTTCGGCGAGAAGACGTCGATCTCCACCGCGTGGCGGAAGCGCGGCCGCTCGACCAGTGCGACGGGATTAGCGGGCAGCCCGTAGACGCGCATCGCGCGCTTGAAGATGCCGTTCAGCGCGATCACGTACTTGTGCGCGGTCCGGTTCGAGCATGTCAGGCCGGCGCGCCAGCGTTCGATCTCCTGCGTCGTGACCGCGTCGAGCGGCACCTCGCCGAAGTCGCGGCAAAGGCGCGCCGCCATGTGCCGGTAGTCGGACAGCGTGCTTGGCTTGACGTCCCGCTCGTGCTCGACGTACCGCAACCACTCCGCAGCAGCGTCGGCGAACGTCGCGTCGATGATCTCCATGCCTGCGAGCGTTCCGCGACGCGCATCGGCGAGCAGCTCCTGTAGCGCCTCGTCCGCGGTGCGCCGCGTGAAGTAGCCGGCGGGCGGGCGGCCACGCCCCTTCCACGCCGGTCCCAGGCGACGCTTGACCTGGCGCCCGCTCGGGACGCGGTACTTCAGATAGAAGACCCCGCCACGCGTTCCCTCGCGCAGCTCAACGTGCCCGCTCACCCGCCGGGCGCCCCGGCTCCGTCTCACTGCAGCGCCCCCGCGCGGCCACCAATCCCGACCAAGCAACCGCCAACCGCCCTCGCAGCCTCTTCGCTCCGCAGCGATCCTCCACCGCTCGCTTCCGCAGTCCAGCAGCCCTCGGCTCTCCGCCCTCCGTCACCCCTCCTGAACACATACAGATGTCCAACCCAACCCGCCTTCCGCCCCCACCCGTTCTCTCCACCACTTCCGGCCAGGCCATTGACCACCTCATCGCAGCGAAGCGGAGAGGGGGTGGTCAATGGCCGGCTCACCGACGCCGCGCACCCCCGGATCGACAAGAAACGGCTTCGCTGAGCGGAAGGCGCCCACCAACTGACGCCCATGAGCCGCCGCGGTAGCGACTCCGCGCGCGACACGCTGCGGACAGCGTCTGGACGTTCGCCGATGTTCAGAGCATGCCCGCAACGCTCGTTGCGCGCGAAATCTCGGGACCAATTCGGGACCAAAACACCATTTTCGGTGCTGTCCACACAGCAAGAAATCGCCGATTTGCAGGGATTCCGTATGTGCCCCGTGCGGGACTCGAACCCGCCCCACCGGATTAAAAGTCCGGCGCTCTACCAGATGAGCTAACGGGGCACGCGGCGGACAGTTTGGCAGACAGCCTGCGGACTTCCGTCGACAGGCGTTACGGCTTTTCGGCGGCCGCGGCGCGGACGAGCTCCTCGATCCGCGTGAGCTTCACGCGCGGGCGCCCCTGGGCCTCGCCGAGCGAACGCTCATGACGATCGATCGCCTCCCAGCCGGCGTAGGTCACGAGGTCCGGGCGCCGCGTCACAAGCAAACGTTCGGCGCCCGCGGGCGAAGGATCGGCCGGTGTGTGCGGCGGCGTGTCTGCGAAGTCCGCGAGCAGCAGGTCGACCGTCTCCTGGGCATCCTTCTTGTTCGTGCCAATCACTCCGGAGGGGCCGCGCTTGATCCAGCCGACGACGTACTCGCCGACGGCCTGGCTTCCGTCGTCGCGGACGACGCGTCCGTGCTCATTTGCGATCACGGCGCGCTGCTCGTCGAACGGGACTCCCGGCAGCGGCTTGCCCCGGTAGCCGACCGCCCGGAACAGCAGGCCGGCCGCGATCGTCTCCTGCTCGCCGGTTGGTTTCGCGCGCAACTGCTCGCCGTCGGCGACCAGTTCATTGAGCGCGAACTCGACTGCCGCGAGGCGGCCATCGTCCCCGGGCTTGAGCTCCAGCGGTGAACGCAGGAAGCGCAGCACGACGCGCGTCTCCCTGCCCGCCGGTGCACGCCCGGCGTAGTCGCGAAGAATCTCGACGTTGCGACGCGGCGTGACCGGAAGCTGCGCGACATCGACGCCCGCCAGGGCGCGCTCGAGTTCATCGGCATCGACGACGACGTCGGCGTGCTCGAGCTCGCCGAGCTCGAGCAGCTCCGGGTTCGTGAACGCCGCCTGGGCCGGCCCGCGGCGGCCGACCAGCCAGACCTCGCGCACCGTGCTGCGCGCGAGCACCGCGAGCGCATGGTCCGCGGTGTCGGTCGGCGCGAGTCCGTCGGGGCTCAGCACCAGCATTCGCGCGACGTCGATCGCGACGTTGCCGTTGCCGATCACGACCGCACGCTCGGCGTGCTCGAGGTCGAACTCGAGGTGCGTGTGGTCGGGGTGGCCGTTGTACCAGCCGACGAAGTCGGTCGCGGCATGCGAGCCGGGCAGATCTTCGCCCGGGACGCCGAGCGTGCGATCGGCCGGCGAGCCGATCGCGTAGACGATCGCGTGATAGTGCTGCAGCAGCTCCTCGCGCGTCACGTCGATCCCGAACTCGACGTTTCCGAAGAAGCGGAAGCGCGGGTGTTTGGCGGTCCGTTCGTAGATCCGGGTCACCGACTTGATCTTCGGGTGGTCCGGGGCGACCCCGGAGCGCACAAGGCCCCACGGCGTGGGCAGGCGCTCGATCACGTCGACCTCGAAGCGCTCCTCCGCGTCACCGAGCAGGTGACCGGCGGCATACATCCCCGCCGGTCCCGAGCCGACTACTGCAATGCGGATGCGGTTCTCTGGTGGCACGTGGCGATGATGGGCGCGGCCCGACTCGAACGGGCGACCGCCTCGGTGTAAACGAGGTGCTCTAGCCAACTGAGCTACACGCCCCGGCGCCGGAAGCCTAGCGACCGTGGGCGCTGGGCCACGGCCGCTAACGTGCCCTCATGGTCACGCGAACCGCGCTGGGACAGGGCGGGCCCGAGGTCTCCGCCGTGGGTCTGGGCTGCATGGGAATGTCGGACGTCTACGGCCCGGCCGACGAGGCCGAGAGCGAAGCGACGATCCGCGCTGCGCTGGACGCCGGGATCACCCTGCTCGACACCGGTGACTTCTACGGGATGGGGCACAACGAGATGCTGCTCTCGCGGGCCTTGGGCGGGGATCGGGACCGCGCATTCATCCAAGTCAAGTTCGGCGCGCGGCGCGGCCCGGACGGGACGTTCCTCGGGTTCAGCTCCGCGCCCGCGGAGACCAAGACGGCGCTCGCGTACACGCTGCGGCGACTGCGGACCGACCATGTCGATCTCTACCAGCCCGCGCGCCTTGACCCGTCGGTACCGATCGAGGAGACGGTCGGCGGGCTCTCCGAACTGGTGCAGGCCGGGTACGTGCGTCACATCGGCCTATCGGAGGTTTCCGCCGCCACGTTGCGCCGTGCCCACGCGGTCCACGAGATCAGCGAGCTGCAGATCGAGTACTCGCTGATCGCCCGCACGCCGGAGGGCGAGATCCTCGACACCTGCCGCGAGCTCGGGATCTCGGTGACCGCTTACGGCGTGTTCTCGCGGGGGCTCCTCAGCGACTCCGCCCGGGTCGGCACATCCGAGGACCGGCGCGTCCGCTTCCCGCGCTTCGCGCCGGGCAACCTCGAGGCGAACCGCGCGAGCATTGAGCCGCTGCGCTCGCTGGCCGCCGAACATGGCCTGACGCTCGCCCAGCTCGCACTCCTGTGGGTCGCGAGCCGCGGTCCGGACATCGTCCCGCTCGTCGGCGCACGCACGCGTGTGCAGCTCGCGGAGTCGCTCGCCGCGCTCGAGCTCGACGTCGACGCGGCAGTGCTCGAGCGTGCCGGCCAGCTCGGCGCCGAGGCTCAGATCGCCGGTGGGCGCTACGACGAGCACGCGATGCACTCGCTCGACAGCGAGCAGGGCTAACCCCGCCCACTGCGCGGGGCCTGCCATACTTACGCGGCGTCTTCGGCCGGCGAAGTTGGCCGAAGGTCCCTCGCGGGGGTGTAGCTCAGCCGGTTAGAGCGCTGCCCTGTCACGGCAGAGGTCGCGGGTTCGAGTCCCGTCACTCCCGCTTGAAGCACGGACCGCGCTCAGCTGTCGAGTTCCTCGACCAGCTGGGCGGTCCGCTCGTCAATTGCTTCACGAATCTCCCGGACCGCTTCCAAGTCGACTCCGCGCGGGTCCTGCAGGTCCCAGTCGACGTAGCGCTTGCCGGGGATATACGGGCAACTGTCGCCGCAGCCCATCGTGACGACGACGTCGGCCCATTCTGCGAGCTCGGGCGTCAGCGCCTTTGGACGGCGGCCCGCGAGGTCGATCGCGATCTCTCGCATCGCGACCAGCACCTCCGGATGAATCCGGTCGCCGGGCGTCGTCCCGGCCGAGTCGGCCTCGTGGCGTCCGTGCGCGTGTCTTTCGAACAGCGCGCGGCTCATCTGGGAGCGTCCGGCGTTGTGCAGGCAGACGAAGAGCGCGCGCGCCATCAGTTCTCGCCTGCGGCCTCACGCGAGACACGGATCAGCTGGTAGGCACCCGCGCCGCCGGCCGCGCCGACGAGCGGTCCGAGCACGTAGATCCAGAACGAGTGCCATTCGCCGCTGACCAGTGCCGGCCCGAATGAGCGCGCCGGATTCATCGACGCGCCCGTGATCGGCCCGGCGAAGATCGCGTCAAGGGCAACCGCGCCGCCGATCGCGAGCGCCGCCGCCTGGCCGACCGCTCGGGTGTCGGTGGCTACCGCGATGATCACGAACATCAGGATCGCGGTGAGCAGGGCCTCGTAGAGCAGCGCGGTCCCGCTCGCGACGCTCGGGAGCGTCGCGCCGAGATGCGCCGGCTTGGCCGGCCAGGCGGCCGCGAGAACCAGCGCGGCGGCGCTCGCGCCCGCAAGCTGGGCCGCGATGTAAGCGACGGCGTCGCGCGGCGGGAAATGCCTCGTGAGCGTGAACGCGACGGTGACGGCCGGGTTGATGTGGGCCCCCGAGAGATGGCCGGTCGCATAGATCATCGCCATGATCACCAGCCCGAACACGACGCCGATCCCGACTGTGCCGAGCGTCCCGCCCCGCGTCGCGTTGGTGACGATCGCCCCGCAGCCCGCGAACACGAGCGCGAACGCCGCGAGTCCCTCCGCGGCTGAGCGTCGGGCGAGCGTCGGGCGAGCCGGTCCGCTCACAACGTCGAGAGCGGCACGCCGATGATCTCCGCTCGCCGGGTGAGCGCGTCGAGGGCGAAGTCGCGAATCGCCTCGCTGCTCGCGCCGAGGGCCGCGAAGTCGTGGCTCGTGCCGGCGTCCGGCGGGGCCAGCGACTCGGCCACGGAGGGAAGGATCTCGCGCAGCGTTCGCCGCACGACCTCCGCAGCTGCGCGATCGCCGGCGACCGCTTCGCGCAGGAACCAGACGCCGTAGCCGATGTGCCGCGTCTCGTCACGATGGATCAGCGAGTACCCCGCGACAAAACCGGGCAACAGTGCCTCGCGCGTCAAGTGGTCGGTCGTGAACTTGAAGGTCGTCAGTCCCAGCGTGCTCTCAAGGATCAGGTGGTAGATCGTCACGAACCGAACCTTTGCCGCCCGGTCCTCGGGCGCAGCGACGAGCCTGCGGTGCGCATCGACGAGTTCCTCGTCGAAGATCTTGCGGAAGGCGTCCGAGACTTGTGCGCGCGCACGATCCACGTGCGCGGCGATCAGCGCCGGCTCGGCGACGACCTCGTCCTGGAAGCGCGCATAGAACTGCATGTGGCGGGCCTCGTCGACCTGCTGGGTCGCGAGGAACGTCGCCTCCTCCTCGGTCTCATACGCGCCGACAAGACCTGAGAACTTGGTGGTGATGCGCTCCTCGGCGACCATCAACGACGACAGCACATAGAAGACGAGGTCGCGATCGGCGCCCGACATCGTCTGCCACTGGGCCCGGTCGCCTGCCAGGTCGATCGCGAACGGCGACCACTGCGAATCCTCCCAGTGGCGATAAAGGACTTGCGGGTCGTTGATCCGGAGCGTGTCAGTCACGGCGCGTGGCAGTCACAGGCGCCCTTGGGCCGCCGCCGCGAGTCTTCCGGAACCCCGCAGCAGGCCTTCTTCTTGCTCGGCTCGCAGCACGCGCTCGCCTGCTCGGGCGTGCAGCACGGCTCGTCCTCGGCGGGCCGCGGGCCGCTCAGCTCAGCCATGAGTTGACCTGCTGGACCGCGCCTGTCTCGATGAAGTAGTAGGTCCAGACGCCGCGGCGCTCGCGTCCGACGATCCCGGCATCGCCCAGCACCTTCATGTGCCGCGCCAGTGCCTGCTGGCTGATGTCGAACAGTGGCGTGAGCTCGCACTGGCAGATCGCCTGCGGGGCCGCCTTGCGCAGCGCGCTGATGATCTGCAGCCTCGTCGGGTCGCCGAGCGCCTTGAACTTCGCGGCGAGCACGGTCGCCTCGTCGGTCGTGAGGCCCGGGTTGACGCGGGCCTCGCAGCAACCGCCGGGGATCCGCCGACGAGGTGCGAGCACGGCTGAGGCGTTTGCAGGCACACGCCGAGATTACACAACAAAAAGGTTGTGCGTCGAGCGGCTAGGTCAGCTCCGGCAGGGAATCCAGCACCGGCGTCAGGAAGCGGCTGACGAGCTTGTCGGCGGGTTCGAGCTCACCGGCCGGTACCGGCTCCGGGGCGGCGCCGTCGCCGCCCGTGATCCGGGCCGCAAGTCGGAGCGGTTCGCCGCCGGTGAACATCACGCCGGCGAGCACCGGCCGGAAGGGCTGCGGCTCGAGCGCCGCGCCCGACTGCGCGGCGATGGCTTCCGCGACGGCGTCGGCCTGCTGCGCCGAGATTCCGCCCTGCTTGACGCCGAATGTCGTCGCATCTCCGGCCGCCCAGACGTGCTCTGCGTCCTCGACGCGGCCATGGATGTCGGTCTTCAGGAAGCCGTGTTCGCTGCGCGGGACACCGGGGACGCCCGGGCCGAACAGCTCCGGCAGCGCGACGGCGCGCGAAACGTGCAGCACACGACCACCGGGGCTGAGGATCACCTCGCCGGTACGCGGGATCTCCGCGTAGGAGGAGAGGAACACATCGATGCCTTGCTCGTCGAGCAGCCCGGCGACGGTCGCGCTCGTCTGTGCGCCGAAGATCGCGAGGGGAGCATCCTCGGGCGTCACGATCGTGACCGCGAGCTTGACGTCCATCTCACGGGCGCGGGTCGCGGTCATCAGTGCGAGCTCGTAGAGCGGCAGCGGCCAAGCCGGCCGCGGCGGGGACACGAACGCCACGCTCTCGACATAGCCTTCCTCGACGTCGCGCACGAGGCCTCCGAGCGTCGCCTCCATCGAGTGGTCGTCGACCGTTGCGGCGTGCGCGTAGCGGGGGACCGCGTCGGCACCCGTCGCGAGGATCAGCTCGTCGTAGTCGAGCTGTGCCCCGGACTCCAGCGTGACCGTCCGCGCGGCCACGTCGACGCTGTCGAGCCGGCTGTCGATGTGGGCGGCCCCGGCGAGCGCGAGAATGTCCGCGAGCGTCCAGCGGCGCGCCGCCGGGGCGGCGAACGGCTCGTTGACCGACAGCGCGCGCAGCACGAACGCGTCGTTCGGCGAGATCACCGTGCGCTCGGTGCTGTCGGGCGCCAGCGCGCCGAGCGCGAGCGCGGCCTCCAACGCGGCCACCCCACCCCCGACGATGACAGTCTTCAGCCTCCCCGTTTCTGGCATTGCCACATGTTGGCGTGCCGGGCGGTCCTCTCGCCACTGTGCTTACTACGGAGCCTGCCCCGTACTCTGCACTCAATGGCCGCGATCAGCGAACAGGGCTGGCTCGAGCGCCTGATGTTCGTGGGGCGCTCGCTCGTCACCGAGCTCGACGTCGATGCGGTGCTGCAGCGCGTGCTCGACACGGCCCGCGACCTCACCGACGCGCGCTATGCGGCGCTCGGCGTCCTCGACGGGAGCGGCACCCAGCTCGAGCGGTTCATGGTCGCGGGCGTCGACAACCGCGTACGCGAGCTCGTCGGCGACCCCCCGGTCGGAAGGGGAATCCTCGGGGCGCTGATCGACGATCCCCGCCCGCTGCGACTCGCCGACCTCGGCGCCGACCCGCGCAGCGTGGGCATTCCGGCCGGCCATCCGCCGATGGCGACCTTCCTTGGCGTGCCGATCGCGATCCACGGCCACGTTTGGGGCAACCTCTACCTCACGGAGAAGGCGGCCGGCGAGTTCACCGCGATTGACGAGCAGGCGGCCGTGATTCTCGCCGAGTGGGCCGCCGTCGCGATCGAGAACGCGCGGCTGTTCGATGTCGGCGAGAACCGTCGCCGCGAGCTCGAACGTGCCGCGCGGGCCGTGCGCGCCGTGAACGACATCTCCCTGGCCGCCGCCGGCGTGACCGATGCCGGCGAGGCATCGCGACTCGTCGCCGAGCGCGCGCGGAGCCTGCTCGCCGGGGCGGCGATCGTCGTCCTGATCCGCGAGGACCGCGTTCCTGTCGTGCGTGCGGCTCTCGGAGCGGATATCGCAGTCGGCACCGCTGTGACCCTCGACGAGGCGGAGATCGGGGGCGGGGTGCTTCTGGAGGGCGAGCGGGCGGCTGAGCTCGCACGCGAGCTCGGCGCCCAGGGCGAGTCGGCGATCGTGGTTCCGCTGCGCTTCCGCGGCCGCCTGCTCGCGGCGATCATCGCGCTGCCGTCCGAGGGTAGTTTCGAGAGTGATGACCTCGAGCTGATGCGCGTCTTCGCGGCGAGCGCAGCGAATCTGCTCGCGCTGGCCCGCAGCGTCCGCGATGAGCGCCTGCGCACGGCGCAGTCCGCCGCCGAGGCCGAGCGCGCGCGCTGGGCGCGCGAGCTCCACGACGAGACGCTGCAGGGTCTCGCAGCGTTGCGCCTGATGCTTTCCCGCGCCGGCGACGATCCGCAGAGCGTCGTCGAAGAGTCGGTCGGGCGCCTTGACCTCGAAATCGAAAACCTCCGCGCGATCATCACCGACCTGCGGCCGGCCGCACTCGACGAGTTCGGGCTGCGTGCCGCGTTGCAGGCGCTGATCGACCGCGTGCGTGGGCAGACCGGGATCGCGATCGATGACCGGATCGAACTCGGCGATCTTCCGTTGCGACGCGAGCTGGAGCTCGGCGCCTATCGGATCGTCCAGGAGGCGGTCACGAACATCGTCCGCCACGCCGGCGCGACCCACGCCAGCGTAAGCGTCACGCGCGCCGCCAGTTCGATTGAGCTGCGCATCGCCGACGACGGCGAGGGCTTCGACCCCGCCGAACGCGTGCAGGGATTCGGGCTCGAAGGGATGCGCGAGCGCGCCGAACTCGCCGGCGGATCGCTGGAGGTCGACAGCTCGTCGGCCGGCACAGCACTCTTCGCACGCCTGCCGATCGACCGCTGAAATCGGCGCGGCATAGCATCCGGGTATACGGCACAGTACGTTCAGCACGTCGGGCACGGATCCGCAGCGCTAAACGCAAGCCCCAGGAAGCGAAACAGGAGGGCATTGATGTTCAAGAAGATCTTGGTCGGGGTTGACGGCAGCGATCGCTCGCTCGACGGAGCGGTACTCGCCGGCGACCTCGTCGCGGACGGGGGTTCGATCACCTTCGCGCATGTGCACCCCGGCCGGCTCCACCCGCTTCACGCGATCCAGCCGGACGTCGTCGCCAAAGAGCAGGAGCAATCGGACGCTCTGCTTCGCAAGGCGCGCGAGGACAGCGGCGTGGACGGCGAGCTGGTCTCGATCATCGCCGAGACGGCGCCGGAAGGCCTGCACGGCGAGGCCGAGGAGAACGGATATGACCTGATCGTCGTCGGCTCGTGCGGGCGCGGCGCGTTTGGCCGCGTGATGGTCGGCGACCACGCCCGTGGGGCGCTCAACGGCGCGCCCTGCGCGGTCGCGGTCGCGAACCACGGCTACGTGCACCACGCGGAGCCCGGCAAGGCCAAGAACCGCATCGGCGTTGCCTACAACGAGTCACCGGAGGCCGAAGACGCACTCGCTCTCGGGCGGGAACTCGCGGCCGCGCGCGGTGCCGAGCTGAAGGCGCTCGAGGTCGTTGCGATTCCGACCTACGCCTACACCGAGCTCGCCGCGACCGACACCGGCGTCGGCCTGGAAGCGCTGCTCAAGGAGGCCAACGACCGCGTCGGCAAGCTCGAGGGCGTCGAGGCCCGCGCCGAATACGGCCTCGCCGGCGAGCAGCTCGCCGCGTTCGGCGACGAACTCGACCTGCTGATCGTCGGCTCGCGCAGCTACGGGCCGGTAAAGCGCCTCGTGCTCGGCAGCACCTCCGACTATCTCGAGCGGCACGGTCGCTGCTCGCTGCTTGTGCTGCCGCGGCGCACGACCGAGGCGGCCTAAGCCGGAGATGGCCGACGCGGTGCAGCACGCCTACGAGCGCGAGGACGGCAAGGTCACGATCGTGCTCGCCGATGACCATGCGGTCGTGCGCAGTGGCCTGAAGATGGTGCTCGGCCAGGAGGCCGACCTCGAGGTCGTCGCCGAGGCGGGCGACATCGACGGTGCCCGTCGAGCGGTCCGTGGACACCATCCGGCAGTGCTCGTGCTCGACCTCAACATGCCCGGTGGCTCGGGCCTGGACGCGATCGCGAAAATTCGCGCTGAGTCGCCGGAGACGCAGATCGTCGTGCTCACGATGCAGCAGGAGCCGGCCTTCGCGCGTCAGGCGCTCTCGTCCGGGGCGCTCGGCTATGTCCTGAAGGAGGCCGCCGCCGATGACCTGGTAGTCGCGGTCCGCCGGGCAGCCAACGGCGAGTCCTACCTCACGCCGCGCCTCGGGGCGCGGATCGCCTCCGAGCCGCCCGATGGCCCGCCCGGCGACCTCTCCGAACGCGAGCTCGACGTGCTCAAGCTGATCGCGCTCGGCCATACGAACGCCGAGATCGCCAGCCAGCTGTTCCTCTCGGTGCGCACGGTCGAGACGCACCGCGCGCACATCCAGGCGAAGCTTCGCCTCTCAACCCGCGCCGAGCTCGTGGCCTACGCGCTCGACAACGGCCTGATCGGACCTGGTAACTAGCTTCCTGAAACGACGGCGCGCCGAGGCCCGAGGGTGAGGGGCTCGCCAGGGCCCCGGCGGCCGTCTTCTCTTCAGCTGCTTCCCGAGGAGGAAGTTGCCGAAGCCTTGTTCTCGGCGGAGCGCTCGCGCCAGATCACGTCGGGCGATGCCAGCGATGATGTCCGCGCCGTCCAGGCGCTCGGACGGCTCGAAACGGTGCTCGGCTGGCTCAGGTTCTGTACGGCAAAAGCGGGTGACAGGGACCCGCTCACCACGCACACTCTGGGTTTCCGTAGCCCCTCACTAGCGCCGAACACGCTAGTTTCGGACGCACCCTGAAACTTCGGTATTAACCCGCACGATTGGGGCGCGGGAAAACCCTCCCCGCGGGCTAGGGTTCGGTTATGACCCGGCTGCCGACTGCGCCCATCGCGTCCGCCACCTTCGTGGTCTCATGGGGCGTCGTGGAAGCGACCGGCTCGAGGGCCGCGGGCGGCGTCGTGCTCACGGCCGGCGCGGCGTGGTGCATTCGCGAGTGGTATCGGCGCCGCGGCCCCGCGACCGCGGCCGGACTCGGCCTCGTAGGAGCGGCGGCGTTCGTCGCGAGCCACGTCCTCGGCCACGCGATCGGCGCGTGGCCCGCAGTGATCGTCGTCGCCGGCGTCGGCGGAGCGATCGTTTGGTCCGTTGCGGATTCTCCGCAGCGGACGGTCCGCGCTTTTCACTGAGACTTTCGTGGCATCCCGCAGGGCGGATGTGTATCTTGCCCGCATGGCGCAGGCCGCGATTCCCCAGACGGCACCCGCCGGGACCCCCCACGCAGGCGGGCCGCCGCCCGGGGCGCCGTCGATTCCCGATTTCGAAATCGTCCCCCGCAAAGGCCTGCCGTTCGTCGCAGTCGCGATCGTCGTGCTCGTCGTCGGGATCGCCCTGAACGAACTCTGGGGGCTGCTCTTCCTGCATGTTGCGGCCGGTGCGGCCTGGACGATCATCGACCTCTTCATGGGCTTCGTGATCGGGCCGATCCTCGGGAAAATGTCGATCCCGGCGCGGATCGAGCTGACCACCCGCCTGATGCCCAAGATGGTTCTGATCATGCCCACCGTCGTCGGGATCACGCTCGCCGCCGGCTGGCAGGTCGCGACCAAGCTCGAAACAAACCTGACGAGCAACCCGGCGCACGGCTGGATCGTCGCCAGCTACTTCATTGTCGCGATCATGGCTGTCGTCGCTCTCGGGCTGCTTGAGCCGGCGAACATCGCGGTGCTCTCCGAGCTCAAGAAGAAGCAGCCCAACCCGGCGAACATCGAGAAACTGATGAAGCGCTTCATCTACACGTCCGGGATCACGGGCCTGATGCAGATCGCGACGCTGATCGTGATGACCAAGATCGCTTCGTTCCCGTGAGCGGCGAACGCAAGCTGCCGCCGGTCACGGCGATGGGGATGGTCGCGCTCGCGCTTGTCGCGCTGGCCGTGATCTACCTCTCGGCGCACCTTCCCGAAGCCGTCTCGGTCGGCCCCGCGCTCGCGCTGCTCGGCGCCGCGGCGCTGGTGATGCTCACGGCGTTCGTTCTGCTGCACAAAGTCGAGGGCTTCGCATGGCAGCGGTTTTACTTCATCGCTGCCCGGGCACTACTCGCCTACATCGTGATCACGGGCCTGATCCTCTACGTCTTCCTGCGCAACGAAACCAGCGGCGCCGCGCTGTGGACGCTGATCGCCGGCCTGGCGCTGTTCGCGCTCGACGTCCCGCTGCTGATCGGCTTCACGGTCGCGCGGTACGCCGAATGAACGCAGGCAACGCCGACACGAGCGATCTGCGCCCTTGAGGGCCGTCCAGATAACCGAGGAGACCGGCCCCGAGAGCGCGCTCGCGCTCGTCGAGATCCCGGCGCCCGAGGCCAGCCACCCGCTCACAGCGGGCAGCGGCGTGCTGGTCGACGTGCACTGCGCCGGTGTCTCCTTCCCCGAGCTGCTGCAGACGCGCGGCCAGTACCAGTTCAAACCGGAGCTCCCGTACGTGCCCGGAAGCGAGGTCGCCGGAACCGTCATCGAGGCGCCCACCGGCTCGGTCTTCGCACCGGGCGACCGCGTCGCCGCATTCTGCGCGCTCGGAGGGTTCGCCGAGACGGCGGTCGCGCCCGACTACTTCACGGTCCCCCTGCCCGACGAGCTCGACTATGCCCAGGGCGCCGGACTGATGCTCAACTACCACACCGCGTATTTCTCACTGGTCACGCGCGGCCGGCTCGCCGCCGGCGAGGTCGTGCTCGTTCACGGCGCGGCCGGTGGCGTCGGGACCGCGACGATCCAGGTCGCCCGCGGCCTCGGTGCCCGTACCGTCGCCCTCGTCTCCAGCGACGCGAAGGCCGAGGTCGCGCGCGAGGCCGGCGCCGACGAGGTCGTGCTGGCCGCCGAGGGCTGGCGCGACCGCGTCAAGGAAGTCTCCGGCGGCGGCGTCGACGTGGTGATTGACCCCGTCGGTGGCGACCGCTTCACCGACAGCCTGCGCAGCCTGCGCGAGACGGGTCGCCTGGTCGTCGTCGGTTTCACGGCCGGCTCGATCCCCGAGGTCAAGGTCAATCGCCTGCTCCTCGGCAACACTGAGGTGATCGGCGCGGGCTGGGGCGCCTACGCGATGGCCAAGCCCGATTATGTGCGCGAGGTGTCCGCGGCACTGCTCGGGCTGATCGAGTCCGGCGCGGTCCGGCCGGTGGTCGGCGAACGCTTCCCGCTCGAGCGGGCGGCCGACGCGCTCAAGGCGCTGGAAACCCGCCGCGCGACCGGCAAGATCGTGCTCGACATGGGACGCTAGGCCGCCTTTGCGCCTGTCTCCTATGCGATACTGCCCCATCCACCGGCGCCATGCGGCTGTGCGCGGCGCAACTGAAGGAAGGTAGGTACCTCGGATGAAGGTAATCGGCGCTGGTCTGCCGCGTTCGGCGACCACCACGCAGATGTTCGCCCTCGAAACGCTTGGGTTCGGAGGCTGCTACCACATGCGCGACCTGCTCGCGGATCTGGAGAAAGAGCTCCCGCTGTGGGAACGGGCGGCAGAAGGCGACGCCGACTGGGAGCGCATCTTCCGCGGGCGACACTCGGCCGTTGACTGGCCCGCCGGGCGCTATTACCGCGAGCTCGCCGACTACTTCCCCGACGCGAAGGTCGTCCTCTCGGTCCGCGACGGCGTCGACTGGGCGAACAGCATGCGTCACACCGTGTGGGCGGTCTACTTCGGCGATTCCGTGATGCACCACGTGTGCGAGGCGCGCCGCCCCATCGACCCGCTCTGGGACCGATACATCAAACTGATGACCCACATGACCTGGGACCCCCAGACCGGGGCCCTTCCGGGCGACACGAATACCGAAGACGGGATGATCGCCGCGATGGAGCGCTGGCACGGCCGCGTGAAGTCGGCGATCCCGGCCGACCGGCTGCTCGTCTGGAACCCGCGTGAAGGCTACGAGCCGCTGTGCGAGTTCCTCGACGTGCGCGTGCCCTCCGAACCGCTGCCGCGGCTGAACGACACGCACGCCTTCCGCGAGGGGATCATCGGCGGCGCGCTCTCCGTGCTCACCGACTGGTGGGCAACGCGCGAGCGTCCGACCGAAGGCCTGCACGGCGCAAGTCTCGAGACCGGCAGCTAGCGGCTAGAAGACGGGTGTCTCGGTGTAGTCGCCGAACACCCGCTGCAGCGACTCGATGATCTCGCCCTCGCTGGCGAGCGCTCGCGCGCACTCGATCAGCGGGTCCATCAGGTTCTCGCCCGGCTTGGCGGCGGCCTCACGCAGCTGCGCGAGCGTGCGCTCGACCGCGGCGCTGTCGCGCCGGGCGCGCGTGGCCTGCAGACGCGCTACCTGCTTGCGCTCGAGGTCGGGGTCGACGCGCAGCGTCGGGATCGGCTGCTCGCCCTCGGCAACGAAGCGGTTCACGCCCACGACCACGCGCTCGGCAGCGTCGATTTCCTGCTGCAGAACGAAGGCCGCGTCGGCGATCTCACGCTGCGGATAGTTGTCCTTGATCGCCGCGACCATGCCGCCGAGTTCGTCGATCTTCGCGAAGTATTCGTACGCCCGTCGCTCCATCTCGTCGGTCAGCGCCTCGACGTAGTAGCTGCCCCCGAGCGGGTCCACGGTGCTCGCGACGCCGGTCTCGTGGGCGATGATCTGCTGTGTGCGCAGCGCCACCGTCACGGCCTCCTCGGTCGGCAGCGCGAGCGCCTCGTCGTAGGAGTTGGTGTGCAATGACTGCGTGCCGCCGAGCACGCCCGCGAGCGCCTCGATCGCGGTGCGGACAATGTTGTTCAGCGGCTGCTGCGCGGTCAGGCTGACGCCCGCCGTCTGGGTGTGGAAGCGCATCTGCAGCGCGCGCTCGCTGCGCGCCCCGAACGTCTCGCGCATCTCGCGGGCCCAGATGCGCCGCGCCGCACGGTACTTCGCGATCTCCTCGAAGAAGTCGATCTGGGCGTTGAAGAAGAACGACAGGCGCGGCGCGAAATCGTCGACGTCCAGGCCGCGTGCGACCGCCTGCTCAACGTACGTCAGGCCGTCCTTCAGCGTGAACGCGAGCTCCTGCTGGGCGGTCGAACCGGCCTCGCGGATGTGGTATCCGGAGATCGACACGGGGTGCCAGCGCGGCATGTGCTGCGTGCACCATTCGATCATGTCCCCGCAAAGACGCATCGCCGGGTCGATCGGGAAGCACCACTCCTTCTGGGCGATGTACTCCTTGAGGATGTCCGTCTGGATCGTCCCGGAGAGCTGCTCCGGGGGCGTCGGCCGGGCCCGATCCCGCTCGGCCGCGACGACGTAGAACGCGAGCATCACCGCCGCGGGAGCGTTGATCGTCATCGAGACCGAGACCTCACCGAGGTCGATTCCCCCGAACAGTGTCTGCATGTCGTCGAGCGTGTCGATCGCGACGCCCTCACGCCCGACCTCGCCGAGCGAGCGCACATGGTCGGAGTCGTGGCCCATCAGCGACGGCATGTCGAATGCCGTCGAGAGGCCCGTCTGGCCGTGCTCGAGCAGGTAGTGGAAACGCTCATTGGTCTCTTCGGCCGTGCCGAAGCCGGCGAACTGGCGCATCGTCCACAGGCGACCGCGGTACATCGAGGAATGGATCCCCCGCGTGAACGGGTACTCGCCCGGTCGACCGATCGGATCGTCCACTGTGCCGACGCCGGCCGGCAGGTCGCCGGGCGTGTACAGCTCGCGCACGGGCTCGCCGGACAGCGAGCGGAATTGCTCGTCACTCGCGGTGGCTGGGCGCCCCTGCTCCACGGCCATGAGCCGGATGCTATCCGGGAGCGATAGCCTCGCGGGCGATGCGCAGCGATCTCGGACGCATCGTCGGCCCGGAGCACGTGCTCGACGCCCCGCCAAGCTCGCCCTACAACCGCGACGCGACGCGGCGGCGCTCGCTCGTCGGCGAGGCCGCGGCCGTCGTGTTGCCGGGCAGCGCCGAGGAGGTCGCGCAGGTCCTCGCGTGGTGCTACGAGCATGGCGTGCCGCTCACCGCGCGCGGCGGGGGCACGGGCCTCGCGGGCGGAGCGGTGCCGACCGAGGGCGGCGTCGTGTGCTCGCTCGAGCGGCTCGACGCGGTGCACGAGCTCGACGCGTCGCTCTGGCGGCTGCGGGTCGGCGCGGGCGTCAAGACAGCCCACGTGCGGCGACTCGCACGCGAGAACGGGCTGTTGTTCGGGCCCGACCCCGGCTCGGCCGAGTACTGCACGATCGGCGGCAACGTCGCGACGAACGCCGGTGGCCCGCACGCCCTCAAGCACGGCGTGACCGGCCGCTACGTCGCGGGCCTGCAGGCTGTGATCGCGCCTGGCGAGATCATCCGGGTCGGTGGCTGGCTCGCGAAGGACGTGGCGGGCTATGACCTCGCCTCGCTGCTCGTCGGCTCGGAGGGGACGCTCGCGCTGGTCACCGAGGTTTCGCTGCGCCTGGTGCCCGCGCCGGAGGCGACCTCGGCGCTCGCGATCTTCATGCCCGGCCGGGCCGCCGGCT
>Ga0182013_10001615_pt1 | contig 30514 bp, 24 predicted proteins | sample 612S2MmetaG_FD_120487 | JGI IMG/M metagenome (GOLD analysis project Ga0182013, IMG submission 120487) | Permafrost microbial communities from Stordalen Mire, Sweden - 612S2M metaG | ecosystem: Environmental > Terrestrial > Soil > Wetlands > Permafrost | place: Sweden: Stordalen | collected... | reverse complement strand
TTGGATTCGGGCGCCGTTCAAACGATCGCTTGGGACGAAGTTCGTCGTCAACTCCGCACCAGATTGAACGGCTGATGCCAAGGTCTGTCCGCTTCCATCCGGCAGCGCTGCAGGATGCCGAAGAAGCTGCCGGCTGGTACGCCGAGCGAAGTGTGCGGGCCGCGGTCAGATTTCTCGATGAGTTGGATCGCCTGATTGATCTAATCGCCATTTCGCCGAACAGATTTCAGGTTTTCGATGGCGACCTCCGGCGAGCGGTTTTTCGCCGATTTCCGTTCTACATCGTCTTCCGGGCAGACGACCTGAACATTGTCGTCCTTGCCGTAGCACATGGGAAGAGACGCCCTCGGTTCTGGCACAACCGCACCTGAGAAACGTGAACATCCGGCAAGTTGGATGAAACGCCTGTTTACACCATTATCGGAAACCCCGAGTTGGCCCGCCCCCGGCACGGTGTGCCTTTCGGATACAGATGACAGATTGTAGCGGCGATGCTATCGTCCAAACTAGGGATTTCATGCCGCGCGCTCAAATCGTTAGCGCCATGCTTGCGTTCGGTATTCCGGCACTTCTTGCCCAGTCCTCCAGTCCGACGATTCGGACATCGGTGAGGCTCGTAACCGTGCCGACGCTGGTGTTTTCAAAAGACGGGAGGCTCATTCCGGGACTCGACGCACCTGATTTTCGCGTCTTTGACAACGGGCGTCAGATGAGAGGCACACTGGACACTTTTTCCATCCCAGTTTCGGTGGTCGTCGCTGTTCAGGCCAATACGGATGTCCGCGAATATCTCTCCTTCATTGTGAGGGCTGGTGCCGTTATTGAAAGTCTTATGCTGGGTGAGTCCGGCGAAGCGGCAGTGATCGCCTATCGCGATGATGTCGCCGTCGTGAAGCCATTCGAAACGGGCGAGGTCCAATCTGCGATCCGCAAAATCTCGGCAACCGGTCGCGACGCCCATATGCTCGACGCAGGATGGCGTGGCTTGACGCTCTTGAGGCAGCGACCAGCCGGGCGCGCTCGCTTTCTCATCTTCATCGGGCAGTCGATGGACAGCGGCAGCGAGACCACTCTGCAGTCCCTCAAGGAAGCGGCGGACAAAGAAAACGTGACCGTATTCGCCATCACCCTGCCGAAGTTCGGCAAAGCCTTCGTTTCTGACAATTTTTCCCTACAGGGAGTCGACAGGAGCGAGAGAGGGGGATACAGAGCCAGTGTGAACCTCGGTGCGCTAATCGCCGCGCTGAGCCGAAGCAGCAACGCGGACGCCGGAACCGATCCCTTTTCTGTCTTGACAGCCGCAACCGGGGGAACGCAAGTTCACATCCGCAAACAGAGAGAATTCGAGGAGGCGATCTCGGCAATTGGCGAAGAACTAAGGAGCGCCTATCAGTTGAGCTTTTCGCCAGGCGAAAGCCAGCCGGGTTATCACGCCATCAAAGTCGAAGTAGATGTTCCCGACGCCGTTCTGTTTTCGCGGCCAGGTTATTGGCAGGGAGGCAACGAGTAGCGGGGCGCGAAGATATGCTGGCTCGGCTGTCCCCGAAGCAAATGCGTATACGGCCAAAGCAGTCCGACTGGGGCCGCGCGGACTAGCCGATGTCCAGTTTTCCGCAAACGCCGTCTATCAACCGATATCGGAAATTGATCCAAATTCCAGAACCAATGCTCCCCCCTGGCGCACGTGCCCGAACCCAGCCCGGGACTCCCGGTGAACCCTTAACAAAAGTCATCAATGCTATCGTTACTGCAACTGGTCTCTAATTGAATTATGGGTAGATTCGGAGCCGGTCCTATGGTGGTGGCTGCCATCCTGGCGCACTGCCCGCCTCGTCTCCCCGCTCAAACATTGGCAGAATCAATCGTATTGGCAAGTCGATTCGCGGGCTGCTACGAATTAAGTGTGCCCTCATGGAATACGAAGGAAGCAAGAATGAACGAACTACTGCCCATGCGCTTCCAACTCACAATGCTTCCCGAGTCCGAAACCGGAGGAATCGGATTCGTCGCACGCAACCAGGATCCGAAGGTGCACTATGCGATGGTATTGCCCTCCTGGAAGGCCGACCCTGGCGGCTCCCTCGCCCTCAGATGGAGCACCGGTTATGCGGGGTACCCAATTCGGTTCACGGAGCTGAGCGCGGCGATGTTGACGAAGCGGTCTGCCACAGAGCTTCGCGGGAGAGCCCACTCTTGGAAGGATACAGATCCGTATCCTCCCGATCTGCGAAACGATCACAACTCGCTGCAAGTAGTGGCACATCGGGTTGGGTGCCAGGAACCGGAGAAATGACCGGAAAGTTACGGTTGCTGCTTGGATGTCTTTCACTTTTCGCGTTGCACGCGGCGGACCGAAGCGACGCGACTGGCAGCATGTCTCCCGTTCCATGCTCTTTGTTCTATGCTTACCGGCTAGTGTTGGTGCGCTTTCAAGAACGGATTCTGGACCGTTCTATCGAGTTCGATCTACCTTCCGACTGGCGTCAAAAGGTGCGCGCAAAACAATGGACCGAGGTGGGCGGGAGGGAATGCTCGGACCAGCGGCAATGTGAGCCCGCTGCGGAAGCCAAGGTCCAGATCACACGGTTTCCTCGGCGGGGCACTAAGACTGTTTCGGGCCAGTTCGTCGTTCTGTTCAGAGACGGAAGGAAATTCGAAGGCTCCTTTCAAGCTCGATATCTATGGCGGCCGCTCCCGCGCAATTGCGAGGAGCTGTCAATCAAATGAACTCCGATTGGCGTGGCTTCCGATAAGCTCCCGGCAAGTGGCTTTTGTCGAACTGGCGGCTCTAACTGGAGCTTCGGGCTCCAGTTTCCGTGACTGCCGTGTTTTGTCCACAACCCGGAACGGCGCGCAATTTCCTTGTGGCCGACCACGCGCTCGAAGCTGGGCCGGGCACGTTGGTGACTTGCCCGTTTGACGGCAACGTGGACCTGCTGGCGCGCGGTTGTCAGACGATAAGATGAAGCTATGAAACGCGCGAGCTTGAGTTGGCTGCTCCTGGCCGTTCTGCATGGGCAAACGCCCGCCAGGAAAGAGATTGACGCATACAACGAGCAGCGCAAAATACTCCAGAAAAAAGCGCAGGCGTCATTCGATCGGGAGATGGCGAGGGAAAAGACTCAGGATTACGGTGGGAGTACCGTGGACCTGAACAACTGCCTTTCAGATGCGCTCAAGGCGGCAACGGCCAACTACCAGTCCTATGCGGGAGCGTTGCGGGCCATACTCGCGCAGAGGAGCCCGTGGCCCGACTTCCTGAAGCCGGGACCCACCGGCGTACCGCTTACGCAAACGGAATTGATAGCTGATTTCGACCAGTTGCAAGCGGCCTGGGAAAAGTACCGCGACGCCATGTGCGTCGGTGCCGCCGGCCTCGTTAAGAGCGGCACCGCTTGGCGCTCCTATGATTACAGATGCCGGTTAATGGTGCTGGACGATCATATGCGCGTGTTAGCGACATTCTATAGCGCACTGCTGATGAAGTGAACTGGTCGGAGTGTCTGCGTCCACCTGTATAATGCGTGTGCGGAGTCACTTTCGATAATCCTGGCGTTGTGTCCACATTGGCTTGTAGTCGCCATCTCGTTGATAGGAACTTTCGGGCACCCGCTCCGGCCGGATGACGTGCCACTCGTGTGGAGCGGTTCGCAGAAGGCATTTTCCGGCAAGCTCCCATGAAGTGGGCATTCCCGTCCATTACCAAAATTTATAGCAGGGTCGAATGTCATTAATGGACGACAACGGCGTTTTCCTGGGGTTATCGGAACGCGGAACGCCTGGCCACCGCCTACAACCCGAATCGCTGGAGGTGTTTCCGAGTGGCACAGTTGTCGAGTGGAAAGTTGGACGGGCGGAAGGCGCCGGTATCCAGTTTTACGGAGGCGGCATCGAATTCTCTAACGGAAGGAAGTCGTGAAACGAGATCAAGCGCAACGCTACCACGGCACGCCAATCCGAGCCTTGACGTCGGCCAAGTGGGGATTGCCCCGGCCATGGCTCATTTGCCTTCCCATGACTGCGTGGGTCCGGGATACATCGCCATGGAGACGTGGCACTCCCCACTGGCTATGTGGCCGTCCTTGCTTGTGGTGATGATCCAGGATCCCTTGCCTTCGGCGCACTCTCTCTCGTTGCGCGCCGTTTTTAACACATAGTATCGGGACATCTGGCTCACTGTACCTCTTGCGGCGTCCTCTTGCCGATGCCGTTCCTGGATGTTCGCAATCTCCTTCTGCATGTCGGCTCGTAGGGACGGATCCAGTTGCAGTGCCTTTTGAAAATCCGCGTTGGCGTGCGGCAAGTCGTTCAACTCGTAATACGTCCATCCACGACCCAAATAGCTTCGTGCCGATTTCGGATTGAGCGCAATCGCGTGGTTGAACGCCCAAAGCGCGCGGTTCCTGTTCGAATGGTCGTTGATCGCCCACATGTCCCCCGCGGCGTAGTTCAAGTCGCCATAGTTGTGCCATGCCGTGAACTCTTTCGGATCGAGTTTGATGGCCTTCTCCAGGTCCTTTGCCGCGAGCCAATCCAGGTACATGTCTAACCTGCTTGTCTTGGCCAGCCTATGAGCGGTGACTCCGCGATTGACCAGAGCGGCTTCGTCGTTGGGGTTCTTCGCTAACAACGCGCTCTGCAGTCGGAATTCGCGGACCTCCCCGGGATCGCATCCAGCCAGCACCTTGGCAACGTCGGGCCATCGGGGGTCCCAGCCCGGCACCTGCGCCGCGGCGCGGCCCGCGACAAGCAATAGCATCGCCATCGTGCCGAAAGTCGATAAACGGTACATGCGATTTGACCGCTTCATCTCAGTTCTCCTTCTTCAATCTCACTCTCCGCCTGGCCAGCAGTTGTGACACGGTTTAGCGCCAAGGCATCGCGTAGAAAGCCAATTCTTGACGGCCGATGCATTGGATAGCGGATCCACCCGGGAATCCTATTCCAAAAGAAAATTGTCTAATGCTACCACAGCCCGACGGATATATCCTATGATCCGTTCTGAAATTTTCTGAAATCGCCGCCTGTTTAAGTACCAATCCGACGTCTGGACGATCCCGATTCAGCAGTTCCTCGCGTATATCACCCGCGCCGTTCATCGACGCGCCGTTCCTGAGGGGCCGTTGTTGAGTAACTGATTACGAAACATTCCCAAGATCGCAAATAGCTGGGAATTCAGTCTTTGGCGTGTAATAGCCCCGCCTTTTGAGGCCATCGCGGCGGAAGTTGAACAGGTTTCTGAACAGGCATTACGCCGGTGAAGACTACGAATCTCGCTACTCCCCGGTGGCTGCATTGCGCAATTTTGACTCTCAAATGCATCGATCAGTACTCGCTCGAATGCCTGGACGAAGGAAAGGTGGCAGGAGCACGAGTCCCCTGCCAGGGAGGCAGGATGAGGTCTCAATCGACGAGGTCGAGCGAACTGCGATTTTGAATTGCTTAGTGGCTTGCAACGGTCCGTTGGCCTGGCTCGTTACTCCACCGATAGCTATGGCGATGGGAACGGAATTGCCGACACCCCCTGTGGAAGCTCTACATTTACTCGCAGCATCGCAGCCTACCTGGGCCATGATCTCACGGGCTGGACGGGCGGTTCACCTTCAAACGAAGTCTCGGCAGTAACCAGCGCGGATCGGGACTTCGTTCGATTGGTTGAGCGCTTCGGCCACCGCCAAAAGTGATCCGAATCGACCGCTGTCCGTCCCGAAGGGTTGAACCATTTCTTCGTCGCGAGGCGCTCCGTATTCACGACCTCCCAAGGTCGGACCGTTCCTGTTTTGCCGTTGAGCCTGTAATTAAGGAAGCAGCGCTGTTCCACGACTGTGCGAATCGTTGATGGACCCAGGTAGTCCCCAACTTCGGCCCAACATTTCTAAGAAAGGTGCGATGCGATCCCCGTCAAACCCCCGCGCCGTCCGCATGCCGCCTCAACTTCCGGCCGAATAACCTACTAGTGAAATCACCGCCGGCCAAAACTTATTTTTCCTTATCCTTGAACAACTTCCCTCCCGCCGATCGGCCCGCCCCAACATCCAATGCTACCGTCCGGCCATGGCCACACCAGCTCAAATCGATGCCAATCGCCTGAATGCGCAGAAATCTACCGGCCCATGCTCCGCCGAGGGCAAAGCCGCGTCCCGATTCAATGCTCTGAAGCACGCCGCTTCCGCTAAATCCCTCGTCATCCCCGGCGAAGACGAGGCCGAACTCGCCGAACTCGCCGCCTCCTACCACGAGCAGTTCCAGCCCGCCGGTCCCGAAGAGGCCCTCCTCCTCGAAAAGATTATCGCCGCCGATTGGACCCAGCGGCGCATGTCCCGTCTCGAAGCCGAAGCCTTCAATACCCTCATCGCGCAACAAGCCGGCGACGTCGAAAACCCGCTCGGCGCCGCATTCCTCCAGGATTGCGAAGGTCCCAAGGCCCTTCAGCAAATCTTCCGCCGCCGCGAAGCCGCCAGCCGCGAATGGTACCGCGCCATCGCCGAACTCCGCGCTCGCCAGGCCCGGCGGATCGAACTCCTTCCGCCGCCGCCCATGGAACTCCGCCCGCCGGCGCCGGTCCCAGTCTCCCTCCACCCGCCGCAAACATCCAATCCCGCGCCCCCGCTCCCGCCCCGCGGCAGAATTGGCTTTGTTTTCGACGAAGCAACTCCTCCCGCGTGGCGCCTCTGAGCTCGCAGTTGCGCAGGAAAGAAATCGGTCGCGGCGCCACGGCTGAGATCACCGTAGATAATAAGCTTGTGACGAATCGCTGAGTTCCGATGCCCGCTGCTTCCCGCATTCTCGCCTTCGACATCCTGCGCCGCGTGGAATCCGGCGCCTGGGCGTCCGATCTCCTTCTCGCGCATTCCGCCGGACTCGACTCGCGCGACGCCGGGCTCGCCTCCGAGATCGTCTTCGGCACACTGCGATATCGCGCGCAGCTCGATTTCCTCATCGAGCACTATTCCGGCCGCCGCCAAAAGCTCGATATCGAGGTCCGCATCGCCCTCCGCATGGGAATTTATCAGCTCCGCTACCTGGAGCGGATTCCTTCCCATGCCGCTGTCACCGACTCGGTCGACCTCGTCAAGCGCGCGCACAAGCGCTCCGCCGCGGGATTCGTCAACGCCATCCTGCGACAGGTCGATCGCGACCCCATCGCCTGGCCGAATCGCGAGATCGAATTATCGTGTCCCGAGCCGCTGCTGGCCCGCTGGGAAAAAGAATTTGGATGGGAATCCGCCGAGGCCATCGCGCGCGCCGCGCTGCAAGAGCCGGAAAAATACACCCGCGGCACGCGCATGCAGGATATCGGTGCGCAAAGCGTCGTGCCGCTGATCGCGCTCGAACCCGGCCAGAGCTTTCTCGATCTCTGCGCCGCTCCCGGAAACAAGACCGCGCAGGCGCTCGAAGCGGGCGTCCACACCATCGCTTGCGATGTCCACTTTCATCGTCTGGTACAAATGAAAAGCCTCGACGCGCGCCTGGTGGTTCTCGACGGCACCCGCGCGCTTCCGTTCCGCCGGCAATTCGACCGCATCCTGGTCGACGCGCCTTGCTCGGGCACCGGAACCCTCGGCCGGAACCCCGAGGCCAAGTGGCGCTTCAATCCCGCCGATCTGCCCGATCTCCAGTCCCGTCAGATCGCGCTGCTCACCAACGCCCGCCAGGCTCTGGCGCCCGGCGGATTGCTGGTCTATTCCACCTGCTCGCTCGAATCTGAAGAGAACGAAGAAGTAGTCGAAAAGGCAGTCCCCGAAGGCCTCGTGGCCGAGACTATGCGGAGGCTTCCGGGGCGCGAGCCGGGGGACGGTTTCTTCGCCGCTGTGATAAAATCGGAAATACCCGTAAATGGTTGAAATTGTTCCCTCGATCCTGTCGGCGAACTTTGCCCGGCTGGCCGATGAGATTGCCCGCGTGGAACGCGGTGGCGCGACCATGCTCCATCTGGATGTAATGGACGGTCACTTCGTGCCCAACCTCACCATAGGTCCGCCTGTCGTGGAGTCGATTCGCAAATGCACCAAGCTCCATCTCGACGTCCACCTGATGATCGAAAACCCCGAACGGTATGTCACTGAATTTGTGAAGGCCGGCGCCAACTCGGTGAGCGTGCATTATGAGGCCTGCCGCCATCTGGATGGCGCGCTGCAAATGATCCGCGAGGCGGGCGCCATGGCGGGCGTGGTTTTGAATCCCGCCACTCCCGTGGAAGTGCTGGAAGATGTGCTGGGAGTGGTGGACTACGTGCTCCTCATGAGCGTGAATCCCGGATTTGGGGGTCAGAAGCTGATCCCATATGTGCTCGACAAGGTGCGCCGGCTGTTGCTCATGCGGCGCGCAAAGAACTTAGCTTTTCCCATCGAGATCGATGGCGGAGTCCACGGGGAAAATCTGGCGGAAGTGGTGCGCGCCGGGTGTGATTGGATCGTCACAGGGTCGGGTATTTTTCACAGTCCCGATCCCGAAAGCACCGTGCGGGAATTTCGCGAAATCGCGGTTCAGGCAACCGCCGTTCGCGTCTGAAAGTCAACGGGGAGGAAATCGATAATGGTTCGCAATCGTAAATACTGGTTTGGGGTAGCACCCGTTCTGCTGCTCGCTTCGGGCTGTGCCCACAAATACGAAAATCCCATCACCAAGGACACGCAACAGCCTGACAAGGTTCTGTTCGACACTTCCATCGACGACATCGAGCACGGCCGGTATGAGCGCGCGCGGCTCACGCTGCAGACCATGATGAACACCTACGACACCAGCGAATTTCTCGCCAAGGCGAAGCTCGCGGTGGCCGATAGCTGGAAGCGCGAAGGCGGCGCGCATGGCATGGCGCAGGCCGAGGCCGAATACAAGGACTTCATCCTGTTCTACCCCAACATGGAAGAGTCGGCCGAAGCGCAATTCAAGATCTGCGAAATGCAGTTCCTCCAGATGGACAAGGCCGACCGCGACAACGTACACGCCCGCCTGGGCGACGCCGAGTGCAAGGACGTGCTGCAGAAGTGGCCCAACAGCCAATACGCCACCCAGGCCGCCGATATGGACCGCAAGATCCAGGAAGTGCTGGCTGAGGGTGAGATGAAGGTGGCCGAGTTCTACGCCCAGAAAGGCGGCAATGGATACTTCGCTTCCGCCACTCGGGCGAACACCTTGGTGGATACATACTCACTCTTTAGCCGCGCCGGCGACGCCCTGTGGCTGGCTGCTGGCGACTATAACCAGATGGGCGACAAGTACGAGGACAGGCAGGCTAGCATGTACACGCGCCTGGTCCACGATTATCCGATGAGCCTTCATGCCGAGGAGGCCAGGCGGAATTTGAAGGCGATGGGCCGTCCCGTTCCCGATGCCGACCCGGTGGCCGAAGCCCGCATGAAATTCGAGCTGGAAAATCGCAAGAAGCCGGGATTCCTCAGCAAGATTGTGGACCCGTTCAGCGATCGGCCGACGACTTATAACGCCGCGCATTCGGGCAATAATCAAATGAACACTTTTCAGCCTGGGATGCCGCTCGATGTCCCCGAGGCCGCTCGCGGCAACACCGCGGCCGGAACCGAGAGCACCGTGACGATCGGCACTCCCAACCGCGATATTCTCAACTCGGCCCCCGATGCGCGTCCGGCCGCCGGGACCACGCCGCCCGTAGCGGGCGACGCTTCCCCCGACAAACCCGCCACCGATAAACCGGCCACCGATAAACCCTCCGATAGATTGGGCGCTCCCAACGCCGGCACGAATACCGTTACCGCCGCTCCTCTAGAAGGCGCTCCCGAATCGAGTATCGCCGTGACCGCCGCCAACGCCAATACCAAATTGGCCGCTCTCAAGAAGGCCAAGCTGCAGCAGCAAAAGGCCGCCGCGCCCAAGCGCCGCCTAAGGCCGGCCGACCGCAAGAGCACCGCGCCGGCCCCCGCCACCGCTCCGGCGCCTGCGCAGACGGCCACTCCGGCGGCGAAACCTGCCGGTAACGGTGGCGGCGTGCCGCAACCATGAGCCGGATTCTACTGGTGGACGATAGTCCGCATGCCCAGCGCATGGGAGAGCGCATTCTCAGCGACGAGGGCTATGAAGTCGTAACCGTCAGCAACGCCGATTCCGCGCTGATCCGCCTGGACGATGTCGATCCGGACGTGGTCCTGGCCGATACCGTGATGCCCGGCAGAACCGGTTACGAAATCTGCCAATATCTCAAAATGAGCCCCCGGCACCGCTACGTGCGGGTGATCCTGACCGCCGGCGTGCTGGAGGCCTTCGACGAAGAACGGGCGCGCCAGGTATTCGCCGATGGCACACTGAAAAAGCCCTTCGAAGCCAGTGCGCTGGTCTCCGCCGTGAAGCCTCTGGCGGAAGCGGCGGCCAAGGATCGCGCCTCCACCTCTGCCGGCGGCACTGCGGGGATGGCGCCCCAGGAGTCGAAAGCCGAAATTCCATTTGTAGCGGTAGTCGACTCCGAACAGGTGCGCGCCGCAGTCACCGTGGCCCTGGATGCCGCGCATGAGACCATGGTCGACGAGATTACGCGCCGCGTGCTCGCCGCCATGCGGTCTGGCAACTCCGAGCCGCGGCAGTTCGAGCAGAGGATTTTCGAACAGAAGATCGCCGAACCCCGTGTGCGATTGCCGCAGATCGCTGAGCCGGCCCCGCCCGAGCCCGTTCTCGCGCCGCACCGGACTGACACACCGAAGCTGACCGCCCCCGCGCCGCCTTGCGAAGCCGAACCGGTCCGCCGCGTGAACCCGCTGCGCATTCGCTCGCGTTCGATCCTGGGCCTGGATTACAGCCGCCACGAACCACCCTCGCCAGATCCGGACCAGACTATTCCCGAATAAACTTAAGATATGCCCGATAACAGCTTTGACGTCGTTTCCAAGATTGAAATGCCGGAAGTGCTCAACGCCGTGCAACAGGCGCTGAAAGAAGTGCAGCAGCGCTTCGACCTGAAGGACACCCACTCCAACATCGAGCTCAACGAGAAGGAAAGCAAGCTCGTCCTGGCCAGCAAAGACGAATTCAAGTTGAAGGCCGTGATCGATATTCTGGAGTCGAAGCTGGTCAAACGCAAGGTGCCCTTGAAAGGTCTGCAATTCGGCGAGATCATTCCCTCCGCGGGGTCGACCGTGAAGCAGGAGATCACCCTGCAACAGGGCATCGCCATTGAGAAGGCGCGAGAAATCGTCAAGAAGATCAAGGACAGCAAGCTGAAGGTGCAAGCGTCCATTCAGGGCGACTTCGTGCGTGTCGCCAGCAAAGATCGCGATACCCTGCAGGCGGCCATCAAGATCCTGCGCGATACCGATTTCGGCATCGACATGCAATTCATCAACTATCGTACGAACTGATTCGACGTGGCGCAGACCGCTTGCTTACGCGACCGTAAGGGAGCGGTTGCGTACTGAAACTATGCCCCGGCGCATCGAATCGCATTGGGTCCCCGGTCCCGCCGGTCGTCTTGAGGCGTTGCTGGAAGAGCCTGAGCATGCGTCTCCGCGGCTCGCCGTGGTGCTCTGCCATCCCCATCCGCAATACGGCGGGACCATGCATAACAAGGTGGTCTACCGCCTGGCTCGCGGACTGCGCGCCGCCGGCGCCGTGGTGCTCCGCTTCAACTTCCGCGGCGTGGGCGCAAGCCATGGCGAATACGGCGCCATGGCCGGTGAAATCGCAGACGCGCGCGCGGCGCTCGGGTGGCTGCGAGAGCGGTACCCCCAGCTCCCCTTCGCGCTGGCCGGCTTTTCCTTCGGCGCGCGGGCGATCAGCGAGCTCGCCTGCGAGACGGGCGGCGCGCAATTCCTGCTGGCCGCCGGATTCTCTACGCGCCTCGGCAGCACGGATTACTTAGAGACCTGCACTGTCCCCAAGATCTTCATCCAGAGCACGCACGACGCGTTCTCTCCGCGCCACGATTTCGAGCATGTGTACGAGCGGTTCGCGGAGCCCAAGCGAGTGGTGTGGATCGAAGCGCCGGACCATTTTTTCGCCGGCGCGTTGGAGCAGGTGGAAGCGGCGGCCGCCGAAGCTGCCTCATCGTGAGACCGCTGAGAGTCAGTGGCGCTGTCCTCTCAACGGTCCCCTGAGCCTCTGAGGCCCACTCCCTTTTCCGCAAGCATAAGACGCTAGCCGGGCCGCTTCAATGACCACTCCGTTCGCGCCGCCCATAGCCACTTTCGCTCTCGACGAGGCCCCGCAGGTGCCGCACCGCCTTGGGCATTTCCTCCGCCCTGGTGCTCGCGAACCCTAGAATGAATCCCTGTCGGCACGTCGCGCCGGCATAGGCCGTCGAAAGCGGCCAGAGCCAGAGCTTCTCGTCCAGCGCTCGGGTCGCAATCTTCCGGTCGGATAAGCCCGGCGGAAGCGTGATGACGAGATGCATGCCGGCCTCGGCTCCCAGAATCTCCACCTCCGGTCCGAACTCGTCGCGTAGCGCGCCGACCAGCGCGCTCCGCCGATCGGCATACAACTGCCGGGTCCTGCGGACGTGGCGCGCGAAATGGCCTTCGTTCAGGAAATCCGCCAGCGCCGCCTGGTAGAGGTGCGGCGGACCGAGATCGCTGGCGTGCCGGATCGCCAGGAAAGAATCGAGCAGACTGGGAGGAACCACGGCGTAGCCCACGCGCAGGGAAGGGAACAGCGTCTTGCTGAAAGTTCCGATGTAGATCACGCGCGATCCGCCATCGAGCCCCTGCAGCGACGCCACCGGCATGCTTTCGTAGCGGTACTCGCTGTCGTAATCGTCCTCCACGATCCAGGCGCCGGCGCGGTGCGCCCACTCCAGCAGTTGCAGGCGCCGCGCGGCGCTCATCGTGACCCCCAGCGGAAATTGGTGCGAGGGTGTCACGAACGCCGCGCGCGCGTGACGGCATTTGGCGATGCCTGCCGCGACATCCAACCCCTCGCCGTCGACTGGTACGGGCACCGGCCGGCATCCGGTAAGGCTCAGCGCATCGCGCATGAATGGATATCCGGGCTCCTCGATCCACACCGGGGTTCCGGCATCCAGCAGCACGCGCGCGGATAGCGCCAGTGCCTGCTGCGAGCCGCTGACGATGAGGATTTGCGAGGCGTCGCATTGCACAGCGCGCGAGGTGCGGAGATACAGCGCCACCGCTTCGCGCAATTCCGCCAGCCCGGCCCGCTCGGGATAGTTCAGCGATTTGGCGCTCACGCGGCGGGCATGGCGCGTCACCACTCGCGACCAGGCGTGAAACGGGAAATGGTCGTAAGCCAACTGGCCCACGCTGAAAGGCCCCGATTCGCGCAGCCACGGTAACGATTTCAGCGGCAGCCGCTGGGCCGCGCGGGAGATGGTTACCGGCCCCTCCTGGAGCGGACCGCTCGGCCGCGCCCGTTCCTCACTCAAGGAGAGCGATGCCGCGACGAATGTGCCGGCGCCGGCGCGGCTCTCCAGATACCCCTCGGCCATCAGTTGCGCATATGCGCCAAGCACGGGGATCCGCGAGACGCCCAGTTCCGCGGCCAGCGCCCTGCTCGCCGGAATCTGTTGTCCCGGACGCAGCCTGCGGTCGAAAATCATGGCGCGAAACGAGTCGTAGATCTGGCGGTGCAGGGGTTTCGGATCTCGCCGGTCGATGGCTACCATCGGCAGAGCGGAACTACCCGTCGTCTTCCTCATGAGTCCATCATAGTGGTTATATCGAAACGTCTTCAATTGGTCATTGTCTATGACCACTGGTTGCGTCAAGCTAACCTTACTGAGCCGCGGCCGTGAGGGGGTCGGTTTTCTCAGCCGACAACCGCTTGCTCACGCGCGCGGCTCGGAAAGGTGTGGCTCGCGGCTCGGAAAGAAATGGCGGGCGGCTCGAAAGAGGGGGATGCGATGACAAACGCGCTGAGGACCGGTATCCTGCTGTGGTTGTCGGGGGCGTCCGCCTGGGGCGGCAGTTGGAAGCCCCGCCGCGCGGCCGAATATCTGGACGCCAGAGAGAAGGACTGGTTCGCCTGGCCGGCCGCCAAAAGCGCCGGCGGAACCTGCGTGTCATGCCATACCGGGATGACGTATCTGCTGGCGCGGCCGGCGCTCCGCAAGTTGCTCGGGGAAGCGCAACCGACGCCATATGAAACCGGTCTGCTGGCTGGCTTGAAGGAACGAACCGAGAAGAACCAGCGGATGTTCGGGTCCGCACGTTTCGCCAAAGAGCCGCTGGCGTCGCAGGGCGATGGCGTGCAGTCGATTCTCACCGCGCTGCTGCTCGCCCGCAGCGAGAGCTCGCCCACTATGAGCCCGGTCACGGAGCAGGCCTTCAGCCGGATGTGGGCCGCGCAGAAGCGCGAGGGTCACACCAAAGGCGCGTGGGCCTGGTTCGACTTCAATGACGATCCCTACGAGACGCAGGACTCGGCCTATTACGGCGCTACTCTGGCGGCGCTGGCCGTGGGCGCGGCTCCCACTTCCTATCGTGAGCAGCCCGACGTGAAAGCGCGCGTCGTCGATCTCGCCGGTTACCTGCAAAGCGGAGAGGACACCCAGCCGTTGCACAATCGCCTGATGCTGTTGTGGGTCTCGGCTGCCACGCCCGATGCCTGGCCTAGGTCACGTTGCGGGAAACTGGTTGACGAGGCTCTCGGCAAACAGCAGGCCGACGGAGGATGGACCATGGAATCGCTCGGCCCGTGGAAGGATCATCCCGAGGCAGCCATTTCCTCCGGCAGCAACAACTACGCCACGGCCGTGGTGGCGCTGGCTCTAGAACAAGCGGGGTGGAAGGCGTCCCATCCGTCGTTATCGAAGGCGCTGCGCTGGCTGCGGGTTCACCAGGACCCGGCCGGCTACTGGGAATCCATCTCCATGAACAAGCGCTACGATGCGGGATCCATGCCCGACCTTTTCATGCGCGATGGCGCCACGGCATTCGCCGCGCTGGCCCTGGCCAACGCCGACCTGCGCAATCGCGATTGAAACCACTCCCAAACGGTCGTGGCTCGGTATCGGCACACTGCGTTTCCGAGCCGCGACCGTTAGGGGAGTCGGTTGCGCGCTCATCGGAGGCTCCGCTACTCGCCGGCCTGATTAGTGCGGCCGCCGTTTTCCAGCACTTCGCGCACCTTGGCGATGAGTTGCGCGGGAGTGAACGGCTTCGGCAGAAATGCCACTTCCTTGCGCCGCACGCCGCGCTTGGAAATGGCGTGCTCCGTATGGCCCGACATGTACAACACCTTCAGGCCGGGATTCACGCGGATAAGCTCCTTCGCCAGTTGCGGGCCGCTCGCCTTCGGCATGACCACATCGGTAATCAGAAGATCGATGGCGTGGCCGTAGTTGCCTGCCACCACGTGCGCCTCCAGCGGATCGCTGGCTTCCAGCACGCGATAGCCGTTGCTCTCCATGGTCTCGCGCACCAGAGTGCGAACCATCTCGTCGTCTTCCACCAGCAGGATGGTTTCCGCGCCGCCCGCCACGGCCATTTTGGGCGCTGCCGCTTCCAGCGTTGCCGGGGTGCGATCGACCCGCGGCAGATACACGCGGAACGATGTGCCTTGGCCGGGTTGGCTCTTGAGTTCAACCGCGCCGCCGCTCTGTTTGACGATTCCCGCGACAGTATAGAGTCCCAGGCCAGTGCCTGAGCCCTCGCGTTTGGTGGTGAAGAACGGTTCGAAGGCATGCGCCTGCGTGGCAGCATCCATCCCCGTGCCGGTATCCTTCACCGTCAGCACGACATAAGAGCCAGGCTTCACCACCCCCGCCTGTTCCACTACGACGTTGGCAGTTTCGATGGTAAGAGTGCCGCCGTGGGCCATGGCATCGCGGCTGTTCACCGCCAGATTCAACAGCACCTGTTCGATGCGGCCGGTGTCGGCGTTGACGCTGCCCAGGTCGGCGGCGAGGTTGAATTGCAACTCGATTTCTTCGCCCAGCAGGCGACGCATCATGGTGCCCAGGCCATTCACCACCTGGTTCACGTCGATGACCTTGGATTGCGGCACCCGCCGGCGGCTGAACTGCAAGAGCCGGCCGGTCAGTTCGCCGGCCCGCTCGGAGGCTTTCACAATCTGTTCGGCGAAGTGACGGTTGGGGTCGCCTACGCTCAGTTTCCCGAGAATGATCTGGCTATAACCCGTAATGATGGTGAGCAGATTGTTGAAATCGTGCGCCACACCGCCGGTGAGCAGACCCAAAGCTTCCATCTTCTGCGATTGGCGAAGCTGATCTTCCAACTGCCGCCGTCCGGTGATGTCCATGAGGACGGCCAATTCGGCTTCTTCGCCGCCGAAGTCAATCTTGTGCAGCGCAATTTCCACGTCGATCCAGCGGCCGTCCTTAGTATGGTGACGCCATTCGCTGGCCGCGGGACGGGCGGGGTTGTGCAATTCACTCAGAAAGCGGCGGGCATCCTCGGGGCTTTGGATATCGCCGATGCTCAGCTGGGCGAATTCCTCGGGCGAGTAGCCGTAAAGCGTGCACGCAGCGGCGTTCGCTTCCAGGTGCTGGCCCTTGGGATCGAGAATCCACATGGGCTGCGGGTGTTCCTGGAACAGGATGCGGAATCGTTTATCCCGGCTACGCAAGAGACGCTTTGCTGGCATGGTCCCGGCTTTTAGTTTACTGGGAAAATGACGTCTTCTAACAGAGCGAGGTTATGCGGAATCACAAGTTTTTTCGTTTCTTGTCCTGAAGATCACAAAATAGACATCGGGAAAGTACTAGGCCTTCCAGCCAGTGGGTATAGATCCGCTGGCGAAAGATAGCAGTCGGCGCATTTCCAGTGACAACGGTGTCGAAACCGCTTGCTCACGCGCGCGGCTCGGAAAGCAGTTGAATGAGCCGCCGCCGCAAGGGAATGCTCGACCGAGCGATGCTAGTGTTACCGAGCCGCGACCGTGAGGGAGTCAATTTTTCAAGAGGGGCGGACCGGTGGACCGCCCGCCCCCAACAGACCTTCCCTTGCGGTGCCCGCCGCGTATTGCTACGCTTCTTTTCGCGGGACACCAAGCCATGAGCGAACAACAAATCGTCAAATCATACGAGCTGGCACGTGAACAATACGCCGGGTTAGGCGTCGATACCGACGCCGCGCTGCAGAAGCTCGCGACCTTTCCGGTCTCCATGCACTGCTGGCAGGGGGACGACGTGGGAGGGTTTGAGGCGCCCGGCGCGGTCCTCTCCGGCGGTGGCATCCAGGCTACCGGCAACTACCCCGGCAAGGCGCGCACCGTCGATGAACTCCGCGCCGATATCGAAGCGGCACTGCGAGTCGTGCCCGGCAAGCATCGCCTGAATCTGCACGCCAGCTATCTCGAAAATGGCGGCAAGTTCGTGGATCGCGACGCCATCGAGCCGCGGCATTTCCAGGGCTGGATCGACTGGGCCAAACACCATCGCCTGGGGCTCGATTTCAACCCGACGTACTTCTCCCACCCGAAAGCGGCCGATGGTTTCACGCTGGCGCATCCCGACCGGGCCATCCGCGAATTCTGGATCGAGCACGGCATCCTGTGCCGCAAGATCGGCGCGGAGATGGGCCGGCAGCTCGGCACTCCCACGGTGACCAACGTGTGGATCCCGGACGGTTACAAAGACATCCCCATCGACCGCACCGCGCCGCGCCAGCGCCTGGAGGAATCGCTGGATCGCATTTTCCTGGAGGAAATCGACCCGCGAGTGCATCTGGACGCCGTGGAGGCCAAGCTCTTCGGCATCGGCGCCGAGAGCTACACCGTGGGATCGTTCGAATTTTATATGGGCTACGCCATCTCGCGGGCCAAGCTGTTGACGCTGGATGCCGGACATTTCCATCCCACCGAGAGAATCTCCGAGAAGATTTCCTCGGTGCTGCTGTTCTGCCCGGGACTGCTGTTGCACGTCAGCCGGCCCGTCCGCTGGGACAGCGATCACGTGGTCATACTCGATGACGAGTTGCAGGCCATCGCGAGTGAAATCGTGCGCAGCGGGAAGACCGATCGCATCCATATCGGCCTCGATTATTTCGACGCCTCCATCAATCGCGTGGCGGCATGGGTCATCGGAATGCGCAATATGATCAAGGCGCTGCTCATTGCCCTCCTCGAACCCACCGCAAAGTTACAGGAGGCGGAGCAGCAGATGGATTTCACGCAGAGGCTGGCGCTGCTCGAAGAGCTGAAAAGCCTCCCGTGGCCGGCTGTCTGGGATCGCTACTGCGTCCAAAATGGCGTACCCACCGGCATCGACTGGCTGACCGAAGTCCGTCTGCACGAAAAGGAAGCTCGTTCGCGCGCTTTCGCTTGAACTGCGCCTGCGCAGGAGTATGCGAGAATGGCGCCTCCACGCAGCAATGAGTCGCAATTGACGCCTTGCTTCTTAGGCGCCACCCGGAAGTGACCGGCTTCCGCCACTGCTGTTTGCGTCCAGACTATCGGTTGAAGGGAAACTCCTGGATCCAGTGGAAGCCTCTCCCGACGAGCAGGAACTTGTTGCGGCCAGTCAGTTGAAGCTCCATGTGAACCTCATGATTGTCCATCCAACCATCGAGGATGAGCTGATCCCGGGCAGGGCGCTGAAAGGTGAAGTTCGCCTTCCAGTTCCGGTCGCCCCTCTTAGTGAGGGTAAGAGTTTTGTTCGTGAGATCGATGGAGGCGGCATAATGAGCGAACGAATCGTCCATCCGCTGAAAGTCCATCTGGGCGGGGAAATCGAAGATGGCGCGCCGCCAGCGGCCGTGGTCGGTGAGGAGCGGCGGACGCGGTTGTTCGTCGATCGACATCTGGCGCACGTCCCAGATGCCGTAGAGCGGCGAGTACGGTCTGCCGCCGCCGAAGGTGCTCCAATACCCCCAAGCGCTGTGGGCGTTCAAGCCTACGAGCCAGAGACCCAATACGATTTGTGCGGCGAGCGCCATTCGGTTGGCCCGGACGGCGCGGAAGAGTCGCACTTGCGGGGAAGGCGCCGTGGCACGATTCAGGAACAGGACGCTGGCAAGGCGTGGGACGGCAGGGGCCAGGAAGAAGCAGGCGAGCAGGATGAGGTGGAAGGCGAACAGTTTCACCGGCACATCGTAGGTCATGTTCAGCATGAACACCTGGACCATGTCGGCGAGGCAGAGCAGGGCGCCGAGGGTGGCCGTGCGAGGAACGATCAGCAGCAGCCCGCCGAGTACTTCCGCGCAGCCGGCGAAGATTTCATAACCCGGGGAAGCGCCGATGGAAGTCCAGAGAACTCCCATGGGAGAGAACGTGCCGAAAGGCTGGAGCAACCTGGTCAATGTGGGGTATGGCATTTGCAGCGGGATGAGTTTCGGTATGCCGTAGTTAATCATCTGTCCGGCGAGGGCGAAACGAACAAAAAGCCGAAACCAACTGTGCAGCCCGGCGTAGGTTTTCGGTCTGCGGTCGAGAAGCGACCAGACGCCGGCCGCGAGGACGGCAATCGCGAGCAGGCAGAAGGCCAGGACCCATCCGAACATGCAGTCGCCACTGCCGCTGTTGCCGCCGAGAGACAGAGGCGCCCTGACGTGGAAGATATGGGCCGCGGTCCAGAAGACCAGCGGGCGCAGGGGCCAAAGCGTGGCCGGGTCGGGAATGTCGTCTCCCTGAGTGCTGGAGAAGAGGCTGGTGATGATTTGCGTGGCAAGACAATACAGCCCCAGGTACACCAGGCAGAATCGAAAAGCAATCCGGGCGGCTAGGCTCCACTTTGGAATCTTTGGCTGGGATTGGATTGATTCGATCTGAACTTGTGGGCTCATTGGACACCTCCGAAAGCGGCCGAGAATGGCGCTTTGTCGAAGTTTGCGTTTGCCGATGCTAGCAAATTGTCAGAACGAGGGTCAACTTGAGGCGGTGAATCGAGGAGCGTGTACGCCCGCTGTTTTCCACAACGGCGCTTCCGGCCAGTGTCCGAGTGGCCAACGGTACACAACCGAAGGCTAGCTCCACGTTTCCCCGACCCAGTTCGGCGGTCAGAGTACGATGACCCCACCCACGGGAGCTTATCGGAAACCGCGCCGCCTTGAAGAAGGAGCCGATATCCTACGAGGACAAGGCGGCTGACGACGCGATCTGAGTTTATTCGGCGGCTCGTGCTCAACGCCATCTGTGACGATTTCGAGAACGTAGACCAAATGATTCTGCCTCAGGTCGCGCAGGCTGGCGATCCGCCGTTCTGATTTTCTGGAGGCATTGTGCGCACTGGTTGGAACGGAACTTGCGAAGGCCTACGATCTGTCTGCTACTGATAGCGACCCGTTCTCGGGCGAGACTCAAGGAATGCCGTCGCTGGCGGTCCCGGAAGAGGACTTCAGAACGGGCACGTACTTTCACTTGGCCGATAGCACTTAGCGGCCGCTTGACGACGGCGGCGAATTGCGTCCCGACTGGAAGGCACCTGGCCGATGAGCCCAGGACCGGGTTGTTTCCGGTATGGCCAATTTCGAGGAAGTTGATCGATTCCCCGACCTATTTAAACTAAATTCTTTTGAAAGCGTGTCTCAAAGTTATTGACACGCGCCGAATCTGGGGCGACACTCAATCTACGCCTTCTGGGACCACGCTTATTTTGAGCAGTAGAGGAGTAACGCACATGACCTCTGTGAAGGACCGAAGACGGTTGCTGACAGGGACAGCCTCCGGCGGCTCAATCATTGGCTTGATCCTTTTGCCAAAATGCCCTCTTTGCTTCGCGATGTGGCTTGGGACGATGGGGATTACAGGTTTATCTGGGGGGCAGGTGCAGTCGGCTCTTGCGGGCCTCCTGTTCATACTTGCCTCGATCTTCGGCTGGAAATTTCGCAGCACCGATCGAAGTTCCGAAAACATATAGCGAAATTCTTCGGTTTCAAGCTCTGGCGATTACTGTTAGGTTACAAATTCTCTGCGACTGAGGATATTAGGTTATGGGCGTTCTACTTCAGGGATTTTACAAGTTACCTCCAAACAATGCGGTTCCGTCGCCGGCCGATGGCAAGCCGGGTGTTTCGTGGTGGTGGGACCACATTGCGGCGCAGGCCGCGGCCTTTAGTCTCGCGGGGTTCAGCGCGATCTGGCTGCCACCGATGCTCAAAACAGCGTCTGGCGCAACGCCTGGGGCGGACGGATATGGTCCGTTTGACGATTACGATATTGGTTCGAAAAAGCAGAAAGGATCGATTCCAACCCGTTTCGGTACGCGCGAACAGCTCCAGCGTTGCGCCGCCATTCTGCGCGCGAACGGTTTAGATATCTATCTGGATATGGTGGAACACCATCGCGTGGGTGATGGGGCTCATCCGCCGCAGGCATTCGTGTTTCGATATTTGGGCGCGAACGGAACGCCCGGTATGGGCCGATTTCCCAAGAATCCGAACAATTTTGTTCCGCAGGTCCCGCGCGATCCGGACCTTGGCGGTCCGCCTGCGGACGATTTCCCGTTTGGACGGGAGTTGGCTCCTATCAATGCGAAGCCGCATCATTATGTCTTCGACGGTCTGATTGCGGCTTCGGATTGGTTGACCCGCGCGCTCGATGCGCAGGGCTATCGTCTCGACGATGTCAAGGGATTGTCGACAGATTTCCTGCTGCCGTATCTGAACAGCGAAGCGATGGCGGGCAAGTTTGCCGTAGGTGAGTTTTTCGACGGTAACCGGCTGCTGGTGAATCAGTGGATATTCAATCCAAGAGGGACGCAGGGACGGCCGAACGCATTCGACTTCCCTCTCAAATTCCTGTTGACCAGTATGTGCAACAACCCGGGACGGTTCAACATGGCGGATCTGGACCATGCCGGGCTGGTCGGCATCTCACCCTTGAACGCCGTGACGTTTGTCGAGAATCACGATACCGACCTACAAAACTCGCAGAAGATTGTCACCAACAAGTTGTTGGGGTATGCATACATTCTAACGTCGGAGGGCTACCCGTCGGTGTTTTACAAGGACTACAGCACCGACCCGGGTTGCTACGGACTTCGACCGCAACTCGATAACCTGATATGGATCCACGAAATTCTGGCTTCGGGCACGACGGAGCAGCGTTGGAAGGACTTTGATGTTTTCGCCTACGAGCGTGAGGGCGGATCGCGGCTGCTGGTGGCGCTAAATAACGACCCGAACGGGCCGCATACCATCCAGGTGGCGACGGGCTTTGGAGCGAATGTTCACCTAAAAGATTACACGGGTCACGGTGGCGATGTGTTTACCGATGGCGGCGGCGAAGCCACGATTCAGGTGCCGGCCAACCTAAACGGGCTCGGCTATGTGGGCTACAGCCCGGTGGGGCAGGACAGGCCGCTGCCCACTACAAGCCATGCCGTGACACAGGACTTTGAGGGCGCGGCTGACCTCGACCTCTTGCCGGCGATGAACGGCAAGACGGTGAGCGCGGGCCGGATTTTCTGCGCGGCGAACACGCCGGTGACAGCGGTGTTGACGGTCGTTCGGACGGGTTGGACGGCGGCTTCGCAAATCGTGGTCGCGCTGGAGTTTCCGGATCAGACGCAGAAGACGGTGACGATCGCCTCCAGCTCTCCGGCGAACGCGGCGCTTAAGGCGACGACTACGGCCGAGGGGTTCTATACGCTCCAACTAACGGCAAACGGAATGCCGCAGGCGAATCTGAACCCGGCGTATAAACTGTCCGTTACTTACACGGCGCCGCAGACGTTTGCCGCGGTCAACCCGGCGGCTCTGGCGAATGTCTCCGGCGAGTGGGCGCCGAAGTTCGATCTGAAGAATGTCGCGATTCATGCGCACCTGCTGCCAACCGGGAAGGTGTTGTACTGGGGGCGGCGTACGGAGGTGGCCTCGTTGGTCTTCTCCACCTTGAACGACCACCACGGCGAGACCTATCTGTGGGATCCAGCCACGGGCCTGAGCGTTCAGACCAAGAATTCTCCGACTTTTCCAGACGGCACGACGGTGAACCTGTTCTGCGCCGGGCATGCGCTGTTGGCGGACGGTCGGGTGATGGTGGTGGGCGGGCATCTGTTCGACAGCCAGGGGGCTAATCAGAGCTGCATCTACGATCCGGTGACCGACGAATGGACTGCCCAGGCGCCGATGAACGACGGCCGCTGGTATCCTTCCGCCCTGACGTTGCCGGATGGTGGTCTGCTGGCAATCTCCGGCTCGTTCGCGACACCGGGCAAAAAACTGCAACCGCCGCCCAACGACAACCAGGTGAATCCAACGCCGCAGGTCTGGCGCAACGGAAACTGGACCTCGCTCACCAACTTCGATAACACGCTCGATGCAAAGCTGGGTATGAAGATCCCCGCCCTTCCGCTCTTTCCGCGCGTCCATGTCGAACCGAAGCAGGGCCACGTCTTCATGTCGGGATCTTTGGGCAACAGCTTCTTTCTGGATCCGAACGGCGGAGACTGGAGTGTTGGGCCGGTGCGCGATGGCGCAAACCGCGACTACGCTCCGTCGGTGATGTACGAGTCTGGAAAGGTGATTTTTATTGGAGGTGGCACTGACGATAAAACGCAGCTGCCCACCAATCTGGCCGAGACGATCGACCTGAACGATCCGAATCCGCAATGGAGTCCTACCGCCGCGATGCACTTCCGTCGCCGCCAGCACAACGCGACGGTGCTGCCGGATGGCACCGTCCTGGTGACCGGGGGAACGCAGGGGCCAGGCTTCAATGATGTGGATGACACCGGGGCTCCCGAACACCAGGCGGAGCTTTGGGATCCGGTTACCGGGACGTGGACGATCCTGGCGGAAGAAGCGGTCGACCGCTGCTATCATTCAACGGCAGTGTTGCTGCCCGATGGCCGAGTGCTGAGTGCAGGCGGCGGTGAGTATGCGCCGACGAATAATGTGGCCAATCCGGTAAAGGATACGCACGCTGACGCGCAGCTGTTCTCGCCTCCGTATTTGTTCAAAGGCCAACGGCCGACGATCGTCGCCGCTCCCATCCAGGTCTCCTATGCGCAAGACTTCGAGGTAACCGTAGACGCTGGTGACACCATTACGAAGGTCAGTTGGGTTCGGCTTACCTCGGTGACCCACTCCTGCAATCAGAACCAACTGCTGAACTTCCTTACCTTCACTCAGGCGGCGGATAAGATTACCGTGACGGCGCCGGCGAGTGCCAACATCGCGCCGCCAGGCCACTACATGCTGTTTGTTCTGAATGCCAAGGGTGTGCCTTCGATCGGGCATATTGCGCATATCTCCGACAAGTCGGTGGCGGCGCTGGTCCACAATGCGGCCTTTGCGCTTTTCCGGGGAGGCTCGACTCCGAAGGTGGTTCAGCCCGAGGAATTGGACCTGGCAACTGCGCGCAAGGACGGCAAGATTCCTGTGCTCGTCGGCGTGACGCCCACTTGTCCGTATGGAATATCCGCGTGCTGGGCGGGTGCCTACGATGGCTTGAACCAAATGAACGGAGTGGAAAAGGTTTGGCCGCGGCCCGACGGCAAGGACTCCACCGCCTTCGCCTTCCTGAAGGACGATATCCTTCCGGACATCGACGTTTGGCGCACGGAGTTTGCGGCTGCGGCCAACGGGTCGTATGTTTTGCGCGGGATCGAGTTGACGGTGGACGGGACGGTGACCGAGAACAACGGCCTGCTGACGCTTGCGGGCAATGCGACGCGGCCAGAGCTTGTCCTGGCGCCGCTGCAAGGTCCGGATAAGGTCCAGTGGGATATCAACACGCGGGAAAACTGGTCCATGACGCCCGCGGAAGAGACCGCGTATGAACGACTGTCTGCAAAGCTTGCAGCGGCGACAGCGGGGGCGAGTGTCGAGGTTGTGGGCCCACTTAAGAAGAACGGCAATGAGTTTTACCTGGAGGTTCGGACGGCTGCGATCGATTCCGTCGCTGTCTGAAGCGACGGAAAGAGCTGCGCGCCTGAAGGCGGGACTCTCTGACAGCACCGAATGCAGTACGAAGAAATCAACCGATGGATAACATCAGACAAAAATATGTGGAGTAAGGAGCAATTATGTTGACATTAGAGGCAATATCGGCATTTCGCGGGAGACGATTGGTCCAGGCGGTACAGGGCGACCCAGCGCTTGGAAGGCTGAGTAACTTACCGGGGAGCTGGCAAGGCCAGGGGCGTGGCTGGAACATGATCGCGTTGCCCGACGCCAGCGCCTCGCTCAAATTCCGATTGCTGCTGAACCAATTCGACGAGGAGTTGGATTTTACCTGCGCCTTTTTGAATATTCCCAATCGAGGCATACCGTCCGACCAGTTCCTGACAGGGTTGCAGTACACTCAGGACATAACCCAGATCATTGCCGTCGACTCCGAGGGTTCAAGCATTTCTCCTCTCGGAAGCGCGGGTATTCATCATGAACCAGGTTTCTTTCTCCACGTCATGAACCCAGCGACCCAGCCGGATGGCGCAACAGGCTTCGACATCGCTCGCCTCGGTACGATTCCGCACGGTGACTCTGTGGTGGCGCTGGGTACGGGTATCGTGGTTACACCTCCTACCGATGTTCCCGATACCTCGGTGGCCGCCATCGGGGATTTTTCTGCGCTGCCAATCGGGGCAGGCGTGCGGGACTTAACCAACCCCTATCTGCAAGCCTACCAAAAATTTCATCTCGCTCCGTTCAAGGGCAACGTGGGCGGAACGTTTCCAGGCTTCGATCCAACCCAGCCGCTCGATCTACTTCGTTTCGGCGGAGGACAGACCTTCGCAAGCGTTCAGCGCATCCTTCTGGACACACAGAATCAAGGAGGCATCTCCAACATGCCGTTTGTCGTGAAGCAGGCGAATGCGACAGAAATGCGATTTGTCATGTGGATTGAGGAGCTTGCGGGGAGCACTGATGCGGCGCCTAAGTTCCAACTGCAATACGCTCAACGGGTCCTCCTTGAGTTTTTCGATCGGGTAGACGGTGTGTCCGGAAAGATCAAGTGGCCTCACATCACGATCAACACGCTGGAGTTGACGAAGGAAGCAGTTTGTCCTCAGGCCTAGGTGAGCTTGTAATGCGGCCGCGGTTGGTTCCGCGGCCTTATTACAGTCCCGGCTTGGATGATCAGTACCGCCCTGAAATCTCGAGGTGTTCGAGGAGGAACCATGGCAAGTAAAACTATTCAGCGGCTGATGCAACCATCTGCAGCTGTTCATGACGCCGCATGGCTTCAGGCTGCGTTGCAAGCCGCGATACAACTCGAACTCGCCACGCTACCCCCCTATCTATCAGCATTGTTCTCGATCGCAGATCAGAGTTCTACTGCTTTTGCGTTGATTAACGACATTGTCTTTAACGAGATGACCCATTTTGGCATGGCGTGCAACTTGCTCGCCGCAACCGGCGGGCAGCCTGCCATCGTGGCCGGATATCGAGACACCGTGTATCCGGGTCCGCTCCCCGGCGGAGTGAAACCAAAGTGCGATAACAGCTTCTTCCCATGCGACCCAGACTTCGAAGTGGTGCTGGGATTTGCGGATCTGAAGAGCTTCGCGAAGATGTGCATGCAGATCGAGTACCCGGAGGATCCGGTGCCGCGGCCCGCTGCGCTAGCTCTTGGGGAGACCTTTCCATCTATCGGTGAGTTTTACAAAGCAATTGCGGAGGCGTTCACGAATAACACCGCGGAATTGCCGTACACCACTACGAAACAACTGACCAAGCCCACGATGGAAGTCACTCTCGTGGACAGCCTTGCCAATGCCGTGAAGGCAATCGACCTAATTCGCGGCGAGGGCGAGGGTTCTTCGAAGAATCCCTTTTTCAATGGTAAGCTCTCGCACTTCTATGCGTTTGGAGAACTCTTTCACGGGGCTACCTATGTATTCGATCCAGTGACACAGACGGGCGATTGGACTGGAACGGCAATCCCAGCTGCTGCCATCGCGCCAATGACGCCTATTCCGCTGGGCGGCTATCCCAACCCGCCTGCGCAGGCCGTCGCCGCGTTATCGACCTGCGACCAGAATCTCACCGATATGCTGACCGAGCTTGACGAGGCATGGGCAACCGGAAGTGCGGCTTCTCTGGGAGCAGCCATAGGCAGTATGGACGATCTCGGGGACAGCGCGCGTACCCTGCTAGGGTTGGCGATTGCGCGAACGGATGCGCCGGGAATCTACGGCCCTCAGTTCCGGCTGAAATAGGCCGAAGGTCAAACTATAACACCTACCCCGCGGGTTTACAGTAACTCGCTCTAGAGATGGAGACTTAAAGGAGGAGCACCATGCAATTGAAACCAGCCGACCTGTTGGCTCAGACGCAAATGAGGGCCGAGGCAATGAGGGAGATCGGCCCAAGGAAGAGTGTGATCCAAATCGCGCCGCCACGGGGGACCGTGCGTGACTCGTATCTTCGCAAAGCAGACCTGGACGACCACGAGTTAGTAACACGGCCGTTGGCATCTCCAACTGGGCCAGGCGGTGCGGCAGGCTTTCGCAACGTGGATGGAAGTCAGATTGTAGTGCCAAAAGTGACCAATATTTATCTTGGACCATTTTGGGGTGACAAGGGCTTTGTGGAGCAGTTTAGTAAAGCCATACTGGAGAATGGATACTTGACTCCGCTCAAGGACCTTGGCTATGGGACCGGTCCCGGAAAATATCTGGGAAGCGTCGATGGTCCAACATTGACCTCGAGCTCAATCTTCTCGCAACAGGATGCCGAGAACACCGTGAAGAAACTCCTCCAGGACGCGGTGATCCACGCGGACGCCAACAGCCTCTTTGTGATGATCCTTCCTGCCAATGTGAAGGCGACACTGACTGGCGATGAGTCATGCACGTCCTTCTGCGGTTATCACGATGCCTTTGCTTTGAACGGAATCGAAATCGCCTACGCTGTCCTTCCATCGAGTCTTTGTCCGGGATGCGGCGGCCAGATCGGCGATTTCACCGCAGTCTACGCCCACGAGCTTGCAGAGGCTTCTACCGATAAGGTGCCTGGGCAAGGCTGGGTCGCCGCGGATGGCTCCGAGAACGGCGATTTGGAAGCCTGGATATTGTTCGGATGGGGACCTCCCGACGATCCCGGCCGCTATACGGTTCAGGGCTATTACACAAACGAACGTGGCAACACCGTAGGTCAATGGCAGCCATAGGTTTCCTTATCGGTTCTGTTGCAAACCGGAATGGGTGGAGCGGTAACGAAATGACTGCCTGGATAAAGCTAGGCGGCGACGCCGAGGATTGCGGTGGCTCGCGGGGTCCCAGGCCTTTTGCGCAGGGATGCGGCGCAACTGCGTCTCTGACCGTGCGGCGGCGCAACCCTTGGTTGCGGAAATTCTATTTCGGACAGGCACCTGAAGCATGTCCCACTACCCCAGGAACGTGAGCTTCTGCGATCCGAAGTTCGCGAAGTTGGGGAATACCGTGGCCAGCGCCGCATCGGGAATTCCGAACCACGAGGCCAGCGTCGCTCCGTACTGATCGACGGCCGTCGTCGGGATCCAACGCCCGCGCGTGTCGGTGTCGTTCGGTCCGCCCAATTCAAAGGTCGGGAACGCGCCGTAAATCTGCCCGCCCTGCACGGCGCCGCCGATCACCATATGATGGCTGCCCCACGCGTGGTCGCTGCCATCGCTCGTCGTGGGCTGAAATGTCCGGCTGAAGTCCGACTCCGTGAACGTAGTGACGCTGTCCGCCACGCCCAGCTCTTCAGTTGCCGCGTAGAATGCCGAGATCGCCTGGCTCACTTGGGGATAGAGCGTGTTGTGCGTCTCCAGCTCGCCGCCATGAGTGTCGAACCCGCCCAGCGAGCAGAAGAAAATCTGCCGGTTCATTCCCAGATAGCTGGCCACCTGGATGATCTGTGCCACCTGCTGCAACTGCGCTCCCAGCGACGTCGTAGGGAAGGTGGTTTTCAGCTTCGTGCCCTTGGCCAGCGCTTGCGAGAGATTGGTAGCGTCGCTCAGGCTGTTGGCCAGTGTATGGTTCGCCGCCTGCGCCAGCGACACGCCCGAGTCGGTGGTGAGCAAGCTGGTTAGCGCGCTATAGCGTGCCTGCGATGCCGCCGAGGAATTGAACCCCGTGAGTTTCAGCGAGCCGCCAGGCGACACCGCGACGGGTTGCGTGGCAGCTCCCGTGCCCAAGAGCGCATTGCCGGCCGTCGAGAAGAACACCGGAAAAGTCGAAGTGTTGATCTTCTGCGCCTCGATGTAATCGGCCACGCGCCCACCCCATCCCGTGGGACTGTTCCCCTGCGCGATGGAGGTCTGCCATTGCAATTGCTGGTCTGAGTGCGAGAACAGGTTGAGTGGAACCGGCGCCTGTTGCGCCTGATACTGCGCCCGCGTCACAGGCTGCACCAGCGACCCTACGTTCGCCACTACCGCCAGTTCCTTCGACGTGAACATGCTCGCCAGCTCGGGCAGCTTGCCGTGAAACGCATAGGGGGCGTTGGCCGTGGTGTACACCGTCGGCGTCAATTCCGCCGTGGTGAGGGCCAAGCTTCCGCGAATCGACGTGTATGCCTTGAAGTTGGTATCGTCCATGGGAACGATGGTGTTGTTCGAATCGTTGCCTCCGAACAGGAACACGCACACCAGGGCGCGGTAATTGGACGCGCTTTGCGCCATCGCGGGCAATAATCCGAACGGCCGCAGCGCCAGAGACCCGACCGCAGCTGTGCTGACTCCAATGAATCCTCGACGTGTAAACATGATGTCCCCTTACTGAACTACCTGATATTCGCTCGAAGTCAGAACTATGTACAGCGCGGCTTGTACCTTGGCGAGCGGCGTCGACTGTGCGTTAGCCGCGGACGTCGCCGCTTGCGTAAGTGCGGACGACATCGAGCTGTGCAGGAAAACATAGCTGATAGCGTCCAACAGACCGCTCAAATCGTTTGCCGCGGCGACGACCGCCGGTGGGAGATTGAGGTTGGTGGTGCTGCCCAGCGAGGCGTACAGAGCGGTGTTGACGAGGTCTGCGCGGTCCGATGCCGTCTGTGTGGAATAAATCTGAAACTCCGGCCCGAGCAGCCCGCCGGCGATGCGGTTCTGCGGCGAGAAGTAGCTGAACACGCTGGGGGCGTTGAACAGATTCTCCCCCAATTCGTTGGCGTAGTTGTTCACCGAATTGGTGGCGCCCACCACGGCGTTCAGTCCGCGCGCCATGTTCGAAAGAAGCAGAATGGGTTCCCGCAAATGGCCGAAGGTGGCGTTTACGGGAGCATTGGCGGCATCGCCGGCGCGCGCTTCGGAATCGGTGAGGATGGCCGCGATCACCGATTTCATGTCGCCTCCGGTGCTCGAAAACACCTGCGACACGCGTTCAATATAGGCCGGGCTGGGATTGCTGGTGACCATGTGCTGAATCAATTGCTGGCTGACGAAAGGCGCCATGGTCGGCTGTGCCATCAGGTCGTCGATCAGGGTGTCCAGGTCCTGTTCCGCGGTTTGTGCCGCCGGAATCGTGAGGTTATTAAATATGGCCTTGGCGGTGGTGTCGTGTTCGGTTTCCACGGCGAACATCTGGCCGAAATAATATTCCGGATTATTGGTCTTCGCGGTGGCGCCCGGCGCCGTGGGGTACGTCCAGCCGGTGAGGACCTTGGCCATATTGGTTACGACCGCCTGATTGTAGGTCGGGACGGGATTCTTGTTGGAGTCGAGCACCGGTGTGCCGTTGGAATTCAGCTCGGTCAGGCCCAAGGTGAAAAGCTGCATCGATTCGCGG
>Ga0182013_10001614_pt1 | contig 30526 bp, 19 predicted proteins | sample 612S2MmetaG_FD_120487 | JGI IMG/M metagenome (GOLD analysis project Ga0182013, IMG submission 120487) | Permafrost microbial communities from Stordalen Mire, Sweden - 612S2M metaG | ecosystem: Environmental > Terrestrial > Soil > Wetlands > Permafrost | place: Sweden: Stordalen | collected... | reverse complement strand
CTTCGACATTTGTGGTTCGTCTTTCGCTCATGCCGCGATCTCCGCCTTACCCTCGCACCGGCACAGCGCCAGCGCCGTCATGTCGTCCCCTTGCGGGCCGCCCGCGGAGAATTCCTCCAGAGTTGTCCACAATGCATCGAGAATAACATCCGCTTTCTGCGCTCCGCACTTCGAAAAATGATCCAAAAGGCGCTCCGGCCCGAATTCCTCGTCGCCGCGAAATACCTCGGTTAACCCATCGGTATACAGCAGCAAACGCGTGCCCGGCTCGAAGGCGTGCGACTCTGCCGAATACTGCATTCCCGGCAATAACCCCAGCGGAGTCCCTGCCGCATCGAATTGGTACGTCTTGCCCCCTGGCTGAACCAGAAAACCGGGGTTATGCCCGGCATTCACCACCTGAATTTCGCCCGTCTCCGGCATCAGACGCAGAAAAATCGCCGTCACATACCGCCGCCTCGACTCTTCGCCTTCTTCCCAATGCTGCTGGTTGATGCGCGTCGCCAGCTCACCCAGCGGCATCCCCGTCACGGCCATGGCTCTGAAGGCCGACCGGAAACTCGTTGACACAATCGCCGAAGCTAGCCCCTTGCCCGCCACATCGGCTACGGCAATCAGCACGCTCTTGTCCGGCAGCTCTACGATGTCGAGATAATCTCCGCCCACCTCGTAGCAGGTCGCCGAACGAAACCCCACCGAATACCCCGGAATCGCGGCCTGTTTTTGCGGCAGCAGCGACCGCTGAATCAGCCGTGCCGCCGCCAGATCCTGCTGCACGCGCGCGAACTCCAAGTTGCGTTTGTGGTTGCGCGCATTTTCAACCGCGACCGCGGCCTGCAGCGACAAGCCTTCCAGAAAATCTGCTTCATAGATGGTCGCTTCGCGGCCTCCCGGCGGCGTCACCAGCAGCTCCGTCATCCGCTTGCCGTCGCGATCGTCCAGCGGAAACCGCAGCACACCCGCCGCATCGGGATCAGGGGCATCCCCGTAGACCATCTTCGTTCCCAGAAACGACGCCCCGTCCATCTCCAGTTCGCGCACCGCGATCCGCAGCACCTGCTCCATCACTTCTTCTTCGCGAATGGTCGAGTGCACCTGCCGGCTCGCCTCCAGCAGCGCCTGCAACCGGGCCACCTGCTGCTGCAGGTCGATCGTCTCGTCGTTCCCCGGGATAAACACTCCCGTCGCCATTGAGCCTAGTCCTCCGTGGAATCCCACTCTACCACGCCCGAACTACGCTTTTCTTGCCCCGCATCCCCATCCCTGTCTGCATCTTTAGCGCCAGATATCCCGGCCCTCGTGTTTTCACATCCCGATCCGCCGTCGCGTCGACGAATGTTGGATACTCATGGTGTGTTCCTGCCAGCCTCCGGCTCCGCGTTCGCCCTCTCCCTGGCTTTAGCAGGCGTCTGCCTCGCGCAGCCCGCTCCCAACTGGACCCCCGCCGTCGCGTACGCGGCCCAGTCCGCCCCGCAAGCCCGCATCCTGGTTTTGGACATGGAAACTGGTCATTTGCTCGCTGCCAGCCATCTCACGGAAGCCGCCCGCACCCTCGCCGCCCCCGGCTCAACCCTCAAGCCGCTCGTCCTCTACAACCTCATCGCTTCCGGCCGCTGGGACGCCAATCGCCGCATCGCCTGCACCCGCACGCTCGCCATCGCCGGACGCTCCCTCAACTGTTCCCACCCCGCCGCGCCTCCCTTCGACGCTCGCCAGGCTCTAGCCTGGTCCTGCAACACCTACTTCGCGAATGTCGCCGACACACTTTCTCCAGGCGGAATCCGCTCAGTGCTCGCACCCACCGGCCTCCTTGGCCCCACCGGTCTCGCTTCCGCGGAAGCAACTGCTAACTTCCGCGATCCGCGCACCGCCGACGAGTCCCGGCTCGCCCTTCTCGGCGTCGACGGCATCCAGGTCACACCGCTCGAATTGGCCCACGCCTACCGCTGGCTCGCGCAACATCTCGATTCGCAGCCCGCAACCGTAGCGAGTCAAGTCGTTTCCGCCGGCCTCTCTGACTCCGCCAGCTTCGGCATCGCCGGCCCCGCTTCCCTCGGCGGCGTCAGCGTAGCCGGCAAAACCGGGACTGCTAACCTTGGCGCCGGCACCGCCTCGCACGGCTGGTTTGTCGGATGGGCGCCCGCCGTCCATCCGCGCATCGTCCTCTGCATCTATCTTCCTTCCGCCCACGGAATCAATGCCGCCGCCATCGCCGCCGGTCTCCTCGCCCACTCCCCGCTCAAAGAGTCGCGCCCATGAGGCGCGCCCTTCGCGTCTTCGCGCTTCTCACTGCCTTGCCGTGCGCCGTCATCGCTCAACCACATCCGCCGGCCACCCTGCGTATCGGACTCTGGACCCTTTGGCACGATAAGACCGTCACCATCTCACCAGCACCCGAAGCTCCCGCAACCCTCAGCCTCTGCGCCTCCGGCCACTGCACCCCATCCCCATTAACCGGTCAAATGAACATTCATGCGCAGGGAAATCGGCTCGCACGCTCTCCTGATGGGCACACCGACTCCATCCTCCTCACCGGCGCGGTCGTTCTCACCGCGCACAACGAAAAACTCCCCCTTCGCAATCCCGTGCGCATCTCCGCCCGCAATGGCGAACTCATTTTGGCTGTCACCCTCCCCGTTGAAACCTACGTCGAGCGCGTCGTTGCCAGCGAAAGCGGCGCCGCCGACACGCTCGAATCCCTCAAAGCTCTCGCCATCGTCGTCCGCTCCTTCGCCCTCCATCAGGCACACGGCCACGCCGACTACGACCTCTGTGATTCCACGCACTGCCAGCTTCTTCACTGGTCAGGCTCGACCCGTTCACCGCAAGCCCACATCGCAATGCTGACCACCGCCGGCGAAACTCTCTACTACCGCGGCCATCGCGCCGCCGCCTGGTTCCACCAGAACTGCGGTGGCCGCACCGCCGCGCCTTCCGAAGTTTGGCCCTCCAAGCAACAGAGCAGGCAGGCCTCCAAGCCAGAAATGCCGTGGCTCATTTCTCGCGCCGATCCCTACTGCACCGCCAATGGCCCGCGCCAATGGTCCAGCACCCTCAGCCTCGCCGATCTCACCACGGCCCTCGCCGCCGCGAGCCTGGTTCGCCCCGGTTGGACCACCATGACCGTTGCCCATCGCGGCGAATCCGGCCGCGCCGTCACCCTCGGCATCGGCAACACCACCGTCTCCGCCGAAGACTTCCGTCTCGCCATCGGCCGCGCCCTCGGCTGGAGCCGCATTCTCAGCACCGGGTTCGAAGTCTCGCAACAAGGCGATCAGTTCCTCTTCCATGGCCGCGGCTCCGGTCACGGCGTCGGACTCTGCCAGGCCGGTGCCGCCGCCATGTCCGCACAAGGCCGCAGCGCCCTCGAAATTCTCGCTCAATACTTTTCCGGCACCGTCGTTTCAGATGAAACTACCGGCCTGTCGTGGCAGTCGTTTCATTCGCAGGGCTTCACGCTCGAAACCCTCAGCGCGGCAGACAAAGCCTTCCTGCCCGAACTCAACCAGGCTCTCGTCGAAGCCCAATCCCTCTCCGGTATGCAACCTTCAGCACCCATCCTCGTCCGCGCGTTTCTCTCCACACCGTCGTTTCGCGAAGCAACGCTCGCTCCCGGGTTCGTCGCCGCCTTCACCGAAGGAAACTGGATTGCCACGCAGCCGCTCGCAACCCTCGCCGCCCGCAAACTCCTCGTGCCCACGCTACGCCACGAATTCCTGCACGCCCTCGTCGAGAGCCAAGCCGCGCCTACGACGCCGCTCTGGCTCCGCGAAGGCCTTGTCGAAGCCTGGTCCGAACCGCCCTCTGCACACAATGCCAACTCCGCCAACGTCTCAACTCTCTCTGTGGCTCAACTCGACTCCGCTCTCGCTCACGCCTCCACCGAAGCGCAATCGCAGACCGCCCATCGCACCGCATCCCTCCGCGCCAAAGCCCTCCTCGACCGTTACGGCCGCACACAGGTACTCACGTGGTTGCGAACCGGCGTGCCCGCAACCGCTGACTTGCTGACTCGCTAACCCTGCGAAGCAGTGCTAACTTGCTGAATCTGTCGTGCCCCCAATGCCGTATCCTTGGACCGATGCGCCAGACCCTCACCATCGCCATGATCGCCATGAACGAGGAGGCCAATCTGCCTCGCACCCTCGAGTCGGTGCGCTGGGCCGACGAGATCATTCTGGTCGACTCCGGTTCCAAAGACCGCACCCTTGAAATCGCGCGATCTTTCGGCGCTAAAACCCGTTTTCACGCCTTCGTTGGCCACGGCGAACAGAAAAATGTAGCCCTCGACCTCTGCACTTCCGACTGGATTCTTCTTCTCGACGCCGACGAGGTTCTTACTCCCGAATTGCAGAACGAAATCCGCCAGCTTCTCACCTGCGCCGACGGCCGCCCGCCGCGCTTCGATGCCTACTGGATCCCGCGGCTCAATCTTTATTTCGGACATTGGATGCGCCACGGCGGCTTCTATCCCGACCGCAAGCTGCGCCTCTTTCGCCGCGGCTCAGCGCGCTTGAGCGAAGGCGTCGGTCCGCACTCGACCCCGCAATTCAGTGGGCCGCGCGGCAAGCTCAAAGGCGACATGCTCCACTACGCTTACCCCACCATGGGAATTTATCTCGAGCACATGGACCGCTACAGCAGCGAAATCGCACATCTACTCGCCGCTGAGGGCCGCACCAGCAAGTCGCCCTTCGCGTTCGTGTGGAACATCGTCGCCAATCCCGCCGCGACTTTTCTCTATAACTACTTTTTCCGATTAGGCTTTTTGGATGGCCGCGAAGGCCTCATCCTGCACATCAACCACTCCGTCTACATCCATTGGAAATTCTTGAAAGCGTGGCGCATCGGCCAGGGCAAAGAGTAAGCGCAATCGCAGTCTTGTCTGTTATTTTTCGCACGAACGCCGGGTGCCCCATGAATGACAGCTACTTCCGCTGTCAATCAAAAACAGCGCGCCGGGTGCCCCATCCATTTCGCGCTCTTTGCGCAATGGGTGGGAAACCACAACTGCAATCAACGTCAGGCTTCGCCATCGAATGGTGGAAGCGCCCGCGCCCTCAACGCCGGCTCCGGCCCTCCACTCAACACCGGCACCGCCACAAGCTCCTCATCGTCCGGCGCGATTCGCGGCCGCGCAAATAGCGTGGCCCACCACCCCAGCAGCAGAACCCAGCTCCCCACCGCGAGCACATACGTCGCCGCCAGTTTCAGAATCACACTCCACACCTGCGCGGAAACCGTTCCATGCGGTGGCTTCTCGAAGAACTGCGCCGGCAGCCACACACCCACAAACGCCGCCACAGCCACGCCCACCCACCAGCGCCAGTTCCACAAAAAGCGAATCATCCTCCGCCACGGAATCCCCAAACCCCACTGCGCCGAACACGCGGCATACGGAATCAGCTTGGCCGGCAGCACCACCCAGCGCACAAACCACTCCAGCATCGTGAGCCAATGCAGAATGTGGTCATATGTAAACGTCGTCGCGCGCGCCCTCGACGAAAACTTCGAGTTCAGATAACCGGCCCACAGCGGAATCTTGTCGTCGCACCAATCCAGAATCAGCCACATTGCAAGTCCAAGGGCCACCCAAACCAGCATCGTCAATGCGCCCCACACCAGCTTCACGCTCTGCCCATCGTCATCGGCCAGTTTGCGTACTGTCCCCGCCTGAAGCTCCAGAGCGCAAATGGCGAGCACAACAGGAACCAGCAAAGTGAGCGCCACCTGCCACCAGTGCTTGTCCGCCAGGCGCGTCCATCCCAGCGCCGCCGCCAGAATCAGAAGCGTCACCACAAACTGCAGCACAATCCACAAGCGCGCCCCACCCAGTCGCGCAAACAATCCGCGTCCACTTCCTGCGCTCATGGCAGCACCTCCAGCGTTGCCGGGTCGGTCGTGGCCTGTACCTCAGGCTGATACATCGGGCCCGCCTGCGCCGGGCTCATCGCAAACTTGCCCGGGTTGACCACCTTGAGTAGATACACATACTCTCGCCGTTCGCCGAACTCCGTGTTGAAGAAAGCGGCGCGGTCATCGTGGAACTCCTTCCGCGTAAACCAGTCGGCCCACCAATCCGGCTTGTTGTTCAGCGTGTACAGGCCGTTGTTCGCCAGGAACTCCGTGCCTGCCGGAATCGGATCTTCCGCCAGCAGATACTTCCAGTTCGTCCCATTCACGGCCAGTTTCACAGCCAAAATGTCGCCCACATGCACTGGCCCCTTCAACGGCGCCAGGTCATACGTAATCGGATCGGTCGGCTTGTCCTGCTTCTTCTGCAACACGTAGTAATCGCGCGTCACATTCAACGCCAGCTTCTCCTGTTGGAACAGCTTCTTGTCTGCCGAATACCACGCACTCTCCGCCGACCAGTACGTAATCCCATTCCCGCTCTTGCGAATCGTCACTTGACCGCCGCTCCCTACTTGCGCCGCCGGAACCTTGACCTTCCAAGGCATCGCGAATCCGTCGCTCGCGCCAAAGTGCTGCTTGCCCACGCTCTCGCCGTTTACCAGCACCTCCACATCTGACGTGTTGGCAAGCTCTCCGCTCAACTCCAGATAGTCGGTCAGGCCCTGGATCACCATCGACGTTTGTTTCGTCGTCTCCCAGTAATCCCCGGTTCGATTCTTCCCCAGCCACATGGCCGCCTTCGGCAACAAGCCGCTGCCGCGATCCTGCCGCGCCATCAGCTTCAATGCAAACGCCGTCGTCTCCGCCGTAGTATCGCCCCAGTAATCGAGCAGCTCATCGTAATTGCCGCTCCAATACGTCTCGGCGTCCCCTCCCTTGGCTTTCTTCTCCACTAGCGCTGCCGCTTCCTTCGCACGCGCATCCCGGGCCGCATCCATCGCCAGCCCAATCAGCGCCAGTCCCTCGTCGCTCACCTTGCTGCGGCTGTCCCACGCTCTTTCGAGCGCGTCCTTCGGCGCTCCGCCCGTCGTCGCCAGCGCATACACCGTATAGGCCCGCAGGTCCGCAATCATGTTCGGATGCGCCTTCAACTCTTTCTCGAGCCACGCGCGCCCCTTGTTCATGCGGTCTTCATCCACCTTGTAGCCCGCGTCCTTGGCTTGCCCAAGTCCGCTCACCACGTACGCTGTCATGAACACGCGGCTCGCATCGTCCGGCCACCAGCCCCATCCACCATCGTCGTGCTCAAAGCTGTACAGCCGCTCCAACCCTGCTTTCACTTCATCGTTCAGCACCGCCCGATCAATCGGCGACTTCAAATGCAGCTTGTCCACCGCCTGCGCCACAATCACGTCGGGCAAGAAGCTCGACATCGTCTGCTCCGTGCATCCCCACGGATATCCGGTGAGATAATCCAGCGCATCGAACACCGTCCCCGCGACGCTCGGCGCCACCGTGATCGTCATCCCGCGCGTTCCCGCATCTGAGGCCGCAGGGATGCTGTAACTCCACTCGCCCTGCGCCGTTCCCGAGAACACAACGCCCGAGCCAACAGCACGCTGCTTTACGCCATACGGCAGCACCGGCAGCGTCATCTCTAGCGCATCGCTCTCTTCATTCGTCAGCGCCTTCGCCGTCAACAGAGCATTGCCCGTTACGTGAGCTTTCGCACGCCAGTCCACAAAGCTCTCGCCCTTGGCCGGAATGTTCACCGTCTGTTGCTGCCCACCCACAACCTCCAGCCCCTGCACATCGAGCGCAAACGTCACGTCCTTCGCCGTCTCCAGGTAGTTGTGCGCAATCACGCGCAGCGTCACCTCGTCGCCCTGGCGGAAGAACCGCGGCGCAGCCAGCCGCACAATCAGGTTCTTGCGCACCAGCACGCGCGTCACCACGCCGCCGACTTTGCCATCGTCCGTCATCGCGCGAATCGTTGTCCGCCACGTTGTCAGCGCATCCGGGAAGTTGAATTCCACCTTCGCGTGTCCATCTGGCCCCGTATGCACGTTGGGATTCCAATACGCCGTATCGGGAAACGCTTTGCGCACCTTCGGCACCACGAGATCCGAGCCCGGCTTTACCTGCGCCATGCGCGGGTGATACAGCCCATTCGCCAACTGCGCAAGCAGTGGACTCTTCAATCCCGCTTCGCCCGAGAAGAAAAACTCGAACGACGATTGCGGATCGAGCGCCACATACCGCTTGGGATAAAACGCCGCCACAATGTCCCCGCTCTCATCCGGACGCACCGAATACAGCGCCTCATCCACCTCGCCGAAGCTCAGGTCCGCTTCCACCGGCTTGCCCGTGGAATCCACCGCCAGCACATCGAAGCTTCCCTTTTCCCCCGGCAAAAACTTCGCCTTGTTCGGCGTCGCCGTCACGGTCAGCGTCCGCTCCACTGTGGGAACCTTCAGACTCTTCTGCGCCGTCACAATCTTCTCGTCGTGAATCAGCACCGCGCTCACCACCAGATTCGGTTGCGCCTTCTGCGTAATCGGAACATCGAACGCAAAGCTCTCGCCTGTCGCATGCAGTAGCTGCCGCGATTGCAAACTGTCGCCCTCGGCTGTCACCACGGCCCACGATTCCTTCAGCCCCGTCACCAGCAGCAGATGCGCCACATCGCCCACCTGGTAGCTCTTCTTGTCGGCAACAATCTGCGCCTGTGTGTTCTCGTTGTAGCTTTCGCCCGCGCCATTCCAGATCCACACCCACGTGTGTCCAACCACAGTGCGCTTCTCCGGAGTCTGCGCGCTTGCGGTCACTTCAAAGCTGCCGGAACTGTTCGCGCCCAGCGGCAGATCCACCACCACCGTGCCGTTCGCGTCCGTCTGCGCGTCGCGGCTCGCCACTTCGTTTTCGGTCCGCTCATGCGTCGTCGAATCCCACTTCTGCAACTTCACCGAGACATGAATCGCCGTCGTCACCGGCTTGCCATCGTAATCTTGCGTCGTCACCTTCACCCGCGCCGGATCGCCGCTCTTCAGCACGTAGCTCGTCGGCTCCGCGCTCACGCGAAACGATCCATACGTCGCCAACACCGTCGTATGCCCGCTCACCTCGCGCTCGCCTGCATCCGTCACGCGCGCTTCAATGCGATAGTCCAGGTCGTCATGCTTTCCATCAATCGCTACCGGCAGCGTGACCGTCAGCCTTCCGTTCGCATCGAGAACTCCCTCCTGCTCCTGCTGCTCGGTCGCGCCGTACGTATCATCGGACTCCGCGCCCGCGTCCTCCGTCACACCGCTGTCCGTCTCCGCATCGTCCGGATCCTGGTCCCACCAATAATGCGTCGATGTATGCACCACGTACTTCACCTTCGCGTTCGCAACCGGCTCGCCAAAGAAATACCGCGCCTCAATTGTTGCTTGAATCGAATTCCCCTGCAGAATTCTTGCCACAGCAGGTTTCACCGTTACCTGGTACTCCGGCTTCTTGTACTCCTCCACATAAAAGCTGCCCGCGCCGCCACCCACTTCAATGGAGTAGTACCCAAGCCCCGCATCGCTGGCCAGCGTCAGATCCGCCGTCACCGTGCCATGCGCCGACACCGCCGCATCCTGCTGCAGCACCACCTTGCTGTCCGCATCCGTCACCTTGATGCGCACCGTCTTCTGCTCGGGCAGTTTCAACGCATCGGCTTCCTCTTTGCGCAAAATCCCCTTGATGTGTACCGTGTGCCCCGGCCTGTACACCGGCCGATCGGTGTAGACATAGGCTTTCTGGCCATCTCGGGCGCTCGCCCCAAAGTTATAGCTCCACGGAGTCACCAGCGCCGCATCGTTATCGTGCCGCGCAAGAATCCACACATTCTCTGGCTCCGGTTCGGCTTCCGCTCCATCCTCATTTGTACGCGCCACCGGCTTCACCACGTTCATCGTCAGCGTGGCCAGCCCGTCGTTTCCCGTCTGCGCCTGCGATTGCTGGTGCCCGTTCGCCCAAAGAACTACATCCGACTTCCCGATCGGTGCGCCCGTCTTCCGGTCCGCGACATACAGGCTCACCTCGCCATTGTTCGCCCGCTCTACAACGGCAATGCTCGTCACAATCGCTACTGTGTAGGCCTTGTATGTTCCGTCTGTCGCCTCAATCAGGTACACGCCCGCCGCCAGCCCATCCACCGGCAATTGCTGCGTCTCGCTCACCAGAGCCGGCGGTGTCTCCAGCTTCCATCGCGCCACAAGCTGGCTGTCGTTCAAAATCGGAATCTGCGCGAACTGCGTCGCTCCCACCACACGGCTTCGCTTGCCCAGGGTCGCCTGCCGCTCCCTGAAGTCATCGCGCGCGTCGTCCGTAAACTGCCCGCGAAAGAATCGCCGCACCAGAAACCACAGGTGTGCTTTGTAGTCGTGTACCTTCTCCAGCCACGTGCGCTCATCAATCTGCTCATTCGACGGCTGGCTCGTCGCGCCAAAACTGTGCAGGTCCTTCAGGCCGGCAAAGAACTTCTCCGCGTCTTTCACCCGATACACGCGGAACTCAAGCTCCGGCACATTCCGTGCCAGCAGCTCCACCTTCACGCTCTCCCCCGGCGCAAACGTCCGCGTCGTCGACAGCGAAAACGACCGTGGCGCATCCTTAGCCGCCGCCGGCAACACGGCCCCAACCACGAATACGAGATGCAGGAGAAGAAAGAGCGGCGCGTTTTTGAATCTCGCAAATCTTATGCGCGCAACAGCTAGGAAAGGTTTTGTATCAGGGCACGACTTGAGTCGTGCCGAAGAAGCGATCCAATCGACGTGGGCTTGAGCCCCTGCGAAAGAACATCTGTCATAGCCGGATCTTTGAGGGGGCACGACTTCAGTCGTGCCATCAGGCAGGTTCAGATGAGCGGGCTTTAGCCCCCGAGGGATGTTCTCCTCGAAATCGTCAAAAACTTTGCCTTTTCCCGCGTGTTTGACTCCGGCGGCAATCCTTCGAAGACTCACCCAACTCACCCTCATAACGTGCCTCGCAGAATATTCCATCGATAGACGCCCAGAAAATTAGGATTTCCCTCGACCGGCCGCCATTGCGCCTGGGGATGATCCAGCAGCTCCGCCACTGTCACTCTCCGCAACTCCCCGGCTTTCCCATGATCCTCGCCCGTGTCATACACCACCGCCGACTGCCCACCCACGCGCTCCACGATCATCGAGTGCCACGGCGACGACTGCCCGAACTGCCGGTAAAACAGCAAATCCCCCGGCTGCGCCGCGCGCACATCCCGACTCACCAGGTAGGCATTCCGCTCGACTAGCGTCTTCGCATCTGCAAACTGTGCAAACGCCCCATCGCTTGCGTCCTCAGCCTCAAAGCTTCCCGCACGCACGCGAAATAACCCCGTCCCCAGCGGAGTCTCCGGATAACGCCATGCACGAATCTCCCCCGGCAGCGCTGCGACTTCCATACCCGTCGCCGCGAACCACGTGTCGTCATGCCGCTTCAACGCTTCGCGATACGCATAGCGCAGTAGACTCGCGCAGTCCGTAATTTCGCCCGGAACTTCCGCCTTTGGCCGCACCGCCTGGTAATCCGCAATCGCCGTAAACCACTTGCGGAAGGCCGCCTGGTCTGCCGGGTCGTTCAGCCGTAGAAAATCCGGCGTCCCATCCCCAAACCGGTCCGTCCACAAAGCTCCGTTGCGCCCTGCCGTTCCCGGTCCGCTGGCTGCATGCACGCTCCCCGCATCGCCAGCCGCGCTCCGCAACCCATGCCGCCCATGCACGAACGCCAAAAGCCGCAGCAGCAGCAACAACACCGCGAGCGCCACAAAGCCTGAGATCATCAAGCTTCCACGGCGCGGCTTCGTCTTGGGAGTCATACGGCGTACTTTCTCGGAAACGCCCCCATCTTACCCCGAATCCCATTGAACAATCTGTTTATTCTTGATCCGCGCTCCCGCCCGTAACCTCAAACGCAAAAAGGCCCTTCAGCCGAAGCCGAAAGGCCTTCCATTCCACTGACAACTGATCCCTGATCCCTTCCTCTACACCATCGTCCGCTTCGGCTTATGCCCCACAAACCCGTAAAACGCAATGTACAGATAACACACCATCGGGATCACAAACGCCGTCTGGATCGTCGTCTTGTCTGCCATGGCGCCAATCAGGTAAGGGATAACCGCGCCACCCACCACCGCCGTCATAATCAATCCCGATCCCTTGCTCGTCATCGGACCCAGCCCGGCAATGCCCAGCGTGAAAATGTTGGGGAACATGACCGAATTGAAGAACCCGCAAAGCACCAGCGTCGCAATGGCCACATTGCCGCTTGTGAACATCGATACTGCGATCAGGATGGCGGCAACCACGCCGAATATTCCCAGCAATTTGCCGGGGTTCACTTTCGTCATGATGCCCGCGCCAAGCAAACGGCCCACCAGCGCGCCAAACCAATAGAGAGACACGAGGTACGACGCCGTCGCTGCCGTGCTTATGCCCTGCTGCTTGAAGTAGTTCACCGCAATCGAGGCCAGCCCCACTTCTACGCCCACATAGAGGAAGATCCCGATCGCGCCCAACACCGTATGCCCGTAGCTCCAGATGCTTCGGCTCAAAATGGGGTCGCCGTCTTTGCCCGGCCTGAACGTCTGTGTCTGCTCCACGTGCGGCAAATGCATAAACGCAACCGCCATACCCAGCAGCAACAAGCCAGCCGCGATCAGCATGTAGGGCACCCGCACGGTATTGGCAACGGCTGCCGGCGTGGTCAACTTCGCCGGATCGGCCAGAATATACGCGCCCGCCACCAGCGGCGCGATCGTGCCGCCAATCGAATTAAAAGCCTGCGCCAGGTTCAGCCGGATCGACGAACTGCTGTCCGGCCCCAGGATCGATACATACGGGTTTGCCGAGGTCTGCAGCGCCGTCACGCCTGCTCCCACTACAAACACCGCTGTCAGGAAGAGTGGAAAGCTCACCATCCTGGCCGCCGGAATAAACAGCAGGCATCCGATGACCTGGATGAACAGCGAAACCACCATCGTCCTCTTGTAACCAATGGTCTCAATCAGCTTCGACGTGGGCGCCGAAAACACAAAGTAAGCCAGAAAGAATGCCGACTCCGCCAGCATCGCCCACGCATAGGGCAGCGTGAAAATTGCCTTCAGATGCGGCACCAGCGCCATGTTCAGGTTGGTAATGAACCCGAAGATAAAAAACAGCGCAGTCACCGTGATGAACGGGATCAGGTACCCAGGCGACGTGAGCGCCTTCGATTGAGTAGTTTGTGCTGCCATAAAAGGTGTTTCCCCGCTTCCTTGAACAAAAAATCTTTGGCTCGATCCCTGTTATTTCCGGGGCTCCATCCTTTGACGGCGATTTTTTCCGATTCGCTGCATTTCGCTTCCCGCTCGCCGCAAGATACCCCTCAAAGCTGCACACAACACTATACGGAAAACCCCATTCCGGGGAAGTGCAGCCCTGCGCACCGGCAGCGATGCTTATTTTCCCCGGCCCTCCGTCTATCGTCCCTGACCCTCATTCCGCTATTCTCATAAGCAGCACGAACACGTTTTCGCAGTTTCCAGAACTCCATTTCACGCAGGGCCAATCTGATCCTTGAGGTTACGCAGCCCGTCCATGGGAAACAGCGCCGTGTTTCCGCAAGATTTCTCAGGAGACTTTCGTGGCCACAGCAGCAATAAGCGGCGCCAGGCTTAAAAAAATCCTGGCCGCTCTCGAAGAAAACTGGCAAGCCGAGATGGAGGCCTACTACACCTACCTCACTCTGGCCGAGCGCGACGCAGAACCCGTCCGCGCCCAGGTTCTGCGTCATCTGGCCACCGCCGAACTTGAGCATGCCGAGCTCTGGGGCGGGCGCATCCGCGATCTCGGCGGAGTCGACCCGGTCTACAAGGGAAGTCCCGGCGGGGAAGCCAACACCATGGCCAACCGGGCCGGCGGCGTCCGCATGGCCCTGCGCCGTCTTGAGATCGAAGAGAGCCGCCACATCGCCACTTACGGCGAGCAACTCAAGGCCCTCGGTGACGAAGGCTCCATCGCCATCCTCGATCACGTCATTGAAGACGAGAAAGAGCACTACCGCGAGCTGGGCTCCCTGATTCGCGGCCACTACCAGGCACCCGCGGGCACGCCCAAAATCGATCCTAAAGCCGTCCTCCAGGAGCTTCTTGCCAAGCGCAACCAGGGCCGCAAGCAAGCTGGCGCCTGGATCGGCGACGCGATCTACGGCGTCAACGACGGCCTCGGCGCTATCTTCGGCATCGTCTCCGGTGTTTCCGGCGCCACTGCGGGTGACAGCAAATATGTACTCCTCGCCGGGCTCTCCGGCATGATCGCCTCAGCTCTCAGTATGGGTTCGGGCGCGTATCTCGCCGCCAAAAGCGAGCGCGAAATCTACCAGGCCGAGGTCGCCCGCGAACGCGAGGCCATCCAGATGAACGGCCCTGAAGCCCGCGAGCTACTCTCCCTCTACTACCAGGTCAAAGGGCTGCCCGAATCCGACGCCCTCCACATGGTCAACCACATCGCCAGCGACCCCGAACAGCTTCTGCGCGCGCTCTCTACCGAGCGCCTCGGCCACACCGAAGAAGCACTCTCCAACCCGCTCGTCTCTGCCAGCTCCGGCGCGCTCTCCACCGCCGTCGGCGCCATCATTCCTGTCATCCCCTTCTTCTTTATGAGCGGTCTCAACGCTGTCATCGCAGCCGCCATCGTCTCGCTCGCGGCCCACTTCCTCGTCGGCGCCGCCAAGTCCCTCATCACTGTCCGCTCCTGGTGGTCCTCCGGCTTTGAAATGACCATCGTTGGCGCCGTCGAAGGCGCCGTCACCTACGGCATCGGCATTCTCCTCGGCAAGGGCGGTGTCTAATGGGTGGGCTTATCCCGCTCGGCGACGCCTCGCGCCGTCCGCGCACCTTTGCCTACGTCACCACGCTCATCATTGTCATCAACGTCTACGTCTTCCTTCAGGAACTCACCTACGGCAATGCCTTCGTGTGGACCTGGTCCGCCGTGCCCATCCGCATCATCCATGGACACCGCATCATCACCCTGCTGACCTCCATGTTTATGCACGCCGGCTGGATGCACATCATCGGCAACATGATTTACCTATGGGCCTTCGGCCGCGAGATCGAAGATGCCATGGGCCCCGTCCGCTACCTGCTTTTCTATATCGTCGGCGGCATCTTCGCCATGTCCGCGCAAATCCTCGGCGACCCGTTCTCCCGCATCCCCAGCCTCGGCGCCAGCGGAGCCATCGCCGCTGTCATGGGAGCCTTCATTGTTACGTTTCCCCGCGACCGCATTCGCACCGTGCTCTTCTTTTTTATCTTCTTTCGCGTAGCCTTCATCCCGGCAGCGTTCCTGATCGGCTTCTGGTTCCTCATCCAGCTTTTCAACTTCGGCGCCGTCGCCCAGGTGCGCACCGGCGGCGTCGCCTATCTCGCACACATCGGCGGCTTTCTCTTTGGAGTGATCACCGGCCGCCTCCTCGCCGATCCCCGCCGCATCGCGTCCCCTACCAGCTCCTACTGAACTTTCAGCGTTGCTTCTCGTGTCGGCTGTCTCACTCCGCCCGCAAAATCTCTGTCGGGTCCGTGCGCAGCGCGCGCAGCACCGCAGGCAGCGTGGCCACCAGCGCCGTCACCAGAATTGCGCAAACAGGCAGCGCAAGCATCTCTGCGTCAGTTGCCTTGACCTGATAGAACAGCGACGACACGGAACGCGCCGCCCCCAGGCCGAGTCCGACGCCCGCGCAGCCTCCCAGCACGATCATCGCGAAAGCATCGAAAGTCACAAGACGCACAATGCCCGCGCGCGATGACCCAATCGCCATGCGAATCCCAATCTCGCGGCGGCGCTGGAGCACGGAGTAGTTCAGCACAGCGTAAAGCCCGATGCCGGCGAGCAGCAGCGCAACGACCGCAAAAAAGCCGGCAAGCATGGCGATCAGTCGCTCGCGAATGGTCTGGTCGCGAACCAGATCGAGCTGCGTGGTGATGTTTGAGACGCGAAGCCCGTTGTGGCGCTCGGCAACGAGCTGGCGAAGGGTGTTGGCAAGAGCGAGCGGGTTCTGCGCATCGATGTGAACCACGAAGGTGGCGAAGCCTTCCGGAGTGGGGGCTGATTTGCTGTCGATTCCGGAGAAAGGAACGTAGAAGACCGCGCGATTGGGCTCGCGCAGGTCATGGTCAGGAACATCGCGGGTGACGCCGACGATTTTGTTGAGGGGACGATGCGCGCCGCGTTGAAAGGTGCGGCCGATCGGGTCCTGCCCTTGGAAGTAGGTCTTGGCGAACGTTTCGTTCACAATGGCGACGCCCGGCGAGGTATCTGCCGGGCGAAAGTCGCGGCCGGATACCACGGGGATCTTCATCGTTGAGAGCCACCCCGGAGAAATGTTCAAGGAGAAGGCAGGCGTCGGGCTGGGAGGCGCGCCGTTGATGGAGATGTCGCTGTTGATTCGGATCCGTCCAAGAAGTGGCCAGCCGGAGATAGCAACCGAGTTGACGCCGGGGACGGCTCTGAGCGCCTCGGCAGTCTGATTCCAGACCACGGGAAGCTGGCATTTGCCGGCAACGGTATCAAGCAGGAGAAGATGGTCGGTGGAGAAGCCCAAGGGGCGATTCTGCAGGCGCTGGAACGATGTGACGAAGAGAGACGATAGCAGGAGAACAAGACAACAGAAAGCGACCTGGAGAGCGACAGCCCCGCGCATGACACGGCGTGGCGCATGCGGATTTTCGCCGCCTTTGAGGGCAGCAACGGGCCGCACGGCGGAGACACGGAGAGCCGGAAGCGAACCCAGCACAAGAACCACGAAGACCAGTAGTCCCAGGCCGAACAGAACCACACGCCAGTCCGCAGGAAGATCGAGGCGCGCTGGGTTGTCCGGCGGATTGACAAGGCCAAGGACAAAAGGCGCCGCCCACGCAGCGAAGGCAGCTCCGAGAAAGGACGCGAAGAAGGCGAGCAGCCCGCTCTGCACCAGGATGAGCTGCACCAGGCGGCGACGGCCCGCGCCGATGGAGATGCGGAGAGCCATCTCCTGTGCGCGCGCGGCGGCCTGGGCGGTCATCATGTTGGCAACGTTGACGCAGGCGATGAGCAGGACGAGCGCCACCAGCAGGCCGAGGATGATGAGGAAGCGGCGATAGTCTTTCTGGAGTTCGGAGATGCCGGCGCCGGCAGGATACAAGACCAGCTGCTTGTTGAGAGAACGGTCAATGTCCGCCTTGCTCATGCCTTGAAGGCACTCTGAGCACCCCGCTTCGAAGGCGCGGCTTATAGCAGAGAGATGCTGGCGCAGCGGTTCCAAGACCGTAGCAGAATCGACGCCGGGCTTCAACATGAGGAATGCGAGGTGCCACGTAATGCTGTCCTGTGTGGCGAAACCGTTCATGTTGAGCGGCAGGAAGATTTCGGTGACGGTTCCCTTCTCGGTGCCGGTGAAGTTTTGCGGCCCGACACCGACGATCTCGAAGACTTGGTCGCCGATGTGAATGGTGCGGCCAAGAACCCGGGCATCGCGGCCGAAGCGGTGATCCCAGTAATCCCAGGAGAGGACCGCGTAAGGACTGGCGCTGGGGCCGCGGTCATCGATGGGTGAAAACAGGCGGCCGAGTGTGGGCTGAAGGCCGAAGAGCGGGAACATATTGCCGGAGACGTAGGCAACGTTGGCCTTCTCCAAGTCGGCGTCGGTGGAGAAGGTGATGTCGGTGCGGTCGGCGTCGCTGGTGGCGATCAGATCGGCCTGATCTTTGACGGCATCGCGCATCAGCCTGAAGTCCGGGGTGGACCAGTGGTTGTCCTCAACAGGCCTGCCGTATAAGCCGGTCATCTTGCGGGTGAGAATGTAAAGCTTGCTAGCTCCGGCGATGGGTAGCGGACGCCAGAGCAGAGCATCGATCAGACGAAAAGCGGCCACACAGGAGCCAATACCGAGAGCCAGCGAAAGCACGGCCGCCAGCGATGTAATCTTGTTGCGCCAAAGCTGCCGCCAGCCGAAACGCACATCGGCAACAAGCGACTCAAGCCATCCGGCAACACGAATGCTGTGGCCCGCCTCGCGTGCACGCAGTGCAGAGCCGAAGGCGCGGCGGGCTTCCCGCGGATCGCGTCCCGAGGCAATTGCTTCGTCCATGTGCGCCTGCAACTCTTCCTCGATCTCGCGATTCAGGCACTCACCCCGCATGGCATTGGAAATACGCGACCACATCGACATCTCATGCCTCCCGCAAAACCCGGTTGATGGCCAGGCTGACGGATTGCCAGCGCGACTCTTCCGCTCCCAACTGCTTTTTGCCTGCCGCGGTCAGCTCGTAAATGCGGGCGCGGCGGCCTGTGTCCTTCTTGATCCACTCGGCGCGTATCCAGCCTGCTTCCTCCATCCGATAGAGTGCGGGATACAGCGAGCCCTCCTCCGCGCGCAGCACTTCGCCCGACGCGCCTGCAATGGCAGCCATGATTGCGTAACCGTGGAGGCGAGGCCGGCGCGACAGAATCTTCAGCACCAGCAAATCGAGCGAACCTTGCAGAGCATCGTTCTTAGCCATACGTAGATGTCTTTATATAGATATCTGAGTAACAACGTCAAGTGGGCAACATCGCCGGTATCTGTCTTCCCCCCTTCCCGGCCAAATCCCGCCAAATACGATGGCTACAATGGTCTCGGCCTTTGCCCCAGGGAGATACCCGACGTGAAAACCGCTCTCCGCCTTTCTGCTCTTGCTCTTGCGCTCCTGCCTGCAGCCTTCGCACAGCCGGCGCCCGCAGACGCACCCGCTGCTACACAGGTAACCGTCGAGCGCGGCGTGACCATGAAGACCCGCGACGGCGTCACGCTTAAAGCCGACATTTACCGTCCCGCCGCGGATGGCAAATACCCCACGCTTCTCCAGCGCACGCCGTACAACAAAGACAACGCCGCCAGCTTTGGCCGCCGCGCCGCCGAGCGTGGCTATCTCGTTGTCGTTCAGGATGTGCGCGGCCGCTACACCTCCGGCGGAGACTGGTACGTCTTCAAGAACGAGTCCAACGACGGCTTCGACACCGTGGAGTGGGCTGCCTCGTTGCCCAACTCCAACGGCAAAGTAGGCATGTTCGGCGGTTCCTACGTCGGAGCGACGCAGATGCTCGCCGCCATCGCCCATCCCCCGCATCTTGCCGGAATCTGCCCCGTTGTCACCGCCAGCAACTATCACGAAAACTGGACATACCAGGGCGGTGCCTTCGAGCAGTGGTTCGACGAGTCCTGGACCTCCGGCCTGGCCCAGGACACGCTCGATCGCGTCATCCGCGAGAACACCAATGCGCGTGTCGGCGCCACCGTTCTGCCGCTGAACAACTACCCCGTCTTCAACGTTCCCGCCCCGCAAAACTCCGCAGCTCTCACCACGGAGCTTGCCCCCTACTTCCTCGACTGGCTTGCCCACCCCACCTACGACGACTACTGGAAGCAGTGGTCCATCGAAGAAAACTACCCCAACATCCAGGTTCCCGCTCTCACCGTCGCCGCCTGGTACGACCTTTTCCAGGGCGGTTCGATTCGCAATTATGTGGGATTGCGCGACCACGCCGGCAACGAGGCCGCTCGCAGCGGGCAGCGACTGCTCGTGATCATCGGCGGTCACGCCGGCGGAGGCCGTCACATCGGTGAGGTTGACTTCGGCGCCGACGCCGCGCAATTCAACGAAGACGACACCACGCTCGACTGGTACGACTACCTTTTCCAGGGGAAGCAAAACCAGTTTGCCGATGCTTCAAAGCCTGTCCGCATTTTCGTGATGGGCAAGAACGAGTGGCGCAATGAAGCTGCGTGGCCGCTCGCGCGCGCCAAGGACGCAAAGTATTACCTGCATTCCGCCGGAAAAGCCAACTCTGCGACTGGGGATGGCGTGCTCTCCGCGGCCGCCGCGCAAGCGGAATCGCCCGATACCTACATCTACGATCCCGCCAACCCCGCGCCCACAGTCGGCGGTCCGCTCTGCTGCGATGGAGAGCATCTCGCCGCCGGCCCCCGCGATCAGAAGCAAGTCGAAGACCGCCCTGACGTTCTCGTCTATTCCACGCCGCCGCTCGCCGCAGACACCGAAGTGACCGGGACTGTGACTCTTGACCTCTACGCCAAAACCTCAGGCGCCGACACCGACTTCACCGCCAAGCTTGTCGACGTCGGCCCCGATGGCAAAGCGATCAACGTGACCGAAGGCATTTTGCGCGCGAAGTTTCGTGAGTCCACCAAGGCCGCACCGAAAGCCATTACTCCGGGCCAGGTCTACGAGTACAAAATCGACGTCTGGTCCACGAGCAATGTGTTTCTGAAAGGCCACAAGATTCGCCTGGAAGTCAGCAGCAGCAACTTCCCGCGCTTCGACCGCAATTTGAATACAGGAAACGATGCCGGCAGCAGCACAGAGATCGTGAAGGCAACCACCACAATCCTCCACGACGCCCAGCATCCCAGCGCTTTGATTTTGCCGGTGGTTTCGCAGTAGGGAATCTCCTGCGAGCAAAAAGCGAGCATTCGCCCCACCGCGGGTGGCCGGGTGCCCCATCCATCCGCAGTCGTATCGCGGATGGGTGGGAAAGCACAAAACTACCCCACCGGCTGACTTGCCGGGTGCCCCATCCATCCGCAGTCGTATCGCGGATGGGTGGGAAAGCACAAAACTATCCCACCGGCTGACTTGCTGGCTCGCTGACCTGCTGACTCGCCGTAAGCTCGCGCGCCGCCTTCCGTCCCAGCCGTATGCAGTCCGGAATTCCTATGCCGTCGTACGCGTTCCCAACCAACCGCAGGCCCGGCAGCCCCGCCACGCGTTCCGCAATCCGCTTTGTTCGTTCCTGGTGACCCACCGCATATTGCGCCATAGCCCGGCGCCAGCGCGAAACCTGCGCACGCTCCGGCTCGGCCGTAATTCTCAGAATCTCGTTCAACTCGCGCCGCACCGTGGCCACAAGCACTTCGTCCTTCTCGGTAAGCAGCGCCTCATTCTTCATGCCGCCCAGAAATGCCCGCAGAACCGCCTTCCCCGGTGCCGTTCGCCCCAGAAACTTGCGGTGCGCAAACGTGCAGGCCAGCATCGTCCGCCCTTCGCTCGCCGGAACCAGGAAGCCGAATCCCTCCGGCAGCGTGCCCAGCATCGCTTCGTCGTACATCAGGTTCACCGTAATCGACGACGAGTACGGAATTCCACCCAGTTCCTCGCCCAGCACCGGGTCCACCGATCCCAGCAGCACACCCGCTGCCCACGCCGGCGATGCCAGAATCACCGCGTCGTACACCTCTGAGCCACCGGCAGTTTCCACGACCCATCCGTTTGCGGTCCTTTGCAAACCGTTCACCGGCGTCGAAAGGCGAATCGATCGCCTATCGATTCGCGCCTCAAGCGCATCCACTAGCTGCTGCAATCCACCGCGCAGCGTCGTAAAAATCGACCGCGCTCCGGGCCGCCCATTCCCGCCCGCATTCACGGTCCCCTGCATCGCCTTACCATGCGCAGCCGCCGAGCCACTCGCCTTCGCGGCTTCTTTTGCCTTGGCCCGCATCTTCCGGTGCCCGGCCAGCATGCCGCGCGTCAGCGAGCCGTACTCCTTTTCCATCTCCACCAGGCGCGGCAACACCGTGCGCGCGCTCAACTGCGCCGCGTCTCCTCCGTAAATTCCCGAGAGCAGTGGGTCCGCCAGCCGATCCACGGCCTCCGCGCCAAAGTGCCGCTCCACCAGCGTCGCTACCGCTTCGTCCTCTTCCCCGGCGCGCGGCGGATGCAGCAGTTCAAACCCCATCCGTATCTTTGTCTTCAAACTGAACAGCCGCGTCAGCGCCGTCGGAATCAGCTTCGTCGGCACCAGGAACATCAACCCATCGGGCAGCGGCACCATCCGGTTTTTCACCAGAATGAACGTCTTCCGCGCCTCGTCGTTCGAGGGAATCAGGTCCGCCCCCAGCCCCAGCTCGCGGCAAAGCTCCGTTGCCGCCGGCTTCTCCGATAAAAAGCTGTCCGGCCCCTTTTCCAGTACCGTTCCGTCCACCATCTCCGACGCCAGTGCGCCGCCCAGCCGGCTGCCCGCTTCAAACAGCGTGTACTCCACCGCCTCACCCGCCGAGCGCGCTTTCTCCAGCTCGAAGGCAGCCGCCAACCCCGCAATGCCCCCGCCGATAATTGCTGTTTTCATCGCTCGACCTCCCAAGCATCTTAGACCACTTGCGCTCCGGAAGAACACAGCGCTACCCTTACAGAATCAACCGCGTGGTCATAAGTTTGGTGTGATTTGAATCACATTGCGCAGCGGAAAACCACGCCTATAATCGCTTCATCTGCACCCCTCTTTGCGCCTCTGCCTCACCTTCCCCCTATCTGCGCACGCTCTTGAATCGGAGAACCCCAAAATGAATGCCGAGTTGATCCATCGACTCCACTTTGCCTTTACCGTTACCTTTCACTATCTGTTTCCGCAGTTGACCATGGGCCTTGCCCTTCTGATCGTCGTCCTCAAATCGGTCGCGCTCAAAACAGGCAGTGAACGATGGGACCGCGCCGCGCGTTTCTGGGGTCGCATCTTCGGCATCAACTTCGTCTTCGGCGTCGTCACCGGTATTCCCATGGAGTTCCAGTTCGGCACCAATTGGGCTCGCTTCTCACAGCTTTCCGGCGGCGTCATCGGTCAGCCCCTCGCCATGGAAGGTGTTTTCAGCTTCTTTCTCGAGTCCGCTTTTCTCGGCCTCTTCCTTTACGGCGAAAAGCGCATTTCCCAAACCATGCATTGGTTCTCCGCTTTTATGGTCTTTGTCGGCTCATGGATCTCCGGCTTCTTCATCATCGTTACCGATGCCTGGATGCAGCATCCCGTTGCCTACGACCGTTTGCCCAACGGTCAATTTGAAGTCCTGAGCTTCTGGCAGTTGCTCCTCAATCCGTGGGGACTGCTCCAGTACATGCACAACATGACCGGCGCCGTAATCACCGGTTCGTTTGTCATGGCAGCCGTCGGCGCGTTTTACCTTCTCGATGGCCGCAAAACCGAATACGCTCACATTTTCCTCAAGGTCGGCATCATCGCCGGCCTCATCAGCTCCATCCTGATCATCTTTCCCACAGGCGATCTGCACGGTAAATATGTGGCCCGCAATCAGCCCGCCGCCATCGCCGGCATGGAAGGACTCTACAAGACCGAAACCGGTGCCGGTATGGTCCTCATCGGACAGCCCAATCCCGAAACCGGCGAGATCGACAATCCCATCGTCATCAACGACCTTCTCAGCTTCCTCATCTACGGAACCACCAAGGCAGAGGTGAAGGGGCTCGATCAGATTCCGCACGACCAGTGGCCCACAGCCCTCCCGCTGCTCTACTACGCCTACCACATCATGGCTGGCCTGGGAACGTGGTTTCTGCTCCTCATGGTCATGGCTGCATTTCTGCTCTGGCGCCGCCGCCTCTATCAAACGCGCCTCGTCCTCTGGGCTCTCCTGCTGAGCTTTCCGCTGCCCTACATTGCCAACACCGCTGGCTGGCTGACCGCCGAGCTCGGCCGCCAGCCCTGGCTCATCTATGGCCTCATGCGCACCAGCGAGGGCTTTTCCCGTACCGTTTCGGCCGGGAACGGCCTCTTTACTCTCATCGGGTTCATGGGCCTCTACACCCTGCTTGGATTGCTCTTCACCGTGCTCATCTATCGCGAAATCAGTAACGGCCCGCAATCCGCGTCCACCGACGCCATTGCTGTGCACGCCCATTGATCCGCAATACCGGCGCGAAGACCGCAATTTCTTCGCAATAGCCTCACGCTGAACGCAAGGCTCGTACAGGGGTGTTTCCATGATGGGTTTTCTCTGGTTCTGGCTCGTAGCGGTCATGATCGTCGGCTACGTCGTTCTTGACGGCTTCGACCTCGGCGTCGGCATCCTGCATCTCTTTCTCGCGCGCACTGAATTCGATCGCCGCACTACTCTCGCCAGCATCGGCCCTGTCTGGGATGGCAATGAAGTCTGGCTTCTCGCCGGCGGAGGCACCCTCTACTTCGCATTCCCGCTCCTCTACGCCTCGGCCTTCAGCGGTTTCTACCTGCCGCTGATGATCGTCCTCTGGCTGCTCATCCTCCGCGGCATCAGCGTCGAGCTGCGCAATCACATCGACGTGGGCGTTTGGCGCTCGCTTCTCGATGGAGTCTTTGGCCTGGCCAGCGCACTGCTCGCCATCTTCTTCGGAGCGGCTCTCGCCAACGTCCTTCGCGGCGTGCCTCTTCAAGACGACGGCTACTTCTTTCTTCCTCTCTGGACCAACTGGCAGACCGGCGCGCACCCCGGCATTCTCGATTGGTACACCGTAATAGGCGGCGTGGTCGCTCTCGTCGCTCTTACTCTCCACGGAGCCCTCTGGCTCGCACTCAAGACCTCCGGCGATGTCGGCCGCCGCGCCACGCGCAGCGCAGGCCCGCTCACCATTCAGTTGGCTGCCGTCACTCTCATCAGCCTCGGCGCCACCATCCACGTGCGTCCCGCCAGTTTTGACAACTATTTCAACCACCCGCTCACGTTCATCGTGCCTCTCGGCGTCTTCGCTTCTCTCGTCGGAATCGGGCTCTTCAATCGCCAGGGCCGTCCGCTAGCCGCCTTCCTCTCTTCCTGCGTCTACCTTTTCTTTATGCTTGCAGGCGCCTGCTGGGGACTGTATCCCGTCCTCTTGCCGGCCACCACCGGCGTCGAGCGCAACATCACCCTGTCGCGCGCACTCTCCGGCCCGCACACGCTGTCCGTTGGCCTCGCCTGGTGGACTGTGGGTATGGCCCTCGCCATCGGCTATATTGTTTTTGTTTACAGCCGCTTCAAAGGAAAAGTCGACTTGGCCTCCGCCGACCACTAATGCTTACCGTCTATCGCATTTTGTTCCTCAGTCGCGCCCAATGCGGGGTACAATTCGAGAAAATCCGGCCTGAAAAGGGGAGATCCCCATTCAGAACCCCAACTCTGCAACGTCCAATCTAGGCAGTCGACGAATAGGCTCCATTGACCTGGTTCGCGGCCTCGCCATGGTGGTGATGGCCCTCGACCATACGCGCGACTTCATCTGCAATATCCCCTTCGAACCGGAAGACATCGACAAGACATGGACGTTCTACTTCCTGGTCCGCTGGGTGACGCACTTCTGCGCGCCGGCATTCTTCCTTCTGGCCGGCGTCGGCGCATACCTCTATGGAGCCAGGCATTCGCCAGCCGCCCTGCAATGGTTTCTTGTGACCCGCGGGGTTTGGCTCGTGGTGCTGGAGTTCACGCTCATCGGCTTTGCCTGGACCTTCCATCCCGGCTGGGGCATGTTCGGAGTCATCTGCTGCCTTGGACTTTCCATGATTCTGTTGGCGGCTTTTGTTCGCCTGCCGCGCGTCCTGGGCCTGTCTGTAGCGCTTGCTGTCATCGCGACTCACGATTTGTTCGACGGACTGAGGCCTGCAGCATTTCACTCCGGCCAATGGCTGCTGTTCATGCTGCATCGCAGCGGCCGTGCCCACCTGGGCGAGGCACCGCTCTTCGTTTTGTTTCCACTTATTCCCTGGTGCGCCGTAACGCTGCTCGGCTTCGGCCTGGGCCCTCTTTTTGAAAGGAACTCCGCCACCGCCCGGCGCACGCTACTGTGGGCCGGTACAGCGGCAATGGCGCTCTTCGTTATTTTGCGTGCCACCAACGCTTACGGCAATCCAAGCGCGGCAATCGCGCATTCAACACCCGGAGACTGGCACACATTGCCAACCCTGGCGAAGACCCTGATTTTGTTTTTTGATGTGGAGAAGTATCCGCCGTCGCTCCAGTATCTACTCATGACGCTGGGGCCAATCCTCATCCTGCTGGCCATTGGAGGCGCTGAATTCTGGGGCCGTTTTGGCCGCGTGCTCGAAACCTACGGCCGGGTGCCGCTCTTCTTCTACATCCTGCATCTGTACGTGATTCACCTGGCCGCTGGCCTGCTCGGCTTCTTATCCCACCAACCCGTGGCGTGGCTCTTTCACGGCGGATTCTTTCTCAATTACCCTCCCGATGGCGCCGCTCCCTACGGGCACGGACTGGGCGTAGTGTGTGCCATGTGGGTTGCCGTGGTGGCGCTTCTCTACTGGCCCTGCGCCTGGTTTGCGCAGGTCAAGAAAAGACATCCCGACTCGCTGTTGCGATTCCTCTAGGGATGGGTCGAGGTTAGAGCTTAACCAGCACCTCATACGGCTCCAAGTGCCGCATCGATTCTGCCTTCTGCTCCAACTCCCGATCCCAGTTCTTCGGCTGGTAAATGCAGCATGGCTCCTGCGCCAGCGGATCGCCCGTCAGCGCGTAGGCCCGCGCCCGCGACCCACCGCAGATCTCCTTGTACTCGCACGCGCCGCACTTGCCCTCCAGCTTGCTCGTGTCTCGCAGCGATTTGAAGATCGGTGCCTCGCGATAAATCTCCGCCACCGGAGTTTCGCGCACATTGCCTGCGTGAATCGGCAAAAATCCGCTCGGATAGACATTCCCCACATGCGAAATGAACATGAAGCCCTTGCCGTCGTTCACGCGCCGCGTGGCCCAGCTCGCCGTCCGCGTCTGCGCGTCCGCCGTGGGCGCTCCCGGCTCGTACTTGTGGCCCGCCGCATGCGGATGCCCACTGCCGTGCCCCATCTTCCGCTCTTCCAGGTTGTGCTGCAAAAGGTAGCGGCGATAATGCATCGCTTCCGTCGTCTTGATCTGGAAACTCACCCGATGGCTGAGCTCGTAAATCTTGCCAAATACCTTCTCGAACTCCTCACCTGAAAGCAGGTCGGCCTGTTGACCGCGTCCCACGGGAACGAGGAAGAACACATTCCACATCACGATCGCCAGCTTCTCGAACAGTGCGCACAGGTTGTCGAGATCGTGCGCATTATGGCGGCTTATCGTGGTGTGTACCTGGATCGGAATTCCTGCTTCATTCGCCCACTCAATCGCCTGAATCGTTCGCGCCCACGCGCCCGGCAAGCCGCGAAACGTATCGTGAATCTCGGGCGTCGAGCCGTCCAGCGAAATCCCCAGCCGCACCAGGCCCGCTTCCTTCAGCTTGAAAATGGCCTCGCGGTTCAACAGCGGAGTCGCGCTCGGCGTGAGGGCCACCTGCACGCCCTTGCCGGCCGCGTAGCGGATCAGCTCAAATACATCTTTGCGCTTGAGCGGATCGCCGCCGGTAAACACAAAAATCGGCACGCCCATCTCCGCAATCTGGTCGATCAGGGCCTTGCCCTCTTCGTTCGTCAACTCGTCCGGATGCGCGATCGGCTGCGCAGCGGCACGGCAATGCTTGCATGCCAGGTCGCACGACTGCGTCACTTCCCAAATCGCCAGGAACGGTGTTTCGTCGAAATTCAATCCGCCGCGGGCGGGAATGTTGTGCATCGGCTGCATGTTCATAAGGCCTCCTCGAATCGAGGCTGGCGTGGAATTTGTTTCCAGGCCGGGGGGCGTCCGATTCGTCGTCGAGTCGTACGCAAACGCCACGAGTCAGCCTTAGGAGAGCAGCGAAACCGCAGGACGCGCTGTGATTGAGATCACTCGTGAGCGAGCTTCCTGGTTTCACCGATGCGCGTAAGCGTTGGGATAAGTCCGCTGTCTTCAGCGAATCCTGCCGCCGCTCAAGGTCTTCGGTCAGACAGCGCGCGTGATTCCCAAAAGCGGACGCCGTCGCCATCTTTTCCCAAAAGTGATTTAAACCACTCGGCGTGGTGTCTCAAAACACAGAAACCCACCCCGAGTTCCTGCTAGGTTATCCAATGCACCAATGGGAGGTTCCCATGGCACAGGTTCTCAAGCCAGGTTGGAGCAAACCCTCCACCATCCTCTTCGCCGCCGAGATTCCCACCAACGAGAAAGCCTTCGAGTTTGCCCTTGCGCAAGCTGTCGAGTTTGGCGCCAATCTCATCCTCTTCCACGCGTATGACACCCTGGTTGTCGCGGCCTCTGAAACCTCGGGGATTCGCTATTACGACTATGCCGCCGCGGCACGCACCGAAATCGAAAGCCTCCAGCCCCTCGCGCAGCATGTTCGCGATGCCGGCGTCCGATGCGAAGTCATTGCCCGTCCCGGCTTGCCGGCCGATCAGATCCTCGCTTTCCTCCGCGAACGCGAAGTAGATCGCGTCGTCATGGGGACGCACTCTCCCGGTCCCATCGGTAAGCTCCTCGTGGGCTCCGTGGCTGAAGCCGTCCTCCGCACATCCCCTGTCCCGGTGTTCATCGTCGGGCCCGACGCAGTGGACGGCGAGTATCGCAAATTTGCCACTCGCACCGTTCTCTGCGCCCTCAGTCTTCAGGAGTCAAGTCATCTTGTCGCCGAGTTTGCCGCCAGCCTCGCGCTCGAGCACAGAGCCCGCCTGGTCCTCCAGCACGTCATCCGGCCACAGGATCGCCATGAAGTTCTTGAGGGCCGTACAGTCGACCAGGTTGAAACCGATCTGCTCAACTTCGTTTCTGAGGATTTGCGAAAAAAGATCGCGGTGCAAACCATCGTCGTTCCCGGCGATCCGACCGAAGAATTGCTCTATCAAGGCCGTGCACAGCTTGCCGACCTGATCGTCCTCGGCGCCCACGGAGCCTCGGCCTTTGCCGCCATCGCTCGCCATGGAATCGTCTACAAGGTACTGGCACATGCCCACTGCCCCGTCATGACCCTGTCCCTGGCCATCCTGGCCGAGGGCGGAGTCCCGGTGGACACCCACCAGCACGCCGAAGCCTTCATGGCCGGCACCTTCTAGACAAATCAACGGCAACCGGATGTCCAGCCTTCTTCATCCGGTTGCCGCCTTCGACTTCACTCTTTGGCTTTTGAAGGGTGCGGGCTTCAGTGAAGGGTACGGGCTTCAGCCCGTACATTTAAGCCCTTTGAAAGGGGCTTCAGCCCCCGAGGCCTGCATTTCGCCTGAATGCAGGGCCTTTTCACCGGGCGGTAGGTCGGGGATTTATCCCCGACAAAAGCCAGTCAAATCAATGTGGTCTTTAGCCCCTGAGGTGCCCTGATTTACGGATGCTGTCTCACGGGAAGGCGTGCGGCCTTCGCCGGCTTCGCGAAGCACGGCTGCTTCGCGCACAACACCGCCGTGATGCCGGAACCCTCCGTGATCGTAAAGATTCGATCGACCGCCGGCAGTTTCACCATCTCTACGGCCCCCGAAGGCCAATGGATCTCCGCCGTTCCCGCGTCTGCTGCGTCGCCCAGCCCGAAGTGCGGTCGCTGATCGTTTGACGAGATGTAGCTTCCCCCACTGATCACATCCTCGCGCTGCCGCATGCCGTTCGCCGTCAGATAAACCGTGGCCCCTACCGCGTCGCGCGGGCTTTTCGGTCCGCCAACGAGCTTCAGTTCCACCCAGTGGTGGTGATCCGGATCTACATTCTTCAAGAGCACGGGTGGCCCGTCGATGGGGTTGATCACCACATCGATCTTTCCGTTGTTGAATAAATCCCCAAAGGCCGCGCCTCGGCCAGAGGTCAGCGTGGCCAGTCCCGAACCTTTCACCGGCGGAACATACTCGAACTTTCCCTTACGATTGTTGTGAAACAGCAGCGGCCGTTCGGCGAACGTAGTGCCCCAGTCGTGCTCGTCCACCTGCGGATACACGTGACCGTTGACCATCATGATGTCTTTCCAACCGTCGTTGTCGTAATCGAGGAACCCGTCGCCCCAACCGACAAACGGTACCGCCATCTTGGTGATGCCCGCCTCGTCGCCCACCTCGCTGAAGCTGGCCTCGCCATCGTTGCGATACAGTGCCTTGTAATCGTCTGAGAAATCGGTTACCAGCAGGTCGAGCAGACCGTTGTTCTGGTAGTCGCCCACTGCCAGTCCCATCGACGCGATCTCGCGTCCATCGTTGTTCAGTGCGAAGCCGGAGACATAACTCTGATCGTCAAACGTCCCGTCTCCCTTGTTGATGTAGAGATAATTCGGCTCCGAATCGTTCGTCACCAGCAGGTCGACCTTGCCGTCGTTGTTCACGTCCACAAAAATCGCGGTGAATCCGTAATACGCATTGTGGTCGGCAACCTTGGCTTTGTCGCTTACATCGGTGAACGTCCCATCGCCGTTGTTGTGAAACAGGTGATCCGGCTCTCCTTGCAAGCCGTGCGGACCGCACATCACCGCAATCCCATGCAACTGGCAAAACGCAAACGGAACCGTGCCGTCGTTGGCCGCGGACTGGTGTTTCACGTCGTCATGCACGTAGCCGGAGACAAACAGATCGAGTCGCCCGTCGCCGTCGTAATCGCCCCAGGTTGCGCCGTCTGACCAGTTGCCCAGCGTCACGCCGGCCTTTTCTCCCACATCCGTAAAGGTCCCATTGTGATTGTTGCGATAGAGACGGTTGTGGCCGAAGTTGGCCACAAAAATGTCGGGCCAGCCGTCGTTGTCGAAGTCGCCGATCGCCACGCCGAATCCCCAGCGGTCGTTCGTCACGCCGGCCTTCGCAGCTACATCCGTAAATGTCCCGTCGTGATTATTGTGGAAGAGCGCTGCATGCGGTGGCGTCGTCTTGCCGCTCAGTGCGTCGTACGTCGAGCCGTTGACAAAGTAAATGTCCAGCCAGCCGTCGTTGTCGTAATCGATCAGGCCAACTCCCGACCCGTCCGTTTCGAGAATGTACTTCTTCTCTTTGGTGCCCATCACGTGCTG